>Ga0182024_10002244_pt1 | contig 48514 bp, 37 predicted proteins | sample P32metaG_FD_120480 | JGI IMG/M metagenome (GOLD analysis project Ga0182024, IMG submission 120480) | Permafrost microbial communities from Stordalen Mire, Sweden - P3-2 metaG (Illumina Assembly) | ecosystem: Environmental > Terrestrial > Soil > Wetlands > Permafrost | place: Sweden: Stordalen...
TGGTGCCCCCGGCAGGAATCGAACCTGCGCACATGGCTTCGGAGGCCAATGCTCTATCCGCTGAGCTACGAGGGCAAATCCTTTAAATCACTACGTTTCCACTACCTCTTCGTATACAGTGCAGAGGGCTGCCCCGTGGCGGCCCCGTAAGCCGGATTTTTTGCGCGACTGAAGGCGAGTGTTCCCATGTATTCCCGACCGTTGGTAAATGGCTCCGACTGCACCTGTCGAGCGTACCAGCACCGTCTCTGGTATGGCCGCGTCACTACGCACATAGGAAGCACGAAAATGGGAAAGAAGAAATGGTTCTCGATGGCGCAAGCAAGGGACGAATCGGGGACGAGTCGTTCATCGCTTGATTTGTGGCGAGCTGATGGAGACATGAACGACTGGACGCGGTTGCCGAATAATCAACTGCGCATCGAATGTGACAGCATGGACGACTTCATCGAGAGACTGGTCGTCGCGTGAACCGGACCGCCCCGAAAGTGAGCGTGTTCAAGATCACTGAGCGCGTAGGCAAGAGTAAGCCGTATTACGTACGCTGGACCATCAACGGCCGCGAGGCACCGGTCGCGACCTTCACTGGGTACAAGGCCGCCGATAAGTTCCGCAGCCAATTGGTCCACGCCGCCGACGTGGGTGAGCGCTACTGGGATCCGGTTACGGGCAAGCCGTTGAGCATGGTGAACGCCAGCGCAGTCAACGTGGCGGAATACTGTCGAACCTACCTCGTGGCCCAGTGGCCCAATATTGAGCCGCGCACCCGTCAGTCGCTTGCCGTCGCTTTGGTGGTGTTCGTGGAACGTTCCGCGCCCGCTGGCGCCCCGGCGTGGACTGTGGCCCAGCGCAGCGAGATGAAGATCTGGCTGACCAAGGCCGATTCCACGATGTCGCCTGCTATGGCCCGGTGGTGCAAGAAGTGGTCGCCCAACTTGGCGGCTCTGGACAAGGCGGCTCTGTTCGAGGTTGATCGGCGGCTGCGCCTTCGCATGGGCGAGAACCGCTCGCTCGGTAGCGACGCCGCTCGGCGCCAGGCCAACACTGCGCACCACGTCCTTGATGTCGCCGTCGCATCTGGCGTGATGACCGTGAACGAATGGCCAATTCCAATCAAGGGCGAGGACCAACGCAAGAAAGCGAAGACCGCCGCCAAGGCCAAGAAACGCAAGGTTAAGGACGTGATGACCATTGCGAACGGAAAGCTAGTGCTCGGGGCGATGGCGAATCACCAGCCGGCTAGCTATTTATACCGCTGCATCTCGTGTTTGGGACTGTTCGGTGGACTGAGACCCAGTGAGACGCTGGCGCTCGAGTTCGAAGACTTCGATTTGCCTGAGAGCGGGTTTGGCAGTGTCCGCATCGCCAAGGCGCTGACTGATGCGGGCGAGGACTACGGAGAGGAGCATGAGGAAGTTGGTGGTCCCAAAGAAGGGTTAATTCGGACTGTGCGCATCTCGCCACTGGTTGTGAATGAAGTGCGCGGCTACCTGGCTCGCACGGGCATCACCACCGGTCCCATGTTCCGGGGCCGCACGGGCGAGGTGCCGACGTCGCACAACTGGTGCCGCGCGCTCGAGCGAGCCTGCAATTCGGTGGGGGTCAACGCTGTGACGCCGTATGGCTGTCGTCACTTCTGCGCAACTCATCTAGTCAATTCGTCCGTGCCGCTCGGCCGGGCGGCCAAACAACTTGGCCACGAACCGGAGACACTCGTGCGCTATTACTTACACGACGTGGAGGGCGATGAGGATCGCGCGCTCGAGCTGATAGCCGGAGTTTTTGAAGAGTAGTTGAGAAGTAATAATGCGACACATTGACTTACATGGCGGCATTGTTGGCGCAAGTTGCTGGCCTTGTTGCGCTGACTTCTTGCACGCGTCATGGGCGGTCTCAAGGGGTTAACGCAACACTTGGTGAGTCAACATTGATTTGTTGACAGAGCAAAGGAGACATCGCGGCCCGTCCGCGACTCAACCTACTACGAGGGGGTGAATCCGGTCTCTTGATCGCGGCCGAGTATTGCAGCTGCACGGATCCGTACATAGCATTCTTTACTGCCGAAGGTGGTACCGATTATTTGCGGTACCACCTGTCCGAAGATGCGGCAGGGGTACGGCAGCATCTGCCAAGCTTCTGGTCCGATTAGAAACCCGTCCGTAGCGAAGTATCCGACGATATGTGGATCGATGTTTGTCTTGTCGGGGTTGTTGGGGCTCCGAGTGATGAAGGCAGGACGCCAGTCGCGTCCTTCCTCGCCTGATATGAGATAGGCCGCTTGATCCTCTGTGGGAAGGCGGTCGATCGTCCATAAGTGAACGTTGTCAGCCAGGCTCACTTCATCGGCTTTGGTTCGGCAGACATCCTGCAGCGTCGTCTTGACCTTGCGACCCATAGAGACCTTCGCGATCTCGTCCAAGAGGCTCTTTGACCAACTGAACCCTGCGTTCCCACCGAAGCCGAACAGGGATAGCCCGAATGAGACACTCTTCCCTTCACGATGGGCCATCTCAAACCACGGCACATCTGCATAGATGAGCATGTCCTTGCCACTCATGATTGTGCCTAGACGCGGCGGTTCTGTGGGATCGTAGGCGTACGCCACTGGAATTCTTACCACCTCGGATTCCGTCCCGTCACCGAGCGATTCAACGCTTGCGAGTAGGTCCAGGAACATCTCTTGATCCAAGCGGCGCTGGATCGGTTCATCCGAGACAACCATCTCGCTAGGTGTGATCTGAGCAATCTCGTTGGCTGCCAGGGTGATCGAGATCAGCCCGGTAGAGGTTTTCCCCCGCACCAACAAGCCGAGAGGCGCCGACTCCGCCGACTCAGACGGGACTTGATGTGTCGTCCCGTCAGTCTTCAGCACCGTTAGGTATTGGGCGCCAGAAAGCCGAGCCAAACGTTCCGCTATTTGAATCGGTGTGAGACAGTCCAGAGCACGGTCCATGAATAGGACGATAATCTCACATGAGCCGAGAGGTCGTCCCTAGCGTGACACGGCAGAGCAACCTCCCAGAGAGCAGTATTGCTCGGTCGGATGGCCGGGAGGCATTTCAGCCCCCGGCTCAAGCTCGAGGAGGGGAGGCCTGCGATGGAAAATACGAATGAGGTCACTCGGAAGTTGCGCGCACGTCTTGACGAATACCTCGCAGCGTGCCGTGTGGAACCGATCCCACTTCCGGAGAACACCGATGAACTTGAGCGATCGTACGTAACTGGCCTGTTGCGGCAGGCAGAGGAAGCTGACGATGAGTACTACGTCGAGGTGTACGCCTCCTATCTCGAGGGGAGCCGAGTGATGCCCGGCCGCGCGACGGCTGAATCGGTGTTTCTCGATCCCGCGTGGAGAGCAGTCGAGTCGGCAATCCGCGCCGACCAAGACTTCGCTGGGCACTGTCCACCCGTGCTCGTTGGGGAGTATCCGACCGGCACGTTCAACGCCCAGTCGGTTCGCGAGCCCGAGGGTTACCTTGTCCTCCTGAACGCAGGAACAAACATCTTGGTCTGGCACGCCATGGTTGGCGTTGCGATGAGCTCAGAGGAAGGAGATCTGCCACACGGCGTCGGGGATTTTCTGAGCGATCTCATTGTGGCGTACGTGCTTGGCCTGGACGTTCTAGCAGTGCCGGCGCCGTGTGTATGGGGCCTCGAGTCCACTTTGTCGTCTCTTCTTGCGAACGGAATCCGGCGCTTCATGATCGCTCACGAATACGGGCACATCATCGCCGGTCACCTCGACGCGGCGCCGATCAACCGCAATCGACGAGATCCCGCGTTCATCGCCAAGAGCAAACAGGAGGAGTTCGAAGCCGACTGGTTCGCGGCGCGACTGACCCTTGGCTCCGAGTGGCCGACGTTCCGAGAGCTCGAAGTCATTCTTGCTGCGGATGCCCCCGACTGTTCGGACAGCGACCTCATCATTCGAGCGATCGAGGCAAAGGCGACGCTCACGGCACCACTCATGTTCTTCACCCTTGATCACCTCGTCTCGACGGCGCGTCAGGCGGTGGAAACGGAGTCACGAGCGCCGGAGACTCACCCGCCTGCGCTCGACCGTCTCGAGAAGGTGATCGAACCTATGCTGCCCCACCTCGGAGGAAGCGCGGTGAGCTACTGGACCCTCGCACGGGGTCTCCGGGAATTGGAATCAATGGTCCGCGAACGTGCTCAGCAGTTCCTCATGGATAAACCTGGTTCGCCTTGACGGAGATTGACCTTCACTAGGTCGAGGCCTGCGGGCGGAGGTAAGGGGATTCGATCCCTTGACCCCTTGCATGCCATCGGCTCGAGAGTCGTTCATGAGGATTCAAATGGGTCCAAACGGACTTCGTTTGCTGGGCTTTCAATTCATCTCCGTTCATCAAAATTCCCCTCGATTCAACTCAACTGCTGAAGTTACTGCTGAAGTGGAACCCCTTGCTCGCCGTGTAGAGGGTTTCTGGAGTACCACCGCGACGTAGTCTTCAATACCTCGCATTCGACCTGATTGACCTTCGAATCAGGTGCTTTCCTTCTCGGCTAAACATCGAAGCGACTTTCAACGCTGGAGGGTACTGCAGGCACAGTCGGCGCGACCCTCTGAGATAAATAAGGTCGGCCGTGGGCCAAGTGTCGGGTCACGGTGACCGTGGATGGTTACGACAGAGAAGACGAGGCCTGCCATCCTTAATCGATATGCGTATCCTTTCATCATGATCGATCCGCGGAGCAGTGAGATTTCATGGCCCTAAAGAAGTCGGACCTTTACTCGTCCTTGTGGGCGGCGTGCGACGACCTACGCGGTCCAATGGAACCGAGCCAGTACAAGGACTATGTCCTCGTTCTCCTATTCATCAAGTACATCAGTGACAAATACACCGGAAAGAAATATGCCCCGATCCAAATTCCGAGCGGGGCTAGCTTTGCCGACTTGGTCGCCCTCAAGGGCAAGAGTGACATCGGCGATTTGATCAACACAACGATCATCGCTCCGCTCATCAAGGCGAACAACTTGGCAGACATGCCGGATTTCAACGATCCGAGCAAGTTAGGCGCCGGCAAAGAGATGGTTGACCGACTCACTAATCTCATTTCTCTCTTTGAAGACTCGAGACTCGACTTCTCTAAGAACCGCGCCGACGGTGACGACATTCTTGGCGACGCTTACGAGTACTTGATGCGCCACTTTGCGACACAAAGTGGGAAAAGTAAAGGACAGTTCTATACGCCATCTGAAGTGAGTCGGATCATGGCGCGACTTATTGGCATCGACAATTCACGAACGAGCAATGAAACCACCGTCTACGACCCAACTTGCGGCTCCGGATCTCTTCTTCTTAAAGTCGCGGACGAAGGATCCCGGGTTTCAGGAGCCAAGGTGTCGCTCTACGGACAAGAGAACGAAGCGACAACAGCGGGGCTCGCTCGCATGAACATGATTCTCCACGACAATCCCACTGCCGAAATTCGCCAGGGAAATACCATTACGACCCCTCACTTTAAAGACGGCGCAGGTCTTAAAACATTTGATTACGTGGTCGCGAATCCTCCATTCTCAGATAAGCGCTGGAGCACTGGCCTCAATGTTGACAACGACTACGGCCGCTTCATTCACTTTGGGCGACCACCCGCCAAACAGGGCGACTACGCCTACCTCCTCCACATAATTGCCTCGCTTAAGACAACCGGGAGGGGAGCCTGCATTCTTCCCCACGGTGTTTTGTTCCGCGGCAATGCTGAAGCTGTGATTCGCCGCAACTTGATCCAAGACGGTCTCATCCAAGCCATCATTGGACTGCCCTCGAACCTCTTCTTCGGAACAAATATTGCTGCTTGCCTTGTCATCATTGACAAGAATGACGCCGCGGCCCGTAAGGCCATCTTCATGGTTGATGCCTCGAGTGGCTTCGTTAAGGACGGAGCGAAAAACCGACTCCGTGAGCAAGACATACATCGTATAGTCGACATCTTCCAGCAACAGATGCACGTTCCTGGCTACGCGCGACTCGTTCCAATCTCTGAGATCGCCGATCCAAAGAACGATTACAACCTCAACATCCCTCGTTACATCGACTCAGTGCAACGAGAGGAGATGCAGGACATCACCGCCCACATGAGCGGCGGTATCCCTGAGCGCGATATTGAGTCACTGAGTGAATATTGGGATGTCATGCCCAACCTTCGAAGTGAGCTATTTGGACCGTTCGGGCGCGATGGATATGAAGAACTTCGAGTCGCGGTTTCTAAGGTTCGCAGCGTCATTGCTGCTCACCCTGAGTTTGAGAAATTTCGATCTACCGCGGACCATCTGTTCTTAGAGTGGCGAATCCAAAATGAACTGTCACTTCGGTCACTCACAATTGGAAGCAGTCCCAAGGAAGCAATAACCAAATTGTCGGAGAGCCTCTTGTTGACTTTTAAGAACATTGGCCTGCTCGACGCTTACGATCTCTATCAAGGACTCATGGAGTATTGGTCTGAGACATTCCAAGATGACGCGTATATGATTTCGATTGACGACTGGATTGCTGCCGTCAAGCCCCGAGAGATAGTCCAACAAAAGGATAAGAATAACAAGTCTGTTTGGGCCGAGGATCACGACTTCTCTGTTGGTAAACGTCGATTCAAGTCCGACCTACTTCCAGCTTCAATACTCGTAAACACTTATTTCTCGCTGGAGCGCGCAGCTCTGGATGAACTCATTTTTCAACAGGATAGCGTTGAGCAGGCTTTGGAAAGTGAAAGGGAAGAGCACGCCGTAGAGGGCGGGTTACTAGAAGAAGTTGCCGAATTCGCCGACGACAAAGTGAAAATTGTGGCAAGAGACGTCAACAAATGGTTGCGGAACAACGCCGGTGACCAAGAATTAAGTGATGAGTTCGAAGCCGTCACGCGCTTAATGGATCTGCTCGCATCACAAGCTGCACTCAAGGTTTCTATCAAAGAGGTGAGTCTTGATCTTGACGCTAAGATTGCGGCCAAATATTCGCAACTGACAGAAGCCGAAACTAAGGATTTGGTAGTTGGTGAAAAGTGGTTTTCACACTTTGAGTCAATTGTCGCGAGTGCCTTGAAGGCCGCAGAAGCGAAGTTGAACTCAAAGATCCTTGATCTTCAAATGCGTTACGAGATTCCAGTGTCAGCCTTAGAGGCGGCATGGAATGAGCGAGCGGCAAAGGTTGCTGAGCATATTGCGTCAATGGGTGTGTCGTGACGATGCAGAGCGGCCCGGGAGTACTTTTCGGAAGCGCCTTGGCCAATGACTGGCCGACAGTCAGTCTCGGAAGTATCTCTCGGAAGATTGGTAGCGGCCTGACTCCAACTGGAGGTGCGCGAGTTTATAAGAGCGAAGGTTTTCCACTTGTGAGGAGTCAAAACGTTGGTTGGGGATCTCTCATCGTCGATGATTTGGCTTACATTGACGAGCCCACTCACCTTGCGATGTCGAACTCCGAACTTCAAGATAACGACGTACTGCTGAACATAACTGGTGCGTCTATTGGTCGCTGCGCGATGGTAACTACCGAAGTTTGCGGTGGAAATGTGAATCAGCATGTGTGTATCATCCGCGTAAATCGTGAAGATGCATCGCCGAGCTTCCTTATTCACTGTCTTTTGTCGGAGCTTGGCCAAAGGCAAATCGACTCATTCCAAGCGGGAAGCAATCGCGAAGGTCTCAATTTTGGCCAAGTCAAGTCAATTTTGATTCCCTTACCCAAGATTCAAGAGCAGCGGAAGATCGCCGAAGTCCTTGATGACGTTGATGGATCCATTACTAGCCTCAACAGCCTTATTACTAAGAAGCGAAATCTGAAGAACGGTGTCGCACAAGAACTGCTCTCGGGGTCAAGCAGACTACCCGGCTTTCAGAGTGCCTGGAGAACAACCTCACTTAACGAACTTGGCGAAGGAATTAGGGGCGTTGGGTACAATCCGGCAAGGGACCTTCTCTCTGGAGACCGGGACGGTGCTGTACATCTGCTGCGGTCAAACAACATTGCTGACGACGCAATCAACTTAGGGGATGTTCAGAGGGTGCGGCGTTCTGTTGTCAGAGAAGATCAATTATTGCGTCTAGGCGATGTCGTTATTTGCGGTGCGAACGGGAGCAAGCGATTGGTAGGCAAGGCTGGATTTTTTACAATAAGCGACGGCCTGTTGTACACATTCGGAGCGTTTATGAATTGCTTTCGCCCCGACTCACGGAAATCTTGCCCTGCCTTTGTTGGGCACTTATTGCATTCCACTCGCTATCGAGAACAGGTCGCGCTGGCGATCGCGGGTTCAAGCATCAATAACTTGTCCGTCAAGCAAATTGTTGAGTTCACGTTCTCCTTGCCTGATGCCGAAGAGCAACGAGCGATTGCCGAAGTTCTCACCGATATGGACGCCGAAATCCAGACCTTGGAACAGCGCCTCGTTAAGACTCGGAACCTCAAGCAAGGAATGGCCCAAGAACTTCTCTCCGGCAGGACCCGACTCGTATGAGTCAGATAGGCGCTTCCGAGCGCGTGACCCAGAACCGAGTCGTCAGGCTTTTCTGTGACGAACTGGGCTATCGCTACCTTGGTGACTGGTCAGACCGTCCGGACAATTCAAACGTCGAAAAGGAGATTCTGCAGCAGTACCTCGTCTCCGCTGGCTATGTGTCCGAGACCGCCGCGCGCGCCGCTACCCAACTCTGGTCTGAGGCGAATAATCTAAATCGCGAGCTTTTTGACAGCAACAAAGCTGTCCACCAACTTCTGTTCTACGGACTTCAAATTCAAAGCTCTGTCGATGCAACTTACGAAACAGTGAAGTTCATCGACTGGGACGAACCTTCAAATAATGACTTCGCCATCGCTGAGGAGGTCACCCTTCGTGGCGACAATGAGCGTCGCCCTGATCTCGTCCTCTTTGTGAACGGCATCGCTTTCGCCGTAATTGAACTGAAGAACAGTCGCGTATCCGTAGAAACCGGTATACGCCAGATCATCTCTAATCAGAAGTCAATGTTCAACTCTTGGTTCTTCTCCACCATCCAACTGTTATTTGCCGGCAATGACTCGCAGGGACTTCGCTATGGAACCGTTCTCACTCCGGAGAAGTTCTTTATGGAGTGGAAAGAGGACGTTTTTGACGACTCACGGATCAAGTTAGACAAATATTTACTCAAGATGTGCAATAAGGATCGAGCGTTGGAGCTCATGCACGATTTCGTTCTCTTTGATGCCGGCCAGAAGAAAGTTCCGCGTTACCATCAGTACTTTGCGGTGAAACGTGCTCAGGAGAGCGTCGCGAAATACCAAGGTGGGATCGTCTGGCACACCCAGGGTTCTGGCAAGAGCATCGTAATGGTCCTCCTCGCCAAATGGATTCTCCGCACGAACCCCAATGCACGCGTGGTCGTCGTGACTGATCGAGATGAGCTTGACAAACAGATCGCCGGCGTTTTCTCCGGTGCCGATGAAACTATTCTGCGGACGAGTAGTGGCGCTGACCTGCTGGCAAATCTCGCCCAAGCGACGCCGCGTCTCTTGTGCTCACTAATCCACAAGTTCGGTCGCCGAGACGTCGAAGACTTTGACGCGTTCATCACGGAGCTGACTGCCAAGCCTGCCCAGACCGTTGGCGAGCTCTTTGTCTTCGTTGACGAGTGCCATCGTACCCAAAGTGGCCGACTGCACAAGACGATGAAAGCCATCATTCCCACCGCGATCTTCGTCGGCTTTACCGGTACACCCCTGCTCAAGAAGGACCGCGCCACCACGAGAGAGACCTTCGGCGGGTACATCCATACCTATAAGTACCGCGAGGGGGTTGAGGACAAAGTCGTACTGGACCTCACGTATGAAGCCCGAGACGTGGAACAGACCCTTGGGGATGAAACCAAGATCGATGAGTGGTTTGAGAAAAAGACCGACGGCCTTAATGAGTGGCAGCGCGCTGAGTTGCGAAGTCAGTGGGGAAACTTCCAACGCGTGCGAAGCTCCAAGTCACGTATCGGACGCATTGTCACGGATATTGAATTTGATTTTGCGACGAAGCCATTATTGAGGGCACCTGAGTGTCTCGGGAACGCGATGCTGATCGCGTCCAATATTTACGAGGCCTGTCGCTACTACGACCTCTTTCAAGACACTGCTCTTAAGGGAAAGGTCGCCTTAGTGACTTCCTACGATCCGAGAGCTTCGGATATCTCTCTTGAAGACACTGGCGCCAACACGGAAACCGATAAGGAGTACATCTACTCGGTGTACGAAGAGCTACTTAAAGGTAGGACCGCCGCTCCTGGTTTAAGCGTGGCCGAGTCCTACCGTGACTGGGCCCGAGGTCTGTTCGTCGATGAGCCAGCTCGAATGAGACTACTCATCGTCGTTGACATGTGCCTGACCGGATTCGACCCACCGTCCTGCTCGTACGAGTACATCGACAAGACAATGCAGGACCACGCCCTTTTCCAGGCGATCTGCCGCACCAACCGGGTGAGCGAAGACTGGAAGGAGTTTGGCAACATCGTCGATTACAAATCGTTGCTGAGCAAGGTTCAGGACTCGATCGCGGTTTACAGCTCCGATCTCGACGAAGCAGACGGGGGAGTAACTTCTGAAGTCTTTGCCCAAGCACGTCTCGCCGAAGGGAAAACCCGACTTCTCGGAGCATTAGAAGTGGCATCAGCTCTCTGCGAGAATGTAAAGCCTCCGAAGAGCGAATTAGAGCACATTCAATACTTCTGCGGAAACACCGAGATCGCCTCCGATCTGGAAGACACCGTACCACGCCGCGAAGCGCTCTACACCGCTGTGGTGGCCTTAGTACGGGCCTATGCCAATATCTCCGACGATCTGCCGGGCGCCGGCTTTAGCTCGGCTGAAATCACGAAACTCAACGAACGTGTCAGCTTCTTCGTGAAACTTCGCGAGACCATCAAGATCGCATCTGGCGAACGCCTTGACACCAAGGCCTACGAAGCCGATATGCGCTATCTGATTGACACTTATGTTGAAGCCAACGCGCCGAAAAAGATCTCGTCATTTGACACGATGCCGTTACTTGACATCATTGTTAAATCCGGTGTGATGGCCGCGGTAGGAACGTTGTCTGAGCCAATACGAAATAGTCCAGCAGCTGTTGCTGCGGTGATTACCAACAATGTCCGTTCAACGATCGTTGAGCGGCGTCTCAGCGATCCCGCCTACTACGACAAGATGTCCACCCTCTTGGCCCAGATCGTTGCTGCCTTAAAGGCCGAGCAAATTCAATACGCACAGTACCTAACGGAGATCGAGGAACTCGCCAAGCAAGTGGACATGGGTGAAGACAGTTCAACGCCTGAAGTATTCGCCACCTCGGGAACTCGCGCCCTCTACAACAATCTTCCCCCCGCGACCGAAGAAGAGCGCACGCAGACTGCCTTGCGAATTGACGCGACGGTGAAGCGTGTCCGCCAGGCCGATTGGCGAGGCAATTATCGAAAAGAACAAGAAATTAAGAGCGTTCTCTTCGAGATACTGGGTGATGAAGACGACGTGGAATCTGTTTTCAAGATTCTGCGCGCGCAGCCGGAGTATTGATGTCCGAGCAGATCATGGTCGGCGACGTCCCAATCACAGTTGTCAGAAAATCAATCAAGAACCTGCATCTAAGCGTCTATCCACCAACTGGTGAGGTCAGGATTTCCGCACCAGCCGTCATGGGAATAGAAGCCGTGCAACTGTTTGCCACGACCAAACTTGCCTGGATCAAATCCAGCCAACACTCCCTTCGCATTCAAGAACGCGAGCCGGCTCGACATTTCGTGGAGCGTGAGAGCCACTCTTTTTGGGGCAACCGTTACCTTCTACGAGTCGTTGAACGAGACGCTACACCGCAAGTTTACCTCGAGCACTCTACTCTCGTACTTCAGATTCGCCCAGGTTCAGACATTGAAACCAGGTCCGAAGTGATCTCCGCTTGGCATCGTACTCAACTTCGCCATCGAGCCGAACCCCTGATTGAGAAGTGGCAGCACGAGCTTGGGGTCCGATGTAATGGCTTGTTCATTCAACAGATGAAGACAAAGTGGGGGAGTTGCAATGCCACCAACCGCACCATCCGACTAAATACGGAGCTTGTAAAAAAGGCGCCTCGATGCCTTGAGTACGTGGTGGTTCATGAATTAGCGCACATCGAAGACCCCAGTCACGGAAAGAAGTTCATGCGGCTTCTGAACTTTCACATGCCGAACTGGCCAGCCCTTCGCGACCAACTCAATGCCGCTCCGCTGAGCCATGTCGATTGGACTTCGCAAAATGCTTAGTGTATTCCCTAACTGGGGACTCAAAGGTCCGAAGTTGCGCGAAGCTGGCGAAGATACTGAGGATGAATTATTGAGCATAGAAATCTGCGGTTTACACCAACAATTAGGAGAGCATCGTGAGTGCCTTTGATGACCTTGCGCCGGAAATTCGCTCCGAGATCGTAAACGCATTACGCTCCAACGAAGGCCGTCTTGGCGAGGTTTATCGCCTCAGGGAACAAGGGGTGTTCGCTAACGGTGACATCGTCGCAAGTGGTGCAGCTGCTAACGATGGCGCGGCCGGAAATCTAAGCGCCACCCTACGGTCAATTCTTGATGACTTCGTTCCACGTGGACCCACGATCGCCGTGCAGTCTGGTCGGAGCATTGGCGGACTGCTACGCACCAATCCGGGACTCTCTTTGAAGGCGCAGTCTTATTTGTCCGCCATTCGTGAACGCCTCGATGAAGTTGCTCGAAACGAAGAGGCAACCGAAGCTGAAGACGCCCAAATTTCTGCTTCGGCAGAAGCGCTGGAAAGAAGCATTGAAGACCAACCCGGGGTCTATGTATATACCTTGCCCACCTACTTCCGGACACCTAAGAAAACTGATCCGGATCGATTTCTCTACAAGATCGGCATGACTGAGCGCTTTGTCGGTAAACGGGTTAGGGAACAGCAACGTTTGACGAACCTGCCTGAAGACCCCTGGACTCTTCGTGTCTATCGTTCGAACATTCACTCACCGGCCGAGATTGAGCGTGCGTTTCACAACCTCCTTGAATCAGCCGGCCACTCGCGCTCAAAAGGCCGATTCGCTGGGAACGAATGGTTTGCCACGAACCTTGAGTTTCTAGACGCTATAGCTCGCGCACTTGGCTTTGAGATTCTGGAGGCACAAATACTCGATGAATGATTGGCGTCAGAGGGGTGGCACCCAACGTCTCTAAGTAGTCCGATGACCCGCATGTCGATACCAGTTACTTAGAAGTAATTCGAGATAGCCGACCACGTGGAACTCCGGGTTTGAGCGTTACTCTTCGGCATGGACATTGTTCCGGGCGGCGTCGCTGCCAAGTACCTAAGAGCACAAGAGTTTCTTGATCAAATTCGAGATATTGTGCTCGCCTGGGGCGAGGCAACGACTTATGAAACGATCTCTGAGCCAGACAGCGCCCGATCCGAATTGGTCCATTGTCAGAAGTACATCGCGAAAATCAGCGGTCCTCCGTTGCCCGACCTTTCCATCGTCCTGGGGGACTGCCTTAACAATTTTCGAGCGACGCTCGATCATTTGATCTGGCATGCGTCGGTCTTGCATAGCGGAGATCCGCCGCCGGACCCCAGGCGAATCGGTTTTCCGATTTTCGCGGACGCTGACGTATACAAGGGTCAAGGATTGCATGCCGTATCGCCCCAAGTGGCGGCAACGGTCGAAGAATTGCAACCGTACCGCCGGGCAGATCCGGGAAGCCATCCACTTTGGATTTTGAGCGAGTTGAACAACGTCGACAAGCACCGGTCAATTCATTTTGTAAGCCACTTCGCCCGAACTCCAAGGTTGGTGCTGGAGAGTTCGACACCCGGATCGTGGAGCGAAACGATGGATGACGGTCCGTTAGAGGATGGGACAGTGCTCGCTCGCCTTTTTACGCCCTTGTCGCTTATCGATAACGATGTGAAGGCAAACGTCGTAGTGGAACATGGACCAGCAATAAGCGCAACTCAGACAACGCCAATCCTCCATCTTGGGAGCACGCTCGATGCCATCGGAAGAGGAGTGTGGGACGCCGCTGGAAAATTAACCCGTGTCTTAGCGAACGGACCATAAGTTCGACCAAAGCCCACAACGTCCGGTGAGGTCGGCGCCGAGTAGCGATTACTTTTAGCACAGTGGACGGCATCTGGAGAAAGGATCATGTGGAGTGGACGCCGGCGCACGTCCTCTCGTCATATCACTGCTTTGATCAGGTTACGTCTAGGGTTGTGGTCAGAGCATTCCTACTTATCTAGGAGCCATCGATGCCTCGTGAAGCGCAAAGGGAGAGTCGTAATGTGGTGTCTTCGCCCTTAAAGTCGCCATTGATTCGCAAGCGTCAAGAAGAGTTCAAGCGATTAACCAAGGCGTGGGGGCCGTCGGCCTCGGTCTCTCTCTATTTGGAGCGCTGTCAAGTCGAGACGCCGGACACTCTGGTTGAGGCGACGTGGCAACACGTAAATGAATTGAGGCCTAACGCCGGCAAGGTCGTTGACTTCGGCGCCGGCGACGGTCGATTCTCCAACTTCGGTTCCTATGATTCATATGTCGGATACGAAATAGATACTGGAATATGTGAAGATGCGAACCTTCGCAAGCGCGCTGAACTCATCAATGCTTGCGCGTTTTCGGACCAGATCACAGACGCGGATGTGTGCGTCGGTAACCCTCCATTCGTACGAAATCAAGATCTTCCTCGCGGCTGGCGGGAGCATGCATCCGAAGTCCTGAGAATACGAAGTGGCGTCCAAGTCTCCGGATTGGCCAACGCGTGGCAGTATTTCTTTTTTCTTGCGCTCATGAGCGTCAAAGAGACGGGACTGTGTGCATTAATAATCCCATTTGAGTGGGTGTCACGGCCCTCCTCGAAAGCGGTGAGAGATTTCATCATCAAAGAAGGGTGGAATGTCAGCGTCTATCGATTGGTTGAGACAACATTCAAAAGCGTATTAACCACTTCTTCAATCACGATTGTTGACAAGGTGGAGCGAGAGGGAAAGTGGTCCTACTTTGAGGAGAGTGCCACGGGAACCTATTCGACCCTGAAATCTCCGAGCGGTTCGACAGATGGAGTGATCCGTTACCAACGTCATCGTGAGATGCCTCCGGCTGGTCCCCGAGCGAAGCGGGGTCTTAGTCCCGGTACGCAGAAGATCCTCACCCTCACAGAGGGTGAGAGAGTTCGATTCGGTTTGGACGCTCGACACGATGTGGTCCCTTGTATCACGACAATGCGTCACTTGCCGGGCGATGTTCGCGCATTGGATCACGCCAGTTTTCAAAGGCACTTCCGGGCGAACAATCAGAAGTGTTGGTTAATACGTACAGACCGTGAGCCGAGTGCAGCGCTCGCGGCGTATCTCGCGACTGTGCCAGAGATCGATTACAACACAGCTACGTGCCTGCAGCGGAAGACGTGGTGGCAATTTACGATGCCGGACGTTCCTGACGTTCTCTTCTCGATGAGTTTCAAGGGACGATTTCCAAAGGCGGTTCGAAATCATTCGAAGGCGAGGGCCGTGGGTGGTGTTTATGGGATTTATAACCTGACTGCCGATCAGGAAGAGTTGGTAGTCGGAGGGTTCGGCGGGCTCGACATTAGCCGGAGGGTCGTCGCGCACTCCAATGGCCTTCACAAAATCGAGATTGGTCAACTCAACGCCCTGTTAGTTGACATGTTCGGTCTAGATATACAAAGTGGCGGCTAGGTCAGTGTCAACTGAGGAGCTCCTAGAGAAGGGCACATTTTCGTTCACTATTGAAGGTCGGTTACTTCGCGAACTTGGCGAGCGCTTAGTAAAACAACCCGAAGTCGCCGTCGTCGAACTCATTAAGAACGCGTACGACGCAGATGCCACGAGCTGTGAACTCTCATTCGACTCGGACGAGTCGATATCCATTTCCGACAATGGCGTGGGAATGACAATCTCCCGTTTTCGGGATGGATGGATGCGAATCGGAACGTCGATGAAAGAAGAGACCCCGGAAAGCTCCCTTTATCGTCGTCGAATTACGGGAGAGAAAGGTATCGGTCGGTTCGCGGTCCGATTCCTTGGCCGCTCGCTTCTGGTGATTTCGGTTGCGGACGATGATTCGCGCGGATACCGAACGAGGCTACGAGCAGAGTTTGACTGGCAACGTTTCGACGAATATGAGGACTTAGGGGAGATACAGGTTCCATTCTCATTAGAACGAGTTTCCGAGAGCGATCGTACGGGAACCAAGCTTTTGATTGAGGGACTGCGGCCTCAAGCGATTGGGTTGGACCTAAGGCGAGTCCGTACCGACACGATCGGTGTCCTATCTCCACTCCGCTCAATGTTCGATCATCGAGCGGAGCCGGTGTTCGATGAAGACGATGAATCGAGTGATCCTGGATTCTCACTTTCAATACGGGGCGACGAAGTTTCCAAAGATGAGGACGTCGCAACGACGATATTGGACGAATACGTTCTGCGCGCTGTGTTGAAGTTGAAGGGGCAAAAGTATGACTTGAAGGTTTACCGCCGCGGATTGAAGTCCGCCTACCAATCAGTATCTGGTACCTATCGAAATGACATAGGACCGTTAAGGGCGGACATCCGTTTTTTCCCTAGACGCAAGGGTGTCTTTAGGAACTCGGCAATCAACGGTCAACGAGCGTACAAATGGATTGCTGAGAATTCAGGGGTGGCCATTTTCGACCGCGACTTTCGAGTTCAGCCATATGGCGCGCACTTCGACGACTGGTTGCAATTGGCGGCTGACGCGGCAAGAAACCGCCGCGAGCCTCGATCAACTATCGCTCAAACGCGTTTTCCAATGACGCAAGAAGTTCGCGCCAACACGAAAGAGAACTGGATGCTTCGGCTTCCTCAATCTGCGCAACTTATAGGCGTTGTTCAGGTCGAAGGTCGTCGGGGGGAAGGTTCTCGTGATGATCATGGTTTGATCGCCTCGGCTGATCGCGAGGGCTTTGTCGCAAACGAGACTTTTGTTCAATTGCAAGATCTTGTCCGAGCGGCGGTTGAAGCGATCGCGGAGGCCGACAGACGTCTGCAGCAGGAACAAGCCGAAGCCGAACGGGCAGCGCGCCTCAAGATGATTCGGAAGGAAACTCGCGCAGCGATCAGGTCGGTCCAATCAAGTAATACGATTCCTGCAGCAGAAAAAGCGCGACTCGTATCTGCACTTGTTCAAACTGAGGAACTTGTAGAAGAGCATGATAGGAGTGCAAGAGAACGTGAACACCAGCTTGAAGTAATGAGTTTGCTCGGTGTGGTCGCTGGATATATGACGCATGAGTTTGGAAGCGCTATTCAGGACTTGAAAGATGCGCTCACAGAACTTAGAAGGTCGTCCAAGTCAGTCCCAAGATTCGTCGAGATTGAAGGGGCGTTGGCTCGACGCGTAGCGAGTTTGACTGAGTTCGTGAGCTATTCGCAGGGGTACATCGCAGGTAGTAAGAGTGTTCCTTCCGACCCCTATCTAGTGAAACCTCGAATCAAGCAGGTCATACGAGTGTTCGGCCAATATGCGACAGCACGTGGCATAAGAATCGAGGAGACCGTAGAACGGGACCTCCTTGCCCCTCTCGTGCCAGTTTCGCTTTACAACGGTCTGGTTCTTAATCTCTACACAAATGCGCTTAAGGCAGTTACCGCAAAGTCTGGTCAAGGCCCCCGCACAATTGCATTCAGAGCGTGGAACGATCAAAAGTGGCACACTCTTGAGGTATCAGACACGGGTATAGGAATTCCTTCAACACTAAGAGATAGGGTCTTTGACCCATTGTTCACGACCTCGGGAAATCGTCGGGACCCTTTGGGATCGGGAATGGGTCTAGGGCTTACTCTGGTACGAGAGGGGGTGTCCGCTTACGGCGGAAAGGTTGAGTTTGTTGATCCTCCGCCCGAATTTGATACCTGCGTGAGGATTCGACTTCCCCTAGACGGAGGTGGTTAAGTGAAGAGATCCGATCCGAACTTTTCGATTGCGATAGTCGATGACAACGCAGAATTCTTGGAGAAATTGCGATCCGCCCTCGAGCGTGATTTGGTAGGCGAAAAGGTCGAACTTCGCGAGTGGAGGCCGGTTGATGGTCAAAACCCCGTGGAATTTTTTAACGGGATGGTGGACAACAATACGCTGCTTGTCGTCACTGACTATGACCTCACCAAGGGTGGCATGACCGGAATGTTTGGCGCAAACGTGATTAGTTGGTGTCAGGACAAATTGATCCCCGTAGGTGACTTCTCGCGACAGAACATCGGAACAACGGAACTAAAGGAGGACGCGCTTTTCGAGTTCCGAATTCCCACGGATATTGAGAACAGCGCTTCTTTCGCCTCGAGACTATTTCGTGGGTTTAGGAGCCTTAGAGAACTCTTGTCTGGCGACGACATCGACCTGCAAACGATACGAGGTCCTGCGCAGGCGATGGCAATCGTATTGGGACGACCCGAAGAAGAGAATCTATTTGCCCTATACATGCCACCTCTCGGTGCGGCGAACGCGCCACTGGCCGCGAGTCTTCGCGCTGGGGCGAACCAAGACAAAAATCCTGACGATACCGAGCGAGTAAGACTGCTCAGTTACGTGGTTGGTCACATCCTCGCCAATGCGGTGCTCAGGTATTGCGGGCCGATACTTTCTCCGGAGGCAATGTGCGCTTACGTTGCAGCGCCTTTCAGCGAGCGAGAGAGCATCGGGGGCATCTTCGGTGACGCACTCTATCGAGGTCCGTTCAGTCATGGACTTAACTACTATTGGCGTTCAAACGTCGATCAACTCATTGCCGTCGAAGCGGCTGAGATTCAAGATGAAGTCGAGTATGAGAGCTCGGGAGCGCGCAACCGAGCGGTGGTCGAAATAATGCTTCACCGCAAACTTGCAACTCATGACTGCACAAGGTGTGGGGGCGTCAATGGCGGCTATCTGTGTCCCTTTACCAAGCGTCCGGTGTGCGAACGTATCGATTGCTCGGTGGCATCAAACAATTGGATTCCGGCGGGTGCAACCGCATCGCGGATAGAGAAGGATTTCTATGACGAGTGGGCTCCCATTCTCGGGTTTTAGTGATGGCATACAAGCTCGCAAACGCGACGATCCAGAATGAACTTCATACCGCTTGGGTGGGAGTGCTCGCTAGCCTGAAGCGGATCTCGACCTTGAGTCAAGTAAAACCAGAGACCGCCTCAGATATTTTTCGCGAAGACAGAAACGCAAGTGAATCGAAATTCGACGTCGGACCGATCGTGTTCTATCTTCCGGAAAAGGCGGCTCACCACAGCGCAGACCTTTACGTTGCGATTAGCGGATGGATCACTTTTGGTGAGACTGTCATTTCGGGCGAGAAACGAAGAGTGGCGATTCGATTCGGAACCCAGGTGGGGTATTTCAAAGTTAAGAGTCAAACGCTTGTTCAGGTGTACGGAGTTCACTACGACATGGACGACAGCCTTCCCGGACATCCCGTCTTTCACGCACAAATGAGCACCCAAGCGCACCTCGGCGATGCGGTGAGGAACCACTTCAACCTCAATTATGAAGATGGGACGGATAGAACTCAAGGTCTGCTTGGCAATGTGCGAACTCCGACGGCGCAGATGGACGCATTTTCGGTGTTTACGCAACTCGCGGCGGACCACCTGACCTCAGTGGAAGTCGGCCCGACTGTTCGCGACGCTTTCAACGATTTACGAAGGGCATGTAGCTATTTCGTGGGGGCTGGAGCTGAACTCGCATATCTGAACAGCCTTCCGGCGACTCATTGTTACCGGTCGACGCACTGGTACGAGGGGGATCGATCTTGGAAGACAACCTGACCCCCTCGTTAGTACGTATAGACCCTTTCATCACACTTCGCTTTTGCAGCCTCTTGTGATGACAATTTCTCCTGCCCGAGGACGGCGTGCGCGAAGCGCCAAGCCGTCCGTGCGGGCCAACTGAGTGATCATTAGTTCTCACGAACCGAATTCCTAAATCCGCCCTGGAAGGGCCAGTTTGTATTGTGGCCTTGCATTATGGCTTAAGGTTTCCCTCAGACTCGCACAATGGTCAATCTCGCCAACGCGCTCGGGCTACAGGTCGAGTCCAAAATATTGGTGGGGCGACTCCAGGAGGTCGTCGCCGGAAAATACGTATTCAGCCTTCGCCGGTGGAGTCTCAACCACTGTGAGCACGTTGGCCCTCTGGGCGGCACCCAGGACACGACGTCGCTGAGCCGCTTGTTCGGGGTTAAGGGTTGTATCGTCGAGGATGGTGTCAGGGCTGTCAATACCCCATCGATCAACGTAAGCCGCGCCGGTGGCAACTTCCAGTACCCACTGCTCGTAGGGTCCGCTGGCCGCAGGAGCATCGCCGAAGTCCTGGACCCATGTTTCACCACGTTCAATCGCAATGGTGGCGAGTTCGTGGGCCCGCAGTTCGATGGCGTCGGCGCGATCGTTTAGTGCGAGCACGATGTCGGGATCGGTAATCCCGCTCGGCCGGGGAAAGATGCCGGCGACGAGTTCACTCGCCGGTGGGCTGGGGTAGCCCATGCCGGTGACGTAGCGTTCGATGCGGTGGTGCAAGACGCTCGCGATGTCATCGGCGTTGTCGAACGAACGACCCGCGACCAGCATTGGCAGTTCGGTGCGAACGTCGAAGCCTCGACTCTCCGAGTCTCGTAGCTGCGCGAGCAGCACCGCGTAGGCGGGAGAGGCTTTGGCCTGGGCGAGCTCGATGTCGCTGAGTCCCGACTCGTTAAGTATTGTCTCCCAGCGTCCACCGTCGGCCAAGGCGATGATGGTGTCGTACTCGGCGACGAGGACAGCGATGGACTGGGTCTGGGATCGACGGATCATGTCGGTCGCGGACACGTCGGCTCCCTCGTGGCGCAGTACGCCAGCGAGCACTTCCACAGCGCTCGGGATCTCGGTAAGACCTTCGTGGCCGGTTGACGGATCAGGGTCGTAGTGCGTGTCCACGTAGAGATGGTTGGACTCTGAGCCGCGTGTCAGGGCCACGTACAGTACTTCGCGGGTGGTGGTCGGACTGGCGAACGCGTGCGCGGTGTCGACGGTGCGTCCCTGGGCGCGGTGCGCCGTCGAGGCGTAGGCCAGTTCGACGTTCTCGGCGACGTAACTGGCCGGCAAGACGACGGTGCCGTGTCCACCCACTCGAGTGACGGTTAGAGAACCATCGGCGTGCGTAGCCGAAATTGTCCACACGTCACCGTTCTTGATCCAGCTCGTGTCCGTTGAAAGACGTCGGTTGTTTTCACGCGTCACCACGAGGTCATTGGCGCCAGCAGTCACGGCACCAGCGACGTTGACTCCTTCCTCGATGACTTCGCCACTGGCGACACGCTGCGCGCGGGCGCGAGCATTGAGCTCGTTGACGGTCGCGGTGTCGCTGGCCAGCATCAACGAGTGCAGGCCACGATCGATGTCGGTCTTCCACGCTGCGTAGAGCGCGTCAAGCATGTCGTCACGAGTTCCGCCCGCGATCCGCCCGTGGGTCGCGTACGTGCCAAGCGCCGAACTAGAGCCGTTGCGGACCCCGAGGCTGGCCTGCTTCTCCCAGTTGGCCCTGAAGCGGCGAACGTCCGCGAGGGTCGCAGCACCGTCACCCCGGTCACCCACGAGAGTACGAAACATTCCCCCGGCGTCCACACTGGAGAGCTGGGCCCAGTCGCCGACGAGAACGACCTTGGCCCGTGCGTCGAGAGCAGCCGACATCAGTTCATCGAGCGCGAAAGTGGAAGCCAAACTGGCCTCGTCCACCACCACCAGTTGTCCCGTGCGAAGACTCCAGCGAGTAAGTGTTTCCTCGCGTTGGCGAATGCTCGCGGCGAGCGCGGGACTCGGTATTCGCCCCTTGAGTCCGACTAGGCGGGCCTTTTCGCGCAACTGCTCGAGTTCGCGAAAGCGCTGGCCGTGCTGGCGGTGCTCGTAGAGCCATTTGGCGAGATTGTCAGTGTCGATGCCCATGTCGTCGCCCAGGACTTCGGCGGCCGCCGCCGAGGGCGCGAGGCCGGTGACCGAACCGGCACCATGCTCGACTTCCCACGCCGCTCTTAGCCCCGCCATGGCCGTGGACTTGCCCGTGCCCGCCGGGCCAACCAGCACGTCGAGGACCCGACCCGAAGTCGTGATCTGCTCGACGCAGCGGGCCTGATCGATTGAGAGCTTGAAGGTTCTTCCGGGCAGTCGCTGCTCGGTAACGCCCGCCACCGTGGCGCGCCTTACGACTGGCGCGTCGAGGCGCTGGCCCGCGTCGAGCAAACGGGCTTCGACGTCGAGCAGCGTCGTCGAGGTGTAGAGCCAGTGACTGGTTCCCTGGAACTTAGAGGTGCCGTTGCTGCGAAGCAGGAAACGTGGCGTGTGGTGCAGATTGGGAGTGGTAATGAGGAGCGCCTGGGCGACGGCCAGGTCGGTCGCCCGAGTGGCCGCGAGAATCCGTTCGGCGGGTTCGGTGAAACGAACGCCCTGCATCTGGCGAAAGACCTCCGCCTGGACGTTGGCCCGAGAGAACGTCGGGCGCTTGGCGCTGACGACATCGAGGGCTGCGTTCGCAACGTCGAGCAAGATCTCGTCCTCGAACTCTTCGCTGGTGAAAGCGCGCACGTCTCTGCCACCCAGCTCGTGCACCCACGCCATGGGCTCGTTATCGAGGTACGGTGCGGCCCGAGTTGTCCACTCTTTGGTGAGGTCTCCGAGGCCCAGGCCCTGCTTGGCCCGTCGGGTAGAGAGGGTGGCCGTCTGGCGGAGTTTGAGAACTTCCACGTCGGTGGGAGCGCGGAAGTGATCATCTTCGAACTGGGCGATGAGGCGATCCTTTGCGCCGATGATGGCGGTCGTACGCTGCGAGAACTCGTCCATGAGACGCGTTGACACGCCGGCCACTTCCCACTTCGGGGCGGTGCTGGAGCGGCGGGTGTGGGCCGCCCAGTCCCAGCCGAGTTCGCCGGTCAGAAGGTCGGAAAGTACGCCCTGGTGCATCTCCGAGAGCATCACCGTTGACGCGAAGAGTCCTCGACTATCGAGAGTGCGCCACACGCCATCACTCTTGGCCCGGGCCCGGTTGAGCACGACGACGTGGTCGTGCAGTTGGGGGTCGCCGTCCCTGGAATCGAAGTGGGTGAAGCTCGCGGCGACGACGCCAACAATGTCCTCTTCGACGCAGCCTTGGCTGCCCGTTCGAGTGTGGAAGACCTCGCATTCGGCGTAGGTGAGAACTTCCGCGATCGCTAACTGGTGGCATCGGTAGATCACTTCGCGGGTCTCCCGGTCGGCCAGAGCCCAGGCGGTAGAGACACTCTTGGTGGGGCTGAACGTCAAGTCGAAACCACCCACGGCCTTGGTGCTCGGAACCCTGCCGAGCACCTCGCCGGTGATCGGATCGGCGCAGTCCTGGAGCATCCGTTGCAGATTCTCTGCCGTGACCGACTGCCCGACAGCAATACCACGACCGTTGTTGAGACTGACGAGTCCGGCGCCGAGAAAGACTCCGGGTGGTGTGCCAGTTTCGCTGTAGTAGCGAACCAGGTCCGACATGTCGGTGCCTTCGGGACCGTCGCCGACGGCAATGGATTTGAGCAGGTACTTGTAGCCCGCTCCAATGCTGAGTCGTCGAATCGTCATCATGTCGGAGGCGCCTGCATGTGACGCAACTGTCGCATCAGATGCGATAATTCCCGTTGAAAAACTCGAGTGCCAGACGTGTGGGACGAAAAAAGTCAATGCAAACGGGTGAACGGTAAGTGGCGACTTGAGAGCTGAGCAGACCGTGAAGTTAGATGGAAGGCGCGAGCGGGGAAGGGGAGTGAAGGAAGATGGGAGATGAGGGAAACCGGTTCGATGGGGCGGTTGAGGGGCCGGGCCGCCGCCGATGTCTAATGGCGCAGGGGCCGCAGGAATACTCCTTGGGGCGCAAGAAGGGAGCCCGCAAAGAGTGGCGGCGCGACATGGAGCAGTTGAGCCAAGAGTTGAAGGCGTTTCTGGAGCATGAGCGGCCCTGATTTTGCCTTGGTAAAAGCTACCGCGAACTGGCGTAATTTCGGTTAGCCGCCAACGCACACACATATTGCGCGGTGAAGACCACATCAGGCAACGAGCGTTACTTAGCGTTATCGATGTCGGGGGAATTGTTCATGGCTCTGTGCGATATCGATGGCGGATAGACCCGACTTCTGTAAGCCAACGAGGAACGACCACAATGGCAGGAGGCGTTGTTGATTGCCAGTGAACTCCTGAACAAGTTGGGTCGCCACTGGGAAGTCGTGGCCTTGCTCAGGTGAGGTCCAGTCAGCAGAACGTTCACTCGCGGCGATTCGTCTTCCATCGTTCCTGGGGCCTAAGGATTGGCAATAGCTCGTCAACTCGCGATCGCTAAAACGACGAAGTTTGCGACGAATCATGATTAGTTGTTCTAAATCGTTTCGCGAATTGTCACTGTCGTGTTCGGACGCCCGACCGTTACTTGTTACGTTGTGCGCATTGTTACCTGGGGAGTGTAACTATGCGTGGTTCAATGAGCAATCGGTCCATGAGGTGCGCAAGTGCGCGCCGCCACTGCGCGGCGTCAATAGGTGCTGTGAATGTCGTCTCGATCACCGCTCCTTTGAGCTTCATATCGGTGGACGCGCGAACCGCCGAAGCGACCGAAAGCTACAGTCACTCACTCTCACCGTCCTGCGCTAGCCGAATTTCTCCGTCCGGAGGCACTTATGAAATGCTGACCGTGAATTCCAACAGCGATCTTATTTACACGCCCCAGTCTGGATTCAGAGGTACGGCTGAGTTCCATTATTTCTGGAGCGACGACGAGCGCGATATCAACCCGAGCACGGACGCCACCGTATCGAAGACCGTTGAGGCGCAAGCTTTTCCTTCGGAACATGACACTGAGGTGTCGGTGACCGTGGGTACGGCGAGAGTACGAAGCAAGCGAAGTTGGTGGAGAGTTTCGAAGTTGTGGTGCGATTCACGACCAACGCAGCACTTGCTCCATCATCCAAGTAGTCGAACAGTGCAAGGAGAGATCTTACATATGGAAAAGTCGACCAAGTTCTTGGATTCGAAATGACGATGCGGCGCTCACGAGCAAAGCATCTCGGTATTGGAATTGTGGTTCTGGTCACAGTGTCGTTGGTTTTGGGAGTTGCGCTCACTCCCATTGGGAGTGTCGCCAAAGCGTCATCGACCGTGTCTGGGAACTTCGCTCGAAATAACCGTAGTGTGAACCCATTACGTGCAATCGCTCTCTCACCTACAATTCATCATCTAGACGGAACTGGTACTACTACCGGAGCGAAAGTCCCGTGGGCGCTACGCACAATTGTTGGAAGGGACGTCGGTCCTGGAGCAAATCGGGTGAAGAAGCAACTCGGTGGCTCGTATTCTCCGAAAGGGGCGACGCTGACAGGCACTGGATTCACGGTAGGAATTGGCCAGGTCTCAGTTGGTAGGGGCAGTTCAAAACAGAAAATCGATTCGGTGCTTCAACACGATTCCAAGGGGGCCACCTACGGCTCGGGAGGTTTCACCGAAAACTTCAGTTCTGTATCGGCTGGGATTGAGCAATCCTTCAGAGTAGCGACGCGCCCTCGTGGCTCGGGTCCCCTGGAGCTGCTCATACCGGTGCGTGGTCAGAGGGTCTCGACTGTTGGAAAGTCCATCGACCTGCTCGGACCCGCGGGTGACGTTCGGGCCACATATTCGCGACTACGTGTTGTGGACGCCGCGGGAACGGTTGTGCCCTCATCAATGCGGGCAGCTGATCACGGGCATACCATCGTGATCGAAGTGGATGATCGTGCCGCTGTCTATCCGCTGCTGGTCGATCCCGCATGGTCTGAGTCGCTGGCTGCAGAAGCAGTTGGTTCTTTTGGATACGACGTGGCGATTTCAGGATCAACTGCTCTGGTGGGCAATCCGAATAACACCTCATATCAGACTTCGACGGGAGGTTACGTCCTCACTGGCAATGTTGTGGTATTTAGTGTCAGTGGAGGAACCTGGACCCAGACTGCAACTTTGGCACCTTCAGACGGCATTTCTGGCGAGGGATTTGGCGCAAGCATTGCTTTTTCCGGAAACACTGCATTCATTGGAGCTCCAGGCCAAACCGAGGGAGGACTTCAAGGTGCGGGTTCGACGTATGTCTTCACCGAGAGTGGTTCTACATGGACGCAAGACACTGAAATCTCCGCTTCCGTACCTATTCATTATGGAAATTTCGGCACTTCGCTTTCACTTTCTGGTTCGACGTTGGTCTCTGGTGCGATCGGTTCCGCATACATATTCACGGGTAGTGGTTCTTCTTGGACTCAGAGCGAGGAACTTACTGCGTCAAACGGTACACCGAATACACAGTTTCAATTTGGATTTGCGGTCGTCGTTTCTGGGTCAACCATTTTCGTCACTGCTCCCGAACAAACAGTAGGTAGCAACGTCAATCAAGGGGCCGTATACGTCTTCACCAATAGCGGGTCTACATGGACCCAGTCCCAAGAACTCACTACTTCCGATGGTGGGTCCGATGACTACTTTGGATGGACAATGTCGGTTTCCGGGTCCACAGCGGCCATTGGAGCTCCAGGTCACGAGGTCTCTGGTGACTCGTTGGTCGGAGCTGCTTACGTCTTCACGCCCTCAAGCGGCAATTGGTCTGAGGCGTCAGAGTTGCTGAATCCCGTCGTAGAAACCGGTGGAGCGTTCGGAAGTGGAATATCAATCTCGGGAAATGAACTCATTGTTGTTGCCCAAGGGAATTCTACGCCCGCCGGAAATTCGGGAATTGCTTATGGTTACGTGGGGGCCGGGAGCAGTTGGACACAAATCGCAGGGGAGATGGATACTCCAAGCGAGGATGACGGGCCTTCTGAGATGATACCTGGTGACTTTGGTTGGTCGATGGCCATCGTGGGATCAACGGTCTACGTAGGTGACGCTAATTACACGTACCTCGGTGGAGATGCGAACTACGGTGCCGTCCTCGCGTACTCAGTTCCAACCCCACTAGCACCAGAAATGGCGGTTGGCGTAGCAACTGGCGTGGTTACGAAGCACAACACGACGTGCAATCACGGAAAGGACCCGATCAATTGCGCCAGTGGCGACTTCTGGCACACGTTCACCGACTTTTCCGTGCCTGGCTATGGTCCTGGCCTCGATCTCACTCGCACGTACAACTCGCTCAATGCGTCGACCGAGGGTATCTTCGGTTACGGCTGGTCATCGTCTTACAACATGCATCTGGTAGTTAACGGTGATGACTCAGTCACGATCACGGCCCCGGACGGATCGCAAGTGACAGCCCAACCGAACGGGAGTGGCGGCTACACGATGCCGACGTGGTCGGACTCGACGCTCACCACATCAGGCGGGAACTTCACGTACGTCGATGAGGCGACTGTCACCTACACGTTCGATTCATCCGGTCAGTTGACAGCCATCGCCGACCCCAACGGCAACGCCACCACACTCTCCTACACGTCAGGCCAACTCACGACGGTGACTGACTCCTCAGGACGAACGCTCACCTTCAGCTACGGCTCCAACGGTCTGGTCGCCACGGTGACCGACCCGTTAAGCCGAGTGACCCACTACGCCTACGACTCCTCAGGCGACCTGACGAGCGTGACCGATCCTCTGAGTCGAGTCACCTCGTTCACCTATAACACGACCAGCCATCTCCTTCTCACGATGACCTTCCCCAACGGCCAGAGCGGCGGTCCGGACGCGGGGGATGACGTGGTGAACACCTATAACAGCTCGGGCCAGGTCCTCACCCAGACTGACCAGATGGACAATGAAACAACGTACGCCTACACAGGTGACAACTTTTCCGATACCGGGGGCACCACCACTATCACCGATCCCGACGGGAATGTCGAGGTCCAGGACTACATCGATGGCGCGTTGCAGTCAGTGACGAAGGGATACGGGACGGGTTCGGCGGCAACGTGGAGTTACCAGTACGACCCGGCTAGTTTCGGTCTCACCTCGACGACCGATCCCGACGGTAACGTCACGACCAATACATACGACACCAATGGCAACCTGCTCTCTGCGACGAACGCACTCGGCAACAGCACGACTTACTCGTACAATTCTTTTAACGAGCAGACCTGCGTAGCTGAACCACTCGCTGCCAACCCTTGTTCCTCCTTGACACCGCCATCGGCGATCACGGCCGGAACGGCCACCATCACGCCTCCCTCGTCGGCGCCGCCAGCGTTTGTTACTTACACTGAGTACGACACGAAGGGCAACGTGATCTATCAGACGACTGGCGACTACGCCCCCGGTTCGGGCACAGCCAGCCAGTCACGCACTTTGTACGACCTCTATAACGGACAGTCCGTGACCCTGGGCGCCAATGTTGACTCGTGTAACACTAGCGCGCCGTCTAGCGAGCTGCCGTGCGCGACGATCAATCCCGACGGTGTGGTGACTCAACTCGCGTACAACAGCGACGGCGACCTTACGTCCAAGTCAACGGCCAACCAGAATGGTGTCTCCTCGCCCGGCACGATCAGCACGCTGGTGGGTGCCCCGATGGGTTCGGCGACGGCGACCAATCTCTTTCAACAAGGAGCGCAAGTGAGCACGGCGACCGTTGGCGGCACGTCCTACGCCTACGTGGCCGACGAAAACGAAGAGGTCATCCGACGGATCAATCTCTCGACGGATGCTGAGACCGTGGTGGCTGGCAACTACGTCTATGGCTACTACGACGACGGTGGACCGGCGACGAGTGGGCAATTGGGCAGTCCCACAGGGGTGGCGGTCGATTCGTCCGGGGACATCGCCATTGCCGACACCAGCGACAATGCAGTGCGATACGTGCCCACGTCATCGGGCACGTTCTTCGGACATTCCATGACAGCCGGCGATATCTACACGATTGCGGGCAACGGCACCGCGGGCTACAGCGGCAACGGTGGATCGGGTAGGAGCGCGGAGTTGTCAGGACCAGAGTCGGTCGCCCTCAACTCCAACGGCGTGGCCATCGCCGACACCGCGAATAACGTGATCCGGTTTGTCCCGATGTCCTCGGGCACCTACTTCGGCGTCGCCATGACCGCCGGTGACATCTACTTGGTTGCTGGCAATCACACGGCGGGCAGCATCGGCAACGGGGGTGCGGCCGCCAGCGCCGAACTGCACTCGCCCGACGGCGTGGCCTTCGACGGTTCCGGAGATCTTGCCATTGCCGACACCGCCAACAACGTCATTCGCTTCGTGTCGTTGACGACCACCTCTCACTATGGCGTCTCCATGACGGCCAACGACATTTACGCCCTGGCGGGTACCGGCACCGCGGGTTACAGCGGCAACACCGGCGCCGCGACTTCGGCGAAATTGGACGCACCCGAAGGGCTGTCGTTCGACAGTTCGGGTGACGTGCTGATCGCGGACACGCTCAATCACGTCGTTCGTTATGTGTCGTCAACGACCACGACCCACTTCGGACAGTCGATGACGGCCAACGACATCTACACGATCGTTGGTAACGCGACGTCGGGCAATACGGGTAACGGTGGGTCGCCGACCAGCGCCGAGGTGGGCAACCTCGCGGACGTCACGCTTGACGCCAGCGGCGACGTGGTGCTCACCGATCTCACCAACGACGTGGCTCGCGTCGTGGCGGCGTCATCGGGCACGCTGGCCGGCCAATCGGTGACCGCGGGCGACATCTACGCCCTCGCCGGCGACGGCACGGGCGCGCAGGTCTACTCGGGTGCCGCCAACACGGGCGAACTGTCAGCGCCATCGCTCGTGCGCGCCGACAGCGCGGGCGACCTCGTCATCGCCGATACCTACGACAATGTGATCCGGTTCGTCCCCAAGTCGTCGGGCACGTACTACGGCCAAACAATGACCGGTGGCAACATCTACACGGTCGCCGGGACGGGCACCCAGGGCTACACCGGCAACGGGGGCGCCGCGACCTCGGCCGAAATCAATCATCCCGCCGGCGTCGCCGTCGACGCGTCGGGAATCGCGATCGTCGACACACGCAGCTTCGCGATTCGTTTTATTCCCAAATCGTCAGGGACCTACTACGGCCAGTCCATGACGGCCGATCACATCTACATCGTCGCGGGCAACGTCACCGCCGGCTACAGCGGCAATGGTGGTGCGGCGACCTCGGCCGAGTTGGACTTTCCCGACGGAGTCGCCTTGGACGCCGCGGGCGACCTGCTCATAGCCGACAGCGTGAACAACGTGGTGCGCTTCGTGCCGGTCGTTTCGGGCACCTACTACGGCCAGTCAATGACCGCGAACCATATTTACACCATCGTCGGAAATCACACTGCCGGCTACACCGGCAACGGTGGTGTCGCGACCTCGGGCGAACTGAACGCGCCGTACGGCGCGTCCTTCGACGCCGCGGGCGACGTGCTGATTGCCGACACCAATAACGGCGCCGTGCGTTTCGTGCCCGTGACGACTGGGACCTACTACGGCCAGTCCATGACGGCGAACGACATCTACACAATTGCCGGTGACGGGACCACGGGCTATACCGGCAATGGTGGCGCGGCGACCTCGGCAGAACTCTCTAACGACGTGGCCGACGTCAACGCCGACGCCGCGGGCGACCTGCTGATCGCCGACGCTGGCAACGACGTGGTGCGCTTCGTGCCGGTTACCTCAAGTACCTACTACGGGCAAGCCATGACCGCCAATGACATCTACCTCCTCGCCGGTGAGGGATGGTCCAACGTGCACTTCAGCGGCGACGGCGGGCCACCGCTCGACGCCGAGTTCGGCCTGATCGGATCGGTCAGCCCCGACGGGTCGGGCGGCTACTACATCGACGACATTTCGGCAGATCGCATTCGTTACGTGGCCGTCAACGACGTCTCAACGTTCAACGACACCACGACCTACACCTACGACGGCGACGGAGAAGTAACGAGTGTGACCTCGCCCGACGGCAACCTCTCGGGCGCCAACGCCGCCAACTACACGACGGCCCTCACCTACGACGCCGACGGCGAAGTGACAGTCGCGACCCAGGGCGGTGGCGTGGGAGCGACCGTGACCGCGCGTACGGTTGACTACGGCTACGACGGCGACGGCAACGAGACTTCGATGACCGATTCACGCGGCTACGCAACCGACTACGGATTCAACGCTGACGACGAGGAGACGCTCGTCACCAACGCCGTCAGCGATGTCACGCTGACGTGTTACGACGGCGACGGCAACGTTGCCGAGACCGTGCCCGCGGTGGGGGTGGCCGCTAACTCCCTGACCGCGGCCAACTGTCCGACCAGTTACCCCACGGACTACGGCGACCGGTTGGCCACCGACGCGACAACGTACGCTTACAATGCGCTGGGCGACCAGACCACGGTGACATCGCCAGCCCCGGCCGGGCTGACTGGTTCCGAGACGACGACGTACGCCTACGACCTCGCAGGACGGCTCACGTCGGTCACCGCGCCGCCCACAAGCACCAGCGGCGGAGCGGCCAATGATGTGACGGACTACACCTACGACGCGGACGGCGAACTGCTGACGACGACCTCGGGCTATGGCACGGCGTCGGCCTCGACCATGAGCACTTGCTACGACCCCGACGGCAACGCATCGTCCACGGTGGCGCCCGACGGCAATACCTCCTCCGTCGCCACCTGCTCGACTTCGTCGCCCTACGAAACAAGTTCGGCGTATCAGACGGGGTATCGCTACGACAGTCTTGGTGAGTTGGTCACGCAGACTGCGCCGGACACGTCCGCGGCGCCGAGCGGCCAGGTGACTACGCACTCCTACGATCCGGCGGGCAATGAACTCATCGGCGAGAATCCAGACGGTGTCACGGCAACAAATACGTATTCGCCGCTCAACCAGGTAGCTTCCGTCAATTACTCGAACTCCACGCACAACGTGACTTTCAACTACGACGCGAACGGGAACGAGACGGCCATGGTCGACGGGAGCGGGTCGTCGTCGTTCACGTACGATCCCTTCAACGAATTAACCAGCACCACCAACGGCGCGAACAAGACGACGTCATACGCTTACGATCTGGATGGTGATGTGATCGGCATCACGTACCCGCTCGGTGCCGGCGCCACGTGGGCCAGCACCGACACCGTGACGTATGGCTACGACCACGCCGACGAGATAACCTCGATCGAAGACTTCAACGGTCACACGTCGGACGTCACAAATACTGCCGACGGCCTGCCGTCCGCGCTTTCCTTGGGCGCGAGTGGTGACACCGTGTCGACGAGTTTCGCGGCCAATGATGCACCGAGTTCGATCACGTTGGGCAATGGCACCACGCTGCAAGAGTTCGCGTACTCTGACGAGCCGTCTGGTGGCATTGCAAGCGAGACCGACACGCCATCAAGCGCGCTGTCGCCGGCGGACTACGTCTACAATGCGCAGAGCCAGGTCACCCAGGACGCACCGGGATCTGGTGGCGCCAACAACTACGTCGAAGACCCCAGCGGCAACCTGACGACGTTACCGAATGGGGCGACGGGCACCTACGACGACGCCAGTGAACTCACGTCGGCGGTCCACTCCGGTACGACCACCAGTTTCACCTACGACGCGTCGGGTAACCGGGTGGGCGCGAGTGTCAGTGGCTCAGCCACCGTGACGGCGGCGTATAACGGGGCCGGCGAACTCACGAATTATGACAACTCGACAGCAAACACCACGAGCGCCACGTACAACGGAGACGGGCTGCGCACCTCGGCGTCGACAACGCCGAGTGGGGGTGGGTCGACGACGCAGAATTTCATCTGGAACGCCACAACCTCAGTACCGGAGCTGCTCATGGATTCGACTAATTCCTACATCTACGGACCGAGCGGCACGCCGTTCGAGCAAGTGAACCTTTCGGCGGGCACGATTCGCTACTTGGATTCTGACGCGCTCGGATCGGTGCGCGGCGTGGTTAGTTCTGGAGGTAGCTTGACGGCGTCCACGTCGTATGACACGTGGGGCAACCCCGAGACAACGGGCGGACTCACTTCGTACACGCCAGTTGGATTTGCCGGCGCTTACACAGATCCCACCGGATTGCTCTATCTAATTAACAGGTACTACGACCCCGCGACTGGGCAGTTCATCAGTGTCGACCCTTTGGTAGATGAGACCAAACAGGCTTATGCATACACGGAAGACGACCCAGTGAACTCAATCGATCCAGACGGACTGAATTGTTATGTGTTCTCAATTTTCTGCGGAGCTTACGATACGACAGCAGGAGCTGTGAAGAACACCGCTGAATTCATTTACCACCACCCGATTCAATCAATCGAAATTGGTGGTGCGCTCATCTCGGTCGTCGCGACCGAAGGCGCGACGTCTGAAGTATTGGTGGAGACGGTAACGGTTACGGCTGAAGAAGACTCAACGACAGTTGCGATAGAGCAATCCGTAGTGACCGTCTCAGAAAGCAGTAAAGTCGCCTCGGTTTTTGGAGTGTCATCTATTGGCGCGGCTGCTGTCGATGCGGGCGAAGCGTGTTCCAAATCCTTAATATCTACGAACTGCGCACTCGATTTGGTCACGTTGGGGATACCTCTCACTGTGGCGAAATCGGGGCTTTCCGCTGTAGATATTGCACTATCTGATTTGGCCGCTTCTGCTCCTTCGGCCAGAGCGTTTTTCAATTCAAATCCTAAAAAATTGTGTTGATTGGATTAATGAACTTTCGAGGCAATATGGTGATCATGTGATCACATCCCAATTGATCCTGATCTCGGTGGCGAATTCGAATGTCAGCGCATTTGAGAAAGGGAAGAGCCTTGCAATTATGGGTGTAGTACTCTTCGTTTTTCTGTCTCTGTTTGTTATTTTTCCGAGGAACAGTGAAATGCCGACAGAACCTGGTCTTGCCCGTAGCATTTTGAGGGTGGCGGTATGGGGTCGCTGGTTCTTCTTAGTCGTGGGTATGATTGGCGTGGTGATGATGATTGCCGCATGATGGGCGGTGGCTGCTGCACATTCAATTGCTTACTTGACCAAAAATTGAGTGGTGCCCGCTTACCAGACTGAGCGCGCGAAAACGATTCCGTATGCCAGCTCCAACGCTAGGCATTTAACACGTTGCATCAGCGTAAATTACTGGGGTGTCGCGACACCCCAAATTGGCATGATGGGAGAGTGGGTCTCCACCGCCGCTGATGGATACGCGGACCTCATGCCGGTGGTCGCAGATTAGTCACGCCGCCTGTTTCACGTAAGCGGAGACGCGATTAGATAGCACCGGAACCTTCTCTTCCGCGCCAGCCTCCGCTGCTTGCGACGCCAATCGCACACGTCGGTTTACAGGGCGTTCCCGATCGTGTTACGTCTGGAACTAACCAACTATTCCATTCGGGAGTCGAGAAAATTGCTTGCGTGTTCATTTAGGGTGGCGCCGCGGCGTTCTTTGCCGACTCTACGCCAATCCGTTCTTTGAGGAACAGGAATCACTTTCGTTGGCTTTTCTCTCTTACCATTTCAAGCGAATCCACCTAAGTGACGGACCTTTCGATGCGTCCAGAAATTCACGTTGGTACCGGATGCTTCTTCACATGAAGGACGCCTTAATGTTTGCCATGTCCGTTGGCGCTTCCACACTTGATCAGAGAAGCTACGGAAGTGGCACCGACTTCGACGGAACCTTCAGCGTGAGTAACTCTCCCCATTTACTCCAATTCACGGTCGCGGTCGCACCTTTGGCAACCTCGTTGAGTCGAAGCGGCAGAACGGTCCGGGAGTCACTGACGTACAGAGTGACCGACGCCGCCGGACTGTTGGCCGACGCTGCTTCGGTACCAGAGATCGCGTAGGCGCGAGAGCCGTTCAATGTCACCAGCTTGGGGCCCAGCACCGGGTCATGGATCCGGAGGTTGGTTCCGAAATCGGAATGAAGTGTGGTTGAATTCGTGATGTTCGACCATGCTTGGTCTGACGGCACGGATTCCATCCATTTTCCTGCGTACTTGGAGGCGTCGGATGAGGGAAATCCAAAGTAACTTTTTAGACCGAGATCGTTTCCTTTCGTGTACGCCTTCTTCATGGAATCAAAGGCAATCACTTCAGTTGATGCGCCGGTTGAGATAGTGATTATTTGACGGCCCTCGTTCGAGCCGATGTCATTGATCATGTTCAATGTTTCGCCATCGATTTTGGTAACGGTTACCTCGTGGACGGCTCTACTGGCAATTGCATTGCGGATTGCCGATGCCAACAAGGATGCCGCCGAGGGTGTGGACGCCTCGGCCGAAGACACAATCCCGCAGGAGAATGCACAGAGGCCGATCACTAACATAACGACTCGGCCCAGAGATTTGGCCATTGCAACCCCTTTCGAGAATGGTCATCGTGTTCTACCACGTTTCCTTCCTTCACTAAAGGTTTCTCGAGCCTCAGATTTACAGGCCGGTCAGGTTTGTGTCCACTAGACACTCCTCGTTAGAACGTCTTTCAAAAGTTAAGGTCCGATTTTGGAGTAAATCCTCCTTCAAAGTGTTTGTTTGGCCCTCCAAAAACTGGTTCACTACTTCAATCAGAGGTTTCGTAATGGCTTTGATCACCAGCAATTACATAGATCAAGCACGATATAGGTTTCGGAACCGTTCCACGCGTAATGATTAGTACAAAACGCAACCTCAATGACGTCCATCAGACGACGGAATTTCTGCAAACCGGACAGAACTTGTCACTCAATGTGATTGGCGATCTGCACTCAATACACTCAAAGAGATTGACTCCATGTGAGACGGGCTTCCATACTGCGGGGCAAAACCTCGCCCCTTCCCTTAACTCCTTATTACAGTTGTCGCACCATGTCGTTGATCCGGCCTCCAGGTCAGTTGAAGTCGGCGGGTTTGACTTAAGGGTATTGGTCGCTACTGGCGGCGGGGGTCGACTTGAAACCATGGTACTCATCGCTTGATGTGGATATGTATCCATGGTGCTCGTTACGAAGTCTGACCCGCCGATGGCGATCTTCCTCGTACGCGCGACGATCGTTGGAAGTAAATCCCGGTGCCGATGATAAAAAGAGAACTGCGATTTCGGCGCCCGTTCCCGCGGTGTTAGCGAAGATCAACGCAATTTACTTCTGCCCTCGTGCTTAGTGGATTAATGAATAGAAAAATCTAGTGCTCTCTGACTAGTTGTCGCAGAATTTTGCTGAGGCGCGACCGTTGCGGCTCATGTTCGAGAGCGTAGGTAACCGTTGACGTTCAACTTTGTATTTAGCCCCAGAATTGAACGCGGAAGCAAGTTACCAAGTTCTGCCGCTTTCGGTGATTTGAGTACTACTCAAGGGCCCCTGTCCTTGTGAAGCGCGTGGCACTCGCAGTAGTCGCGATGTCAACGTTATTTGTCGTGGCATTGCTCGGCCTCGTCGTAGCAACCGGCGCAGTCGGTGGTTCGACACAGACTGTGTCATGCGCTTTCGGGAAAGTTCCGACGTCGGGTGAGCCGAACTCGATGACAACAACGATGACAGCGTGGGACCGAGATTGCAACACGTCGGCGTCGATGACCTTGCCCAATTCTCCCGTCGCCAACAACGGTCTGCCCGCAAACTATGTCATTCCCGCGAATGCCACGACCTTTGAGACCGTGGCTATTACCTACGCCCTCGCCAAACTCGGCAAGCGCTACCTCTGGGGTGGCTCCGGACCGGTGACGTTCGACTGTTCGGGACTCACGATGATGGCGTGGGCGCAGGCCGGCGTCACGTTGCTGCACTACACGGGCGATCAGATCAACGAAGGCAGCCCGGTGTCTTCCTACGTGCACATCTCTCCCGGTGACCTAGTGCTGGTTCCGGGTAGCGACGGAACGATTGCCAATCCCGGTCACGTGGGGCTCTACGTCGGCGACGGGCTCGTGGAGTCGGCCGTCGACGTGCAATACGGCGTCATCATCCAGCCGTACACGGTGTTCGTGAGTGGCGGGCTCTCCGGGATTCGCCACGTCGGTTGAGCGAGTTCCGTCAATTTTTTAGATGCAATAGCCAATGAAGAACCTAGGAGAGACATGATCACCCAACTCGTTATTACCAAGATGCTCGAAGCGGACGTCAGCATCACGCCCAACACCACCGCCATACCGGGACTCTCCACGCTGTCCACGCTCATGGGATCGGTCATGGCCTTTGGTCTGGTGCTCGCCTTCGGCGGTTTCGTGACGTGCGCGGTGATGATGGCCGTCGGACACCACAGCGGCAACGCGCAGTTCGCTAGTCGCGGCAAGTCCGGTCTTCTCTGGTGCCTGCTGGCGGCGTTGCTGATTGGCGGATCGAACCTCTTGATCAACACCTTCTTCCACCTCGGCTCGAACCTGAGCTAGTGATGTACTTCCGTGGAGTCAGGCGCTCGAAGATGGTTAGCGCGGCGGCGGTCATTGTGGTTGACGTCGTTCTGATCGTCGCCGCCGTGACCACGTATCTCGGCGGCGGAACTACGTCTCCGTCGGCGTTGACTTCCGCTCCACACTCACCTTCACGGGTGGCACCAACGAAGCAGCAGGATGCAACAGAAAACGTTGCGACGAAGCGGAAACCGTCACGGTCCGCGAGTCCCATCTACCACCCCCTGCGGGTCGTGCCGCCCGAGACAGCGGTCGAACGCTCGGTCAATCAGGATCTCGCTGCGAACTCCAATCGAGCCGCCATTTCAATACTCGAAAGGACGACATTTCCTCGACCGGCCACCAGTTCGCCATTTCTCGCGATTGACGCCGTCGACTCAACGTCGGCCTCGTTATATGCGGTCGCGTTCACGCAGGAGCTGCTGGATCTCAACTTCAGCAATTCCACGTGGAACCAACTCTTGGCCTGGGCGAACTACAACAACGCGCCGTACTCTCTCACTGGTCTTCCCGCTTCGCTGTCGACCAAGGTCCTGTGCACCTCGCTCACGACGGGTGCTTTGCCGGTGCCGTCCGCGACAGAGTGGAATGCGCTCGCCACGACGCGCAGCAACTGGCGCGTAAGCGGGCTCGTGGTATCGGTCAATCCCACTTGGACCCAGGCGTTGAGCGCCGGCTGGGAGCCGGTCGACCCGCTCATGGTGATCTACGACGTCTCGGGGGCATTGACCATTTCGAGACCTGGCCACGCGCCGGTCGTCGAGTCGATTGGCTTTGCCCTCACCGTGGGCGGGGCCTCGCTGCATCCCGGCTACGGCGTCGTGGCGCTGGACGATTGGACGGTCAACTAAATGGCCTGCACCGGTATCAACGTGATCAACCCGATCTGCCAGGTCGCCAGCTCCATTGGACACCTGGGCTCCTCGGTCACTAACTCGGTGTTCTCGAGCGTGGCGACCGCCTTCGGCAACACCGCCGACTCAGCAATTAATTGGCTGTGGTCCCAGATGTCCTCGGCCACGTCGATCTCCTTCGGCGGCGCCACCTTCGAGCTCGACCTGGGCATCGTCAGCGCCATCGCCGCCGTCGTGTGTATCGGTCTCTTCATTGTCGAGCTGGTGCTCTCGGCCCTGAAGCGTGACGGGACCGGCATCGGTCGAGCCCTGCGCGGGCTGGTCGTGGCCACGGTCGGATGCGCGGTCACGCTGGCGACCCTCGACCTGTTGCTGGCCGCGGTGGATCAACTCTGCGCCGGGGTGGTGACTCTCGCGACCGGCGATTCCATAGCCACGCTGGGAACCAAGATCATCGAGCCCGCCACGTTCACTGGGCTAGTGGCTGGCCCCGGAGCGATCTTGATTTTGTCACTCATCGCGATCGTCGCGGTAGCCGTCGTGTGGTTCGCCCTGGTGGTGCGAAAGATGCTCATCATCATCACCGCGATCTTCGCGCCCCTGGCCTTCGCCGGGGGAGTGGCGGACCTGTCACGAGGCTGGGTGCGCAAGTGGCTCGAAGCCATGCTGGCTCTCGTCTTCTCCAAGCTAATACTGATACTGATCTTCGTGATCGGTCTCGGGGTTCTGGGCGGCATGGGATCGTCGACAATCGCGGGCGGGCTGTCGGGAATCACCAGTGACATCACGGGTCTGCTTATCCTCCTGGTCGCCGGACTCTCGCCCTGGATGGCCCTCAAGCTCGTGCACTTTACCGGTGACCACATGGCGATGATGGCCGGTTCGGCGTCGCACGCCACCTCGGGAGCATCCACGGTGATCCGGGCGCCGCAGAAGGTGGCATCGATGAAGTCGGCAGCGATGAGCCTCGGCGGCTCGCAGCGCAAAGCGATGACACCGATCAACGTCGGTTCGGCGGATCGGACGGGCACTGGAGGAACTGCCAAGGACTCCTCGGGACCCATGAGTGGAACACGGGGCGCCACAAGTTCTGGACCTAACGGTAAAGAAGCAACTGTCGCGGGCATGGCGACCGGGGGAGCGGTCCTGGCGGCAAGTGCGGCGAAACACGCCGCCAGGAGCGTCGACGGGACCGCTACACGAGCGACGCAGCAAGGATCTGAGGTTGGTGGCTCCGGTGCGGGAGTTACGCGGTCGCCGCACCTCACGCCACGTGGGACCAGCGACGAGAGTCATCAAGGACGTGGTCAAACCTCAACCTCAACTTCAACTGTGCGTACACCCTCAACGTCACCTTTAACTTCAGCACACCACGCACCGGGCAAGACGTCGTCGCCGGCACATTTCCCGAATGTTGACTCAGCACCAACGTCGACATCGTCCCCTTTGTCAGTCCCGCCGCTTCGATTCAACCCTCCGTTGGAAACGCCAGGGGAGTAGCTCGTGACCACCATCAATCTCGGACCCCCGACGGTGCGTTTCGCTCGGCGATCGACGCGCGGTTTTCTGCTGGGATTCTCGGCGCTGCGCTGTGGCGCGATCGCCTTCGCCGCCCTCGCCCTATTAATAGGGCTCCTCAGCGCAGGGGGAGTGGGATTGATCGTGTCCGCACCGCTATGGATCGTGTTGCTAACGACTGCCTTCGTGCCGGTCAAGGGTCAGGCCCTCGTCGAGTGGTTGCCCGTCGCCGTGCACTGGTCACTGCGACGATCGACCCAACAGACCACCTACCGGGTACGGGTGTCCCCGCCGCGACCCGCGGGCACGATGGCGTTGCCGGGCGACGCCGCGCCACTGCGCTTCTACAACGACCCCGTGACGGACGCGTGCCTCGTCCACGATCCCTATCGCCAGACCCTGTCGGCGGTGCTCGCGGTCTCGCACCCCGCCTACGTCTTGTTGGCGCCCGCCAGCCAGCGCGAACGCGTCTCGACGTGGGGCCGGGTGCTCGCGTCACTCGCCCAGACCGGCACGTGCGCGTTGATTCAGGTACTGGAGTCGACGGTTCCCGACCCCGGCTTGAGGGTCAACCAGTGGTATGAGGAGCAGAGCACCGGGCTGGACGATTGGCCCAACGAGCAGTACCGGGAACTGCTCAACCAGTCGTCATTCGGATCGTCCACGCACCAAACGACGATCACCCTCTCGCTCGACATAAAGAGGGCCGCTGCCGCCATTCGCAGCGCGGGACGAGGGATGAAGGGCGCGGCGAAGGTACTGCGAATTGACATGAGTGTGCTGGAGCACGGACTGCGTGACGCCGACCTGCGTTTAGAGGGGTGGTTGGACGAGGCGCAACTCGCGATCATGATCCGCCAGGCCTACGATCCCCAAAGCGAAGTCAAGACCAACGGAGTCGGCGCGAAACTCGCGACCTCGGGACCGGTGGCGCTGTCGGAGCACTGGTCGTTTCTTCGTCACGACTCGGGCTATTCGTGCGTGTTGTGGATCAGCGACTGGCCGCGCGTCGAGGTGGCCCCGCACTTCCTGCACGCGCTGCTCTTCGCGCCCGACATTCGAAAGTCCTTCTCGCTCCTGGCCCGGCCCCTCGGCACGAGTCAAGCCTTGAAGGCGCTACGCAAGGAGAAGACCGAGGCGATCACCGACGCCGGGCACAAGGCCAAGGTCGGACAGGTTCAGGACCTGTCCGACGTGCAAGAATACGGCGATCTGCTCGAGCGCGAGCAGGCGCTCTTAAGCGGTCACGCCGACGTCGAGTTCAGTGGATTCATCACCGTCACCGCGAACAGCGAAGAGGGACTGACCGCCGCGGTCGCCCTGATGGAGCGATCGGCCGGCCAATCGGGCTGCGAGACCCGCGTCCTCTACGGACGCCAGTCGCAGGGTTTTGTTGTGGCGGCGCTGCCGCTCGGGCGCTGTGCTTTTTAAACCAGGAAGGTTGGTTGTCCATGTCACGTCGACGAGATAGTGCCGCGTTGCGTTCGGAGATCGATCGACTGATCGTGTCGATGGCAATGCTGACCGATGATCGCGACGTCGCCGATCAAATTCGGGAACCAGAATTCGTTCCACTGGAATTATTGCCGCCTCAGCCGATCCTTGATGGAGGCGCGTCACTCGGTGGCGCGCTGTACGTTGCACCGGACGCGACACGCCGCGAGCGCCGCGCCTCGGCGCGGGTGGCGCAAACAATTTCGAACGCTGATGGCGCGGCGGCGAGGGCGAGCGCGAAAGACGCGCGGCGGAGATCGCGCGAGGAGGTCGCGGCTGCGTCGTACTTGCCCAAGAACGGCGAAGTGGGCGAGCACGCGCTGCGTTCCTATCGCAAGCTGAAGCTGGAACCACACCAGGCAACGAGCGACGTCGTCGCGGGCGCCTACCCGTTTCTCGCCGAAAGCGGACTCGGCAGCCGAGGGGTCCTGATCGGTCAGGATGCGTGGAGCGGCGCGGGTTTCGTCTACGACCCGTGGGTGCTCTACCAGTCGGGCATCCTCACCAACCCGAACTGCTTGCTCGCTGGCGTCGTGGGCCGGGGCAAGTCCACCCTCGCTAAGGCGATTGCGACGCGCAGCATCGCTTTCGGACGAAAGTGTTACGTGCCCGGTGACCCCAAGGGGGAGTGGTCGGCCGTCGCTCGCTTAGTCGGAGGCCAGGCAATTGAACTCGGTGACGGGACCTCAGCGCGGCTTAATCCGCTCGACGAGGGACCGCGCCCGGCGTTCGTCACGAACCTTGACGGTATGGAGTCGCCATTGACGAACGAGGCGTGGACCGACATGGTGCGCCTGCGCCGGCGTGACCTGCTGCGCTCGATCACCGAGGCGGCGCTAGGTCGCGGTGTGACGCCCGTGGAGTCAACCGCGCTGTTTGCGGCGCTCGATGAGGCGGTTCGCGAGAACAGTGAGCCGACACTGCCTCAGGTCGTGACCGCACTGTTCGACCCGCCCGGTGACGTGGTTGGGTCCAGTCGCGCGCAACTGCTCGACGACGGACGAGAGGTGGGCCACGCGGTCAATCGTCTGGTCGGCGGCGACCTCAATGGGCTGTTCGACGGTCCTTCGACGGTGCGCTTCGATGCGAGCCTTCCCATGGTGAGCCTGGACCTCAGCCGCATCCAGGGTTCGGACGCCAAGATCGGTCTGGTCATGACCTGCGCGAGCTCGTGGATGGAGGCCGCCCTGCAGGATCCCTCGGGCGGTCAGCGCTGGGTTATCTACGACGAGGCGTGGCGAGTCTTAAAGCAGCCCGCGCTGCTCGCGCGGATGCAATCTCAGTGGAAGCTGAGTCGGGCCCTCGGCATCGCGAACCTCATGGTGATCCACCGACTGAGCGATCTCGACGCCGTTGGTGAGGCGAATTCGCAGGCGCGCAATCTCGCCCTCGGGCTGCTCGCCGACTGCTCGACCAAGATCATCTACGCCCAAGAGTCGGGTGAGGACCAAAAGACGGGCGCCGCACTCGGCCTCTCTTCCACCGAAATTGACCAACTCTCCACGTTGGCTCGCGGCGAGGGACTCTGGCGAATTGGTGAACGATCCTTCGTCGTTCGTCACGTCTGCACGTCAGGCGAGTTGGCGCTCTTCGACACAAACCAAAGGATGGTGTCTCTGTGAGCACGCGACGAGGTACCGACGACTTGTTACTGGGTCTCTTGGGCGCGGCGTTCGTCTCCTTCCTGTTGCTCGCCGGAGGCGGACTGCTCGCGGCCTTCCTTTCTGGTCACGGACTCCCAACGCAACACGTTGGAGGAGCGATCACGGCCTTCGGACATTTGACTCGTCCGTCGTTCGCGTGGAAGGTGGCCGTCGGGCCTGTGTGGCTGTACTGGAGTAGCACCGCGATCGTGGTCAGCGGCGGCGCTGTCGCGACCGGTTTGGCGACCAAGTATCTGAGGCACGAGCACCGCGAAAGAGCTGAGGATCCGACGCGCGTCCCGGGACTCGCCGATCGCCACGAGGTGAGGGTCGCGGCTGGCGCGAAGAACCTCTTGGCCCGGGGTCCCATCCTGCGACCCGCGGTCGCCAAGCCAACCGCGCGTGATCTCGGATTCTTCTTAGGCACGAGTCGGCGAGTCGACTGCTACGCGAGCGTCGAGGACTCGATGGTGATCATGGGCCCGCCACGCAGTGGCAAGGGTTACAACTTGGTCATCCCGTTCATTCTGGACGCGCCGGGCGCCGTCGTTACCACCAGCACCCGGCCGGACAATCTGGCCGCGACCATGACCGCGCGGGCATCACGCGGTCCCGTCGGGGTCTTCGACCCGCAGGGATTGGCCAGGGGCGTCTCGGGTGGACTTCGTTGGTCACCCATCCGGGGATGCGAACACCCGCAGACCGCAATGCTGCGTGCAGGGGCGCTCTGCGCGGGGGCGGCGGGAGGGGTGAAGGACGCCAACTTCTGGCAGCAGCAGACCGAAGTAGTCGTCCGTTGTCTCTTGCAAGCGGCGTCGATCGATGACCGCGCCGTCAGCGATGTCTATCGCTGGAGCCTGTCACCCGACGAAGCGAAGGAGGCGGTCGAGATCCTCAAGACCTCAAGCCATGCGACGCCACAGTGGGGCAGCGCATTGGGCACTGTGGTGGGCCTCGAACCTCGACCTCGTGCCAACATCTGGTCGGTCGTGAGCGGTGTCTTTGCGCCGCTGGCCAGTCCACGGGTGATCGAACAACTCACCCCCGCAGTGGGAGACGAGTTTCATCCGGTCGAATTTCTGAGTGATAACGGCACGCTTTATCTCTTGGGGACGAGCTCAGGTGCGTTCGCCACGGCCAACTTCGTGTCCGCACTGATTGAAGACGTCGTCGAGACGGCACGTCAATTGGCGAGCGCCTCCGCGGGGGCTCGCCTCGACCCACCGCTCGCACTGATCTTGGATGAGGCGGCCAATTACCCGCTGCCGTCGCTCAGCGCGCTGATGAGTGAGGGGGGCGGGACCGGGATTACGACGGTCGCGGTCTTGCAGTCCCTAGCCCAGGCGAGGGACCGCTGGGGCCATGAGCAGGCCCAGGCGATTTGGGACTCGGCGACGTCCAAGATCGTCCTCGGTGGATCGAGCAACGCAAGCGACCTGCGCGACATCACGCACCTCATCGGAGAACGAGACAGTCCGGAGGTTTCTATTTCGCGCCAGGCGGGCGGCGGACGCAACATCTCGGAGTCGACGCGCCAGCGTTCCATCCTGGAGCCGAGCATGATCCGACTCATCAGAGCCGGCCACGGCCTCTTGATGTTGCGCGCGGCCAAGCCCATCATGCTTACGTTGCGCTCGTGGACGGTCCGAGGCGATGCTCAGCTTCTCAAGGCCCAACGAATGGACGTGGAACAGTCACTGCGTGCTGGTGCCTTGCAGCATCGCGAACAGCTCACGAGGGCGCAGTTCAGCGAGAGTCCGTGAGCGACCCGCGGGTTACCGTGAGCCCCCAAGCCGATGGAACACGCCGCATCCGAGAGCGCCCGCGAGTCGTGCGGGAGAAACCGAACGGCGACGACGCCAAGCCGCCGGTTCACTGGCCGAGTCTTGGGCCCTTCGACGCGCAGCGTGAGTGGCCCCAATTGGCCGAGTGGGTTGAGACGCTGCGCCAGCGCTACAGGGGTCTGGACAGTTACGTGGTGCCGGTCTGCTGGTATGAACACGAGTCGCTTGTGGTTGCCTTGCAGGCTCTCAAGGACCACGAACGTGTTGCCTACGAGAAGAGTTCGCCCGGCTCGTCGGGCACGGACTGGCACCGGGCCTTCCGCGACATCACGTCGATGCTTCGCCAGTTCACCGCCGATCTGCGCTGTGGCCATGGGCTCGATTGTGCGGAAGCAAAGCGCTTCGACAGATTCAAAGAGGACGATATTTCTCGACGACGGCGCCGAGCCGCGACCGTTGCGTTGGGTCAGAGTGACGATTCTGCACTACCGATCTAGCGAAGGAGTTCCATGGCCGTTGTTGTGACAGTGACCATGCATGACGGTGTGCGTTTCCTCCGTCGCTCACTTCGAGTTTGTTCGCGCCGACACTTCGACTCGCGAAGTTACACGGTGATCGCAGGAGGTGTGGCGACGTGAGCGACTTGATCACACTCACAGTCGACGGCCGCATACGCGAGTACCGCGTCATCGTGTTCAACGGCATGCCGCAGCTGATTGGTTACGGTGTCAACCTGTCGGACGCGGACCTCTCGGGTGCCAATCTTGAGGGACTCGATCTCTCGTTCGCCGATCTGCGCGGGTCCGTTCTCACGTTCGCGCGTTTGGCTGAATGCACCCTTTCGTTTGCCGACTTGACCGGTGCGAATCTGATCGGCGCCGACCTGCGCGGGGCGAACTTGCGCGGTGCGGTCACGAACGAAGCGAGTCTGTTGGGCGCCGACCTGCGCGGGGCGATCTACGATACGCGTCGCGTACGCGGAGCATTCATCAGTGACGAATTGACGCCGCAGAACCTGGCGATGCTGGGTCTATCCGCGTCGATCGATTTTGCGGGCGTCGAGGACACGTTGTCGCGCTCGGAACAAGTTGCCGAGTTAGCGGAGCAGATATCCCTGCTGGAGGCCAAGGCCGCAGTCGCCGACCGGTGGAATGTCCAATTGGCGCGGAGCGAAGTTGACGTCGTCGCGGCGCCGATCACTCTCGATCGCGACGGCGTCCTTGCGGATGCTCCTTCAGCGTACTTCGCGGCGCAGCTCACCCAACCCAACGATTCACGAGGAGGTCGCGTGCGTGAACATTCAGGATTGCTCGAGGACCTAAGCGTCGGCATTGCTGAACTCTCAAACAGTGAGAAGTGGAGGCAGTATCTCGACGTGCAGTGTAGGTTCCATCGTTACAGCCCCAACAACGTAATGTTGATCCTGCTGCAGAATCCTTACGCCACCCGGGTGGCGGGTTACCGCGCTTGGCAGGCCTTGGACCACCAAGTGATGGCCAAGGAGTCGGCCCTGCGGATACTGGCTCCAATGACGTACAAGAGGGACGACGCGCCCGAGGGAGAAAACGCCCGCGAGATCCGGGGCTTCAAGATGGTGCCGGTCTTCGACATCAGTCAGACCGAGGGACCAGACCTGCCCGATGTGGTGAGCAAACTCGAGGGAATCGCGCCCGAGGGCGTGTTCGTCAAGCTCACCGAGTTCGCGCAAGGCCTCGGCTTTCGCGTCGAGCGACCAGAGTCGTTGGAGAGCGGGGCGAATGGCGACACGTCCCACTTGGAGGGGCGAATTCGAGTAGTCAGTCGCAATTCGGAGGCCCAGCAAGCCAAGACGTTGGCCCACGAGATCGGTCACGCACTATTGCACGATCCCGAAGTTGACGCGACCAAGGAATTGGAGCGGGGGCTCAAGGAGCTCGAAGCCGAGTCCACCGCCTACGTCATCTGCACGGCACTCGGCATGGACACCAGCGACTACTCCTTCGGGTACGTCGCCGGCTGGGCCGGTGGTGCCCCCGAAGCCATTCAGGGCATCAAAGCATCAACGGGACGGATACAGAAGGCCGCTTCGGCGGTGTTGAAGACCTTCGAGGTGGAAGAGCCTGTAGTCGAGGCCACCAATGATGTCAGCATAGAATTGGCCGCTGAGCGCTCGGTTGACGCAGACACAATGCTCCGCATCGGCGAACGTCGGACGGAAGTTCTGGTTGAGCTTGAGCGCATCGAGGAGTTCGCCGACGCGTCCGACGGATGTGTCCGGATGCTTTCGGTCGATCTTCCACTGCAGGGCGCCACAGCCAGTAACTACCAGCCACTCTCAGTTGCGGAACTTGACGTGTTGGACTGCCCTGCCGATATATGGCGCGAACTCGGCGTCTGAAGGGAAAAGGGAAATGACCAAACGAGTTTCGCTGGTGGTGACATACGATACTGACTCGGAAAAGTTCACCGTCGATACTGAGACGACGGAGGTGCACTTTCCGGAGGGGCTCTGTTGGGACGGTGAGACAGAGTCCTGGGCGGACGAGCCCGACCTCGTAGAAGACGTGGTCCAGCGGCTGGGTGTCCAGCTCAACGCTTCCACGCCGCTTGTTCTCTCCGGAGCAAGGGAGCCGCTGTTGATCTCAACGAAGTTCATAGAACTGGCGTTGAATGTCCTTGATCCTGACGGCAAGTGGGAATCGGAAGAGGTTCTGGGGCTTGGCGATGCAGCTTGCGAATATCTAGATGAATACCCGATCACCGACTGGGAAATAGAAGGCGCATTTGCGCTGGTCGCGCAATTTGTCCACGACTGGGCAACGGGCGATTATCGCGATACCGCAGTCACAACGGATCTGACAGTGGAACTGTTCATCACGAGCGCTCTGACGATGGTCGATCCCGACGGCCAGTTGGATATGGAACAGGTGCTTGAATTCAGCGACAGTGCTCGCCAGCACCTCGATGAACTCCGGATTGCCGGCACAGTGCATGATGGTCAACTGACTGACATCGCCACGCGCTTCGTAGAGGAATGGCAAGACGTGAATCCTCTTCCGATTGAATCCGCCTACCGCCCGAACACCGACGTCGAGCTCGAAGTTCTCGATTCGGGCATGAACGCCAGCATTACTGCCGGCCGAGCGATCGAGTAGCGAATGGAAATAGGTCATGGCAATCAACTTTCTTTCACTGGTTCATTTTCTTCAACAGCTCACGGATCAGGTGTCACAAGTGGTGGAGTTGATGACTGAGGGCGGTTACAGATTTAACGCTGTAGAGGTATCAGCCCAATGACCGACGGACTGAGCTCGCTAACGGCCACTTCCGGCTCCGACTGGCTCAACTATTTCCAGGCAATGGATGTCCTCGGCGTAAGCCGTTCCACCCTTGACGGCTGGCGTAAGTCCGGCCGCCTGGTCTTCTCAAAGCTCCCTAACGGTCAGCTTCGGATACGCCACACAGAACTCGACGCGTGGCTTGAAAGTCTGGTGGAGGCGTGAGTGTCTGCCGGGCAGTGTTCAATATCAAACCTATTAGGAATGCAACCTAATGGCGGTTGGAATGGGCCCGATGGGTTCTGCTCGGTGGGCCGACGTGAACCCGCACGCTGTGCCGTTCCTGAAAACCTCGCTGCCCCGTGGCTGCCCCGTGACTTCAGCTGATCACTTGAGAAAAGCCGGGAATACTGGGGAAGTGTCACTCAACCTTGGCACCCTTATTTAGATGGCAAATTGGGCGTAAACGCCTTGTATGTACGGGCTTTTGGGAGCCACCAACGGGGTATTTTGGCAGGCTTCGGAGGCCAATGCTCTATCCGCTGAGCTACGAGGGCAGTTCAGCCAGCCTACTGGACTGCCCTGTTTTGTCTCGATTGAAGTTCGGTGTTAGAGAACCTTGGAGAGGAAGCTTTGCAA
>Ga0182024_10002245_pt1 | contig 48513 bp, 53 predicted proteins | sample P32metaG_FD_120480 | JGI IMG/M metagenome (GOLD analysis project Ga0182024, IMG submission 120480) | Permafrost microbial communities from Stordalen Mire, Sweden - P3-2 metaG (Illumina Assembly) | ecosystem: Environmental > Terrestrial > Soil > Wetlands > Permafrost | place: Sweden: Stordalen...
GAATTCCGCGCTGTCGCAGTGATGGCTTGCGACGACGAGGTAATTCCGTTGCAGGAGCGAATTGAAACGGTCGCGGATGATGCGGATCTAGAAGATGTGTACAACACTGAACGACAATTGCTTTACGTTGCCTGTACACGACCGCGAGATCACCTCTTGGTGACCAGCGTTGCTCCAGCATCGGAATTCCTGGATGACCTGCAAGGTACGCTTCTGAGGTGAATCATGATCGAGACTTCTCTTGGGATGAACGGCTACGGTTGTACGAGTGGGGATGGCAACACGGCCGAAGAGTATGAGGCCATTGCAGTCGCGCTGCTCCGGACAGCCGAGGCGATCCGCAATGGGGAAGAAGGCAGGGTGGAATGCCTCGGGCAGGATGGCAAAGTACTCGCTTCGGTGCTGATCCATCATTGTGGTCCAGCGTGCGATGAAGACGCCCTTGCGGATGCAGCCACGATTGAGGAATTCACCTGTGTCGGCAGCTCCGGTTCATCGCTGCGTGCCATTTCACGATCGATGATCGACCAGTACCGCCGCGCGTCAAGACAGTAGAACGACACGCGACTCCGTGAACTCAGGTCCGTTCTTCCGTGTGCACTTGTGCACTCAGTTCTGGTCCGGCAGGCGCCTTGGATAATGAGACCACTAGGATGCGGGAATCTCGGTGCCCGCTGTCGTCCCCTCGCTCCACACTGCCCGTTGAGAGCTCAAAGCGGGCATTCTGTCTTGAGACTGCCATATTCTTCGGTACGCCTCGCACCTGAGGATCAGCGCGTCATGCTTCCCGGAATCGACGATCGCTCCCTCGTCTACCACCAGAATTCTGTCCGCCCACAGGATTGTCGCGGGGCGGTGCGAAATCACCACCAGTGTTCGAGCCTGGCGAAAGACTTCCAATCCTTCCAGTAATCCAGCGGCCGCTGGTCCATCGAGGGCGCTAGTGATCTCATCGACAATCAGAATTCGCGGCTGTTGCAGAAGAGTCCGCGCCAACGCCAGTCTCTTCTTCTCTCCGCCGGAAAGCCGGCCGCCGAGTGGCCCTAATGGCTCGTCCAGCCCCTTCGGTAGCGTTTGAAGCACTCGGTCCAACTGCGTAAGAGCAGCGACTGTCTCTAAGTCTTTGCCAGTCGCTCTCGGATTCCCGTAAAGAAGATTTTCTCTGATCGTTTCATTAAAAAGAACCGGATCCTGTGGAACCAGGGTCAGGGTGGCGCGAAGGCTCCGGCGCCCGAACTGCCGGATGTCTTGCCCTCCCACCAGAATCGAGCCTGCGTTTGGTTCGTACAAGCGAGTCGCGAGAAGGCCAATCGTGCTCTTTCCGGAACCATTCAGGCCCACAACGGCTACGCTCTCGCCGGCCTCGATGCGAAAGCTCATATCCCGCAAAACCGGCCGGTCTTCGTTGTAGCAAAACCACACCGAACAGAATTCCAATTCGGGCTTGATGTCGTACCGTAGCGGTGCCATGCGCTCGTCTTCTGCAATTTGTGGATCGCGGTTGGTAATTTCGAGAATGCGACGGATACTGGCGCCGACGCGCTGCAGCCGCGACTGAAGGTCAATCGCAATGCTGACTGGCGCAAACAGCCGAAAGACGTAGCCGTAAAAAGCCACGAGCCCGCCAACGGTCAAAGTGCTCCGAGTGACCTCGTAGCCCCCGTAGCCAAGGATCAGCCCCATGCCAAGAACGATCACCGAAACGGACGCCGCACCAAAAGACATTTCGGCCGCTCGCTGCTTGATCTGGAATTTTGCCCCTTCGGCCGCCAGGCGAGCAAACTTTCTGCCTTGCGTGCCGGTGCGATTCAGCAGTTGGAACTGCAACATGCCTGCCAGGTGTTCTTGCAAGAACGCTCCCATCTTGCCCGACTGGTTCTGGACGCTGTCTGCCGCCTCTTTTAGCCTGCTCGCGAATCGGCGTTGTAATACATAGAAGACCGGGAGCAGTGGAACGATCACCAGGGTCAAATGCCAATTCAGGATTCCCATGGTCACAAGGACCATGACGCCCATGATCACCATCTGAATGGTTAGGGGAAGAATGTCTCCGCTCAATTCCGCCACGCGGTCAACGTCTTGCTCGATCCGATAGAGTGTTTCTCCAACCTGAGCGTTCCCGTGATATCGCCCCGGCAAAGCTTGGATTCGCCGCAGCAGAGACACCCGGATCCGAAAGACCATCTTTTGCGTGACGACGCAACTGATGAACGAGGATAGGTAGCTCACGATCACGCTTGCCAAATACACAATGCAAAAGACCAGGGTGCCAAACAGAACAAGGCGGAGATCCCGCTTTGGAAGAGCAACGTCGATCAACCACCGTACGACCAAGGGATCGAGGAGAGAAAGTCCGCTGCCCAGAACCATGCAGATGAGATTTACGCTAAGCAGCGGCAGCACAGGGCGTGCTTGCCGGCCAAGCCATCTCACCTCAGAAGACATAGATTTCCCTCTTGCTCCGCACGCTGATTACCTAGCGCAACTTGGAAGAAACTGAACAAATATTTTTTCGCTGCTGCAATCTCGGCGCTAAGGTCGGCGCACATGCCCTCTGTTCCGGCGCCTTCGTGCGCCCGTAACCTGTTGTATTTCAGCGGCTAAGGAGAGGTAGTCCTTCGTATCCAGCTATAGAAGTGGCGCGATCCGCCTTGGCCGCGGCCGCCGCAGTCGTGCACGAATTCCTGCACGCATTTCGAGAACCTGTCCATTAGCAGGCGCGAGTGTGAATAGCGGGAACCAATCTCTCAAGTCTTTAAGGCTGGAATTTCGGCGAAACGAATCTCAATCGGCGCAAGAACTTAGAGTCGCGGATCGAAGCTTCCTGCCGCTTGATACGCGAAGGTCGCTACGACATCCCGTCTGCACGAATTCCTGCAGCAAAAATGTTTGTTTATCGATATTCACGTAAAGAGGCATATTCTCCCGGATGCTCGGCCTGGGCAACATCAAGAGTCCACCGGAGGGAGAGCTATGGAGGATCCGCTCATTACTACCGAAGACATCGTGATTGCGCCGAGCGTCCGGGAGACCGCTTCCGAGGACGGAGCCGTACTATTGGATATTGAGCAGGGGATTTGCTTCAGTCTCAATCCCGTCGGATTGGAGATTTGGGAACTCTTGAAAACGCATCATTCCGTTGATGAGATCGCGGACGATTTGGCTCAGGATTTCGCGGTTCCCCGATCCCAGCTTCTTTCCGATGTGGTTGAATTCCTTCAATCGCTCGAAGCGAAGCGCTTGATTCGTCGGCCCGGGCAAACGGTGGCTCCGCGATCGTGGCTCGCCAGACTTTTCCCGCGGGCCAGACAACACGCGTAAACAATTAGAACATGCTTTGGTGGCCCCTTACGATGGTGTCCTTTCGATGATCAAAGGAGGCCACACGTGAATAATGCGACCAATAATGGTCGCGGCGCGCGGCATCTTGAAAATCATCACCGGCCGGCGGGAAGTCGGATAAGGCACAATGAACAGGGTGTCGCGTACGACGTTGCACCAGGAGCAACTATAGCCATCTTCGTGCCACACAAAGTAGATCGGCCGTTCATGAATGGTTTTCCAGTCACGCATCTCGACCGTGTTATGCGATTTGTCGATCACAACCACGGAACCGCCTGGAACCAGATCGTCCATGGTATCGTCATTCAAGCCGATGACGCCGAGTCGAAACTGGCCTGCATCCAGGCGCTGACGCACAATGGCAGGCACGCCCAGTTCTTCTGCGCTCTCGGTCACCAGTCGGGTCTTATCGAAGCTAATCTTGCTCTGAAATGTGAGGGAAAACGGCCGATCGGTATCAGCGAAGACCCACTGTTTTGTGGTCTCGTCAGAGCGTGTCGGGCCCTGCGGCAGATCCTGGGAGTCTTCCAGTCTCACGCCGAAGGCCTGCAAGATGGCGGGATAGGTTACCTTGTAGCATTGGCTAAGGCTCTTGGCCTCGAAAATGTCCGGCGCTGCCTTGCCGTCTTCCATGTCGGCGAGCCGCCCACGTCGAATCCGATACCGTCCATCGTTGGCACTGCGCGCGATGTCGCTGGTCAGGCGCTCGACCGCCATCCGCGTGAGGTGAAGCTCTTCCCGAAGTCCTCGAAGCCATTCCCCTGGGCTCGTCATGACTACTGCTCCGGCCGCAGAGCAGACTCGGTTCTGGAAGTCTGCGCTTGCTAATCGATAAAACTGCATTCTTCGGGAAGTGTCGCAGAAGGCCCCCTCGGGATGCCGCTTGGCATCAGCCCATCTGTGCGTCCTAATCAGATTACGTCCAAGTCAACTGGCGACTTGCTTTTACCGCAATGTCCTTTCGCTTACTTTACTCGTACAACACGACAGCTCGCAGAAAGTTGTTCTTTGTTTTGTTCCACTATGAACAAAATACTGCGAACCGATACCGCCGGCAGGTATAAAGAACCCCGTTTTCGCCTGAGTATAAAGGCAAGACTGCCTACGTCAACAACAATCTTGGTTTTGTCCGGAAAGCAGAACAACGCGGAAGGGTAACAAGGGCAACTCGACCAATCTACTTAGCTCCGTCGGCACGAAGCTGCTGCACGATTTCGTGCAGCCGGCGCCAGACTCAGGCCGTCGCTGCAAGGCCCGTAATCGCAGATCTATCGCTGCTAACCGGCATTAGGCTTCATCGACTCTTCTTTCAACTTCTTTCCACTCATCACATTCGAACTCGCGCCACAAACCAGGTGCGTCGAACCGAGATCGTTTGATCGGAGGACAAGCTGCACGATTTCATGCACGAAAAAAAAGTTTTCAAAACGGGTTGGCTGTGGATGTACGGTGCATTCAACGCTTAGCTCAGATGTGGGGCTAGATCCCAGTTTCCAAACTGCCACCTCCGTCGACCAGCACGTTCTGGAAGGTAGCACATGCCTCCTGCAGTAGTCGCACCCCCGCCAACTCCGGTGGAACCTGTTAAAGAAGTCTTGCACGGCGTCGAGGTCACAGACCCGTATCGGTGGCTGGAAGATCAGGACTCGCCGCGTACACGGACATGGCTCGAAGAGCAGACGGCTTACACACGCGCATACTTCGATTCAATTCCGGATCGCGAGCAAATTCGAGCACGAGTTAGAGAACTCATGGCATTTAAGGGGGCTATCTCCGAACCCTGGAACGTCGGCGACCGGTACTTTGTCCTAAAGCGACAGGAAGACAGTGAGCAACCAGTCATCGTGATGCGAAACGGACTATTCGGAGAAGAGACAGTCCTAGTCGACCCAGCATTGCGCGCAACCGGGCCTTCGACTGCCGTTTCGATTGTCGCGATCTCTCATGACGCTCGGTTCCTGGCCTATTCTGTGCGACGAGGCGGCACCGATCACTCGGCATTAGAGATCTTCGACATCGAGCGGAACACCGTACTCCCTGACAGTCTTCCAGAGGGCTTCTGCACAGGCTTTGTTTTTGCGCCGGATGGCACAGGATTCTACTACTCGCATCGCGAGCTGCGTGATCCGCGACCCAACTATAAAGCCGCTTTCTGGCATAACTTCGGCAGTGACCGATCGCAAGACGTCGAAGTATTTTTCGCGGGTGAAAGACCGAATCTCTTTCTCGGAATTCTCGATTCGCTCGAAGCCAATCTCCTGGCGTACGCGGTGTTTTCCGCCGGCAAGCACCCGACCACCTCAATCTACTTGCACAGCCTGCCGGGAGCGGCTCCCAGGCTCTTGTTACGCGATATCGAAGGCTGCTTTGTGCCGTTCTTCGCAAATGGCCAACTGTTAGCCTACACCGACTTCGCCGCTCCGAACTCTCGAATCGTTGGTATCGAACTTGACGATCCGGATCCAACGCATTGGCGAGATATTGTCCCGCAGTCCGATTACCGCATCCAGCAGTTTGGGGTTGCCGGTGACCGAGTCTTTGTGACTCGTGTCGATCGTTTCTCAACTCAAGTCGAAGGATTCGGCATCAAAGATGGCGAGAGAAAAGATGTTCCTTTTTTTTCGCACGGTACTATCGAACTCTTGAATCCCACGAATCGAACCGATCGTTTGTTCTACAGCTACACAGCAATGGCTCAACCGCCGATGGTCTATTGCTATAGCACGCGAGAGGAAAAGTCTTACCTGTGGCAGAAGGCGAACGTCCCCCTTGATCCTTCCATCATCGCTGTCGAAGAGGCCAGCTATCCATCGAAAGACGGTACTCCTATTCCGCTTTTTCTCGCCGCCAGGAAAGATCTATTACAGTCGGGGCCGCTGCCAACCTTTCTCACTGGTTACGGTGGGTTTGGGAGCTGTGTCACGCCTCGTTTCACAGCCTTTGCAACCTTCCTGATTGAGCAGGGACTGCTGTTTGCAGTTCCTGCTGTTCGCGGAGGGTCAGAGCTCGGTGAACAATGGCACCGAGCGGGAAGGCGCGAGAACCGTCAAAACTCGTTTGATGACTTTACTGCCGCCGCCGAGTGGCTCATATCAGATGGGCGTTCTGCACGCGGTCGTATTGCCATTGGCGGCGGTTCTAATGCCGGCCTCCTGGTCGGTGCCGCGGTTACTCAACGCCCCGACCTCTTCCGCGCTGCGATCTGCCTCGGGCCCTTGCTCGACATGACGAGGTATCACCTCTTCGATTTCGCAGCGAGATGGGCCGAGGAATATGGTTCACCCGAAGATGAGTGGGACCTCCACTCGCTGCTCGCCTACTCGCCCTACCATCATGTGCGAGACGGCGCGGACTATCCCGCTGTCCTGCTCATCTCGGGTGACGCGGATACGCGTTGCAACCCAATGCATGCCCGGAAAATGGCGGCACGCCTCCAGGCAGCAAATCGCTCGGGATATCCGATCCTGCTCGATTACAAAGCAGACTGGGGCCACACGCCGGTTCAACCCTTATCGACGAAGATCGAGGCTCTCACCGACAGACTCGCCTTCATCGTTCACGAACTCGGGATCCATGCCGGGAGGTTTGCGTGATGCTTTTTCTTCGCGCGTTATTGACACTATTGGCCTATGACGTTCTGAGTACCTTCTGTCGCTTCGAGGCCATTTATTCGATGGTCAAGGGCTGGAGGGTTTCCGGCGCGCCTTCTGAACAAGACCCAATCAGCCGGGTTTGCACGGCGGTCAACTACGCCTGTATCTGGTACCCGAAACAGGCGCTTTGCCTGCAGCGCTCTTTTGTCACTACGTATTTGCTCAGGAAACATGGTGTACCCGCACACATGGTTCTCGGAGCGCAGAAACTTCCGTTCAAGGCCCATGCCTGGGTCGAGGTCGACGGGCAGGCAATCAACGAGAGATCGAATGTCCAGGCGAGGTACGTCGTTTGGGACCGTTGCTAAACCTAAGGAGAGGCGTGTGAGTGTTCAAGCTGGCATCTGGAATTTCGATGGGAAGCCGATCGATCCTAACCTGATCGCCGGCATTAACTCTTCCCTGAAGCAGCAAGGGCCGGATGGCGAATTCTCTTGGGTAGACGGCTCAATAGCGCTTCTCTATCGTCCTTTGCATACTACGGCCGAGTCTCGCCGAGAGAAGCAGCCGCATATAACCCGAAGGGGCTTCGTTCTCACATGGGATGGTCGCCTCGATAATCGCGATGAACTCACACATGAATTTCGGCCTTACCTTGAAGGCGACCCCACTGACGTGGCGCTTGTCGGGGCTGCATTCGATCATTGGGAAATCGACTGCTTCCGCCGTATTTTGGGCGATTGGGCAGCCTCCATCTGGAAACCTCAGCAGCGTGAGCTCATCCTCGGCATCGACTACCTTGCGATTCGGCATATTTTCTACTACATCCGCACGGATCGCATCTGGTGGTCGACTGATCTTGCTCCATTAGTGCAGTTGGCAGGTACTAGGCTCCACATCGACGATGATTACATTGCCGGTTATTTGGCCCATGAGCCTCACGCTCATTTAACTCCTTATCGGGAAATTCGCGAGGTGCCGCCAGCCCACTTTATCTCCGTCTGCGGTCGCAGCACGCGTATAGAACGCTACTGGGTCCTCAACTCCAAGGCGCGTATTCGCTACAAGACCGATGAAGAATACGAGGAGCATTTTCGTTGCGTTTTTCGCCAGGCAGTGCGCCGCCGATTGCGTTCCGACTCTCCCATCCTTGCCGAGTTGAGCGGTGGGCTAGACTCCTCTTCAATCGTCTGCATGGCGGACGACATCCTCTCGAACAGTGCAGTATCAAGTTCCCGTCTCGATACGCTGTCGTATTACGACAAGACGGAGCCAAATGGCGATGACTGGATATATTTCCCAAAAGTGGAAGAGAAACGCGGAAGAACGGGCTTTCACATAGACGCAAGCAAAAGGGCAACTTCACAAACAGCACTTGAGTGTCCTGAATTTCGCGCCTTACCCGGCTACCTAGGCACGGAGCGCCAACTCGATGACGACTGCGCCGACGTAGCGCGCAGCGGAGGTTACAGAATAGTTCTTTCCGGCATCGGCGGCGACGAATTCCTGGGTGGAGTTCCCGATCCAAGAGCGCAGTTGGCAGATCTTTTTGTTCGGTTTAAGTTCGCTTCGCTAGCGAAACAACTGAGCGCTTGGGGTATCGCCAAGCGGCGGCCTTGGGTTCACCTTCTGGGGCAGGCGCTCGCGGAATCACTCCCGCCTTCATTAAAGCAATACGTGGCCAAGGACGTCAAAGTCGAACCGTGGGTTGATGTAGGCTTCACTAAGCGACACAGGGTCGTTTCGCACATCCTAGATTTAAGCGGGTACTTTGGTTTTCTGTTGCCAACCCACCGCTCGTTCGTACATGGTCTCGCTCTCATGGCAGACAGGCTGGCCAAGTGGTCGCCAGCGCTATGTGCACAAGAGACGCGATATCCGTACCTCGATCAGACTCTTATCGAGTTTATCTGGTCCATTCCTGCCACACAGTTGCTTCGCCCAGGACAAAGGCGGTCTCTGATGAGACGGTCCCTGGTTAACATTGTGCCGCCGGATATCTTGTCGCGCCGGACCAAGCAATTGGGTGGGCGGACCCCGATAGTCGCCTTAGAAAGACAGTTGGATTCCTGCGAACGTATATTTGATTCGCCTTTGAGCTCTCGATTAGGGTACATAAGAAGCGCACTGTTCGTGGAGCAACTCCGCGCTGTCAAGACTGGTAAAGACATCCATATCTTGCCAATCTTGAAAACGATATCGCTTGAGCTATGGTTGCGAGATCTGCAGAGGCGCCAATTGATCGGCGTACCCTCGCTATCACAGCTAAGTGTACCGCCGTCACCCTTGAGGGCACCGGCGTGAGGAACAATAAGTTTCCGGCGTTCGTGCTAGCAGAACGCTGGATTATCCAAAGAAAGGAGGATATTACAATGACGTATAGCAAGCCCGAAGTTGTGGCACTGGGCGAGGCAGTCGATCTCGTTCAGTACCAAGAAAAAATTGCGCCGTTCGTGACTGAAGTACATACCGAAAACGCTGCTTATGACCTTGACGAGTAGCTCAGATGAGAAAGTGATTGAATCGGGGCCCCCGAATACAAGGCGCCTGTTCGAGGGCTCCATTTTCTCACCCGTACAAGCCCTGGAAGCTGGGATGCGCGCCATTTTGCTCTCTTTTTAAGGCTCTTGATTCCATGACTCGAAAACTCGAAATCCGGTTCCACTCGGACCTGGCATTGCCGCCGCCTTTAAAGTGTGAGTCGGAAGACTTCTGAGAGCGGCGAGAATCGGCACCCACGCCGAGCTGACAGCACCGACAACAGTCATTGACCTTAAGGTGTACGACACGGGTGGGACTGACTAGTTATTGCCCATCTCCAAATACTCCGCAAACCAAGCCGCAACGCGGTCTAAGAAATCGAGTTGATGTGCATAGCTCCAGTCCGATTCGTAGTGATCCTCGTTCTGATATTTCACGTATTGCACTTCCTTACCTAAACGCGTGAGACAAACAAATATCTCATCTGAGAAACCGGAGCTCACTTGATCGGCCGTCCCGTGAGTCAACAGGATTGGGGTCTGGAGCCTATCCAGGAAGAACACAGGCGAATTCTCAATGAACACACTTCTTTTTTCCCAAAGGGAACCGCCGGTCTTGAGCGCCTCCGTCTCTGATATCCCAGGACTGCTCCCGTCTTGAAGCATAGTGGTGTAAAATCTGACGAGGTCTCCGCCTACGCCAGACCGACTGACAGCAACTTTGAATCGATTTGTCTGTACTATTAGTGACAAGACAGCGTAGCCTCCCCAACTGTGCCCCATAATCCCTAATCGGTTCGGATCCGCAATTCCAAGCTGTATCACCTTATCGACACCCGGAAGGACAGTTTTTACCATGTCCTCCATTTCGGTGCCGACTTTAATTGGCGCGTCGGGGTAAAGGATGGCGGCTCCCCGAGTAGCAAAGATCTGCATATTATCCGTATACATGTCAGCCATACCAAAAACATTTAAATAGCGAGACCTATACAAGCCTGGATAGACGCCCACTATCAACGGATATATCTTTCCTTTGTGATAGCCCGCTGGCAGCAATAAAGCGCCGTGTAGGACCTCGCCGTCAAGACTCGTCCAATCGATGAGCACACTTTGTCCCATTTTGTATCGATCGAATTGAGGATTGACATTCGTGATCTGCACGGGCTTATGGAGATCTTTGACACACAACATCCATATGTCTTGGGGGTGACTTACATCCTGGGCCTTGAATACTGCGCATTGGTTATCTGCGGAGACATCCATGCTTGGTCCATCGATGGCGTAAGACTTGTCTTCCTCGAACAAGATAGTCGTCGCTCCCGTGACAAGATCAACAGAATAGAGCCCGTCTCTGAATCCGTTTCGGTCGCGGGCCATCACAATCATCGATAGCCCATGGTCAGGCGACCAGAAGCGACCTGTACCCAACGAAGCGACAGCCGAGGTAAAATACGCCCCGGGCAATTGCGCTACTTCTGTCGCATTCCGGCCATCCACCGACAGCCTCCACAAGCTCTGGTATAACCCGGGTTCTGGGCTCAAGGCGAGAAGGTATATATTCAGACTCCCTTCATCCCAAACCGGCACCGCCCCGCGATTAGTTACGAAATCAGGGTTAGATAGCGGCGTTAGATTGCGAGGGTGGCCTCCAGATCCAGAGCTGTCGACGAGAAAGCACTCACCTGTCAAGCGGGTATCCTTCTTGAAATACGAAGTGGTGTATACGAGGAATCTGTTGTCGGGTGACCAACTGAAGCTGCTGCCGTCGAAAGTTCTGATGGAACGTGCCAGGATCTGCGGAGATCCGCCCGGCAGATCAATCACAACTAGATCTGCGAACGATTCAAGCGTAGCCTCGCTGTTAGGTTCTACGCGACTCGTAAAGGCAAGCTTTGTTCCGTCCGGAGACAGGCGGAACCACATTGGCTGAAAGCCAGCCGCAAGGCGGCCTACCTTTCCGCTCTTCAAGTTGAAGGTTACAACATACTTGGACCATCTTTGGGAAGTTGTTTCGTTTGTGGAAGAGCTCAAAAGCCGGTTCGTTCCCCTACCATACACCGCAATCGTGGGTTCCGGGGCGCCTTGCTGAAAGCTTTTAGAGTTAGCGGTGGGAATGGCCGTTGACGTTTGCATTTGGTTAAGAGGAGAATTTGGAGACGCGGTTACGGCAAGCAATGTTGTACTGTCAGGAGTCCACTGTGGAGGCTCGAAAGGGTCATCAAAACGGGTCGCCACGTTAGAGACTCGTTTTGATGAAGACGTGCCAAAATCCCAAACCCACAAACCGACTTCGCCTGTGCGATCTGAGTAAAACGCCAACTGCCGACCATCCGGCGACCACACTGGTTCCCAACTCGATTCACAACATTCTTGCGTCAGGTTCTTCGACTCGCCCGTTCTAAGATCAGTTAGCCACACGCTCGACCCAATGAGAGCTCTTGGTACTCCTGTACCTCGGGGCAAAGAAGAATGCCCCGCATCTGGCAGCGTCGCCTCTGTCTGTCGTCGACCTACTAATGTATAGGCCACCCACTTCCGATTGGGGGATAGCCGAATTCCCGTCGAAGCCGGGAATCTCTTTGCATCCAGAATCTCCTTGGTTGGGATCGGCAAGAATTCTTGCGAATACAGCGGACGCAGGAGTAGAGTGATGCCGACCAATACAGCCAGCAGTCGCAGCATATAACGTGGCACTACGAAATATGGAGTACACTCGGCTGGACGAGCCATCGAACTTTCCCTTCGGAGTTTACTCTTCGTTTTTCTAGAGACCGAATTCAATTGATCAGTTTCGTGACGCATCGCGTGGACAGCTCCGAGGGCTCTATTATCATCGGCTGCGCTGTTAGGCAAAATAATTCTCCGCCCTCATTCTCGTCCTTGCGAAGTACTCAGAATTGAAACTTCAGTGCAAACTGGACCGACCGGGGCCCACCAATCTGATAGAGAGGATTGAATCCGCCGGAACCAGCCCCAAACGTGCCGGCCAGACTCTGGCCGAGCGTCTGTATTGACTGGCCAAACTGTGGGTTGAGCGCCCCAGGGTAGCCAAGATCTCCAATAGGCTGCCCAAAATTAGGATGGTTCAGAACATTGAACATCTCAGCGCGGAACTGCAACTTCAGCGACTCGTGAAGGGGAAAGTCGCGATGGACTGCAAAATCCCATTGGTATGCGCCAAATCCGCGCAGTGCATTCCTCGGTAGGTCTCCCTGGTTCAAAGGGAGACCGGTCACAGGGTCCAACGGAGGAGCCGTAAACGCTCCGGGATTGAACTCCTTCCCGCCAGGACATGGTGCCACGCATTGCGACCTGGTCAAATAATAAGGCTGCCCCGGGACGACATCCGGTCGAACGTTGGTGAAGAATCCGTTCGACAGTTCACCAAGTTGAGAGTAGTAGATGTCAACCGGAGGAGCTGATCGAGCCTGGAAAACATTTTCAGTCGACCAACCTTTCAAGACCGCGCTGCCAAGGGTTCCAACCTTTGGGTTTGGCACTTCGTAGGTCAGTCCCATCGAGAAGGCATTTCGAATGTCGAAGTCGGACGGACCCCGGTTGGCGCTCGGATTGAGCGCTGGCAATGCATTGGATCCACTCCCCACAGAACCAGCTGAAGCCGTGTCAATCGAGTGCGACCAAGTATAGGAGCCGAGCGCCTGGAGGCCGCGTGATAAGCGCCGTTGAAATTGAAGTTGGAGTGCCTGGTAATCGGAAATCCCCGCGTTTGTTACTAGGTCGGCAAATCCAAAATTTGGGTTGGGCGTGGAAATTTCTGCGGTCTGTATCAGCCGTCTTCCGACGGCGCCTATGTAGGACGCGGTGAAGGTCTGCTGCCTCCCTAGGGCCTGTTCGACTGCGACATTCCACTGCAACGTGTACGGCAATTTGACATGGGGATCAAATGCTGCAATTCCTGATGCGGGACTCGATACCGGCGGCGACGCAGCAGCAGAGGAGCTCAGCGGATAACTCCCCTGATCGATCGCTACTCCCTCAAAGGGATAATAAGCGCCAAACAGTAGATTGCCCGCTTCCGCGGTCACCAAGTCGTAGAAGATTCCGAATCCACCACGAAGGACAGTCTGCCAATCCTGGCTCGGCGAGAGTTGGTAGGCGACTCCTATCCGAGGTGCAACATTTCCGTACGGAGTGCTGAAAGAAGGTGTTCCAACGGGCGCCAAAGCAAGGCTGGATAGGTCGTTGAGGTTGAATCCCGTAACAGCGGGGAGATTCGGGCCGCTGATCGAAGAAGGCGCAAAGTCGACATCCCACCGGAGCCCGTAGGTTAGAGTCAGGCGTGGGACAATCCGCCAAGTATCCTGTGCAAAAGCACCAAGGTTGCGAAACAAGAAGGTCGAAGGAAGCAGAGAAGTGACATACGTCTCCAGCGGATTTCCTGTTTCTGCTTGAGGCACGCTGGTGAATAGAGGTTCCTGCTGGTATGCAGATTCATCAAATCGTGGTGTCATATCGCGAAAATCAATACCGACCTTGATCTGATGCGAACCTCGTTGAATGGACACACTGTCTACGACATTCATTTGTCGCTGCTGGTTGTGGCTAGTCTTACCAAAAACCAACGGATCAGACGGTAAGGAAAAGATAATCACGGAGAGTCTTGCATTTTGGACCGTAAAAGGACTAGGGAATGGCAGCGCTGTAAGCGGGACAGCATCACCAAAGTTATCCAGATAGGTGGAACTGCTAGCGTCTGTACTGCTAACGTTGAATCGGAAGTCGTTCGATACGGCAGGCGATATATTCCAAGTCACTCCAACTGTTCCGGTTTGGACGATTATTTTCGCGGGAGAGACAGAGCTTAGGCTTGAGGCGAACCCTCGCTGATCAAGTTCTGAAGGCGAATAGTTATAACGCCCAAAAATATTGATCTTGTCGTTAAGCCGGTGATCTATCCGAAGACTGTAGGCGTCCAGCGTGGCAGGATTAGAGAAGCTGGCGTTGAACTGAGCGATCCCCGTTGACAGGTCGTCTGTCCCGCTGGCTCCGTTGGGCAAAGGGTAAGCATTTAAGAAGGGCTGGATCGCCGGCACTGCATTCTGGCGAGCAGTAACATCCGGCACCAAGGATTCTTCGACTTGCGGCAACCGAAGCCGAAGTCCCTCATAAGAAAAGAAAAAGAAAGTGCGGTCCTTCAAGACAGGTCCGCCGAACGTTCCGCCGAAATCATTCTGTCGTTCTCTAGGCTTTGGAAGACCCTCCTCGTCAGCAAACCAGTTGTTGGCATCCAGAACGTCATTTCGCAAATAATCGAACATCGTGCCGTGAAACTGATTGGTCCCAGAGCGCGTGACGATAGATATCTGCGCTCCCGGAGTCCGTCCAAATTCCGGAGCATACGTGGACGTCTGAATCCGAAATTCCTGGAGCGCATCCACTGAGACGAGGCTATTCGTGCCGCCTAGTACACTAGTCGACCCAAGCGCACCAGCGAACCCTTGTCCGACAGAAGGAAGTGTACCAATTCCGATATTCGCGCTCACACCATCCACCATCCAATAGTTAGAAGTTGCCCGCTGCCCATCGACACTGAACTGGCCAGTATCGGTACCATTGTTTGGGGTAAGCACTACGCCCGGCGTTAGCTGGATTAGCGTTTGAAAGCTCCTGCCATTCATCGGGAGGTTCTCGGCAAAATTGCGATCGACGATCGTGCTCACAGATGCCGATTCTGTGTCAACCAGTGGTGTTCCGCCCTCGACGGTCACCGACTGAGAAACAGAGCCGACTATTAACTTGACATTCTGTTCGAGATGATCCTGGACGTTCACTGTCACGCCGGTGACATTAACGACTCGAAAGCCAGCTGCAGAAACTTCCATCCGGTAACGCCCTGGCTTAACGCTCGGAAATGTGTAGAGTCCAGAAGAGTTGGTGGCCGTGGCGGTCGTGGTATCACGGTCGATATCGACCAACTTTACTTGGGCACCTGTGATGCTCAGTCCCGATGGGTCCACGACTTGTCCGGAGACGGTCGCGGTTTCGAGTTGTGCGAAGGCAAGGTTTGCGGCGAGGAAGACCAGCGGTAACAGAAAACAGGATTTGCACACGACCCCAAGGGAGAAACGGATCATCAGTTCGTAGTCCTCTACAGACGTATGCCGGATAGCGGGGCGCTTTTGCTCAATAGGAAGTGTTTATGGCAGCAATATCGGAGACGAGGAGGAGGGTTGGTAGGGACTGGCTGGCTCCACTACGACAGAAGCGGCTCACGGATGGTTAGGCTTTTCGCCCAGAAAGGCAAACAATATTTTTCGCCCACCAGGCTCCCGTACTGCTTTCCGTGAGGACTCGACAGTGACGAATACTGAGTCGATTTGGGCCAGCACATGAGGGTCGTCAAACGTGAGCACCCAACGACCGTCGCTGGCATCGTCGTTGTGAAACACTCCAAGGTTTTCGATCGGCTTCTCAGCGCCTAGGCGACCGCCCCATACGTAGAAGGAGACCTTTGCATCCACCTTCCGTGGGTCGCCAAGGTCGTACGCATAGAAGATCAGAGACTTCCCTTCCGTGTAGAAAATCCGTCCAAAGGCGCGCTGGCTCTTGCCCTCGCCGTCCCGGTCGTGCACGTCGATGATGTGGAGATTGCGTGCGACGACAAGGTCTCGAACGTCACTCCCTCTTGCGGTAAGCTCTTCTTGCTGCCGAAGTAAGTCAGCCTGCTCATCGACCTTTTTCCGAAGCCCTCGGAGTTCAGTCTCCTGCAGAGTCAACGCGACATCGCTCGTACTTTTATCAGAGCGCGATTTTTCCAGCCCCGCCTGAAGCTCCGTTGCGCGGGCTTCCCATTGGGCTCTCTCAGACTTGAAACCGGTATTCTGCCGCTCAGCCTCGATGAGCTGGGTATTCAAGGAATCCTTGACTTTGACCAAAGCCTCAAGCTCATCGCGCTGCGCCCTTATCGTAGCGGCCAGAGAACTCATTTCCTTTCGCGCGGCGGTCAACTGCTGCTGCATTTCGGCATCCTGCACGCGAGAAGTTGGCGACGGGACTGCCGCAGGAGCCACGGCGGCTTGCTGAACGGGCGGCTGCCCTCGATTCGCAAGAGAAGAGGAAGGATCAATCTTCCGGATTATCAAAATGCTGGTGATCAGAACGACCGCCGCAACCGCACCCATCGCCGCGAAAAGGAGAGGCCGATTCCGCTTCATCACCCTAGCGGCGGTTCCCCGGCTCATCTCTATCCCTTCGGACCGCGCCCGGGCGATGAATCTTTGCGTCATTCCCGACGGAATCTGACACTCCGATCGTTTTGCGGCAAGCATTGAGAGGCCCTGAGCACTGATTTGGGTAAAGTCATCTGCCAGGGAGCGACAGCTAGAGCAGCTTTCGAGGTGAGCCTTAAGATCCGCCAGATCGGGCTGCGATGCCTGACCGCTGGCGGCTAAGGCGCACAGCTCTTCATAATGTTCGTGGTTGTTCAACGAGCATCCCCTTGGCACTTGCGCTACGCTCAGAAGCGGAGGCCGCGCTGGATTTATGGTTCTCGAGAACAGCATTCCGCAATTTCGAAAGCCCTCGGTACAAGTTGTTGCGGACCGACGAAGCAGAGTGGCCGGTCGCCTTTGCGACCTCTTCGGCCGTCAGCCCCTCGAAGTAAGTGAGCTCAATCACCTTACGCTGACGAGGTTCGAGGAGGCCGAGTACCTGCTCGACTAAGCACGCGACCTCCTGCGGAGGCAAGCATACCAAATGCCCGGCTCCATAGAAGAGTTCGGCCGGCGTCAACTCATCGAGTTCCTCGCGATTGTAGAAGTGGTGCGCCTGGAGATGCTCCCGGCGGTTGATGGTCCGATGATAGGCGTACTGAAGCAACCAGGTCTTAAAGCTTCCGCGAGCGGGGTTGAACTGATTTACTGCTCGAAACACATCCAGAAAGACGCGTTGAACCGTTTCTTCCGCTTCGCCATCATCCCGCAAAATGGCACGGGCTATGCGGAAGACGAGAGCACTGTGTCTTTCAAACAGCACGGACAGGGCATCGTTGCAGCCCCTGCGAAGGGCGTCCATGAGGTCGGTGTCACTGAGGGTCTGAAGTAGAGAGGGCGAACATATTAGACTTGCTAGGTCGTGATCAAGTTCACCCATCGGCTCTCTCTCCTAAACCACGTTCTCACCGAGCAAATTTGCCTTAGTGCATTGACCTCTCATGCAAGGGGTCTCTCCGGACGGGGCTCCGCCTGTTTGAGCAACCAAGCTGTGAAGCTGTCGCGGGCGGAATTGAACTCGTCCTTGGCTTGAAAAACACTTCCGAAGATCCGCCGGACAGCTGCCTCCGCCTCGCCATCACTGCACAAGCGTCCTCGAGCTATCTGGAAGACCAGAGAACTGTGCCTTTCGAAGAGGGTCGCCAGGGCATCGTTGCAACCGGAGCGCAACGCATCCATCAATTCTGCATCGGTGAGTGCTCGAAGCCGACAGGGGGAACACAGCAGGACTTCAAGGTCGCTATTAGATAAGGACATAAGCTCTCCCGAATCGAGCACTCACGGGACGAATGTCCGCGCAGCTGTGAAGCTGCACGGGTTCATCTCGCCTAAATCTTCTTTGGGTGAGCTTTGGGGAAAGCTCGCCAACAGCAGACAGCAACCTGGACAGCCGAACCCGATCTTCGGAGACGCCGGTCAGTCCAAGCAACTAATTACTGCTAACGACTTACAGAACTGGTCCGTGGCAAACAGACGCATTCGGTGCGAACCCTGATTTTGTTCCGAAAACCGAACACGAACTGCAAGAATCCGGCATCATCGCGTCTCGCCACGGCAAACTGTCATGAACAAGCTTACGGCTGGCAACCTCTTGCGAAATGAGGTTGTTATTGGCGGAACTTTATCCGTCACCAGCCTGAGAACGCAAGAGAATTTTCGGTTTTCAGATGATTATTAAAATTGCTCTTGCGATCTGAAGATCTGGCTTATACTAGATAGTTTCGTGGTTCCTGTACCCCACCTCCTGGTCACCCTAATACGCTAAGAGATCCAATCATCCGGACTCTTACGTCCATCGCCGGCGAACTTTTGCCGTACTGTCGGACGTGTGAGCGCCACGGCCCATCCCCGGTCTTGTCGTGCAATCCTATGAGAGAAGGGATGCGAATGCCCCCAGTGGCGCGTTCATCTCTGCCCTCATAGTCGTGAGTGCTCTCTTCCGTTGATGACAATCCCGGTTGATTTCCGTCACCCGGGAAGAGCTCATTGTCCAAGGAGGAACCGGGCCAACAATGGATACTATACTTTGTGGAACTATTCATTGACTGCTCGCACACTCCATGCTGCGCATGGCAGCTAGAGACAAAGCCGTCTCGTGGGAAAAGCGAGCGTTCGCGCGAGTCCTGTTTGAGTTGCGTCAGGAACGCAACATGACGCAGGAGGAACTTGCATTCGAGAGCGGTTATCATCCCAAGTACATTGGCCTCCTCGAACGAGAAAAATACAGCCCATCTCTAACAACCATCCTGGAACTTGCCGACGCTTTGCACATTTCGGGGGCGGACTTGGTCGGACGAGTTGAAAACCTTATGCCTCGCAATCGTTATCGCCGTCGAGATACGCGCACGCTTCGCTAAAGTTACCGTTCCAGGTGCCCTCAAAAAAGGATAGTATACTTGGTGGAACTATAGTTGGTAAAGCGTAATTATTTAGCCGCCTATGGAAAAGGTGGGCGGCGGCAAAGAGCCTCGGCATCCAAAAGAACCCGTCGTTAGGGCTGCCTTTGCGCGCGTGCTCGTAGAACTCCGAAAGGAGGCGAAAATGAAGCAGGGCAAAGTGGCAGAGGAGAGCGGCTATGAGGAGAAATACATCGGATACTTGGAGCACCGAAAGCACACTCCGACATTGACGGCCATGATAGAGATCTCCAAAGCTCTCAAGGTGTCTCCCGTGGAAACCTTAACGAGGGTATTGGACCTGATGCCCAAATTTGCTTATCTCGAAAATACTACCTCGACATCACATCGTGATACGCCGTAACGAGAGCCGACAGTGCAGAACTACGTGCCGGCTTAGTCCTGCCGGAGCAGATTTGCGACGTCGGACTCGGCCGACCGTAATATCTGCATGCGCTTGGTTTTCGGTGGAAATTCACTCCTGCCAAGCTGCGGAAATTCATCAAACGTCCGCCCATTGAGCTCACGTCCAGCTTGCTTCTTACGCACTCCGCCCCACTGCTTAAAAAAGAATGGAACATCATTTCTGCTGCACTGTTCCATTAGGGAATTGACCCAATCTGGGTTCATCGGCCTCGCTCCAGGTCCACTTTCCCCCCCGACGATGACCCACTTAATGCCTTCAAGATTTATTTTGCCAAGATCCTCAAGCAGAGGCTCGACCGAAAGGAATCTGACTGCAGCGGGCGTGTTGCGCAAATCGTCGATTCGGGGCAAACCGTGCTTGCGATTTTCTACGCTAGTTCCCCACCAAATATGGGAGCTGAGTGCAACGTCCCGAAGGTCAGAGGTCAACATCTTCCGCATCCGAGCCGATCTCTTCGTCAAAACCTGATAAACGTGCCAAGGTGACTGCTTCATGACTTCGGCTACGGCTGCAATGTACTGAGCCGACACGTCTTCATGAAACAGATCGCTCATCGAGTTGACGAAAACCATCTTAGGGGTCGGCCAGCGTAGCGGTTCCAGAATCTTGTCCGGAACCAAACGTAGATCGAACCCGTGTTCATAGGGATGTCCCGGTACGCCCCGAAAACGCTCTGCGAAAGTCTCGGCATAGCAATGTGCACAACCCGGGCTCACCTTGGTACAACCCCTCACCGGGTTCCAGGTAGCGTCAGTCCATTCGATGGAGGATTTCTCGGACATCTCTCTTCACGGTAGTGGCAATGTCACGGTCCGTCAAGTGTAATAAATTTATTGCATTTTTTTACCGCTCCGCTTACCTTGGGTAACAGTGGCAGATCTCGCACACAGGCCGGGAGACAGGGTCAGGATCAAAGTAGAATCGCCCACGAGTCCCCTATCGCGCGGGGTAATCGTTGCTGTAAATTCCACAGGTTTGCTGGTCAGGAGTGCGCCCGATCGAACACCGCAACGGCTCCAGCCCGAGGAAGTAACAAACTTTAGTCTTGCAGCCAGGAAGGCCTGGAAGAAAATGCCGGATCGCAGGGTCGGTCGACCCAAAGGGAGTACCGTTTGTGATCGCGTTTCGGTCACCATCCGGCTTGATCGTGACTTGTGGGAAAGTTTTCGAGCCGCAGAGTCCACAGGCTATGTGACCGACAGGACTGCCACTTTGAATTCCTGGATTCGAGCGCAGCTGGGTACGCTCCTACGTGCACCGAAGAAAATTGCCTCATGACCAAGCGGCTAACGAGCAATCAGCGAGAACGTATTTTGGAAATGCTCAAGGAGGGCGCCCAGAGGGATCTTATTGCGTCCGCCGTTGGAGTCACTCCTGGTCAGGTCTCTGCGATCGCCGCCCACAAAAAGATGGGAACATACAAGGGTGCCGACCTGCTCGTCGATCAAAAGCGGGTTACAAGAGAGTCGCACTCAGCGAGATCAAAGGTTCTCCAGATGAACCAAGGGCCCGCTCTTCGTGAGGCCCAGTCCTCTAAAGGCAGCATTCTGGTCGGAATCGATGTGAACAACGGACCGGCCGTTTATTGGAATCCATCATCGCAAGACGGATCGGCTAACCCGCATGTCCTCATTCTCGGAGAAAGCGGGTTTGGCAAAACCTACACGACGTCTTGCTTGCTTGCAGAATTGGCGCAGTCGGACATTCCCTCGATCATCTTCGACTATGGACAAGGATTCACGTCTGCAACGCTACCCGCTGGGTTTAGAAGATACGCCAATCCTGTCGATTTTGAGCTGAGCAGAGATGGCATAGCAATCAATCCGCTTGAGATCTTTCCGGTGGACCTGCACGGTCCCGCCACCGTGGCCCAACGAATTGCTGACACGTTTGCGAGAGTGTACCCCCGGATTGGCGTCCAACAACACGCTATCATCAGGCAGGCTGTCCTGCAGGTACTCGCCGACTGCGGAATCATACAGCACGATCGAGCCACCTGGACCTTAAAGCCGCCTCATTTTCGCAATGTTGAACGCAGATTGACGGATTTTACGACCGATACTGGATCTTCTACTCGACGTACTGCACTTGCCGCAGCTTCTCACATTTCCACGCTGTTCGTGTTCGACACCTTTCGATCCACGGGTCGCAAACTTAGCTGGGACGACTTGCTCAATGGTGAGCGCGCACAGACGTGGGTGTTACAGCTAGCTGGTTTAGAGTCATCTGTCGAACGTGCCGTTACGGAATTTCTCCTATGGAACCTTATTCGATTCGTCGAGGCCCGCGGACCTGATCCTCTACGGTGTTTCATTGTCTTAGATGAAGCTCACAAGATGTCATTCGCTGCAGGGTCACCAGTGGAGAAGCTCCTACGCGAAGGTCGAAAATTTGGATTAGGTCTCATTCTGGCCTCGCAGCAGCCAGAGGACTTCAGTCCTGTCGCATTCGCGAATACAGCCACCAAGATCATTTTTCAGGTTTCAGATGATCGAGGAGTAATTTCCCGCCAGTTGTATCGAAAAACCCGAAACCAAGATGTTGGTGCAGTTGCGGCCGATACAATTACGAAACTGCCCCGTGGGTCGGCCTACGTGATAACGGAGAACAGAGGTACTGTGGTCAAGATTTCAACCTTTGAAGATAGGCTCGCTCGATGGAGCCAGCCAAACTGAAAGAGACGCGATACTTTCGTTGGTAGCTGAGTGCTGGAGGAACCATGACTTGGAAAGATGTCAGAGATCAGTTCACAATCCAGGATATCGGGGCTCCATTACTGGCAAATCTGGCCAAGGGGATCTATAGCCCGGAAGCTGTCCTGCGCGAATACGCACAAAATGCGGCGGACGCTTACATCGAGCTTGAAGAGATCAAGAAAAAGAAGTTGCCCCCGACAGAAAAGCAAATCGATATTTACCTGCAAGAGAACAATACGCTTGCAATCCAGGACAGCGGCATCGGAATGAACCTGCAAGAGATTAAGCACTACAAGCGTATCGCTCTCTCTCCAAAGCTAGGCAAGGACCGCGCGGGTTTCCGCGGAATCGGAATTTGGGCGGGATTCTCAGCTTGTGATGTGCTTCAAGTCGAGACAACTAAGCGCGGGGACCCACACAAATATCGCCTGACGCTCAACTTTGGTGAGATGCGCAAGCTTGTGGGTGACAACATTGACGTCAAACAGTTGCTTGATGATCGCTACTGTATTGAAGAAGCTGGAGCGCAAGCAGGCGATCATTACACGCAGGTTCGGCTCATCACGCTTCACGATGAGTTTCTCGAACTCCTGGCACCCGAGCAACTGGAGCGCATTGTCCGCCAGATTCTTCCATGTCGTATCGACCCAAATTTCAAATATGCTCAGAAGATAACTGACCAGCTCCGAACTATCGACGGCTATCAAGAATTGATCATCAATGTGAAAGATGTGGAAGTGGTGAAGCGATTTCCCACAAATGTAACTGAGCCTGCCTTCACCACGCTTGCCATCGATGATGACGAATATGCATTCATCTGGTACTGCACAAGCCCCACGGTGCGGAGCTTTAAGTCTTCGGAAACGGAACCGAGCAATTTCAGGCTTCGCGTACGGAACATTGGTGTCGGTGGTTCCGGAATATATTCTCAGGAAGATGGCTCACACTGGGGCGTTCGAAATAAAGTCAACTCACCTGAACTTCTCGATTGGTATATCGGTGAAATTCACATCGTCAGGTCGGACGTCAGACCGAACACTCCGCGTAGTGAGTTGGAGCTTGATGCTGAGTCACGCAAAGCCATCACCTTGATCCGGGATTTCTACGAAGAGCGGATCACGTATCGGCGAGCCAACTCAGATGTGAACAGCCATGTGTCTCAGATTAAGGAAGCCGCTCAAAATATAAATGAGGGCAAGATCTACGACGCAGTCGACGCCACTCGGCTTCTCAAACACATGCAAAAGTACGAGTCTTTGTCCAAGCCCAAGAAGACAAAGCTCGTAGGTATTGAAGCAGAAAAACGAAAGATTTTGAAGCAACTCGAGGCGAAGGACAGCGAGATAGCGAAGAATCGTCGCGAGATTATCGAGCACTTCGAACAACTCCTCGGAGCATCTGGAAAGAAAACGACTAAGAAAGGCCAAACGAAGACTCCCAAAGGCGAAGCTGCCAGTGGGAATGGCGCCAACGCCTCTGAACGACCAGAAAGCGGTGAAACCGTACCAATTGCAGACTATGAGCAACTGTTAAGCGACATTCTGTTAGCCGTCGAGCGACACCTCGGGGACCAAGAAGAGCTTGCTGCAAAGGTCGGGGAAGCCATTGAGGACATCTTCAAGCGGCATGGCCTGTTGGTGACCACATGAGATCAGCAAGCTTACACTGGGGCAGCCACAAGCAATAATCAGGCGGGCGTAGCGTGCTAAGCAATTGAGATGCCACAAAATCCCTTTCCCGACAGCGTCGAAAAACAAGCTCTCCGGCGGCGAGATGCGATATTTCTGGAAGAATTTCGTTCTCAGACTCTCGCCAAGGGCCTTCGATACTGCGGCTTAACTAGCGCCGAATTTAAGGATATTCAAGTGTGGCGACCTCACCTTTCCTTGGTGCATGCTGTCGAGATTGACCAGGCCGTCCTGAATAACATGGATATCAACTGGAGGCGACTAAAGCTCGGGGTTCCTCTCCAAATCATTCCTGGCGACATTCTCGAATATGTCCGCTCCTCAGTGACACCATGCTTCGAGGTATACAACTTCGATTTTTATGGAGGATTCACAAATCCCAAGCAAGATGGTAGTTCGAGATTCAGAGAAGCGATCCGTAGTCTTGCCTCAAGGCATCGAGAGCAGCAACGCTCGTTTGTCTTCGTAGCCACTTTTAACGTTCGTGATCGCGGCGTAGAACAGTACGAGGCATTTCTCAATGAGGTCAACTCAGCTCTTGATGGCTTCAACAATGTTGAAGCCAATCTCAAGGCGCATGCCAAAACACATGCCACCAAGATCAAATTGTCCTATATGTACGCATGCTGGCATGCCGGTGTTGCGAATGATTTTGAGGTGGAGTTTGAAGACCCGTTTGTCTACAACAGCGGCGCCACAACCCTAGTTCATTTTTATGCGGCATTTATCTACCGCTCAACTGCGTTGCCAACTCCGCACGCGGACAAGGACGCGCTGGTCGCCATCGCGAATCGGTCTCTAAAAAGAATGGACGGGAGAATCGCACGAGTGGAAATGAAGCCAGCGCAGATCTCACGCCCCTGAGCCGGTGACGCTCCAGTCTGAATGCTATGCGGTCAGAGCCTTTCCAATATGCGGTCGACAAGCAATTTCGCGGATTGCTTGTTCGGCGAAAAGTCATAGACGAGCGCGAACACGCGCTCGATGACCCTTCGTTCCTTGTCACCCATCCGCGCGAGAGCCCTGTGGGACGAACGAGAACACAATGCTTTTTGCCAACGGCGATTGATACTGCGCAATGATGTCAGCAGCCGGGTCTGATCGGGCTGATTCAGGGCCGAACTGGAAGACGCTTTGTCCATCCGCTTAAGGTCTTCTCCGGTCTCCTTCTCCACACGCTTGCGCTCACGCGCTCCCATTACGCCCTGGCGAATGACAGAGAGATTGTGCGAGACACGTTGCAAGGAGATGTCGAATTGGCGAAGTACATTTCTACGAATAGAACTGTGGCGACACCGCCGGCTGAGATCCTGCGCAGTGGGGCCTAGCTCGCCGAGAAGATTATTGAAGGGAACGCTCTGTTCAAAATGGTCGCGACGGCCATTCGGTAGAATCCTCGGGTCCAGAACGTGGACCTCACCGACAACCCACGAATTGAATCGTGGTTCCAAAAATAGGTGATCAAGAACATCGGCCTCGCCAACCTGCATATTGCCGCTCCGCAGCCGTAAACCCTTAATTAATGCAGCATTATCTATAGCCCCTAGGTACCCATGATCCAAGACCCATCCTGTGGCGGCTAGCGAGTTATTCTCGCCCTGAATGTCGAAAAAACGAACGTCTACGAAACGGTCGTGGACACTCTTCCTCGCTTCAAACTCATCACGATAAGGCCGGAACAGCGGTCGTTTGTCGCCATCGAGATACACTAGAAGGGTGCCTAGGTCGACCTTGTCGCGCATCGCGTCTTCGATTTGCTTGGAAAATCTGAATTCCGGCGAGAACGGAACGGGCGCGACTTGTGATAGGTACTCTCCTATCTGCTTGCAGTTTACAAGGCGGTCATCACCGTGCCGCACAATGCCCGACAACTCGACTTCAAAAAAATGATCACCGGTCTCCCGCCCTACCGAAGGATGGACTCTTACAATCTCTCTAATCAAATCTTCGAGTTCGCCGCTAAAATTTGGGTCACGCAAAATGGACTTCAGTCGGCGACAGTCCCATCTCATTTCGCTGATTTCTCTCTCGCCGTCGAACTGTGAACGAAAAATCAACTCTTGGCAGTAACCGAGACCTGCCAGCCGACCCACACCTCGAAAACCCCGTGCCTTCGTTCCACGTTTACGGCTAGCGCCGAGCGCAACAAGCGTCTTTGTGAATATTGATTTCGAAATCCCGGTACCATTGTCGCGAATCCGAACGACGCGTCTATCTGGGTCCAAATAGATCTCGACTCTTCCCTTTTCACGTTTGCTCAACAGCCCCAACGCGACCGCCTCTTCAATGGAGTCCGCCGAATTCTGGATATATTCACGGTAAATAGACAGGGGGTTCACGTACATCGAACTGCTTAACAGTTCGAGAACGTCCTTGCCAATAACGGGGCTCTCTGCAATACACTTCCAGTTGCTGTTAATCGCGACCAGGACAGGCTGGCTGGAACTCATAGCGCGACCCCTGCCACCGCGGTTGCTGACCTTCTCGTGGACGCGACGATTGGCTCGTTCAGGCCGGCATCTTCCACTCGTTCATCCTCTGGAACCATCGAAAATGCCCTGGCTCTGATTGATTTTTGTTTCGACCAAATGGCGGCCTCTTTCTCCTTAGAAAGCGGGACGTAGTAACGGAGAATCCGCTTTAATTGAGAGTCTGGCGCACGAGAGGGCAGGCTTTTGAAATGCCGAGGATCACACGAGGAGAGTAAATCGAGCAATTGAGAACGTTGTTCGCGACTCAGGCGTTTGAACTCTTGTATGTAATCTGTGAACTCGCTGCGGCCAGCCAGCTGCTCAAACCATTCTCTGTTGAAGATGTAATGATGCGGACGCAAGAGCAATGATTCGAATGCCGCCACGGAGTCGCCAAAAGCCCGCTTGAAGAAGGATGGCGCCCCACTGACAACTCCGTGAGTGGCCTGGAGAATCAATTGCATGGATCGCAGTTGGTATCTTGACCAGTGCTCTCCTATGTGGGATCGATTTGGCAGATCTGTCGGCTGATAGCGCATGGGAAATGACCAAATCCGGATGCCGAGCTCCTCGTTGAGACTGACATTTAGTGACATGCGTTCGTAGAGATCGGCAGGACTATCATGGAAGTTGTACAACATATAGTTCGAGAGCTCGGTTAGACCGACATCGCAGGCCATGCGAACGGATGTCTCGTATGGCTTCTTCACTCCGAGATGATCGAAGGCAATCCGCAAAGGCCTGATGCAGATTGAGGACAGCACTTTCAGAAACACGGGATCCTTGCAGAGAATTCGAGCATCGACGCCCTGATTGAAATCGACTCTCCTTTGTACTGGAATTCGCCCACGTTTGAGTTTGGCGTCAGGCTCAAACCCAAGGTCTCTGATTTCTGCAATGATCTCTTTGAACCTTGCCGAGGCAACGACGTTGTTGTCCATCAGAACAAGATCCTTTTTCTCGCCGTATAATCTGCGAATCTGCTTCACCAAGGCAGTTATGGGCTGAACATCTCTCTGGTCCCCTTCGAGTTTTGGGACGCCGCAAAAGCTGCATTTCCTGATACAACCACGGGAAGCATAGCCAAAATACGCATCATGCACTGGATATCGATATGAGATTTGCTCGAGAATGCTGTAATCGGGAGGAAGGTCTTCGATCGGCACTCCAAATCGGTCGTCGGAGTAGAGTTCTTCGGAGAAGTCGTCAAGTCGCAGAGAGACTGCCGGAGCTTCGCCCAGTAGTCCCTTAATGAAACGAATGCCTCGCCACCTATCCTCGCCGAGAAAACGCTCGTGCATTAATGAGGCGGCAATGCCTCCCACAAAAATCTTGTCTGTCTGGCCGGAGGCGACCGTCTTAGCAAAGTCGATGCTCTGCGAAATCTTGGCAAATTCAAAGGAAAACAGAGTCGTGACGTAAATCCGGTCCCAGGCCTGACTCAGCACAGAGCGGTCTTCGCCTTTGATGAAGCGGACACGGTCACGCTTTCCGTGTGGACCGTGATACTGCGCCAGTTTCATCAGTCCCAAAGGAGGGTACTTGTTTTTGTAACCGGGCTCGATCAGCAGAATATTTTTGTCGGCCATTCAGTCTCTGACTTCTTCGCCAAGGTCCATCATGCCGCACTCACAATTGTCCTGCCGAGCAACTCCGGTGATCTTTTCTGTCGGACTTGGATGACAACATCTCGACCCAAACCATTCAGAATTGTCAGCAGGCGCTGCACCGAGAATCCTTCCAAATGGTAGTTCGCGAGTGCCGAAACCTTGGGTTGGGGAATCTGCAACAATCTCGCCGCTTGCAATTGTGACAACCGCCGTTCCCGTATTGCATTGTTTATCATAGTTGCGAGGTCGACCTTAGTCCGTGAATTCGATAGCTCGACCTCGCCAAGACCAACGTGCGAAGTACGGGGACGAGAACCGTTCCTCATTGCACAGATAACATACCAATTCTGGAATAAAATCAACAATTTTCTGCTCGGGGCTCGACCGAGATTGTCGACTCTTGACACTCGTGACGCGGCGGCGTAATTTCATTCTTCGATCTGTCCAACCAGACGTGGAACAAGCTGACGTACTCTGAGGGGGGCACGGCGCGCCGTGACTCCCCTTTTCATTTTTGGCGTCTGTGAGGTTTTAATGATGGGTTCGATCGCACCCGCTGAGGGTGGAAAACTTCGGTGGACCAACCGATCAGTCTTGGCCTTCGCCGGCGGCTCTGACCCCGTGCAGACACTGGTCATCAAGGTGCGGGATCTCGTTTTCCGAGGCTTCGAATGGGGTTGGTCTGGCCCGCCGTATGATCCCTTCGCGCTAGCGGAGTTTCTAGGAATTGAGGTTGCTCCCAGCAAGGATGTAGTCGACGCGCGCACGCTCGCCGGATCCGGGAGAAGACTCCGAATCGAGTTCAATCCTGACCGCCCAACCGCGCGCATAAATTACTCCGTCGCTCACGAACTCGGGCATTCCTTGTTTCCCGATTGTGCGGAAATCGTCCGCCACCGGCTCAAGCACAGTGGTGCCACACTCGATGAGTGGCAGTTGGAGATGTTGTGCAACCTGGCCGCAGCAGAAATTCTGATGCCAATCGGTACTCTGCACCGAGACGAGATAGAACCGGACGTTGATCGCCTCCTTGAGCTCCGCAAGGAATATACAGTGTCCAGTGAAGCAGTGCTTCTTAGGGTTCTCCGGCTCACGCATAGAAAGTGCTTTGGATTCGCGGCGCGCAAAGAACCTGATTCTGCGACCGGCCGCTACAGGATTGACTATGCCGTCGGTTCCCGGCAATGGGACTTGCCGGTAGAGAGCGGGTTCCTTCTTCCCCACAATAGTGTGGTCTCCCAATGCACTGCAATCGGATACACGGCTAAAGCGACCGAGAAATGGTTTATGCAAGGCGGGGAATGGAGAGTTGAGGCCCTTGGCATTCCTCCGTATCCGGGACGGTCCTATCCGCGGGTTCTCGGGATCGTACGGCCCGTACACAGTGTTGAGACGCCCGGAACGGAAATTACCTATCTGAAGGGAGACGCGACGGCTCCCCGTGGTGAAGGCTTCCGGATTTTGGCACATATCGTCAGCGACCGAACAATGATTTGGGGGGCCGGGTTTGGGCGCGCGGTCAGGAAGAAATGGCCAGGAGTGCAAGAAGATTTCGCAAAATGGGCGGTTGGTCATCGGACGGAGTGCTCTCTCGGCAACATACATTTCTCGAGAATCGATGACTCGTTGGCAGTAGCACACTTGATTGCGCAGCACGGCGTCGGTCCCTCTCGTACACCTCGGATCCGCTACGGTGCCTTAGAAGCGTGCTTGCAGAAACTGGCGGACCACGCTGCCGCGACCGGGGCTACCGTTCACATGCCAAGGATAGGAACCGGAGAGGCCGGAGGCGCATGGGAGATCGTGAGCGAAGTCGTCGAAGACACGCTGTGCAATAGGAAGGTTGATGTCACGGTGTACGACTTGCCCACGTCGGCAGAAAGGCGGGGGGCAAGGCAGTCGATCCTGTCATTTTCATAGGGTCAAAACCACGTTAAGAGGTGCAAGGCCTTGGCAAAACAAATCGTCTTGCTTTCCGGCAGCATTTCCGCGGGCAAAACCTCACTCTCAACTCGGCTCAAAGAGCAGTTTGCCTTTCACGTCCTGAAAACCAAAGAAGTGATCCAAAGCCTCGCGCGGCAGAAGTTTGGCCAGGAGATCGAGTCTGAGCGTCGCGCCATGCAGAAATTCGGAGAAGACCTGGATAAGGACACAAAAGGGCGCTGGGTTAGAGATTCTCTGTCTCGCTTGATACGGGATCTGGGCGCCGCCGGACCTGAAGCGATGGTTGTAGTCGATGCAGTCAGAATCCTTGATCAGATTCGTGCGATCAGGCAAGCGTATTCGTTTAGTGTTGTCCACCTCCATCTCAAAGCGCCGCAGGAGGTGCTTGCACAACGATACCAGGCGAGGCATGTCGCGGGTTTCCGGGAATTGGCGTCGTTCTCTGAAGCGGAGAAGAACAAAACCGAGTCTCGAGTTAAAGACTTGGAAGACGCGGCCGACTTCGTGATCGACACCAGCCGCTGCCTTCATCAAGCGGTTTTGGTGAGGGCTGCCACCCATCTGGGTCTGTACTCGCGAGCTTATGACCGGCGCGTTGACGTGGTTGTAGGCGGCCAGTATGGCAGCGAAGGAAAGGGCCACATTACATCCTATCTTTCGCGCGAATATGCCGTTCTCGTGCGGGTTGGCGGTCCGAACGCCGGCCACAAGGTTTTTCAGGAGCCTGATCCCTATACCCACCATCAGTTGCCTTCTGGGACGTCAAGGAATGCGACGGCAAAGCTGATATTGGCTCCAGGTTGCGTTCTGAATGCAAAGAAACTGATGGAGGAAATAGCAAAATACGGTGTTGATGCCGACCGACTCTCGATAGACCCGCAAGCAATGATCATCAGTGCCTCGGACATAAAAGGGGAGTCCGTGCTTGTCACACGAATCGGTTCAACCGGACAAGGCGTTGGGTTCGCCAGCGCACGAAGAATACGCGAGCGCGGAGGAAAGGTCACTCTCGCCAAGGACGTGAGCGATCTGAAGCCATTTGTCCGGGAGACCTGGTCATTACTGGAGGAAGCGTACAGGAAGAACCAAAATGTCCTTGTCGAGGGTACCCAGGGAGCAGGTCTCAGTCTCTACCATGCCAGCTACCCGCACGTAACGTCCCGGGACACGAGCGTGGCTGGCTGCCTGTCGGAGGCTGCAATACCGCCGAGCAGGGTTCGGAAGATCGTGATGGTGATAAGGACCTATCCAATACGAGTGGAGAGTCCAAAGAAGGCTACGTCCGGGCCGATGGACCTCGAAATCGATTGGGAGACCATCGCTCAGCGGTCGCGTATCCCACTCACCCACTTGCAGAAAACCGAGAAGACAACGACGACAGACCGCAAGAGACGGGTCGGTGAATTTGATTGGGCCCTGCTGCGACGCGCAGCTGCCCTGAATGGCCCGACTGATCTGGCCTTAACATTCGTGGACTACCTCAATCGAAAGAACGAAAAGGCGCGCCGATACGAACAACTCGACGCGCAAACGAAACAGGTCATTGAAGAAGTCGAACGTGTGGGGGCTGCCCCGGTGTCGTTGATTTCAACCCGCTTTGACTTTCGCAGCATCATCGACCGGAGAGCGTGGTAAATGGGAGTGACCCCCGAAGAACTTGCCCAAGCTTATCCGCGGCTCTATCACATGGCTGACGCGCAAAGCTGGGAGAGTATTCGCAAGCATGGGCTCCTGAGCACTTCTTCATTGCTTGACCTCTATGAAGTGAAGGGCAAGGAACGTGCCGACATTGAGACTCGTCGTCGATCCGAGAGCGTGCCCATCCTTCATGACAAACACGGTCGTGCCGTGGTTCGCGATCAGAAGCCACTAATCGAGTCCAAACTTCAAAAGGCTCTAAAGGACTGCACACTTGAGCAGTGGTATCGTCTCTTAAACAAATACGTTTTCTTCTGGCTGACCCCGGAACGCTTACAAACGCTTCTGTGCGCTCGCGCGTATCGGGGTCAGTCACATGCCGTGCTAACCCTTGAAACCCTTCCTTTCGTCAGGCGGTACGAGGATAGGATCGTGCTCTCGCCGATGAACTCGGGAAATACGCAGCCCATTGCTCATCCCCGTGGAATCGCCACATTTCAGAAGATCGGAGACTATCCTTTTAGGGAAAGGGCCAAGTACGGCGACTACTATCAAGTCGTGGAACTAGCTGTGGAAAATGGCGCAGACGTAAAGGAATCAGTGATTTCGGTGGATCTGATGCAATGCGGCGGGGATGGAATGAAGACATTGGGCAACATCTTCGAGAAATGAATTAGCACAGATGATGAACCGTCAGTTGGTTCATTCTGTTGATCCTTTGGATGGGTTCTCGACGTTAACGACCGGGCTCGTAACAAGGATCCCGTTGACACAGGCGACAGTCTGATAGAAGATGCAAACGTAAGCAGCCTTCCTGGGAGATCTCGAATCAAATGGCAACAGTGGCGATCAAGCGAGCAGCCGAAATTCGAAACCTTATTCTGCGGACGCTCAAGGACCGGGCTTATCGCCCGATCGAGTTGCTTCAGCAACTCCAGTCAGCCGAAGTGACAGAGTCGGCCTTAAAAGATGAGCTAGCCGAGCTCATAAACGAAAGGATTATCGAGCTTTCTCCTGATCGTCACATTAGGTTGCGCGAGCCTGTCAGCGCAGCTAGATGATCGACTACAGCGACGGTCGAATCCCACGCAATCTTCGCCGACATACCGAAGCCTCCGTTCAGGAAGGCGACAGCCGCAGCCCCGCGCAAAAAGATAGGGATCGAATAATCTACACCTCTGCATTCCGGCGTCTTGCAGAGGTCACACAAGTAGCATCCCCAGGCGATGCCCATGTTTTCCACAACCGGCTAACGCATTCTCTCCAAGTGGCACAGGTCGGTCGCTCCCTGGCGGAGAAGTTGCGAGCGGACGGAGCAGCTTGCGACGCAATCGGGGGCGTCGATCCGGATACCGTGGAAGCGGCATGTTTGGCGCACGATCTGGGTCATCCTCCCTTTGGTCACACTGCCGAGGAACGCCTGAACAAGCTTGTGGGATCGACTGCTGGAGGATTCGAAGGCAACGCACAATCATTTAGAATCGTCACCAAACTTGCCTTCAAGTCAACCAAACATGCCGGCCTCGATCTAACCGCCGGTACCCTTGCTGCGATTCTCAAGTATCCGTGGCTCAAAGGACAAAATAAGAAAAAGCCCCACAAATGGGGCGCTTACCGCTCAGAGTCGAAGGATTTCGACTTTGCGCGGAAAGTGTGTCCACCGCAAAAGCTCGCTCGGAGTCCCGAAGCCGCTCTGATGGACTGGGCCGACGATGTCACATACTCCGTTCATGACCTTGAGGATTTTTTCCGTGCGGGCCGAATTCCAATACACCTTCTCGCGCGAGCTAGTGAGAGCAGCGAGCGGCAACATTTCTTTGACGACGTTTATCGCCGCCGGGCGGGTGACAAGGACTTCTCTAGGAGATCCGTAATGGAAGAAGCCTTCGCTAACATTCTCGGTATTTTCTGGAGAATTTACGAGCCGTACGCGGGAACTCGTGAACACCGGTCACGGCTCCGCTACTTTACGTCACAGCTGATTCATAGATACGTGAACGGAATTCAAATTGACGCCAAAAAGAAGACGTTGGACATAAATCCAGAATATGAAAAGGAGGTAGCGATTCTTAAGGAGCTAACTTGGACCTACGTTATAGAAGCTCCTGGCCAGGGCTTACAGCGAGAAGGCCAACGGACGATCATAAAGCGTTTATTCGAAGTGTATTCTGATGCTGCCGTGACTGAGAAGAAGTGGAGTATTTTCCCTCCCTATTACCGCGAGGAATTGCGAGACTCCGTTTCTGCTACCGCAAAAACAAGGACGGTAGTCGACTTGATCGCTGGAATGACGGAACCGCAAGCGATCGAGGCGTATCGTCAAATGATCGGTGTGTGGTCCTCTCAGTCGTTGGAAGATGTTATTCGATAAAGGCAGCGGCGACTCGATGAGAACGGATTTCGATCTGTAGCCGGGATCAGTCTTAGAAAGCGCGCAGCGCCTATGACGAATGCGAGCGTAGGCTTTGCTGGATATCCTTTGTTCCGACGCTCAAAGAGCTAACGAGTGTGGGTCATGGACTTCCCTGGGTGTCACTGCTTCGAAAAGAGCATAGTTGACCGCATCGGGGAAAGCTCTTTGCTGCTAAAACCGGGAGATTCAACAGATCCTTACCGACACTAGCGTACCCTGAGAACTGGCATGCTCTCTTCTCTAATCGTGGCCATTGTGGAAGAATCGCTTCAGACGGTTGAGTTCGGGTGATTCCCCGGACAGAGCGACTCAAAGCATGAACAGAACGGTAGAACAACTGATACCTGCCATCGTTAGTTACGTCAACGAGCACAAAGGGTACGTCACCAAGACGAAGTTGTTGAAACTCCTCTATTTGTTTGATGTCGAGTTCTTCCGCACCAATCGCCGCACTTTCACCGGTTTTGAGTGGAAGTTCTTCCATCTCGGTCCCTGGACCTCAGAATACGAGCCGATTGTCAATGGCCTGGTGGCGAATGGAGTCTTGCTCGAACAAATTTCCTCCCGGTCAGAATACGACACAAAGTTTTTTCGATCATCTGAGCAGCACGATTTGTCGAAGCTTTTTGCATCCTTTGCCGACGAAGCCGTCCTTAGGCGGGTGCTTAACACTTGGGCCGAGAACTCTACGGGCGAAATCCTCGACTACGTCTACTTTCGCACTGAGCCGATGGAACACGGGATTCGGAATGAGAGACTGGATTTCGCTCACATCCAGCAGGAGACCCCTGCCAGGTACGTACGCAGTTCGTCGGGAGCCAACCAGAAGGACATTCGTCGTTTAAAAAAGGAACTCGCCTCCCGCCTGAATTCGATCGAAACGCCAAAGACATTTGAGTTCACACCCCCCAAATATGATGACCAATTCCAAGCCGAAATGGATCGGCTGGAGAAACAGAACTGATGTTCATCGATGAATGGGTTGGAGATGATGCCTATAAGCAACTCCCCCTGGGCTATCACTCACACAGCAACTTTTGCTGTGGCCAGTTCTTCTGGACCCACACCCTGTACACATACGAGAACCTAGAATTATGGCGGCCCGTAATAGACCCAGACGAACCAACTCGCACAATTGCGACCAACTTTCGCATTACGCCGGCTGGTAAGGATGCCTTCCGGCGATCACTACCTCTCGCCGTTCCCAAGCTGGAGACCAACGAAGAGCTCGTTGTGGTCCGTGCAAAGAAGCGTCCTGTAATGCTGATCCAGCCCGAAGCGGCCGACATGGCTGTCAACAATCGTGGATATCGAGGAAAAGTACAGCGGAAGAGATCCCTAATAGCACCCATCTTCGGGCTGGCTGACGCAAAGACGGGTGTCCCAGAGTTCAATCCTGAATGGATCGATCGCATTAGGAAGATGGAATTCCCTCAACTGGCGTTCCTGCCCAAGAAACCAGGTCTCCTCGAAGTGGATAGCATCGCCCGATTAGACGAGCTGCAATCAGTCTTCACGCCTCATTTGGATCCGACACAGTTCGCCCTCGGCGAAGAAATGCAGAAAATTCTTATCGGGCAAATTCAACTCTTCTTTGCTAACGTCGGGCCGAATTACTACACAGAACTTCGGGAAATGCTGCTAAAAAGCTGACACTTCTCGAGAACCGACTTTTGTGTGTCTGTCCAAACTCCGGACAGCATCGATTAGGACTAGCCCCACCCTCATAACTGCGTCGTCCTGCGTAAGCGGCAGCAAGTGTGACATAAACGTCCAACGTGAAAGTTGGGCGTACTCTTCTCTCCCGATTTGCAAATCAGCACACTTCTGGCGCACGAACTTGCGGTAGAAGGCTTGGTTGCGTCGCCTTGCAGGAGCAGCCGACTGATGGGCCGTAAGTCACTCCCCAGTTCACCTTTTTCGTCGCTCCGCAAAATGCGCAGAGCAGGGCTCAATCGTCCATTCTGGTCGATCCTTTTTCTTCATTGCACCAGAAGTGCGTTGCTTGGATATTGTCTGGGTGGTCGTCCCTCCACGCTCCTCCCATCCCTTTGGGATTCCTGTGATCTGGAACTACATCAGAGTAATCCGTGAATTCTTCGTGGCAGATGGCGCATTTCCTGTCCTGCTCGACAATCTCGCGATTCAGCAGTTTCCGCATTTCAGCAGGCGATCGGAGTTCCCGATATCCCCTCGGATGATGCGGATCATCAATGCGTCGAATCCCAGGCTGCAATCCGCGCATAGGGTGTTTGTTCCCGGCCGCAGCAGGAAATCGATTTGTGGATTGGGCAGTATTCATTGCGACGAAGCCTCATAGCATTTTCTCCTGGGAGAGTCGGCGAAATCAGTCGTTGGTATGTGGCGATCGGGACGGTGGCGATCGGGACGGTGGCGATCGGGACGGTGGCGATCGGGACGGTGGCGATCGGGAACAAGGGTCTCTCAAGATGGGCTGCTACAATGCCTGTCCGAGGGGGACTATGACGAACCTAACGGGAGTAATTCGGAAACTGCGCAAGGAAAGACAGCGCGTACACGGAGAAATGGAGCGGCTGAATGCGGGCGTTGGCGGCTCTGGGAAGCCTAGGAGGTCCGGAAGGAAAGCATTCTCGCGCACCCAAGGTGCGGAGGCCAATGTCAGCGGCCGCTCGCAAGAAAATTGCGGCAGCCCAGCGCGCACGCTGGGCAAAATGGAAGAAAAACAAGCGAACCAAGTGAAGGCCATCGCGATCTATGCGCTTGTTTTCAATGCTTTACGCCGAATCGAAGGGGCGTGGTATTTACTTGTAATTATGTTGCTATTTTAGCGTCATTGTGATACGCTGGCATTGGGTTCGGAGGCCCAATACATGGCAGTGTCGACCCCGGCAAGGCCGGATCTGTTGGCGTATCGCGAAGCCACAACTCTGGATTTTTCCAAACTCATCACGGAGTTGACCACAATTCTGGGGAAGAAACTGACGGCCTACATCGCTTCGGTCAAAGACACGCGAGCGATAGAGCGCTGGATGGCCGGCTCAGAGCCGTACAAAGGAGTCGATGAGAGATTGCGGCTCGCTTATCGGCTGGCGAAAGTGATTAGCGATCATGAGGGGCCACGGGTGGTTCAGGCTTGGTTTACGGGTCTGAATCCAGAGCTAGGGGATCGCGTTCCCGCCCGGCTTTTGCGAGAAGGGGATGTGGAGACCGTAGGTCCGGAGATACTTGGCGCCGCGCGCGCCTTCTTAGCCGGAGGATAGCAATTCGTGAAAGCCCCTGGCGTGATTTACAGGTTAGGGAGGAAGCCTGATCCATGGGCTCCCCCCGATTGGGCTTCCGCGGGGCCTGATGGAACGTTTGGCAACCGCTTTGATGACCCGGATGCGACCTACCGTGTTCTCTACGCCTCTTCGCAGAGACTCGGGTGCTTCATCGAAACCCTGGCACGATTCCGCATCGATCCCACACTGCTGGCAGAGCTGGCTCAGATCGAGGGAACGGATGACTACTGTCCGCTTGGGGAAGTGCCGATCGAATGGGTCGAGAAGCGGATCCTGGGACTTGCCACGACCGACAAGGACTACGCCGATGTTTGCAGCTGCGAATGGATTAGCCGCTTGCGAAAGTTATTGGCAATCGATTTGAAGAAGTTTGGAGTCGAGGAGTTCGACGCGTCGGTCCTTCAACTAACGGCTCCACGGATCCTGACGCAGTCCGTGTCTCGGATTGTTTTTAATGGCGGCTTTGCGGGAATCTACTACCGCTCAAAGTACGGGCACGATATTGAGAACTGGGCTCTGTTCGAACCCTTTCAAATCAAAGTGCAGGAACCCGAGCTCATTCGACCCGATGATCGGGATTTGCAGCGAGCGCTCGAACTTCACTCGCTGAAGTTCAAACAATAGCCAGCCGCTTGCAGACGCCAAGGGCTACCTGCGGGGACGAGTCCTTGACCAATAGAGTGTTAACACCGCGTCTCCGGTACGTCCCAACCGCTCTGCGACTTCTTTTGTCTGAAAGGGCCGGTCTTCGGGCTCCAGATCGCGGTTGAGTAGCTCGGTGATTTCTTCCGCGGTGCTCGGTTTCTTGATCTTGTTCAACGCTCGTGAAATGTGTTCGTCGAGACGACGACTCGAATTCGGAATCTTCCGCATTTCCGGTTTCAGCTCTAGAAAAATGAACTCAGCTTATTCCTGACAGGGTCCCGATGTCAGCATGGCTTCCTCGCCGGCAGTAGCTTGACGACCAAATTTCCTATTGCCGCGGGCTGGTGCTCTCCCGCGTCGCCAACCAAGGTGTATGAGCGCTCGAAACCCTCTGGCCCCTCCACTTTCATTTCCCAGTTGTCATTTGCGTGAGATCCGACAATTGAGACTCGCCACTCTCCCGGCCTGTCATGAAGGAGGTGTTCAATGATAGCTAGAATCTCCCCGCGAGCTCGGGGATCGCCCGTATTCTGCATTTCGATCCTGACTGCCATGTCTCCTGTATTGTACAAAGCGGCCTGGTACGAACTTCAGGTGCGTAACTGGTCAAAGGCTCATGGACGGCGCGCTGAGTTAAATTCCCGCTTGACGGGTGGGATGGCTCCCAATCGCACGACAACGTCAGCGTTTCAGAAGCTCTCAAGGAACGAGTCGGGCGACTGCTCGCTGTGGCGGGGAACTCCTCTCGAAAATGGTCCTTCACGATTCCTGCTGAAAAAGCTCGGGGAGAAAGGCTTTTCTGGGAGAGCAGACTCGCGGCAGTAAGACCGGTGGGAGAAAAGGTAAAGGCTGCGACATTGGTTACGCTCCAGCCATCAGCTCCTGCGAGGGAGCCAACAGCGTGGATGCATGCACCGTCGCAGCCCTTGATGCGATCACTGCTTTCGCAGTTCCAAACCCCAACTGCTCCTCGCAGAACCAGTCGGTTTTTTCGGGTCTGGTTGCTCGTCAGGTCGCCCTGCTGAGCAGATCACTCAGCCTACTTCGGATTGGCAAGATTTATTTCGCCAATCCTTTCAGCCGTCGACGGAGGCAAACTTAGAGAGTTGCTCGAAGATTGTCAACGCCCGTTTTCAGTGCAATCGGACTGCTGCGATCGATCGAAAACCAGAAACTCAACTTATTGAATCGTTGTCGCTTAATGAATGGGAGATTAAATTCTTTCCATTTTTACACAGGAACATCCACAGGTGCTCGAAAGCGTAGGCGACTGAAAGGAGCGTGCGCAGGAATCAGGCAAGCATCTTGACGCGGGATGATACGTCAGGCATGGTGGGTACCAGATCACCACACAATGCCGAACCTCGTGGCTTACATCGATGGCGGCTCTCTCGGGAATCCAGGCTCATCTGGTATTGGAGTGGTAATTGACGGCCCCGCCGACGGCACAATCAGGATCGCCAAATGGATCGGACGCCAGGACAATAACGTCGCCGAGTACATTGCTCTGTTGGAAGCGCTGCAACGTGCCCTGGAGCTTAAGGCCACCGCGCTGCACGTCTTTTCAGATTCCGAGGTGGTGGTGAGGCAGATGAGCGGCAAGTACACATGCCGGAGTCCGCGGCTCTACTCGCTGAATTGGATCTGCCGGAAACTGGCCCGGTCGCTCGATTTCTCTATCTCCCACGTCCGTCGCGAGCACAACACTGAGGCCAATGGTCTGGCAAGTTCGGCCGCTCGCAGGAAACATTGCTAACCTAGGAGCAACCGCTCGTGCTGCCACAGGTCATGCACCGATAGCAGGAGCCGTTCCTCACCATCAGTGAGCCGCAGAATTGGCACGGAGGCGCGTCTCCCAGCTCTACGACCTGCCCCAAGCCCTCGACTACGCTGGTCAGGTCACGCTGCGGTTGGGCCAACTTTGGCAATTCAAACAAAAGTCCCTGCTCACCTTTCAGGAAGCGCAGCTCAAGCCACCTGAACAGGTAGTCCGTCAGCGACTTGGCGTAGCCAATCTTTGGATTGCCGGACCAACCGCTTGGCTCAAACCGTGTGTGGCTGAACTTGTCGCACAGGACCCGCAACGGGACCCCATACTGCAGTGCCAGGGATACTGCTGTTGCGAAGGAATCCATGAGCCCGGAAACCGTCGAGCCTTCCTTCGCCATCCTGATGAACAGTTCCCCCGGCAGTCCATCCTCGTACAAACCAACTGTGACGTAGCCTTCCTGCCCTCCCACAGAGAAATGATGGGTCAGGCTGTGTCGCTCGTCCGGCAGACGTCGCCTCACTGCTGGAGGGCCGTCCGCGCCCGCGGCACGCGTACCGTTTGCCTGTCCTGACCCGTTGCTCCCCGCTTCCTTGCTTGCCTTCAGGGAAAGCTCTTTGCTGTGCTCGACGACAACGATTTCCTTTGCTGCTGACATTACGAACCCTAACCTTCCTGCCCGCCGTCTTCTTCGGAACCGCAGGCCGATTGAGACTCCGTGTTCGCGTCTGTCTCATCGCCTGCATCGTGCCTTTTGTATGTTCCTCTCACCGACAGTAGTTCTGCGTGGCTTGGAGGGAACACATAGTTCTGGACGAACCAGAGTGCCTCATAGGTAAGCCGGCGGCTCGCGACAGCACGCCCGTGCTCTTTCACGAACTGGCAGAAATCATCGGGGTGGATGATGTTCGTTTTCGTTCCAGCAGTAGTGAGAGCGCGTGACCTGAGCCAACCCAAGTCGATCCATTTCTGTATTTCGTCCGGGCGGGTGTGCAATGCCCGAGAGAGAGAGAACTTGGTGAACCATTCTCGTCCCGTCTTGCCGCCGATGCCGAGCCGATGCAACATCGAACGGACGGATCCCGCGGGCCGCCGCAGGATCTTCGCGGCCTCTTCTACCGGCATGGTGATGATCAGGTCAAGGAGGCGTTGCTGCTCGGGCTTTGTCCATTCGCGATATGCTCGTTTTTGATTTACGCCAAGTTCGCGCAGGAAACGTAGACAGGCGTCTCGCGGGTGTCCGGAAATCGCAGCCAGTTTTGTGACCAGCATTCGCCGGCCGGTGTCAGTGTACTCCTGGCTCCTGCTGGTTCGCTCTTTGTATTCACTGACCAGTTCTCTGGCTTCTTTAGGCCAGCGGAACATACGGCGCTTATGAACGCCGCCGGCTTCGCCCATACTGCTGCCTTCCGGGGGCTGGGTCCTAGTGGCACTTGACGTCTTTAGATCCGTCTAGACACACTTGTCTCTACGCCTCCGGAATACCTCCTCTCCTGCTGCAAAATCGCATGCGCCGATTTCATTCGGGACATGCTGGCGACGAAGGTGGCGGGTGGATCTGGTCCACACCAGAGCCAAGTGGTAACGGCCAGCGTATATGCATAGCCCAGCTGATTTTCAACATTTTTTTTCCTGCAGGAATTCATGCACGTGATCATCTCAGGCACCGAGAATCGAGTGCGTGTGCCCGACTTTGCCTAATCGTGAAACGTGCTGAGTGCCAAACACTTGACGCAGTCGTCGGTGCAATTGCCGTGCAATATGGCCCGAATGCGGCTATGGGCAAGGACTTGAGCTGCGGAGAAGAGAGGTTTCTTTGCACAAAAAGTGACATTTTCCGCAACTACGGTGCGCGCTGCCGGGTTTAACCCTCTAAGAGCAAGTACCAGTCCTGGGCGCTGCAGGCCCCCTGGACTGAGGACTGCTAGCCCCGGGCGGTTGTTATGCCAGCCATACTCGAACCGCGCGCCCAACGAGAGAAAACTATATCCCTGTGTGGCGTGTGTTGCTCTCGTCTGAGTAGCCCACCTTCGTCTGAACTGTTTGGTCGTTCCGCAGATTTGACGCTATGCGATGAAATTTCGTCGTTCGTAGTTCGCCAACCTGAGTTTGTCGAAGGCTGGCCGCAATCTTTCTTATGAGAGTCGAACCATGCTTGGCGCGCGTAGCAGAGGATTTGATTGGAGGGAAGTTGCCAAGGTACTTCGCATCACCCGAGATGCGGCCTCGGCAACTTTCTGGCGGGAAATCAAACGACCAAGGTCGAAGGGTATCGAGATCCAGCCTCCTGCGACTGGCGGCCAGAATGAGACTGAGCCGGTTACCCTGAAGCCTGGCAGGCCAAGAGCAGTTCGCTAAACGCTCGCAGGATCGCCTTACAGCGCGATTCATAGTTCAGCGACGGCATGAGAAGCACAAGGAAAATCGTGCCGGCGTATTCCGGCACGAAGTTTGCCGTGCGAGCCATCTCCGAGGGTTTGCGCCAGGAGGCTGGCGATAAGCTGCGGGTGACGATCATTTCGCCGGGCCGGCGACTGTAATTCTCCGCGAGTCATTGTAGCGGACGCGCAAACGACAACTGGTGGCCGTCTGGATCGGGCATGTGGAAATAGCGTTCTCCCCAAGAAGCGTCTTGCGGAATTTCCGGGTCGAACCCCCTTTCGTTCAGATAAGTCCATAACCCGTCCACGTCCGTCACGTGGAAGACTAGCCGTCCCCAGTGAGTCACCGTGTCGCCCTGTTCCAGATTGAGGATCGCGGATTGCGTGTCTCTTGCGCGCAGTGAAGAAAAACCCGCGTCCTCTCCACCGTAGAGAAGCTCCATGCCCAGAACATCTCTGTAAAACCGTACAGACTCCGTCATGTTCACAACCCGAAAAGTGACCGCAGAAATTTTGTCAATCGTCGGCGCCATAGGCCACGAGTTTACCTCGGCTCAGCTTGAATCTTCCTTCCGGGAGGCATACCGTAAACTCTGATAGGGGGAGGTGGCCTATGGCCTACGTCATTGCCGAACCCTGCATCGGAACGAAAGACACCGCCTGCGTCGACGCCTGTCCCGTAGATTGCATCCACCCCAAAAAGAACACGACTTATGACGACGGTCGCCCCACATTCGACACCGTTCCCCAGCTCTACATTGATCCGGTCGAATGCATCGATTGTGGCGCCTGTGTCCCAGTCTGCCCGGTATCCGCGATTTTTGTGCTGGACGACCTGCCTGAGAAGTGGAAGCAATATACGGAACTGAACGAAAGTTACGTCAAAGCCGGCAAATTCACGCCCGGAGAGTATGCCAAACACCAAGTCAAGTAGTCCTGACTGCGGCTCACCCGCGAATCACTTCCGGCTTAACGTCCCATCTTCCGATTTGGCTACGATACGACCGGGGGAACTCCGTCGCAGCAGGTGCAGCAAAGCGAAAGGCGGTCCGACGTTGGCCTTACTCATCCTCGGGTTCAGGCACCTGGCGTCTAAATCCTCACTGCTGTGGACCCCGGTGCTAGTCTGACGTAGTAGCAGATGAACAACCGCGACATGCAGGCGACTTGGAAGTATCACGATGGCACGAAGCACTCCTACTGGAGTATTCGTAACAATCCTCACTTCCTGGACTGGGCGAATCGGCCGCAGCCTTTCAAAATCTATCCGAAGATAGAGCCGCTGCCGCTGCCGCGGGACATGCCGCAGACAGGTGTGGCCGCGCTCTCTGCGATCTCAGAGCCCGTGCCCTCGGCGGGCGACGATTCGGTTCCTGACCTTCAGGATCTGGCACGCATTCTCTATTTCTCAGCCGGGATTACCAAACAGCGCGCACATCCAGGCGGAGACATTTACTTTCGCGCTGCGGCCTGCACCGGAGCCCTCTACGAAATCGAGCTGTACGTCGTGACTGGCGACCTCGTGGGCCTGGATGCCGGCGTGTATCATTTCAATCCGGCGGATGTATCGCTACGGCTTCTGCGAAAAGGTGATTTTCGCGGAAACCTGGCTCAGGCGACGGCGATGGAACCCGCGGTGACTCATGCGCCCGCGACCATTATCTGCACCGGAACATACTGGAGGAATGCCTGGAAGTACCAGGCGCGCACGTATCGCCATTTCGGTTGGGACAACGGCACGTTGCAGGCGAATATGCTGGCCGTTTCTGCGGCTTCGGGGCTGCCGGCCGAGATCGTGCTCGGGTTCGTGGACGGCGAGGTGAACCGCCTACTGGATCTCGATACCCGACGCGAGGTTTCCTTGTGCCTCGTGCCGATCGGGCGCACATCAGAGAGTTCGCTGCCAGCCCTGAGAGAGGTTCCGGCGCTCGGCCTAGAGACGATCCCACTTTCAGAGCGTGAGGTCGAGTATCCCGCCATGCTTGAGATGCACGATGCGTCTTCACTTGAGTCGGAGGAGGAAGTAGTTCGGTGGCGCGGGAAGCACCCGGCGTTCCCGTCTTCCGCTCCGGCAGGCGACGCAATTCGCCTCCAGCGCCTGCCGGAAGAAGAACAACCGAAGGACACGATCGAGCAGGTGATCCTGCGCCGCGGCTCTACCCGAGCGTTCGATAAGACTGCATCTATTACACTGGACCAACTCTCGACCATTCTCTACTCTGCCACGCGCGGTCTTCCGGCTGACTTCCTTGAGCCTCCCGGCACACAGCTCAACGACCTTTACCTGATCGTGCATTCGGTACAGGGGCTCAAGTTGGGCGCTTACTTCTTCCAGCGCGAGCGGAAGACCCTGGAGCTTTTGAAGGAAGGGAAATTCCGCGCCGAGGCCTACCATCTTGGACTGGAGCAGGAGTTGCCCGCCGATGCCTGCGTGGACATCTTCTTTCTCGCCGATTTAGGCCGCATCCTGGAGCGATACGGGAACCGCGGCTACCGGGCCGTCCAGCTGGAAGCCGGCGCAGTCGGCGGGAGGATGTACCTGGCTGCGTATGCCCAGCACCTAGGTGCAACCGGACTAACCTTCTTCGACGATGACGTGATCAACTTCTTTTCGCCGCACGCGAAAGGCAAGAGTGCCATCTTTCTTCTCGCGATTGGCAAGCCGCTGAAACGCAAACCACAGCAGGGACTCTAGCCCGGCAAGATCTCCTTAAGCGCCCACTCAATCCTTTCGACTTCTTCGCGGATTACCCTGATCGATTGTTGGTTTTTCGATGGGTGGGCCAACGGAGTGATTCCTTCCACAGCGCCTCGTATTTGATGATTCCGAGCCCAAATGAAGTTGAGCCTCGCGCTCCTCTCCTTGCGATTTCTGTAAACGCCGCCGCCGAACTTAGTGGCGAGCCAGGCAAATACCAAACCAAACAGTATCTCAATCGGAATACGGTCGGTTATGCCGTCAAACTCTGAAAACAAGAGTCGATAGACCACTTCACCCATCCCAAACGATGCAAACAATACAGTTGCTCCGAATAAATATACCTTTAGGCGCTCCATTGGTTGAAAGCGTATAGAGTCGTCGCTTCCGTCACGTGTCCGCACAGAGTTTATCGCCATGCTTCCCCCCAATGTCACAGTTCCCCAGGTTGCAAATCAGCGGTACCAGCGTCAGCCTCGCTGAAATGATAACTTGAAGCTGCAATCGACTGCGGGATTCTCTTTACGGAAGCCGAGCCAGGTCACAAACCAACAACGTAGCCCCACCTAGGACATTCCCGACTTGACAACACTGAGATTCGGTATATGGTGTTAAGCAGAGCCGATCACGCCTTCTCCTCTTTCAGATCCTCTGAACTAAGGCAGTCCATCTGAAGTTCCCTCCTCTTAGCCACGACAACTCAGGAGGTTGACATGTTTGCTCGTCACGTTTCCATTCACCTGAAACCCAATACCCGTGCGGAGTTTACCCAGACAATCGAGAACGAGATTCTTCCCCTCCTTAAGAAACAGCACGGCTTCCAAGACGAAATTGTATTCGTCGCCCCCGGATCGGGAACGGAAGGGGTCGCCATCAGTCTTTGGGACAAGAAAGAGGACGCGGAAGCCTATCTCCGCGGCAGCTATCCAGAAGTGCTGAAGGCCCTGGCTAAAGTGATCGACGGAACTCCTGAGGTCCGAAACTTTGAGGTGGCCCACTCGACCTTGCAAGAGACCGCTGCTCGCGTAGCAGCCTGAGACAAGCAGTAGGCTTTCGCGTTCGGTTGGGGGCGGGCCGACCCCCGCCCCCCCACGAAGGAGACAAGAGTCGAAGTTCAGAACTTTCTGGTGACGCCCGCTTCTCAAAGGTAACCCTGCTTTCCGAAACGCCCGCCTCCAGAAGGCACGGAGGTGTTGTGTGCCCCAGCAATCGCCGATTTCCTTTCAAGTTCGAACCAAAAACGTGCTCATCGTCGATGGCAATGAGGCGATGCAAAGGCTGCGCGCCCGCGTGCTGAGAAGCCACGGAGTTCACGTACACACCGCCAAAAGCGTCCCGGAAGCAGAGTTGCTCTGGGTGCCTGATTTTTTCGATTTGGTACTGCTGGACGTGCGCCAAAGATCCAAAGAAGCAGTGGAGTTCTGGAGAACGATTCGGCGCCAGCATCCAGGGCAGAGGATCCGTTTCCTGGTCGGACCCCCAGCGTATCTGTCTCCCACCTGCGCCGACGAAGTCATCGCCCGCGACAGGGTTCCTGGAAGACTGGGTGCAGAGGCCAGGAGTCCTACATGTCGCATAAGGCCTTACAAACCGATAGCGGCCAGATGGAGACAATAGTTCAAGGAGAAAATTCTATGAAACCGGAGCTTTTGACCAAGGGAGATGCAGCTATCACGGCTCATGAGGAGAACGTTCGCGCTCGTGCTTACGAGTTGTATGAGGTGCGCGGCAGAGCAGATGGCCATGCGGAAGAAGACTGGCTTCAGGCAGAAGGCGAGGTAGCAGGGAGCAACGAACGCAAGGCCGTCCGAACGTCAACCTCAAGATCGCTGTGACGAGAAATGGTTGGTGAAGCTGATGATGATCGGACCATCGTGCGGCGGAGCACCATACTCAGACCACCGGAGGTAAGCCATGACTAACATCTACGTCGGTAACTTAGATTTCGCCACTCACGAAGACCAGCTCCAGACATTATTCGCGGCGCACGGAGCAGTTAGAACAGTCACGGCCGTCACGGATCGCGACACAGGTCAACCGCGGGGATTTGCGTTCGTCGAGATGACCAATGCTACGGAGGCGCGAGATGCGATTCGCACCCTGAACGGTTCGGTTCACGGCGGGCGCGCCCTGATTGTCAATGAAGCTCGCCCTAAGCTCTACCGCAGTGGCGAACACGAGTCGCTTCCCAGCAGGGATCACCGGCGCCATCGTATCTAATGTGATTAGGGGCGATCTTGTTGGCTGTACCTGCGTTACGCACAGCACGGGTGTTGCAGCTGTGGTTAGTGAGCAATCGCCTACCTGCAGGGGGAGTCCAGTGCCGAACAAGGGAGTGAACGGCAACAGAGTCGTCTGGAGTCAATATGAGCGACTTTCTTCGCAGGATGTGGGAAGAGAATGAAGGCCAGGACATTGCCGAATACGCGGTGATGCTAGCGGTTATTCTGGTGATTGTGGTGGGACTCTCCGGCTGATTGGCTCGAACGCCAACAACGCCTTCTCAGCCGCTGCCAGCTCGATTCAATAGTACGACGTTATGCCGTAGGTGGGCGAGAGACGGAAGCGGGGATTATGAATACAAGCAGCTCTAAATCGCTGGACAGCAGAGCGTGGAGGGATTTGTACAAGGCTGCGCTCTTTGAGGTTGATAACGCCAGACTCCCGGAGCGCATTGCGCAAGCAGAGAAAGCACTTGCACTAAGGGCACGGGAGTTGTTCCACATAGCGGGAGACAACATCGAAGAGGAACAAGCTCTGGATGACACGATGTACGCTCTGCGTGCTCTGCGGAACACATCACAAACTAGTCATTGTGTATCGCATCGCAGTGAGGCTGCTTAGGTCAACTCACAGAGGCTCGCCACCCCTTCCCTGGGCTCTCCCTGCATGTGCATGTACGTCTCGCCCACGCGGCGTTATTCGTGTACGGCGTCGAAGGGTTCAACAAGCGTCGATGTAGAACACCAATTCCCCGTGTTTTCCGATGGAACTCCGCCATTCTTTCGACAGGCTCCGCATATTGTCGATCAGAGCGCTCAGATCGTTCTTGTTAAAAGCTATCCCTTGTTCTTCCATACTGTCGTGGAAACTGGCCGCACTGAAGCGCTCGTCTGCCTCCATGTAGTCCAGAACCTTGTTGCCGTCTTCGAGCCAGACTGCTTTGTTGTCTCCGTATTCGCGTTCGTCGCTGGTGGTGCCCACTCTCGCGGCAAGGTCGTGGAGTAGCACCATCAACTTCTCCGGTCCAATGAAGCAGGACGAGTGTACATTCCATATTTCTTTCACTGCCCGAAAACTTTGACTCATTGCCTGACCACCTTCCTTCTCTTGCCTCTGGGTAATTCGGAATCTACCGGCTGCGTCCTCATCCGCTGCCATAGGACCGGGTCGACGGCAAGCGAAGTGGTGCGACCTGTCCGCAGATTCACGAACCCGCCGTGGTACGAAAGCCGTCCATATCGGAATAGCCTCGCAAGCATTGCCAGCGCCTGGTATGCGAGTGTCTGGTTCACGAACGGCTCCTGCCGCTCCAACGCTTCTAAGGCGCTGCACGGCGGGAGTCTGTCCTTCTTGTCGAGCTTCGCGTTGGTGAGTTCCGGGAAGAGTTCGGGAGCCGTCGGCAAGCGCATGTCTCGCCCTTTGTTTCTCTGGTTCTCGGGTTGCCCCAGCACGAACTGGCCGCTATCGGCGTTGTTGCCCAGGTCCAGCCAATAGTGGCAGTTCCAGTAGGTTTGAGTGCGGGTCATTGCGTTGCGGGCGGCACGAGAATCCACGCAGCCGATCAGAATGTCGGTGTCCTGCCCCCAACTTTCATTCACGAAGTGC
>Ga0182024_10002246_pt1 | contig 48457 bp, 40 predicted proteins | sample P32metaG_FD_120480 | JGI IMG/M metagenome (GOLD analysis project Ga0182024, IMG submission 120480) | Permafrost microbial communities from Stordalen Mire, Sweden - P3-2 metaG (Illumina Assembly) | ecosystem: Environmental > Terrestrial > Soil > Wetlands > Permafrost | place: Sweden: Stordalen...
AGCCTGCTTGCGGCTCCCCGAGGCTTTTCGCAGCTTGCCACGTCCTTCATCGTCTTCTGGCGCCAAGGCATCCACCGTACGCCCTTAGTAGCTTAACCATAAAACTCACCCAACACGTGACCATCTTTACTTTGCTGGGCTCCAAGTAGAGCCCAGACCCGTACGAGACGGACATCCAGGACCCCACCGAAGTGGGGCTAAGGATCTTTACGGTTCTTGCAGACCGAAAAGATCAGATGTCGAGCAAGCTCGCCTTTCCACAATTTGCTCTGCTCGAGCAGAATTTGCAGATTTCGTATCGTGCCTGGAATTCGTGCGAATCCCAGACGCAACACAAAATGCCAGCCTATTCAGTTGTCAAAGATCTCTGTGTCCGGATCGTCCGAACCGTCCCGCGCCTGGCGGAACGTCCATCCGCTTTTCTCTTCAAAAAGTGATGGAACAATAAAAAACCCGGCGTCGAGCGCCGGGCCAAGCCGTCCGAACATACCCGGACGGGTTCGCGCGATGCTCGACTATTTGCTACCCTGAGTTCGTAACCGACCTCTCTTTTGGGTGGTATTCCGAAACTCTAGATCGCCCCTGACGCTTTACTGCCATTCATCAAACGAATCGAGAGTATACCAGAAACCTTTCATTCGTCAAGCGGCCCTTTTCAAAACTGTGAGAAATCTGTGAATTTCTCGAGGCCCTTGCAAAAACCCTTTAAAATCAGCCTGAATTGAGCCCGCCGCCTTACGGTTTGGCGATGACTCCGCAGGCGATGCGATCGCCCGAGTTGCCGGACGGATCGGTTTTCATGTCATCGGCCTTCGCGTGAATTACCAGCGCAGTGCCGCCATTGGTGAAGACCGAGTGGGCGTCATCGCCCATCGTGACTCCTGGAGCGACTACGGACGCCTTGGACGTCCCGTCTGCGGCCACCGTGAAATTCGGCATGTCGCCGGCGTGGGGGCCATCGGGGTTTTCCAGGCCGTGCTTCTTCATGTCGGGATTAAAATGCCCACCAGCTGAAGCGAACGCGGGACCTTCGCACTTTGCCACGGCATGCACGTGAATCGCGTGATCGCCCGGCGTCAGATTCATCAGGTTCAGGCGGATCGTCACGCCTTTTGCCGCCGGTACGAGCGTGGCCGTGCCGACGCTGTTTCCTTGCGCGTCGTTCATTTGAACCCTGACGCCGCCCCTCTGCTGCGCAGCCGCCAAAAACGCGCATGAAATGACCAGCGATCCTGCTAGTGCAAGAATTCTTTGTATTTTCATGGGCTCGAGTATCCCTTAATCCGCAAATGCGGCCATCCGAATTTGTTACCGGCAAACCTCGACCATTCTACAACGAATCATGCAAGAAAAGCGTGGCGCGATATCTCAATCAATTGTATCCGTTCGAGGTGATCGTCAACGGCGTCGCTTCCCACGTCAGGCCTGCCGGCAATTGGGACAAAGGCTTACCTTCCTCGTCGAGAAAAACGCCCTCCAGCGTACCCTTCAGTTCCTTGCCATTTTTCCCATTTTCGATGTGGAAACGGAACGTCAAATTTTCCGTTCCGATGGCGGTGCCCTTATTTGCCGGTGCTTCCTGGATATTCGCGATCAGATGGGCGACGAAATTTCCATGTCCTTCGCTGACCCAGGTTCCGATGAACGGCGTCTCTAAAAACGTTCCGCTTCCAAATGGAGCGCCCGAGGCATACACAGAATTCCCTGCTTCGATGACGCTTCCACCCGACAAAAAACTGAAAAGATTGTGCCGCACCGCGCCTGAATTTGCGGTTCGCCGCGTCGCTCTCCAGGAACCGATGATGCCCGCTGAAGAATCGTCATCGGCGAGGCTGGTGCTTGGCCTGGAAACCCAAAACGCCAGAACGCCAAGAATTCCCAACATCAACAATGCTCGAACTCCGTGCTTCCCCATCTCGCCCTCCGAATTCCCTTACCCATGCTAAAGCAACCGGACGAGGGCCGCACTTTCACGCAGAACCCATCCATCCAGTAGACGGGCCCGACCAAAGAAAAGATGCCCAGTACCAGTGCGGCCAATATATATTTTCAGCCGGGCAATGTGCAAAGATTTTAATTTTGCGCTGGGCGGAAATGGAAACCCTTAGGAATTTCTCTGGCCCTCTATCAGGAGATGAATGCGGGAAGAATACCCGCCCTCCCCGGCGAGCAGGAGGGCGGATCCTTAAGATTCCAAATCAAATCTTGAAACGGCGTCCGTTTTAGAGGAACGCGCCTATGCGCTGGTCGACTGTTCACCTGCCAGCCGGGCTGTCATCGTAATTTCAGCTTTCAGCAAGCGGGAAATAGGACAGCCAACTTCAGCCTCTTTGGCGGCCTTCTCAAAGGCTGCCTTGTCGTTTCCGGGAATTTTCCCCACAACATCAAGATGGATCTTGGTGACCGTAAATCCTGCGTCGGTCTTTTCGAACGTGAGAGTCGCCGTTGTTTCCAGGCTTTCCGGCGTGATGCCCGCGTTTCCCAGTTGCGCCGAGAACGCCATCGTGAAGCATCCGGCGTGAGCCGCCGCAATCAGTTCCTCTGGATTAGTTCCCTTGGCGTCTTCAAACCGTGTCGAGAAAGAATACGGCGTGTTCGAAAGAACGCCGCTATCGGATGAGACCGTTCCCTTGCCTTCCTTGAGCGAGCCTTTCCATACTGCCGAAGCTTTACGAATCATGGGTTCCCTCCTTGGGTGGGAATGATATTACCACTGGTCTGGCTTCCTGATGCAACTCCCAAGGCCGATGAATTTCGTGAGAAGGAAGAGCCAAAACCTCTCACCGCTCGAAAACCACGAGAAGTAGTGCGCCTGTAATTTCAAAATTGCTCAATGGTTTGGCTACCTGTCCGCACCGGATCACATCGGGGTCACAGTGTGGTGTGTCTCTTGCCATTTGTCGGGTAGGATTCGAGTTCCAGGCTCGCACAAATCAAAAGGGTATATGTATAATTCGCTCAATTTACCATCATGTTGATCTAGCGTTATCGTGATCCCAAAACTATCGGTTGTTGTGATATCGATTCTTCCAAGATAGCCTTTGGTTCCGACCAGTGAAGGGTTCTGTGGCTTAGGGCTGTCAAGGTACACCGTTTTACACCTGCCACAGCTGCAATGGGCGATAACATAGGTGTCGCTTAGGTCGACGTCGGCCCACTGCGAAACATGATCCATAATTTCCTGAATCCAACAGCGCTCCCGCATCGATAGCGGCCGTGGCGTTACGGGTTCTTTTTTGTAATGTCCGTCCACGTGCTTTCCTCATCAGCAGTTGCTGGTCATTCCTTTTTAATTTCTATGCAAGGCGACGACGCTTCAGCCGTGTTCTTGTCCGGCGGAATCGGACCTGTGCGTGCCGCCAAAGAGCAACTCTATGAGCACGAATCCCGCCCCGATAGTGATCGCAGAATCGGCAACATTAAACGCGGGCCAGACAAACGTCCCGAGGTGAACTTCCAGAAAATCGGTGACGCCGCCGTGAATCAACCGGTCGAGGGCATTCCCCGCGGCGCCGCCCAGGATCAGCGCGAGTCCGCATTGCGCGAGCCACCCGCCTACGCGACCCTCCGCCAGCAGCCAGCCAAGCAGCGCAATGACGAGAGCAGAACTCAGAAGCAAAAGCGGCCTTAGCCAATGCAAATTCGATTCGGAAAATACTCCGAACGCGATGCCGGGATTTTGGTTGTGAACCAGAATGACGATGTTCGGGATGATGGGACGCCGGAAAAATAAGTTCGTGTAACGCTCAATGGCGAACTTCGAGACGCGATCCGCAACGAGCACTCCGAGCGAAAGCCACAGCCAGCGCGCGCCGGCGCCGCCTGTCATCAGGACGCAACTCCGTGGCCTGCGGCTCCGCCCTGACCCTCGATTTCATCGAGGGCCTTTACGCAGCGCTCGCAAACCGTCGGGTAGTCGGCGTTTTCGCCAACGTGCGTCGAGTAATTCCAGCAGCGCTCGCACTTCACGCCGTCGGCGCGTTCTATTGAAACGCTCAATCCCGGAAATGTCTCCGACTTCATCGCGTCGGGCGATGCGGTTGCGGCAATGTCCACCTGGGAGACGATAAACAGCACCGGAAGCCACGATTTATATTCTTTGAGCAGAGGAGCAAGATCGTTTCCCGCGCTGAGGGCGACCTTGGCTTCGAGCGCGCCCGAAATCAGTTTTGTGTTTCGAGCCGCTTCGAGCGCCCGCAGCACCTCGGTCCGGACGGCGCGCAACTTTTCCCAGGCGGCGTCCTTCGCAGGTTCCAGCCCGAGTTCGAGACGCGTGATTTCAGGAAACATCGCCATGTGCACGCTCTCGGGACCGCCCGGCACGTGCGGAAAATATTTCCAGATTTCCTCGGAGGTGAACGCCATGATCGGAGCCACAAGTCGAAGCAGCGCATTCGAGATGCGCCACACCGCCGTCTGCGCCGAGCGCCGTGCGCGATTTCGCGGCGCGAACGTGTAGAGCCTGTCCTTCAGCACATCAAAGTAAAAAGAGCTGAGATCCACCACGGCGAAATCGTGCAGCGCGTGAAACACGCGATGAAATTCAAAACTCTCATACCAACGGCTGCACTTTTGCACCAGGTCCGCCGTGCGCGAAAGCATCCAGCGGTCCATCTCCTCCATCTCGAGATCGGGGACGGAGTCGCGCGCGGGATCGAAGTCCGCCAGATTGCCGAGCGCGAAGCGGAAAGTGTTGCGCAGTTTGCGATACGCCTCGGATAGCTGCGTCATCACATTGTCGGACATGCGCACGTCGGCGGTGTAGTCCTGCGACGCCACCCAGAGGCGCAGCAAATCCGCGCCCCATTTTTCGCAAATCTCGGTGGGAAGCATGACGTTCCCAAGCGACTTGGACATCGGCTGGCCCTTCGCGTCGAGCGTCCAGCCGTGCGTGAGAACCTGCCGGTAGGGAGCGCCGTTGCGCACCGCGATAGCGACCAGCAGAGAACTGTGGAACCATCCACGATACTGGTCCGGGCCTTCGAGATACATGTCCGAAGGCCACGGAAGTTCCAGCCCGCTCGAATCGCGGCGGTCGAGAACAGCCAGATGTGACGAGCCGGAATCGAACCACACGTCCAGAATATCGGTTTCCTTGCGCCACTCCGATGCGCCGCAACTGCAGCGCGTCCCCGCGGGGAGAAGTTCCTCCACCGTGTGCGTAAACCATGCGTCTGCTCCCTCAACAGTGAACCATTTCTGCACGAGCGCGTGCAGCGCAGCATAGTCGTCAAACTGCTTGCCGCACTTGTAGCAATAAAGAATTACGAGCGGCACGCCCCAGTAGCGTTGCCGCGAGACACACCAGTCCGGGCGTTCCGCGATCATCGAATGGATTCGCTGGGCGCCCCATTCCGGCGTCCATTTCACCTTGGCGATTTCCGCGAGCGCGCGCTGGCGGATTGGCGCGCCGTCGCTCCCCGGGGCATCGAGTTCGATGAACCACTGCTCGGTGGCGCGGAAGATCACCGGATTGTGGCAGCGCCAGCAATGAGGATAGCTGTGCGTGATTTTCTGCTCGTCGAGCAACGCGCCGCGATCTCGCAACAACTGCACGACGATCGGATTCGCCTCAAAGACAGTTCTTCCTTTGTACTCCGGCAAACCTTCGAGGTACCGGCCTTGGTCATCGATCGGCGCATACGCCTCGATCCCATATTTCTGCCCGGTCTGGAAATCTTCGATGCCATGCCCCGGCGCCGTGTGCACGATGCCGGTGCCTTGATCGAGCGTGACGTAATCGGCGAGCACTGCGGGCACGACCAGATCCAAAAAAGGGTGCTTGAATTTCAACTCCGCGAGGTCCGATCCCTTCCACGGGCCGCGCACGCTTGCCGCTTCGAGTTTCAGGGCATCGAGCGCCGGGCCGACCAGATCGGCGGCCAGCAACAGCGCGCCGGCAGAGGTTTCCGCAACCACGTAGTCGTAATCCGGATGAAACGCGAGCGCGCGATTGTGCGGCAGCGTCCAGGGAGTGGTGGTCCAGATGACCGCGCTCACGCCGGCGCCAAGTTTTTCCGCAGCCGAGCCTGGCTCGACCGCAAACTTCACCCAGATCGAAGGACTGGTGTGATCTTCGTATTCGACTTCCGCTTCCGCGAGCGCCGTGGAATCGGTAATGCACCAGTACACGGGCTTGAGGCCGCGGTACACGTAGCCCTTTTCGAGGAACGTGATAAACGCGTCGGCGATGGTCGCTTCGTACTGCGGGCTCATCGTCAGGTAGGGAGCTTCCCACTGCCCCAGCACGCCCAGGCGTTTGAAATCCCGCCGGTGCTGGTCCACGTAGCGCGAAGCGAATTCCCTGCACATGCGCCGGAATTCTCCCGGCGGGACGCTCCCCTTTTTCCCGCCCAGCTCTTTTTCCACTTGCGTCTCAATCGGCAGGCCGTGGCAATCCCAGCCGGGAACGTAGGGCGCGCGAAATCCCGCCATGGTTTTGGACTTCACCACCATGTCTTTCAAGATTTTGTTGAGGCCGGTGCCGAGGTGGATCGTCCCCGTCGGATACGGCGGCCCGTCGTGCAGAACGTACGTGGGCGCTCCCGCGCGAGACTGCTGGATGCGGTGATAGAGTCTTTTCTCCTCCCACTCGGCAAGCTGCTTGGGCTCGTTCTGCGGCAGGCTCGCCTTCATGGGAAAAGCCGTGCGCGGCAGATTCAATGTGCTTTTCAGATCAACAGTTTTGGGCATAAGTTAGCGATCAAGTTTTAGTTATAAATGGGGCAAGCACAATCTGGACCTGTACTCCGGCTTGTACTTTCCCGTCTAGAAACGATCTTCCTCGCGGTTACCTCTCAATGTTACAATGGAATTGGCAGCATGTCAGCCGCGCGCCGCCGGGCATCCATTCAACGGGCGGCTGAATCGTAAGTTGTGGAGTAGTCTTGCGCCAGAGTTAGGCAGGAATCCTTGAGTACAATAGCGCCAAAATGGAGTGATCCGGGAACGCCAATACCAAAGGTGACTTTGCCACCGGGTGAGACCGCCCCGCGCCTTGGTGGTTCCCAGAAACCTCTTTCTCGCGGATTCCTTTCCAATTTGAGGGATTTCCTTGCCGAGCGTCCCGTCAAGGTAGCGAATCCCGGCAAGGGAGCGGTCTTCACTCCTGAAGGGTTTGGAACGGGCGTAAGCGAGAACCTCAAAGAATGGTTCAAGCCGACGCCTAAGGCAGTGTCTTCCCGGATGACGGTGGATTGGCAGCCGACCTCCAAAGTACTTTGGCAAAATATTCGCGACCTTATTTCGCCGCCAAAGCTGCCGCCGCTGAAAATTACAAGTCAGCCGGTAAAAGTAAAAGACATTTGGACCAAAGACAAAGCCTTCGGTCCGTCGCAAGCGATCGCTCTGGCCGTGCATATTGGCATCACGCTGCTGATTTTGTCTCCTCTGTTGTACTCGGTCGTCAGGAAGGCGACGGCGAATCCCGTCAACAACACTTTGCTCACGCCCATTGATATTTCCGATTACACGATGAAGCTGCCTCCCGGCAAAGATAAAGCGGGCGGCGGTGGCGGTGGCGGCGAACGAAATCCTCTTCCGGCCACCAAGGGACGGGCGCCGAAATTCAGCATGACGCAGATTGCTCCGCCGATGGTGCACACCAAGCCGGACTCGCAATTCCAGGCAACACTGCTCGGGCCTCCCGATCTGAAGATTCCGAGTCCGAACATGGATAACTTCGGCGACCCGCTTTCCAAGATGTTGAACAGTTCGGGTGGACCTGGCGGCGGCAGTGGAATCGGCAGCGGCAACGGAACAGGCATCGGAAGCGGTGAAGGCGGCGGCCTGGGCCCGGGAGCGGGCGGCGGCACCGGCGGCGGATATTTTCATCCTGGCACGGGGGGCGTGGGTTACCCGTCCTGCGCGTATTGCCCTGATCCGAAATATTCCGAAGAGGCCCGCAAAGCGAAATATCAGGGCACGGTCGTGCTTCAAGCCGTGATTACGCCCGATGGCCGCGCGATTGAAATCGAAGTCGTGAAGGGCCCTGGGCTTGGCCTCGAAGAAAAGGCCGTCGAAGCCGTGAAGCAATGGCGTTTCAAGCCCGCCATGGGGCCAAGCGGCAAACCCGTTGCAGTCGTCGTCCCGATTGAAGTCACGTTCCGGCTGCTCTAGATCCGCCTCGAAATTCCAACCCGATCAATCCAGGAATTGTACTTGCCCCCATGTCTATCGCGGAAACTCGCCTGCGGTGAATCGTTTCCATTGTCCTCGCGGAGAGGTACACTTCGCTGGGAGTTCCATGAAAATGATTCCATATCTTCGTTCCTCAGTGCGCACAGCGGCCATTGGCGCCGCACTCTTGCTCATCGTCATGCCGGCGCGGCTTCGGGCACAGACCGTGGGGGCCATTCAATTCAACGCGCAGGTTGCGCCTGCGGGAGGACGACCTGAACCGGTTCGCCAACTGACGTTTTATCTCCTGCGCAAGAGCCTCGAGGAAGTCCGGACAGAAGCCGCGCAGCTTGAACCAGTTCCCGACCTGGACAAATTTGTTGACGGCCTCGCCGTTTCACCCGAGTTGAAGGCGTGGATGAAAAAACACCATACGGTACAACTCTCCGGGACGGACTTTACGAAGGGCCTCACGCCGGACGAAATACTGGGCGTGCCCGAGTTTTCCACCGCCTACATGTCGAACAATATCGGGTATAAGGGGATCGGCTTTCCCGAGCCGAAATTCAAAGAGAAAGATCGCGAATCGAATCCCGAAAAGTACAAGCAGGAAAAAGATGAATACGACGTGGCCCTTCGCAAATACATCAAGGCCATGCCGGAAAGCGTTTCGGGCATTGACATCGACCTGAACGACATCAATCCATCGCCGAAATGGGAACACTTGCTCAACAGCCAGCGCCAGCGCCTGGACGACCGCACGTTCCAGCTTGCGCAGGAGCGCTATCTGGCGGCGAAGACCGACACCGACCTCAACGGCAATGGAACGTTCGCGGGCGTTGCACCGGGAAAGTACTGGATCGGGATGATCGGAGTGCAGGCGATTTCCGGCGATGTCCATCTTCGCTGGGACCTGCCCGTAACTGTGAAGCCGGGAGAAACGACTCGCGTGGAGCTCAACAACCTGAACGCAACGCGGCCCTACAGCGCGGAGGAAAATTCAAACCCCTGAGGTTTTTGTCCGCAGTGACCTGCCGAATCAAGGCCGAGGCCTGAATGGGTACCTGGACGCTCTGGGCCGCATTCAACGCCGGCGTGGCGCTCCTCCTTCTGCTTGACCTTGGACTTTTCCACCGCCGCGCGCACACCATTTCGATTCGTCAAGCGGCGATGGAAAGCGCCGTTTGGGTCGCTCTTTCCCTTGGGTTTGGATCCTGGATTTTCTTCTCGCACGGGCGCGGACCGGGGCTTGAGTTTTTTGCCGGCTACGTCATTGAAAAATCGCTCAGCCTGGACAATGTTTTCATCTTCCTGCTGATCTTCCAGTTTTTCCGCGTCGATTCCCGCTACCAGCATCGACTGTTGTTCTGGGGAGTCCTGGGCGCGCTTGTGATGCGCGGCGCGATGATCGGCGTCGGCACTCTGCTCATTCTAAAATTCAAATGGATTCTCTATTTGTTCGGGGCTTTCCTTATCTACGCGGGATTTAGGCTGTTTGGCGCGGAACATTCCGTCGAGCCCGGCAAAAATCCGGTGATGCGATGGGTGCGGAAATTTTTGCCGGTATCACAATCCGAATCCGGACCGCGGCTATTCGTGCGCGAGGGCGGCAGATGGATAGCGACGCCGCTGTTCCTCGTCGTCATCGTGCTGGAGACGGCGGACCTGGTTCTTGCGGCGGACTCAATCCCCGCGGTATTTGGGGTTACTCGCGATCCTTTCATCGTGTACACCTCAAACGTCTGCGCGATTCTGGGGCTGCGCGCATTTTATTTTCTGCTTGCCGGAATCCTTCCCTATTTTCAGTATCTCGACGAAGGCTTTGCCGTCGTGCTCATGTTTATTGGCGCGAAAATGCTGGCAGAGCCGTGGGTGCATATTTCGACGGGAGATTCGCTCGCCGTCGTGGGCGGGCTTATCGCGGCTGCCGTTGCTGTTTCGATTCTGCTGGTGAAACCTCGCGCGGATGGCGAAAATCGTGGACAGAGTAAATTGAGAGAAACGGTTCCTCTGGAAACATCGGGTCGAATTCGGCATCTTGCAGACCCCGGCCTCGCCCGTCGAATGCAGGCCGCGCAATCTCTATTTATGGAAGGAGTGAATCGGATTTCTCCCTGGCTATCCGGTTTTGAGAAAGACGAGGAATTGCGAGGGCTGCTTATTCGCGAGAAATTCCAACTTCCAGAGGGCGAGGCGGTTCCTTTTCCGAAATTGACGGTTGGCGTTGCCGTATTCCCGGAAGCGTTCAGCAAAATTCGCGCCGCCAACGGTTCGCCTGTGCTCGCCGATGCGCCATCCGATCAGGATGTGATCGAGTTCGAACTCGAATTCCAAGGCGATTCGATGCCCCAACCTCGGCTCGATATTCTTACGACGAATGCGCCGGCAGGCATTGGCGCCATAGCGCGGTTTCTGAAAAAATTCGGTGAAGGAGTTCAACAGATTGAAATCGATGTTACAGATGTGGACCGCGCGACGGAAATCCTGCGCACGAGATTCAAAGTCGACCCGATTTATCCGGCGACGAGGCCGGGCGCGAACGGCACGCGTGTGAATTTCTTCCTGGTTACTGTTTCAGATGGCAAGAAAGTGCTGGTGGAATTGGTCGAGCAGTCGGGCGGCTTTAAGTAGGACAGGCTTCAGCCTGTCTTTTTTTGATTTTTCCGGCGCGGCAGAGGTCAAAGGAAGACAGGCTGAAGCCCGTCCTACTTAAGACTTCCCATACACCGGAATTGCCGCGCCGTGAATCACACGCGATTCCTCCGAGCACAAAAATAAAACCACACGCGCGATGTCATCTGGCTTCGGCCATTTGGAAAAATCCGCGCCGGGCATCGCTTTTCGGTTCGCCGCCGTGTCAATGATGCTCGGGATCACCGAATTCACGTTGATGTTGTACGGCTTCACGTCGCCGGCGAGTGAATCAAACAGTGCCAGCGCGCCCGCTTTTGAGGCCGCGTACATGCCCGCTCCCGCGCCGTGGTCGAACGCCGCTTTCGACGCGACATTGACGATCCATCCCCGGTTTTGCCGTATCATCACGGGAACGATGGACCGTGCGAGTACAAATCCCGCTTTCAGGTTGAGCTGAAGCATCAGGTCGTAGGTCTTCGCGTCCACTTCCCACAGGTTCGTGCCGCCGGCGTATCCGCCAACTGCGTTCACCAGGACGTCGAGCCGTCCGTGCTTCGCCGTAATTTCCATGACGAATTTCTCGACGGCGGCGGCGTCGGTCACATCCACCGGCGCGCCCTCCGGCGGCGTCGCTCCGATGCGCTCAGCGGCGGAAACAACGGCGGCGAGTTCCTCAGCAATGAGATACGTAACGATGACGGTCGCTCCTGCTTCCAGAAACACCATCGTCACTTCGCGTCCCAGCCCGCCCGTGCCGCCGGTCACTAAAACAACTTTATCGTGGAAGTTCACAACATCCCCCTCTCGCCATATTTCCCGCGACTCAATGTAGCGGCCGCCTTCAGGCGGGCATTGACTTGCATTTGCCATGCTCGCCTGAAGGCGGGCGCTACAAAAACTACTCCCCCGTCTGTTCGAGGAGCTTCGCCACCAGGCCGGTCCACCCGGTCTGGTGACTCGCGCCCAGTCCTGCGCCGGTATCGCCGTGAAAGTATTCATAAAACAAAATCAAATCGCGCCAGTTCGGATCGGCCTGAAATTTCTCGGTCGAGCCGTAGAGCGGCCGTTGTCCATTTTCATCGCGCAGGAAAATATGCGTCAGTGAACGCGAGATTTCCGCGCCCACTTCCCAGAGCGACATTTGCTGCCCTGAGCCGGTCGGGCATTCGACGCGAAAATCATCGCCGTAAAAATGGTGAAATTTCTGGAGCGATTCAATCATCAGAAAATTCAACGGGAACCAGACGGGTCCTCGCCAGTTCGAGTTTCCGCCGAACAGGCCCGATCTCGATTCCCCCGGTTCGTAGTCCACGCGCCGCTCAATGCCGTCGAGCGCGAGGATGTAGGGATTCGCGGCGTGATATTTGGAGAGCGCGCGAATGCCATGCGGCGAAAAAAATTCCGCCTCGTCAACCATGTGGCCCAGGATGCGCCCCAATTGGGTTTTGTCCACCAGAGAAAGCAGGTGACGCACACCGTTCGGGGAACTCTGGTCGCTCTCCACGTGCGACAGGAAGTCAGGCTTGTTGTCCAGAAACCACTGCAACCGCCGCTGAAAGCCCGGCAGACGCGCAATGATTTCCGGCTCGAGCGTCTCGACGGCAAACAGCGGGATCAGTCCCACCATCGAGCGCACTTTCAGATAGCGCTGCTCGCCCGTTGGCATATGGATCGCGTCGTAGAAAAATCCGTCCTCTTCGTCCCAGAGTGCGATTCCGTCGGCTCCGTGCACGTTGATCGCGTGCGCAATATACACGAAGTGTTCGAAGAATTTGCTGGCCACATCTTCGTACGCGGGATCTTCGCGAGCCAGTTCCAGCGCGATGGCCAGCATGTTCAGGCAATACATCCCCATCCAACTGGTGCCGTCGGACTGCTCAAGGTGCCCACCGGTCGGCAAGGGCTGCGAGCGATCGAACACACCGATATTGTCGAGGCCCAGAAAGCCGCCCTGAAAAACGTTCATGCCGTCAGGGTCCTTGCGGTTCACCCACCACGTAAAATTAAGCAGAAGTTTATGGAACACGCGCTCGAGGAAACCCCGATCGGCGCGGCCGCGGATGCGTTTCTCAATCTTATATACGCGCCAGGCGGCCCACGCGTGCACGGGCGGGTTGACGTCGCCGAAGGCCCACTCATACGCCGGAAGCTGGCCGTTCGGATGCATGTACCACTCGCGCAGCAGCAGGATCAGTTGTTCCTTCGCAAAATCCGGATCAACCAGCGACAACGCAATCGTGTGAAACGCCAGGTCCCATGCGGCGAACCACGGGTACTCCCATTTGTCGGGCATCGAGAGGACATCGGCGTTGTAAAGGTGCGTCCAATCGTGGTTGCGGCCATTCTTTCGTTCGGGAGGAGGAGCCGGCTGGCCGGGATCTCCGTCAAGCCACGTGCGGACATCGTAGTGATAGGATTGCTTGGACCACATCATGCCCGCGAGCGCCTGGCGCATCACCTGATGCGCGTCGGCGGACATTTCTTCCGGGAATCTTCGCGCGTAAAATTGGTCCGCTTCAGTGAGGCGCATGGCAAAAACTTTTTCATAATCAGGGCCGAAGGGATTCGCGGTTCCTGAGTCGGGTGCTGGCTCCCCGCCCTGCTCGTCCGGCAGGCGGGCTGCCGGACGGGCAGGTACTTGTTTACCCTGAGCCTCGAAGGGTAGCCCGCCGGAATGAGGATCGATGTTGACGAGGCGCAATCGGAGAATCTCGGCCGCGCCCGGCGCGATTTTGAAACGGTGAAGCGCGGCGCATTTCGTTCCTTCCTGCGCGGGATTTACCGCGTTGCTCACGCCGTGCACCACGTAGTCGTCAAAGCTGTCCTTGACGTACGGCGTTGCATTCGGTATGCCGAACACGCGCTGAAAATTCGTTTCATTTTCGGTGAAGATCATATCCGGCGCGCCTTCGAACAGCAGCCAGTGTTTGCCGTAACGCGAATCCTCCGTCGAAATCACCGCCGCGCCCATGAAGTCGGCAACGCGCGCTAATTTCGGATGGCCGTGCTTCTCTCCGAAGGACCATATATTCCGGAACCACAACGTCGGCAGCAGATCGAGCTGCGCTTCTTCGAGACCTCGATTCCACGCGGTGATTTTGATCAGGATGTCTTCCGGCGCCGCCTTGGCATATTCGACGAACACGTCGAAATAGCGGTTCTCGTTGAACACGCCCGTGTCCATGAGTTCAAATTCTGGATCGAGTTTTCCGCGCTTGCTATTTTCCTCCACGAGTTGCTCGTACGGAAAGGCTGCTTGAGGATATTTGTAGAGATACTTCATGTAGGAATGCGTCGGCGTCGAATCAAGGTAGAAGTAATACTCCTTCACATCTTCGCCGTGATTGCCCTGATTCCCTGTCAGCCCGAACAAACGCTCCTTGAGGATCGGGTCGCGCCCATTCCACATCGCCACCGCGAAGCAGACCCGCTGGTGCCGGTCGCTGATCCCGCCGAGCCCGTCTTCGCCCCAGCGATACGCCCGCGAACGTGCATGCTCGTGCGGGAAATATTCCCACGCCGTCCCATTCGCGCTGTAATCTTCCCGGACTGTGCCCCACTGCCGTTCGGAGAGATACGGCCCCCAGCGCTTCCAGTGCTTGGTGCGCTGGTGAGATTCCTCCAGGCGTTGTTCTTCAGGCGTCATCGTGTTCGCAGCTCCGGTGTTGTGAAGGGGCACAAAAGAGTAGCACAGACTTTTTATCCTGAGCAAAGCGAAGGACAGTTTGTGCGGTTTTTGCGCGTGCGAATGGTAAAGTGAAATACTTTTGTAGCGCCCGCCTCCAGACGGGCACGGTAGGTTCAGGGACATGCCCGCCTGAAGGCGGGCGCTACAAAAACTTGAAGCATCCTCATTATGGTCATGTTAAAATGACCATGGACCTAAAGAGGACACCATGAAGCAAATGCGGGCCAGCGCCTTCAAAGCACGTTGCCTGAGCGTAATGGACGACGTACAGGCGACGGGCGAGCCCGTGATTGTGACCAAGCGCGGAAAACCAGTTGTTAAGGTGGTTCCTATGAAGCCGGAAAAGAACGACATCTTCGGTTTCATGGCCGACAAGTTCGACATCGTCGGCGATATCGAGTCACCAGTAGTGCCATTGAAGGATTGGAAGGTCTTTAAGACGAAGAAGATCAAGAAATGATCCGCCTCCGCAGCACAACTCGCTGCTTCGGTGGACCTGTCCGTCTCCGCAGGACAACCAGTTGCGGTGGCCGGTCTGTCGGCCATAGCCGGTTCACAGGCGGCGGCCGATGATTCTCCTCGATACGCACGCATTGATTTGGCTGGCGAGGGATCCCGCGAAATTGTCAAAGGCAGCTGCGGACGCGATCAGAACTTCCGTCCGAAACGGAGGGATCGCGATTTCCGCGATGACTATTTGGGAATTGGCTTGGCTGGCGACTCACGCCCGCCTCAACCTTAAGGAGCCTGTGGATGATTTTGTCGAAGAGTTGACCTCACGAACTGCTGTCCGTCCGATTACCCCGAGAATTGCTATCCTGGCAAATCAGCTCCCGGCGACGTATCCTAACGACCCCAGCGACCGCATGATCGGGGCTACTGCAATGGCCGAGGGGATTGCCCTGGTCACCAAAGACAGAAATATTCGAGATTGCAAACAGATCAAGACGATTTGGTAAGGCGCGCCACGAACCTATGAAGAACTACAGACCCACCCCTGCAAAAACCGCAGGGATGGACCACCCGAAAATTCAAGTGCTGGCGCACCCGGCCGCGGCTATTTTTGATTGCCGCACACTCCCGGACTGATCCAGCGTGGTCCGTCCATATCGATACTCAGGATTGACACGGGAGGTCTAACCGCGTAGCTCTCGCCTGTTATCTCGATCTCAATGAGAAGGGCGAGAACTTTTTCGGGTGGCCCTTCCAATATGTTTGGACTTCTGTCGTGTCCTTCGCCAATTGCTCGCCTGTGACCCAGAAAAGTGTAATTTACAGGATTTATTGCTGAACAATCTCCCGGACATCGCATCTTAACGCTATCGACGAGAATTTCGCCTCTGCTCGATTCGGTAGACAGGAAATCAATCGTTTCCCATATGGGTGTTCCGTTTTCCGTGCCTGCAAAAATACCTTGAAGAGGCTCCCCTTTGAAAAATTTATAAGTGTCGGGATCTTCTTTTTTCATCCTGAGAAGCGTGCGGATTAGTTTGGGTTTGATCCTCAACTCAAAGGCTTTAGCAATCTCCGTGACGTTTCGGCGTTGGAGCGATGCAACGTGAGCATCCTCCCATGGATTGAGGTCGTAAAACTTAGACTCAAATCCAGACACAGCAAAGAATGCATTTCCAACTTTAATAATCTTACACGCGGTGCCAGGGAGTCTCCCCTGTTCGTGAACAATCTTACTGTCAGCTGCGATGAGAACCCTCCCAGAGGCACTCGCGGCGACAATCGAAGTCGCATCAACCTTAATCGATACTAGAAATATGGCTCCGAGAACGAGGAAGACTAATCGAATTGCCGTGGGGCAAACTCGGGACCCTAGTGGTCTTCCGGTCAGGTTAGGTTTGTAGGACCCGAACATGGGAAAATACAGTCTAGCATCTTCGCCATATCTTCGCCATGTTCAAGAGTTTACTGGGCAGGGTGCCCCGGCATCGGGACCTAATCGAGGCCGAAATGCCATTGGTTTTTCGGAGGCCTCATCCTTTTGGAACTCACAAGGGTGCCACTCAACTAACAATCTTCCGGCACGCACCTTACCGAATCTCCACCACCCGCGCCTGTCGCACAGCCTGAATCGCTCGCAGTTCCGCCAAAACTTCAGCCGGAACTTTGTGGTCCACGTTGACGATGCCCATCGCCTCGGTCGAATCGTGCAAGCGGCCGAGGGCGAAATTGGCGATGTTGATTTTGTGCTGGCCAAGCAGGGTGCCGACGCGGCCAATAACCCCGGGAACGTCCTGATTGCGGATCAGGAGCAGAAAACCCTTGAGCGGCGCTTCGATGTCAATGTTGTTCACGCCGAGGACGCGCAGCGCGCCATTCACGCCGATCATGCCAAGGACGGAAGCGGTTTCTCCGGTGGTCCGCAGCGCCACGCCCAGTGAATTCGCGTACGCGGCGCGGCGCGCGCTGCGTACTTCGACGACCTCGATCCCGCGAGTCTTGGCAAAATTTCCCGCGTTAATCAGATTCACCGAATCGGCCAGGATTTGGCTCAGGACGCCTTTCAGCACGGCATTTTTCACCAGGTGCGTGTTGAGGTCCGCGAGGCCGCCATCGTAGCTGATGGAGACTTCCGTAATCGGATTGTCGGCAAGTTGCGCGACGAATGTTCCCAGCTTTTCGCCCAGTTGCAGGTACGGCTCGAGCTTCTTATATTCCTCCGGTGAAACGGAAGGCATGTTGACCGCATTCTTCACCGCGCCGCTCAGCAAATAATTGCGCACTTGCTCGGCGATGCGGGTCCCGACGACGTTTTGCGCTTCTTCCGTCGAGCCCGCGATGTGCGGCGTGGCAATCACTTTGGGATTCTGAATCAGTCGAGGATCGGACGGCGGCTCGGCTTCAAAAACGTCGAGCCCGGCGCCGGCCACCTGCCCGCTTTCGATGGCGGCAAGCAACGCCGCTTCGTCCACAAGCTCGCCGCGCGCGCAATTCACGATGCGGACTCCCTTTTTGGTGAGCGCGAGGGATTTTGCATCGATCAGGTGCGTGGTTTCCGGCGTCAACGAGCAATGCAGGCTGATAAATTCGCTGGTTTTCAGCACGTCTTCGAGCGGCAGCAGTTGAATATTCTGCTCGATGGCCAGCGCCTTGGAAACATAGGGATCGAACGCGATGACGCTCATGTTCAGCGCATGCGCCAGACGAGCCACTTCCGTGCCGATGGTGCCAAGTCCGATCAAGCCCAGCGTCTTATCACGCAATTCGCTGCCGGTAAATTTCTTTTTCTCCCACTGGCCCGCTTTCATCGAGGCGTCGGCTTGCACGGCGGGATGCGCCATGGCGAGCAGCAGCGTCATGGTGTGCTCGGCGACGCTGATGGCATTTCCGCCGGGAGTGTTCATCACCAGCACGCCCTTGCGCGTGGCGGCTTCGAGGTCGACGTTGTCCACTCCGACTCCGGCGCGTCCGATCACGCGCAGACGCGGGGCGGCATCGAGGAGCTCGGCCGTCACCTTCGTCGCGCTGCGCACCAGCAGGGCGTCGGCGTCGCGGATTTCGTCGGCGACCTTACCCTTGGTCTTGGGAAGGTTGACGATCTCCCAGGAAGGATCCGCTTTCAGGATTTCGATGATGCCGTCGGGAACGCTGTCTGCAACAAGAATTTTCATGGTGTCGTCAATTTTCCGGAAAGAGCTTTTAACACAGAGATCACAGAGGACACGGAGAAACCATGAGAGAAAAAATTATTTAAGTCTGGATCTCGAAAGACCGCTTCGTTTTTCCACTTTGTGTTCTCTGTGCCCTCTGTGTTAAATCTTTTGGTTTTAATTTCCCTGCCGCAGATACACATTCTGCGCGGCACGCACGCCGCTTCCGAGTTCCATTTTGTGGCCCAGTTTGTGCAACGTGATTTCCAGCGCCCCGAGCACGGCCAGGAGGTCCAGGAAATCGTAATAGCCGAGATGCGCGATGCGGAACATTTGACCCTGCATCGTGCCCTGGCCATCGGTGAGGATCGCGCCGAACCCCGCGCGCATATCCTTGACAACTTTGGTGGATCCAATCCCCGCGGGCCCGTTGATGGAGGTCACCGCATTGGCCGGAGAGCTGACCGCAAAAGGCGTGAGGCCCAATGCAACCGCGGCTTCGCGCGTGGCTTCGGCCAGCAGCGCGGCGTTGGCGATCAGGTTCTCGCGGCCCAGTTGCTTGATGTAGTTTAGCGCGGCGTTCAACGTCACCACCAGCGAAGCGGCCGGCGTGTAACTCGATTCTCCCTTGGCAAGGGTCTTGCGCTCCTTGGAGTAGTCGAAGTAATAGCGCGGCAGCTTGGAATTTTCGATGGTCTTCCACGCCTTCTCGCTGACGCTGGCAAAAGAGAGCCCGGGAGCAATCATCGTGGCCTTCTGCGAACCGCCGATCATGAGGTCAACGCCCCACTGGTCCGGCAGAATGCCCGTGGTTCCCAAGCCTGTAATGGCATCCACGACGAAGCACGTGTCGGGCAGGGCGCTTACAAGCTGCCCGAGCGATTGAACGTCATTGCGCACGCCGGTGGAACTTTCCGTCGCCTGAATGAACACGGCACGTAATTTTCCGCCGTCGAGATGCTTCTTCATCTCAGCGATGGGAACGGGATGGCCGTAGGGAGCCTCGACCACAACGGATTCGATGCCGTACGCTTTCGCGATCTGGACCCAGCGCTCGCCGAATTTTCCAGCCGTCCCGATCAGGACGCGCTCACCGGGAGAGAGCAGGTTCGATATGGCGCCTTCCATCGCGCCTGTGCCGGAGCTGGCGAAAACAATGACGTCGTTTTTCGTATTGAAATAATATTGCAGGTTGTCGAGCGTTTCGCGCATGAGTGCCCGGAAGGCGTCCGTGCGGTGGTGAAGCGTCATCGTCAGGGCGCGAAGTTGCGCTTCCATCAGCAGCGGCGTTGGTCCTGGCGTGTAGAGCCGTTCCTTAATAATTCCAGCCATAGAAGTGTTCTCAGTCCAGTCTATCCGGGTGCGGGCTCTACTTGCTCGTCCTGACGCAGGAAGGAGAGCCCGTCGGAAACAAGTTTTCGAAATGATTTTGTCCGGACACAAACTGGCCCGAACTCCACCGAATCGTTCTCAAATGCATATCCGCCTTAATTCAATTCTGGATTCAGGCAGGAATACAGGTTAAGGGATGGCGCGAAATTGGTCAACTGTGCCGCAAAATAGAAAAAACTTGATCGTGAAAGAGTAACGGAACTGATTGAAACCGCTGGCGATAAGAGGGGTGCTCACGCGAAAGAAAAATGCATGGTTGAAAATAATGGCGCCGGCAGGAAACTTACCGACCGGCACCATTTCTTCATTTCCAGGCATTCGAGATCACTTCGGCGGTAAAACCCTGAGTTGGACGGCAGTTACCTTTACGCCGATCAATGATCGTTGTCGTGGTGGCTAAAGTTAAATAGATCCATCAAGTCGCCGATGGCGGGACTGTTTTTCGGAACGTATGGGTTGTCGTCATCCACTTTGGGGTTGGGCAAATTGTCCCTGCTCCGTCCCGTTAGCGGCTTCAGGTCCCAGTTCCGTTCGATGAACTTCAGGATGGAAACGTGGTCGGCGTAGGTGTGGCTGATGTGGCCTCCCGTGGTGTACGGTGAAACGGCGATCAGGGGAATGCGCGGACCGTCGCCGAAGAAGTCCAGCGGCTGGATGTACCCGGAGTCGTAGAAGCCCCCGCCTTCGTCCATGGTAATAAACAAAACAGTTGACTCAAACAGTTCCTTGTTAGCGGTGAGATGATCCACGATTTTCCTGGTCATGCCCTCAAAGAGGTCCTCTTTTGAAGATGCCGGATGGCCGTCGAGCAAGCCGTCTGGCTTTACGAAAGAGACTGCCGGCAAGGTGCCGTCGTCAACGGCGGCGAAGAAATCGGTGGCGTCCTTGATGTGCGCGGCTCGCTCCGCAGAGTTGCCCATGATCGCGTTGGCGTAGGATTCAAAGTTGCAGATGTTGCAGTACGCCCTGCCAATCTGTACCAAAGGATTGGTGCTGGTCGGATCGTGCTGGAACGCCACGGCCGCGTCGTACGCTCCGCCGTAGTAGGCCCAGGAGATGCCTTTATCGTTCAGCGCCTCGCCGATCGTGCGCACGTTGCTTGGAGGGACCGATCCGCCGCCGGCGATACCGGCCGTGTCGACCGTGCCGTCGGGGAGGAACCCTGGGTTGTCATTGTTTACCATATAATAATGGTTGGGCTGGCAATTCGGCTCGGGATCGTAAAGGAGAGATTCGAGATATTCCCGGATCGGCTTGATGCCGGGTTGAGAAGGATTCCCGCATTCGGTGAAGTTGCCGTCGAAATTGATGTCCACCGTGTATTGGTCGTCCGATCCCGGCAGCGGGTTAGGGTTGGCGATGTGCGATGGCGGCGTGGTTGGATTGCCTTTGGCGTCGCTCCAGAAGATCGCGTCGCCGGTTCCGAGCATCACGTGATTGGCGCCAGTGCCGCCCATAACCGCCTGATGATAATTGTCGCTCATGGAATACTCGTCAGCGAGGGTCTTCAGGAAAGGGACGTCTCCCGCCTGCATGTTATAGAAGGCCATGGAATTACCCCCGCCATTGTCATCGACTTTGTCGGGAAGGGGAAAGCTGTTCGGGTCAAGTTCACTTGTATAGTTGGTGATCACGAACGGATACAGGTCGCTCAAGCAGCCCGACGGGTTACGCCGCGTGGCGTTCTTGATATTGCAATCCGACTGTTGCCACATCTCGAAGAGCCGGTGAGTGGTGTCTCCCGTGTAGGAATCGTAAGGGAGTTCGGTTCCCTTCAGAGGGAACGGCCCATTCGGCAAATCGTTGTAATTTTGAATACGGGAATCGAAGTCAGGAAGCTCGGCAGTTTGGGCGGTCCCAGACGCACCGGTGGTCAGCAGTATCAGATCGCCCATTTCCAAGGATGGCTCGACCGCCGCCAAGAGGCTTTGCGGCGTAAGAGTGGGAAAAGGGGGCGGTTCGCCTGTGGCGGGGCTTGGCGAAAAATTCAGCGTCGGCTCGGACAGGATCGCGTAGGGAGCCTTATCATTCGCATTCAGGCTGGCGAAATACGAAGTCGGATATGGTTTTGTATCCTGAAATTGCGCCGCGTCCGAGAAATGCTTTCCCGGTGTGCCATCCGCCTTGATGATCCCTTTTGAAAGCAGGTTTGAGATCTTGTCGGAACTCTTCGGCACATATGTTGCAAAAATATGATCGAAACTACGGTTTTCACCGATCAGGACGATCACATGCTTGATCGGCGTGGTTGTAGAGGACTCGGGTTTGTCACCGGCTTGCAAAGGCGCAGCCAGAGGACCACCGATGCTGAATTGGAAGATTGTCAATATGGCGAAGCCTATGCGCAAATGATGCAGCGATTTTCGTACAACCTGTTTGAGCGACATGCATACTCCTTTTCGAATGAATGGACACTCGGGCGCAAAATGCCCAGCGTCACGTTGCCGCACGATTGTTAAGGGGAGATTGGCCTACGGTTACTTCGGAAGAATGGCGTGTGAATTTCTAGTGATATGGCTTCGGCGCGTTTGTTTCAGACCGATACGCGCCTGGATCCTAAAAAAAATGTGGCGCCAGCGCAGTAAAATTTCACCAACATTAATTTTAGTTTAATGACGCATTACAGATTCTTAGAGTCGTGAAAAACGGGATGATATGAGATTTGTAACGTGCCTGGACGCAGAATTTAATCAGAGCTTAACTTTGCGGAATCTTCTGGCACTCTCTTTTCCACTTGCGAGGATTTTTATTGTCCGCTTGAACGTCTCTTCATCACAGGCTGGTCGGGATCAGGTGGGGAATCGGTCTGCGTATCCGAAGGACTTGAAGTCGTGTTGCTGTCGTCCGACCGCCGCTGCATCACCGGCTGGTCGGGATCGGATGGCTGCCCGGATTGGGAGTCCTGCGAGTTTGCGTCGCCGCTGCTGGAGTCGGAGCGTCTCTTCATCACAGGCTGGGCCGGGTCGGTTGCGTGCGTCATCTCTGATTCATGCCCGGAAGAAACGTCGTAGACGTATCGCACCGACAACAGCCCCTTGGACTTACCGCGGTCGACATGAATGGATTCGTAAAACTGCTTGCCGTCGGGAGACAACTCAAAGGTTCGGTCCATTTTCGCGCCCTGCGGAGTCTTTTCGTCCGTCACGAGTTGGGCGCTGTCCCAATGCGCGGCGATTTCCCGGTAGCTGTCGTCCTTGGATTTCGCCAGCTTGCGCCCGTCTGTAAATATGGCCAGCTTGCGCGATGAATCATCCGTGATGTCAACTTCAGGAGTCTTCACGGCAAAATTCAACGTAGTGGGAGGACGAATCAATTGCTCGAGCTTTTCGTCAGTCTCGGTGTCACGACCGCCAGCATTCCGGCCCCCGTTAGGTCCACCGCCGCCACCTCCCGGGTAGCCGCCGCCGGGGTAACCACCACCTGGATAACCGCCGCCAGGGTAGCCTCCACCAGGGTATCCACCACCGGGATAGCCACCACCCGGATATCCTCCTCCACCTCCGCTTGGGCCTCCACCGGATGGCCGGCCGCCGCCATTGGCCTTGACGCCCCTCGAGTCTTGAATTTTCGTTTTAGGGTCGTCGCTTTCATCAAGATTCAGCTTCCACGGCCCGTCCAGCGTCGTCCGCGCAGGAATATTCGGTGGTTTAGGCTTGGCCACGGTCTTTGGAGGCGGGGGGAGAGATGCCTTTACTTGCGGAGAGGGAGGCAGCGGCCCCGGTGGCGCCTGCGCCACCAGGCGTTCAGGGACGCAAATGAAGAACGCGACCAGAAGTCCGCTAAATGCAGCAAGTGTGGCGCTTCTCGCTTTCAAATTTGCCTCGAGTCCCGCGCTCCGGGGGAAACATCAAGTATCAGACAACGATTATATGACGGTTGCCGGACAGAACCCAATTTTGTTCTCACTCTACCTGGTAGATAGAGTCACCTACACCCCTCATGAGTTGCCTATGGCCCGGCGTAGTACCCGTCGCGGGTCTGTACGATCTGGTCTTTCTGTTTCGTGGTCAGGAGAATTTTGTGGTAACCGCCACCCGAGTCCGCAGCGGGGGTGTAGCCGAGGCTGTATTGGTTGCGCAGTTCCTCTTCGATCTGGCTGTAGATATCGTCGATCGGCTGCTTCTTGGAAACTTCAAAAAGGCGTCCGCCGGTCTCCTTCGAGATCCGGTCTAGGATTTTTTTTCCGTCGGGACGCTCCTCCCGGGGATTTCTGGAACCGCCTCGTCCGCCCCCACCTCCCATGCCCCCGTGACGTCCCATGCCACCGAGGCCTCCAAATCCTCCTGGGTTTCCGCCAGGCTCTTCACCGGCAAATAAAATCGAATAGATGACCGTGTCGGCGCGTTGAGCAGATTCGATCGCAGTTGTCAGACTTTCCTTGCTGCCGTTGTCCACTCCGTCGGAAAGAACGATGAGCGCCTTGCGGCCATGCTGTTTTATCATCACCTCACTGGACGCGAGGTACACGGCGTCATACAGGAGCGTGCCCCCTCCGCCATAGCCTCCGCGACGGCCGCCTCCCTGGCTGCCGCCGGAATTGGAAAATTTCGGCTGATCCAGCAGCGCCAGAGCCGATTGCAGCTTCTGGTGCGAAGAGGTCAAATCCTGCAAAAGCTCAACTTCGCGATCAAAATGGATGAGGAATGCCATATCCTTTTCGCGCATCATCTGGTCGAGAAAGCTGTTGCTGGCGTCGCGCTCCTGACCCAGGACGCGGATCTGGCTGCCGCTTGTGTCAACCAGCAGGCCCAACGTCAAAGGAAGGTCGGTTTCCCTGGAAAAGTATGTGATGGCTTGCGGACGGCCATCTTCCTGCAGATCGAAATCGTCCTTGGTGAGATTCGAAACGATTTTTCCTTTTTTGTCGCGCACCGTGGCCAGCACGCTCACAACTTTAACTTCGACGGAGATTTTGGGTTGTTCCTGGGCATGCAACGCTTCAACTGCAATCGGCAGAAAAAGCGTCAAGAGCGCTGCCACAAACATGGTACGGGGGAACGGTTTAATTCTCAAAGGCGGACTGGGTCTGCTGGCTTCTCGACGCATGTAAGGAGCGCTCCTCGCCGCACGATCGCTTGCAGCGATTCGTCCCTCGTGTAGATTCCGCAGGCAGTCTGCCGGTTGCCTTCACAAGACCCGGTGAAACGCAGACCAAGACTTCATGAAATCTCAGGATTTACACCCTTGGCGGCGACCGGCGCTGTCGCCAGCCTGTTCTGCTTGGTCGGCAGTGGAATCGCCATGAGTGCCCACGCCAGCATCCCGGCGAGAAAAGCCAGTCCGGCGCTGCCGTAAAACACAAAGCTCCAGCTTCCGGTTTTTTCAAATAGCAGCGCGGCGCCCCAGGCACCCACAATCGACGCCACTCCTTTTGAACTATAGAGCAAACTATAGTTGGAGCTGGCGTTCTGACCGCCAAAGAAATCCGCTGACGCCGCTGGGAAAATGGAGTAAATTTCGCCGTAGGTGAAAAATACGATGGCCAGGCACACGATGAACCCAACCGGGGACCCGCGCCCCAATCTTAGAACGCTCACCAATACAAGCGCCTGGATCATGAACGCGATGATCATCGTTCGTTCACGGCCGATGTGATCCGATACCCAACCCCAGAAAATGCGGCCGCTGCCGTTCGCGAGGAGGTTAAACGTAACCGCCGCAGTAAGCGCTGCCCTGCCGATTCCGAGCGTGCCGGCCACAGATGCTGCCTGCGCGGTTGCCATCAGCCCGCCCACTCCCATCAAGAGCATGATCGTATACAGCACGTAGAATTGCGGAGTGCAAAGCATTTCGAGCGATGTGAACTGCTCCGCACCGCTTCTTAGCTTGAAACGGCTTTGTTTTTGTTTGCCGGCGATCTGGGGATCATCGGGGGCAGGGTTTATTAGAAGCTGCGCGGCAAGAAAAATAATAAGTCCTTCTGCAATACCAGTGTAAAGAAATGCGGCCCGGTAGCTCTGCACGCGAATGAGGTAAACCATGACGTAAACAAACAACAGCGCGCCTGCGCCAAAACCCGCAGCAATCAACCCCGAGGCAAACCCCAATTTGTCGGGGAACCATTTGAGTCCGACGGTCGTCGCGCCGCAATAGACCATCGCCGCCCCAAACCCCGCAATGGAGTACAACACGTAGAGTTCCGTCAGTGTCGTCGCCCGGCCCATTCCCGCCCATCCCACGCCGCAAAGCAGGGCGGCAATCGTCGTGAACAAGCGGGGGCCGAACTTGTCCATGAACCACCCTGAAAGCGGCATCATCCACGTTTCAAAGATAATAAAGAGCGTAAATCCCAGCTGAACCTCTGACAGCTTCCAACCCGTCGCGCCCATGATCGGCTTTACGAATAGAGTCCACGAGTATTGAAGGTTCGCGATCATAGTCATCGCGATGACGGCTGCAATGAGTCGGCCCCAGCGGTTCATTTTTAAAATTCCCCTTTCAGGAATGCGAACTGTATCAGATAGATTGATGCGTGCAAATTTCCGCACGGGTTATATTCCGGCCGCCACGCAATATGCGGCGTCCAGCCATCACATACCACACCCAGTACAATGCTTTAGGAGGCCAAGCATACAATTGATCCCGCAATTTGGCGAGAATCAATCGCTCTACTTGCCGCCACCTGATCTTTAACAGGCACGCGTTCACCCGAGCGGCCTGAGACAATCAGATCAGGCTGGCTGCACCCAAAGCAATTGATGAATCTACTTTATCTTAGCAGCGGCGGAAAGAGAATCTGAGGCTTACGCGATGTTTTCCGTGGAGAGCTCGTAACGCCCCCGAATCGATTGTGCGAGCGAATCAGAGAGGGCGAATGTGTGCCCGAGGCGGTATCGCTGCTCCAGCTTTCGGACCTCGGAAGCAAGGGCATGGTCGCGGAAGACGTCCGCAATCCAGTGTGAAAAATCTCCACGAAGCGCATGACCCTCCATTACAGTGCCCGGCAGGCTTCCCAATAAGGAAACGAACTCCTTCAGCGTCCGGGCTGGACCGCCCACAGTTTTTCCATTTTCTGAGAACATGAATCCCTGTTCCCTGAGAAGCTGCACGTCGAGGTACTTCGCCCTGTGCCGGACATGGGACGTCAAACGCGGGGAAAGCTCAAATTTCGACAGCCTTTCTTCCGTCTCGTCATTTTCAGACAGCAGTATCGCCTGCCCCATTTCCAGGGATCCAAGAATCTTCGTCCATTCCAATCCAATACCTTTCGCGCCCGGCAGTCCCTTCAGCATTTGAATTTCGCGCGGCTCGATGGTCCGCTTGAGGATCACGATTTCAATCGCCTTGCGAAGATCGGGATGCAGATCCGACAGGCGGTAGGTAACGAGCGTATAGGCGCCCAAAGTGAGGTCGAGCAGTTCCAGGACGTTTGGTTCGTGCAGAAAATAATGCGCTTCATCAATCACGATCCGATGGGGCAGGCCTGTGCTTCTCCGGATCGCGGCCAGCATGGGCAGGAGCGAGTTCAGGTAATCGACCTTCTCTCTTCGGTCCATGTGTGAAAGGTCAATGACGACGCTCATGTCGGGGTGCCGAAGAACGCGAGCGACGTCTGGCAATTCTGGAGGCGGATCGTCGCCTCCGAAAATGACCACTCCGGGCAGCGACTCCAGCGTGCGGTAATCTCCTTCGGGATCGATTACGCAGACCGAGTAGCCCTGGAGGATCAGTTGTTCGCAGGAAAGCCCTGCCACCCAGGACTTTCCGGACTGAGGACTTCCCACAATCAAAAAGTTGCGGCCACGAACGGCAATCGTCACTCGATGCCCGTCCTCGCGAGTCCCAAGAATCAGGCGGTGCTGACCGATTCGCTCAGGGGGCAGCCTCAACTTCTCCGCCATTCGCAAAATATAAGGGGCCACGTCCGCCGGGCCATCCCCGACCAGGACCTCGTCCGCAACTCTTTGGAGTGCTGGGCTTCCCCAACTGACGGCCACGCCAATCTCGCAGGCGGCAAGCATGTCGTGGTCATTCTCAGCGTCTCCGATTGCGATTGCATTGTGAACCGAACGACGGAGGATGGTGAGCGCTTGCGTCAGGCCGACACTTTTGCTGGCTCCCTGCGGGAGCACCATCAGGCGGCTACGGTTGAATACCTGAACCAGGGGCAATTCGAGGTCTCTGATCGTGTCGAGGACTTGCGGCGCCGCTGCCGCATCGAGTTCCACAACGCACTGCCCGATCTGGAATTCCACGCCGCGCCGCCTGAGTTGATCGAGGAATGCCTGAGGTGGAGGAGCCCCGATCAATCGTGTGTAGCCGTTTGGAAGCGCAAGGACTGCTCCGTTTTCGGCGACGACAGCGTCGACAAACCGCAGGTCACCTGCGACTTTCCGAAGCTCGGACAGGATGCGGCCGGTTACGATGACGACTTCAATTCCCCGGCCTCGCACTTTCGCAATAGCGGCTCTTACTTGGGGATCGAGCACGCCGTCGCGCGCGATCGTCCCGTCATAGTCTAGTGCCAGCACTCCGAACTTCATCGTTCGCAACCTTGCCGGCAAATTGCCTGAACGCCGGCGTCAAGCCAGATTTCCCGGCCTGCTAGTTCAAATCCAATTGCAACTGTAGCTTAACTTGATGAACCGTGGCACCAGGTGACCTTTCTCACGGCGATAGGTGACAAGTATCACTTCAGTGCCCCGCGAGTCGCGATAACCTTTTTCAGTAACACCGTATAAGAGTGGCCGATCATGCGGAATGGAAGTCCAAGGTTCGGCGTCAGCCCTCAGTCAGGAGGCAGGCCATGAAATTCCCGGTCCAGATCACATTCCGGAACCTTGAACCATCGGTCATGGTCGAAGAGTGGGTCCAGGCGGAAGCAGATAAGCTCGAGACATTCTACGATCAAATCATGAGCTGCCGAGTGGCCGTGGAGATCCCTCACCGCCGTCACCGCAAAGGCAAGCAGTGCCACGTTCGGCTTGACTTAACATTGCCCGGCAAGGAAATCGTCATCCATCGAGAGCAGGACCCGTTCAGCAGTCCCAGACAATCGAGAGCTGTCCTGGCCGGAAAGGTTACCAAGACTGAGCCTCATTACGACCTTCATTTGGCGGTTCATGATGCGTTCAAAGCAGCAGGACGCCGCGTGCAGGATTTTGCGAGACTTCGCCGCGGAGACGTGAAAAATCACCCGGCAATAACTAAAGTGGTCAGTTGATCTTCATGGGATTCAAAGCGGCAAACGTGAAGGAGCCACAAGGGCGCGCCTTGTGGCTCCGGTGCTACAGATTCAGTGCCGTGGAACTTCTATAGATTCGCGTAAGTCTCCAGTGCCGCGCGATTCTGGATCGTCATCATGGATCCGTGGATGGCGACCAGGTTGCGAACTTTGAAGTCGCTGAGCGTGCGCGTAACCGTTTCACGCGTGATACCGATAAATTCGGCAATCTCTTCATGGGTCAGCGGCAGCGTGGTTCGGATTCCCTCTTTTGATTCGCGGGCTCCCGAGGACCATGTCAGCAGCAGCCGGGCAAGTTTTTCGTGGGCGGATCCGGAAAGGCCAACCGTTCGAAGTTGCTCGCAGGCCGCCTGGTATTGCATGGTCATTTGCCGCGCCACTCCCTGAGATGCTTCGGGATGCTTCGCAACGAAGCGCTGGAAGTCTTCGCGACGGATGAAGGCAACCTGGCACGGCCGAATCGTCTCGGCGGTCACTTCGTAAGGGGCTCCCGACATTCCTGCCATAAGGCCCAGGATTTCGCCGGCCTTGGCAACTCTCATGATGAGCGTCTTTCCCTCGCTCGAGCTGATTGAGAGTTTCACTTCGCCTTCACACAGAACGAAAACGCCGCGCGCGTCCTGCCTTTCCATGAAAAGAAGAGCACCCTTGGGATAAGCCGAAGTGGACTTGATCGCGTCAAAGTCTTTGAGAGCCGCCGGTGTCAATTGGCAGAAAAAATTTTCAGCCCTGCGCTTGCAAGTCTTGCACGCATCGTTCAATTCCAATCCGTAGGGACCTTTCATCACTGCCTCCTCATTTTCTGCGTCGCAAATTTGTTCAAATCCTCTGCATTGCTTCTTCGGCGTAATATTTGGTCAACGGCCTGTCTGCAAGAAATTCAGCACCGGTCTTGGCATGGATGTCTGCCAGGAGGCGTCTTCCCGTCGTGTCCATGAAAGTTACTCCGCGAAGATCAACCAAAAGCTTCCTCCGTCCGATGGAAGTGGCCAATTCCTGCCATGCACGAAGGAGTTCAGCAATGGTTGGCTCGGCCGCCCTTCCCTCGATCTTGAGAATCACAGCTTTGTCCGCTTGTTGAATTGTGACTCTCATTTCAGCTTTCTCCATTTCGACTCGCACACCAATATATGCAATGGGAGAACCAAAGTTCTTGACGCGGAGGTCAATGGTGTATCTCTAATTGGGAGAAGTCTTTAGCAGGAAAAACTGGCGATTCAGGACGTGACTAGAGAAATGTGACGAAGGTCACTGACGGCTAATCGTCAGGCCTGACTATATATAGTCTTTTCGTTCGATTCCGAGCTTTTTCATCTTCGAGTTGAGCGTCGTCCGAATGAGGCCCAATCGAGCCGCCGCTCCATTGGGCCCAGCGATTTTGCCTTTTGTTTCGCGGAGGACACGAAGGATGTGCTCTCGTTCTTTCGCTTCAAGAGTGGAATCCCCCGCAGACGTTGCCTCTTCCTTGACTTCAAGTTCAGAGAGTGGCGCTCGCAGGACGGGTCCCTTTGTCAGGATGACGGCTCGTTCAATGAAGTTCTCAAGCTCCCGGATATTTCCCGGCCAGTCCCATCGCGTAAGGGCGCGCATGGTTTCCAAGGGCACGGTTTCAATTTTCCGATACAGCTTCCGGGAGTGCTTATCCACGAAATAGTTGACCAGGAGTGGGATGTCCTCACGCCTCTCGCGCAGGGGCGGAAGCATAATCGGAAATACTCTCAGGCGATAATAGAGGTCACTGCGAAACTCCTTATCGGCCACCATTTGCGCGAGGTCGCGATTGGTAGCTGCGACCAGCCGGACATTGACTGGAATGGTCTTCGTGCTGCCAAGCCTCTCAAATTCCTTTTCTTGTAATGCGCGCAGGATCTTCGGCTGAAGCTCCAGCGGGAGATCACCGATTTCATCCAGAAACAATGTTCCCTCATGCGCCAGCTCCAGCCGCCCGATTTTGCGATCCACGGCGCCGGTAAAAGCTCCTTTTTCATGTCCAAACAATTCGCTTTCGAGAAGTCCGGCGGGAATCGCTGCGCAATTCAATTTGACAAGTGTTCGTTGATTCCTGGAGCTGAGGTGGTGGATTGCCCTTGCGATGACTTCCTTTCCCGTGCCAGTCTCCCCCAAGATCAAAACGGTGACGTCGGTCGCCGCCACGGTTTCAACGTGCTTCAAAACTCGTTTTAGCCCCACGCTCTCGCCGATGATCTCCTCGAATCGAGACTCGGTTTCCAGCTCCTCTTCGAGATACAGCTTTTCCTGCTCGCTTCGCCGTAAGGCTTCCTCGGCTTCTCTTTTCTCGGTGAGGTCTCGAATGACACTTAGCACGATTCGGCCCTCCGCCGTCTCAGCCGGACCCAGCATGATGTCAACCGGAAACTCGCTGCCGTCCTTACGTCTGCCATAGAGTTCCAGGCCCGCGCCCATCAGGCGGACGCGCGCCCGATCAGCATAATCATTGCGGTGGGCGGGATGCGCCCCGCGGAATCGCTCAGGCACGAGGATATCGATCGATTGGCCCAGCAACTCCGCCTTGGTGTACCCGAAAAATCTTTCCACCTGCGCGTTGATTTCCCTGATTCGCCCCTCTTGATCGCTGGCGATGATCGCGTCGGGGGAGAATTCGAAAAGCGCTCGAAGTTGTTGTTCGCTGCGCCGAAGCACTTCCTCCGCCTTCTTGCGCTCGGTAAAGTCTCGCGTAATTTTCGCGAACCCGATGAGGTTTTCGTTCTTATCTCGAATACTGGCGATGACGACATTGGCCCAGAAGCGCGAGCCATCCTTACGGACTCGCCAGCCTTCTCTTTCAAAGCGGTCCTGGGCGGCCGCCAGACGCAGCGATTCTTCGGGAATTTCACGTTCGATGTCCTCAGGAGTGTGGAAGCAGGAGAAGGAACGGCCGATGATCTCCTCCGGGCGATATCCCTTCAGGCGTTCCGCGCCGGGATTCCAGGTAATCACATGTCCGGAAGGATCCATCAGAAAAATCGCATGATCCTGGATGTTTTCGACGAGCAATTGGAAGCGCTTTTCCGTGTGGAGAAGATCCTCTTCCATCTTCTTCCGCGCAGAAACGTCGCGAAGAACACTGACTGTGAGGGGGCCCTGTTCAGTTTCGATCGGGCTGAGCATGATATCGACAGGAAATTCCGTGCCGTCCTTGCGTAGCCCGTAAAGCTCCAGCCCCACTCCCATGGGCCTTACACTGGGCCGGCCCATGTAGGCGTTGCGATGGCTGGGGTGGGCGCCTCGAAATCTTTCGGGAATCAGGGTTTCGACAGGCTTTCCAATTAGTTCTTCCCGGGAATATCCAAAATCTCGCTGGACCTGCGCATTTACGTGCGTAATCCGACCCTGTGCATCGGTCACGACGATGGCGTCGGGTGAAAACTCGAATAATCTCTCGAACAGAACCTGAGGCTGGACAGAAGACAGGTTTTCGCGTGATGTTCCGCTCATGTTTGCCGGCAAACCGGACGCGAATTTCGCCCGCTGCGTCCGCGTTGGAAACTGGAAGGATAGCACCAAAGGCGGCCATGCCCGCAACCCACTAGCGAGTCATGGACGCGGGCAAACCTTATGTGACAATTGTAACAAATCCACCTGGAAATCGTGGAATCGAGCAATAACCTGACCATTCAGACAGCAATCCGAGCATTCACAACCAGAAAATTCCGATTAATTTTGACTTGCACCCTAACCGTTACCTGAAAGCATGCATCCAAAAGGAGAAGGAGAATGGCAACACGATCTTTTTTCCAGGAATGCTCGAAGAAGACCACGGGCAGCGTTGACCTGCCATAGGAGGTTGCTGGGAGACATGTTCACGAAATGCACAAATCCTCGTTGCGATAACCGATTTGATTACCGGGAAGGCCAGTTGGTTCGATTCTCCACGCCCCCTTCGAATAACCCATCATTCGCAAACGAAGATCGTATCGAGCATTTTTGGCTTTGCGGGTCATGTTCCGTCCTGTACGTGCTGGCCCATGAATCCGGCAACATCCAGATCAAGCCCCGTGTTGAAGAATCATCCAAAAAAAGAGTTCGCAGTTTCGCCGCGGTAGCTTAGTGCGAAATCTCTAATCCCTCAAAATCTGCGCCGCCGCGCCATGGCAGATTCCCGGCATTCAGGCGTGCACGGTGAGGACCGGGCATACCGATTTCGCCACGACCATGTAGGCAATCGAAGTGACGAAGCGTGTTGAGACAGGGAGAAGGGCGCTCGCGCCTCGCACACCCATGACGATTAAATCAGCGTTCTGCTTTCTTGCTACATTCAGGATGGCCGCTTCCGGTGCGCCCCGCTCAACGATGTATCTGGGCTCCTGCGACAGGCGGGTCCCAAATGGAATCACATCACGCAGCGTCTGAAACGCGGAGTTGACTCGCCCCGGTTCCGGTTTCTGAATCGCGTGCATCAGGATGAGTTCCGCGCGATATTCTCTGGCCAGAGAAATTGCGTAGGGCGCGCCCGCAAATGATTCCGGACTAAAGTCTGTCGCATAAAGGATCCGATTCAAATCGGCCGCGGCCGCGTGCGTCGCTTTTGAAAAAACGGCGTGCCCCACGGTCAGGACGGGACAGTCCGTGCGGCGAAGTATTTCTTCCGCGACGGAACCCATCAGGACTTTTTCAACTTCAGTGCGCCCATGCGTGCCGAGCACTATCAGGTCGATATTGTTTTGTTCGATAATGCGGGCGAGGTTTTTCCAGACATCGCCCGATGGGAAAATGAACTCATGGGGGAAACCCTGGAATTCAGCTTCGAGTTGATGTTTGCCTTTTTCCCGGAATTCCTCTTCCTCGCGCGCAATACTGGGCCATTCGGACGGCGGCACGTAAGGATAAAAATCCGGGCGAACCACGTGAACAAGATGCACCGTCGAGCCATATCTGCGGGCAAGCTCCTCGGCGTAGGGCAGCGCGGCCTTTGTGGCGGGAGAAAAATCAGTTGCGAACAGAATATTCTTGAACGAAATCTGATGGAGCGTTGCTGAATCCACCGCGGAGTAGGTTCGAGACGCGACACCCCGTGATGAGACTTGAACATCGATCGTCGAATTCAACATGTCTGCCTCCTGCGTATCTTTGCCCATTTCGTGGTTTGCCTGGCTCCTTCGAGGCGCGCGGCCGTGGCAGCGCGCCTCGAAATGAAATTACTGATGTACGAGTTGCTCTTGTTCTTCAATGATGACCGCAGGCTCCAGAACGACCGGGCAAGCCAAGGAACGTCCCACCAGGCAATTTTCCTTAGCCTTGACCAACAGGCGGGAACCCAACCCTTTTTGTTCCGGCCGCACGCCCGTTAGCCTGGGAAAAAGTACAACCTCTCCGAAACGCCAGCCCCCTTTGTCCTGCACAAGGGTTCCGACTGTTTCGAGTTCAAGAGAGAGAAATTCGAAATTGGAATTCAATGCCATCCCCGTAAATGTGCTGACATAGCAGCTGGCCACAGCCGCGACAAGAAAATGCTCCGGAGTCCAATGCCCTGCCTGGCCTTTGAATTCCGGCGGGGCGCTGAACGAGATTTGAGGTTCGATTCCCCCTGCAATTGCCACGCCGCTTCTTGGCACGGTGGAAATGGCTCTGATTTGGTACTTATGTGTGGTGTCCATGATTCCCTCCTGCCTGATGCGCCTCAATTTTTCTGTGTAAGCGTAGCAGGCAGCCGGTCCAGGGGCTGTGGCCTACGCCACACTGGAAAGTGATGGGGATCACGTTGAGGACGCATTCTTCTCGAGAAGAAATCTCACGCGCGGGTATGCAATCATCCAAATTGGCTGCTGGAATGGATGAAGCTGGCACTCTTCGAGAATTGGAGGGAAATTCAGAAGACGCGAACGCGCGTCGCGGCCGGCATGAATGTGCACAGAGCCGCTTGTATCACTCGAAGAGACCGAATAGCAGCGCCAATTACTTGGCCGGTGGGATATAGACTTTATCCGCGGTTACCAGTTCCGCGTTGGGCACCTCGGTTTCAAGTCTCACGTGCAGGTAAGTGGCTTTCTTGTCCGGTATAGCAAGAAACGTAAGCTCGTATTGATGTTTGAGCCGGTCCGCAAACTGATTGAGGAATGGGGCAAAAGCGACTGGAGTTTCCAAACCCTGAAAATAGGCTTCACCTCCGGTCTCGTCGGCAATTTGGGAAAGGTTGCTTTGTGCCCGATTGATTCTCCATAGGGTGTGGCCGAAATGGCCTGCGCCTGACGCATAGATCGCGTAGACCTGGACTCCGGCACGTTGCGCATCCGCGGCTGCTGCGTCGATATACGGATCCGATATGCCGGGCTGCAAAGCGTCAATACCATCGGAAATCATGAATATCGCGCGGCGGCCCGTTGTTTCGGGCCAGTGCTTTATGACATCAGTGACCGACAAGTACGGGCTGTTTCCGCTACTGCCGAATCCACCCGGAATCTGTAACGCTTTTCCTGCCGCCGCGTGATCCTTTGTAAAATTCTGGGCTATACGTGCCGAACCGTTCTGCATGTAGCCTACGGCAATCGAAGTCGTGTCCGGCTGCGCATTCATAAAGTTGCGGATGTCGCCAAATTGCGACGCAACATCCAGACCGCCCCCTTCATCAATCAACAGTAGCAGCGCCAAAGCAGATTGACTGCCTTGCAGAGGAATCCAATCTGTTACTCGCAGCCGGTCGCGACCCTGAAAGACCCTGACATCATCTCGTGTAACTGCCGGAATGTCCTTGCCATGTTTCGCTTCGACTGAAACCACCACACTAACCGGAACCGGCACGGAGGAAGGCTGCTGAGCCGACCAGGAAGACGTGGTAAAGCTGAAAACGATTGCGAGCGCAAGAACTACTGGTACTTTAAAATGGTGGAGTTTCATAACAACTCCTTTCGTGCGAAGTTTTGGTCTCCTAAACCGCGAAGAGGCCTTTCATTCCCAAGATAGCACATACTCGGAACTACGTTTCGCCGCTGCTGGCGATATTGTGAGCGGAGATTTCCCGAATTTTCAGTTGCAGTCGGTGACCAGCGTCACTGGTGGTTGCGTGACGCCGTGTGTCAAATCCCGGTTACGACGAAGACGCTGCCCGGCCAAACAGTTGGCGCTTTGCAATTTCCACCAGGGCAAGGTACGTCAGCGTCGAAATCGCCAGGAACGTGAAATACGCCCCGGGCAACGGAACGAAACCAAGAATGCCGGCGAGAGGGGAAAAGGGAAGAAAAACTCCGATCATGGTGATCAAAATAGTCGTCACCGCGAGAGGAAGACTCGGGCGGCTCCGCAGCGGATTCCCCATGGTGCGGATAACGAACAGCACCAGGGTCTGTGTCGCCAGGGATTCGACGAACCATCCGGTGTGAAACAACGTTTCGCTCGCATGGAAATAATGCAACAAAACATAGAAAGTCAAAAAATCGTAAAGCGAGCTGATCGGGCCGATCAGGATCATGAAGTTCCGGATCAGGCGGATGTCCCAGCGCTGCGGGGTGCGAATATATTCCTCGTCCACGTTATCCGACGGAATCGTGATTTGCGCCGTGTCGTAGAGAAAATTGTTCAGCAGAATTTGCGTGGACAGCATGGGAAGAAAAGGGAGAAACAGCGACGCCCCCGCCATGCTGAACATGTTGCCAAAATTCGAGCTGGTGCCCATCAGCAGGTATTTCAGGACATTCGCGGAAGCCTTGCGCCCCTCGATAATTCCGCGGTGAAGAATACCCAGTCCGGGATGAAGCAAAATAATGTCCGCCGCGTCGCGGGCCACATCCACCGCGGTCGAAACCGAAATTCCCACATCAGCCGCGTGCAAGGAAGGGGCGTCATTGATCCCGTCTCCCATGTAGCCAACCACGTGCCCGCGATGCTTGAGCGCGAGAATAATCCGCAGTTTCTGCATCGGCGAAACGCGCGCAAAAATGGTGGCTTCTTCGGCGGTATGGCCCAGAGCCGTGTCCGTCATCTGCTCGAGTTCATCGCCGAGCACGATGATCGGATCGGCGAGGCCCACCTGCTCGCAGACATGGCGGGCAACCAGTTCGTTATCTCCCGTGATGATCTTCACTTGAACACCGTCACGCTTCATGGCGGCAACCGACTCCGCGGCGTCCTCCCAGACAGGATCCGCAAAAGCCAAAAACCCGGCTAGAGTCAGGGAAGATTCATCCGCCGCGGAAAATCCATCAGTCGTCTGCATCGCGCGGTAAGCGACTGCCAGAATACGAAAGCCCTGGCCGCAAAGCTCCCGGAAGACACCTGTTGCAGTCTCGATGGCTTCGGGAGTGCGCGCCCGCGTTTCGCCGCCCACTTCGAAAGACTCGCAGAGGTCGAGAATTCCCTCCGGCGCGCCTTTTGTGATCAGCAGGCGTTCGGTTCCCTGCGTTCCAGCCCGCTCGACAACAATCGAGAGACGTCGACGGTTGAAATCGAATGGAATCTCATCGCGCTTCTGGTAGCCGTCCACGTCGTGACGTTCGTTCTTCAGGATCGCGGTATCGAGCGGGCTGCGAATACCGGTTTCAAACTTGCTGTTGAGAAACGCGAGCGCCAGAGAATGATCGGAGGGCCGGCCCGCGGCATCCACGGAACTTGTTAACGTCATTTCCCCCTTGGTGAGCGTTCCTGTCTTATCGCTGCAAAATACGTCAATGCTGCCGAAATTCTGAATGGCGGGGAGATGCTTGACGACGACCTGTTCTCGTGCCATTCGAACGGCGCCGCGCGCGAGAGTGACCGATGTAATCATCGGGAGGAATTCCGGCGTTAGCCCCACCGCCAATGCCACGGCAAATACGAATGATTCGAACGCGTCCTTGTGCATGGAAACGCGAACAACCAGGATGAAGAGAACCAGAAAGAACACCGCGCGCATGATGAACATGCCGAAGCGGCGCAAGCCTCTTTCAAATTCAGTCTCCTCGGGCCGAACCACCAGGCGCTTCGCAATATCGCTAAACATCGTTCGCGGGCCCGTCGAAATGATGCGTACGACCCCCGTGCCGCTGACGACGGAGGTTCCGAGAAAAACAAGGTCTGGGGCCTCTGGTGTCCCTTCGATCTCTTTCTCGCCGGGGCGCGCTTCCTTTTCGGAGGGCATCGATTCACCGGTCAATGCCGCCTGCTGAACGAAGAGGTCGCGCGCTTCCAGGAGTTGGCCGTCTGCAGGAACCAAATCTCCAGCGCTGAGCCGCACCAGGTCGCCCGGAACGACTTCGCTGCGTTTAATTTCCTTCCACTGTCCATCGCGCAAGACGGTTGCCGTCAGGCAGACATGTTCGCGCAACTTTTCGATCGCCCGCTGTGAGCGGTACGTCTGGCCAAAGTTGATGGACACGCCCAGCACGACCAGGACGACAATGATTCCTGCATCTACCTTTTGTCCCAGGATCGCGGAAGCCAGACTCGCGAAGAGCAGTATGACGACAAGGGGATTGAGGAATAATTTCAGGAGTTCAAACGCGAGGGCGCCGTGCCGCACAGGAGTCGGGTCATTGGGACCATATTGAGAAAGACCCTCCTCGGCCTCTTTCGAAGTGAGCCCGCTAAAGGCTTTGGCGGGAGGCTGGCTTACCACTGGCAGAGTGGAAGAAATTGAGTTTGCCCTCCTGACCTGAGCGCTTCAATCGGAGGAAGTTTACCCCGCTTTTCATTTCTAAAGCAGATTAATGGTTTGCCCGCAGATGAGACGTGAGCATTGGCGCCGCCAATGTGAGCAATGTCACATACAGATTGAGGCGGGAAGGGACAGTATTATATTAGTGAATCGCTCGTTTTGCAGCGGGAGTTGCATCATGCCTGGCGGTCACAAGCGCGTTGTATTTGGCATCGCTGTCCTGGTAACTCGAACGATTGGCTGGATCCTGGTTGCGATTGCCGTTCTAAGCCTTCCGCAAATGCGATCTTTCATGGGAAATCTGGCGAACAGCCTGGGATGGCTTACTTCACTGGCGCTGGGTCTGGTGGGGGCTTTGTGGCTGATTGGGGTGGAGGTATTTCTGCATTTTTTTGATTCTTACCTGTCGCGCAATTGAACAAGCATATCCAGATTGCAAGGAACCCCCCGTTAGAAATTCGCCTCCACCGCGCAAGGTGATGCGACTCACTTTGAACTGTGACGAACATCACTTCCCTCCAGGATATGTAAGCGCATCCTTTGGATTGCATGGAGGTGGCTTATGAACGCAACCGGCACACAAACGAAAATTTCGCTCCAGAATATTTTGTACGCGACAGATTTTTCACCGGCAGCGGAAGCTGCCCTTCCGTACGTGCTGGGGCTGGCAAAGCAATACGGCGCGACGGTTCACGCAATCCACGCCCGATTTCCGGCACCCTACCCGATCGTGGGACCCGAAGCGATGCCGCAAATCATGGAGGCAGCAGAACTACAGGCAAAATTCGAAGCGCGGCAATTGCACGAAATGCTTGCAACCGTTTCGCATGACGTCACGGTGCGGGAGGGCGAACTCTGGCCCACCGTCAGCGAAATGGTGAAACAGCAGAAGATCGACATGATCGTGATTGGAACGAACGGAAGGACCGGCGTGGCAAGGGCTCTGCTCGGTTCGGCAGCCGAAGAGGTTTTCCGGAAAGCCCCGTGCGCGGTGCTGACGGTTGGACCGCATGTTTCCAAAGACACGGAACGCCGTCTGGAAATGAAGGAAATCCTGTACGCAACCGACTTTTCGCCTGAATCGCTCGGCGCGCTGCCCTACGCGGTTTCTCTGGCGCAGGAACATCAGGCCCGCCTCACGCTGCTTAACGTGATTGAAGAAGCGAAGACCGGAGAGCTGGTTCATCCAGAACATTTTGTGGAATTCACGATTCGCCAGCTCCGAAGCCTGGTGCCCCCCGAGGCGGATCGCTGGTGTGAGCCACAATTCAAAGTGGAACGCGGGGGCGCGGCGGAAAAAATCATGGAAAGCGCGATCGCCCTTGGGGCCGACCTGATCGTGCTCGGGGTCAAGGGATTGGGAGGCCATATCGGTGCGGCTACCCACATCACGCGCCGGACTGCGCATCAAGTCGTCACACAAGCCGAATGCCCGGTCCTCACCGTCCGTGGGTGAGCAACCCCTGAGGCGTATGTGACACCTGTGCCGATCACGGCGAACGAACCCGAGGTTGAGGAGTTTTCTAAAAAGGGCGATCCAGAACCGAACCCTCAACCTCGGGTATCATCAGGTGTCATGATCGAGCCGCAGTCCCGCCGTGATCAGGTCATTCCGATCCTGGCTATCGCCGGGATTTTGGCGCATTTGGTTTTGAAATTTGGCATTGCAGCTAAACCACTTTCGCAGAACATTCCTCTCTTCCTGACTTTGATTCTGGGCGGCGTTCCACTCATCTTCCGATTAATCCAAAAAATCCTGGTTCGCGAATTTGGTTCCGACCTTCTAGCTGGATTATCCATTGTCGTTTCCGCGTTGATGGGCCAATACCTGGTGGGGGCGATCGTAGTGCTGATGCTTTCTGGCGGCACGGCACTGGAAGAATTCGCGATGCGCCGCGCCTCTTCGGTCCTGGAGGCGCTGTCCCGAAGAGTGCCCAACATTGCGCACCGCAGGACAGGAAGCGGCACGGCAGATATCCAAATCGGAGAGATTGCGGTGGGTGATATTCTCGTCGTGTTTCCGCACGAAATCTGTCCGGTGGACGGCGTTGTCCTCGAAGGCCAGGGGAAAATGAATGAAGCCTACCTGACCGGCGAGCCGTTTGAGATGTCCAAGGCGCCGGGGTCGGAGGTGCTTTCCGGCGCGGTCAATGGCGAGGCCGCGCTGGCCATCCGGGCCGCAAAGCTGCCGATGGATTCGCGATACGCGAAAATCATGCAGGTCATGCAGGACACGCAGCAGCGACGTCCGCGAATGCGGCGTCTGGGGGACATGCTCGGCGCATGGTACACGCCGGTCGCCGTGGCGCTTGCGATCGCGGCATGGGCTGTCAGTGGAGAGTCGCATCGATTTCTCGCCGTCCTTGTAATCGCGACACCCTGCCCGCTGTTGCTGGCGATCCCTGTCGCTGTGATTGGCGCGATTTCTCTTTCGGCGCGGCGCGGTATCATCATCAAGAATCCCGCGGTGCTCGAGCAGATCGGGCATTGCACCACTTTGATTTTCGACAAGACGGGCACATTGACTTATGGGCGCCCAACGCTCACAGAGATTCTTTGCGTGCCGGGGAAATCGGAAGAAGAAGTTCTCCGAATGGCCGCAGGCTTGGAACGTTATTCAAAGCATCCGCTGGCCGGAGCAATCGTTGACGCTGCCCGGCGCGCAAATCTTACGACCGAGAACGTGGCAGAAATCAGCGAGAAACAAGGGGACGGCCTGCGAGGAATCGTCGGCGGGCGAACCGTGTGGATCACGGGACGCGGCAAAGTCGCGGGCCGGGATCTGCCGCTGCCGGCGGTTGCCGCCGGACTCGAATGTCTCGTCTTTCTGGACGATAAATATGCCGCGACGTTCCGTTTTCATGACATTCCTCGTGCCGAAGGCCGGAATTTTGTGGACCATCTCCGGCCTCGCCATCATGTCAGCCACGTCCTGCTGTTATCGGGTGATCGTGGATCCGAGGTCTCCTATCTCGCTGGCCTGGTGGGAATCAAAGAAATACACGCCGCAAAAAGTCCGGAGGAGAAAGTCACGATCGTCCGGCAGGAGGCCTCAAAGGCGAAAACACTGTTTGTCGGTGATGGCATTAATGACGCTCCGGCGATCCAGGCGGCCACGGTAGGAGTCGCGTTCGGAATGAGCAGCGACATTGTCGCCGAGGCTGCCGACGCGGTCATTCTGGACGCATCGCTAGGCAAAGTGGATGAGTTGATGCATATCGGCCGCCGCATGCGTTCGATTGCGCTCCTCAGCGCGTTGGGCGGCATGACGCTGAGCGTGATCGGAATGACCGCGGCAGCGTTCGGATTGCTTTCTCCCATCGAGGGCGCAATCGCTCAGGAAATTATTGATCTGGCCGCCGTTCTCAATGCTGTCCGTGCAGCATTTCCGTTCAAATCCATGACGGATTTCTGAGCGTGCATGTCCGTTGCGCCTCTCGTATGATTCGATTATGACGTTACTCCCGCCGGCGATTGCAGACTCCATTCGAGCACTGGGAGACTTGAATTCACCATGAGTAATTCGGATCCCACGCTGCTGGAAAACCGGAACGCGCTCGATCGCCTCTTCTCGCCGAAAACGGTCGCCGTAATTGGCGCCACCCAGCGGGAAGGAACCGTGGGACGCACGACGCTGGAAAATCTGCGCACGGGCTCATTCCATGGAGAAGTTTTCGCAGTCAATCCCAGCCACAGCGAAGTGCTCGGCCTTCGCGCCTACGCGAAGGTCGGCGACATTCCGCAAAAAGTAGACCTCGCCGTGGTGGTGACACCCGCGCCGACGGTTCCCGGCATCATCGGAGAATGCGTGGACGCGGGGGTCCGCGCCGCGATCGTGATTTCCGCAGGGTTCAAGGAACGCGGCGCGGAAGGCTCGGCGCTTGAGTTCCAGATCAAGGAACAGCTTGGGCGAGGCACGATGCGCCTCGTGGGGCCGAATTGCCTCGGGATCATGAATCCAAATCTGGGGCTGAACGCGACTTTTGCGCAGGACATTGCCCGGCCCGGCAACGTCGCATTCCTGAGCCAGAGCGGCGCGCTGCTGACGGCGATTCTCGATTGGAGCCTGAAGGAGCAAGTCGGCTTCAGCGCAATTGTTTCCACGGGTTCGATGCTCGACGTTGGCTGGGGTGATTTGATTGACTTCTTTGGAGATGACCCGGCCACCGAAAGCATTCTTCTTTACATGGAATCAGTTGGCGATGCGCGCTCATTTCTATCCGCTGCTCGCGAAGTCGCGCTGCGCAAACCGATTATTGTGATCAAGGCGGGTCGCACCGCGGCTGCTTCCAAGGCGGCCAGTTCGCATACCGGAGCGTTGACCGGCAGTGATGAAGTATTTGATGCCGCGCTGCGCCGCTGCGGAGTCTTGCGCGTGCAGCGAATTTCCGACCTGTTCCACATGGCCGAAGTTCTGGGGAGACAGCCACGTCCGAAGGGGCCGCGACTTGCGATCCTCACAAACGCGGGCGGCCCGGGAGTACTCGCGACCGACGCGCTTCTCGCCAGCGGCGGGGATCTCGCTTCCCTTTCCGACGCTTCGTTGCAGGCGCTCAACAAACTCCTGCCCGCTTACTGGAGCCATGCCAATCCAATCGACATTTTGGGCGACGCCGATCCTGAACGGTATTCGAAAGCGCTGGAAATTGCAATGAAGGATCCAAACAGCGACGGCTTGCTCGCCATTCTCGCTCCGCAGGGGATGACGGATCCTGCAAAGGTTGCGGACGAGCTCAAAGCACACGGCAAGATCCACGGCAAGCCGGTGCTGGCAAGCTGGATGGGTGGAAAATCCGTGGCGACTGCAATCGCTGCACTGAACGACGCGGGGATTCCCACCTTTTCCTATCCGGACACTGCGGTTCAAGCCTTCACGTACATGTGGAATTTCACGTACAACCTGAGGGGGCTTTACGAAACTCCTTCTCTGCCGGCCGATCTGGAGCCGCTCGGAGAAGCGCGAACTCAGGTCAAGGAGCTCCTGGCAAAAGTGCACGCAGCCGGCCGGACCCTATTGACCGAGGCCGAGTCCAAGCAGGTGATGACGCATTACGGCATTCCCACGGTGGAAACGCGGGTGGCGCGAACTGAGTCCGAAGCGGCGCAGGGCGCGCGGACAATCGGTTTTCCCGTCGTACTGAAACTCAATTCCGAAACCATCACCCACAAATCCGATGTGGGCGGCGTAAAACTGAATTTGCAGGACGAGGAGTCCGTGCGGCAGGCCTATCGAGCCATCGAGTTAAGTGTGCGAGAAAAGGCCGGCGCGCAGAATTTCCTCGGCGTTACGGTGCAGCCCATGGTGAATGTCGAGGGATACGAGCTGATTGTCGGGAGCAGTGTGGACGCACAATTCGGACCCGTGATTCTTTTTGGCTCCGGCGGAAAACTTGTCGAGGTTTATCGTGACCGGGCGCTTGCCCTGCCGCCGCTCAATTCCACGCTGGCTACGAGACTCATGGAGCAGACTCGCGTTTTCCTGGCACTGAAGGGAGTGCGTGGGCAAGCGCCCGTCGATTTGGCTTTGCTCGAAAATATCCTCGTTCGATTCAGCGGCCTTGTTGTGGATCAGCCGTGGATCAAGGAAATGGACATCAATCCCCTTTTTGCATCTCCCGAAAAAATTATCGCGCTCGACGCGCGCATTGTCCTGCACGGCCCGGAGATCGCGGAGGATCATCTCCCGCGGCCCTCGATCCGTCCCTATCCCTTGCAGTACGTTTCCACGTGTAAGATGAAAGACGGAACCGAAGTTTTGATCCGCCCGATTCGCCCGGAAGATGAACCGGCGATGGCAAAATTTCATGAGACACTCTCCGACAAGAGCGTCTACCTGCGTTTTTTCCACATGGAAAAGCTGGCCGCGCGCATCGCCCACGACCGGCTGGTACGCAAATGCTTCATCGACTATGACCGCGAGATGGCGCTGGTCGCCGAGCATAAGACTCCAACAAACGAAGACCGTGAGATCATCGCGGTGGGCAGGCTTACGCGACCGCACGGCGCGGAGGATGCGGAAGTCGCCGTTCTGGTGGCGGACTTGTACCAGCACCGGGGATTGGGTGGCGAGTTGCTGGGCCGCCTGATCCAGGTGGGGCGCGATGAAAAACTGAACCGCATCGTCGCGACAATCCTGCTCGAAAACCTGGCCATGCGCGCACTGACAGCGCGGCATGGTTTTGCCGTTCAAGGAAAGGCTGACATCGGCGTCGTCGAGGCAGTCCTGACGCTTTAGGCCACTTGCCCAGAACTATTTCCTCGGCAGATTAGCGTCACGGGAAACAATTCAGCGGATGTGAATTTCCACTTGTTGACTTGCGGTTGTTGGGGTTCGACAATTTTGACGGCTCTGCAAATACAGGACAGGCGGCGATCTTTGGAGCCGCCTGTCCTGATTGCAAGGGCGTCTACATTTTGCGGCTGGCGGACTTATTTATGATAATTTTGCTGGTAGCCAGCCTCGTAAGCCTTCTGGTCATCATCCTTCTTAAAGTGCCTTTTCTTTGAGTGGTCCTTGTTATGCACGGCATCATCATGGCCGTCGCGCATCCCTTGCTGGTAATTCTTGTTCTTTGAATAATCCTGTTGCTGTTGCTCCTGTGGAGTCGCCGCGAGCAGCGCCGTTCCTCCAGTAATGCCGATACCCAGAGCCATCACCACAACCAACACAGACTGCCTCAAATTGGTTCGCATAAGGTCTCCATTTCTCCTTCTAAAACTTTGACGTGCGACTTTTCAAATACCATCATCGACGATACTCACGTGAGGTGTCTGTTCTGTTGTGCACAGTTTAAGAATGGCGCCTCGTGGATTATTCCAATTCAAGGAACAACCTATTTCACAGATGAATGCAAAGCTCGGACTCGCTGAGGGCAAGCTGCTTGGGGATGCACCCAAACTCAAACGTGCATCTCCCGCACGATGCTGTAAAATAAATGAGTTCCCCGGTAGCTCAACGGTAGAGCATTCGGCTGTTAATTTCATACGCAAACGCTGATTCGGCACCTGTTAACCACAGAAACGGCTGCCGGAACCCGGGCAAGTTGGACTCAGATTTGGACTCAGCAAAGACCGAATGTGTCGCACCCCCCACACTGGATTAGGGATACAAAAAATGAAAGCGATCCCGCAGGAGGGGCGCCTGAACTTGTCCAGTGCGTTTGGTTGCCGGGGAAGACAAATCCACTCAGACCGCTCCGCTCACGTTATTTGAACGGGTCTGAGAGAAGGCCGAGACCCGTGCTCAACCCAAACTCGCCGTGTACGCCGAGTTTACGAAACCATTCTGTACCAGACGGCATCATATGGTGTATATAGTTACCTATATGAAGCATCGGACTAACATCTATCTCCGACCAGACCAAATGAAGAAACTGAAGGCACTTAACGAGAAAACTGGGGCGCCGATTGCAGAGTTGGTCAGGCGCGCGGTGGATGCGTACTTAGCAGCGAGAGCCAAAGAAAAGTAAGAAAGCGGGGACGCCACGGTGTTAGAGCACCGTGACGCCCCTAACCAAACGACCTATTAAGGAGGTCCAAATGGCTTCAAGAATAGTACGTCAGGAAAGCTCTGATCCCACCACAGTCCACGCGGCAATCTATGCGCGGGTCTCCACGCTCAATGGCAGTCAGGATCCCTCGATGCAGACACGGGAGCTGGAGGAATATTGCCAACGGAGGGGCTGGCAGATTCATGACATCTACGTGGACAACGGTGTGTCCGGCAAGAAGGATTCCAGGCCTCAACTGAACAGAATGATGCAGGATGCCCACGAGCGAAGGTTCAGTGTCGTTGTCGTGTGGCGATTCGACCGCTTCGCTCGCTCCGTTTCACATCTCCTCCGTGCATTGGAAACATTCAACGCACTGGGAGTCCAGTTCGTTTCGCTGTCGGAGCAGGTTGACACTTCAACTCCAACGGGCAGGATGGTTTTCACTGTCCTCGGCGCAGTCGCTGAACTTGAGAGGAATTTGATAGTCGAGAGAGTTCGTGCGGGTCTGCGTCACGCTAGAGCGAAAGGTAAGCGCCTTGGACGACCCAAAATGTACGTGGACGCGGCTCAGATTGCCGCTTTGCGAGCCGCGGGACATTCTTGGCGCACCATTGCCAGGAAGTCAGGTGTTTCTGTAGGGACGGTATTCGCCACCGCTCAAAGAGGTCATGTACCGAATCCTGCATCGACTCCCATAGCCGCAGGCGATTGATTTCTTGATTCGCTTGACGTAAATCTGAGGTTTTTCCCACATTCCGGTAATAGGACTTATCAAGGAGTTGGCCGACTTGTGATGGTTCATTTGCCCCGTTCCCCACGATTTAGCCAGGGGTCGCACCGAGATATACGGAACCTTTTCCGGCGATCCATATTGGAAAAAACATGCCAAGCGGAAAACACAGTCATCTTGTTCTGCCGTTATCTCGTCTTAGCCGGAATTACCTCCGCTACCTTTTGTTGGGACGACACAATGGTCGCGGGCATGGATGCTCTATTCTTTGAGCATTTCGAGGAGCTAATCGCCCGGGCCGAGAGAGAAGCTTGGTTAGCAGGGATTGCCAGAAGACAGTCTCGAAGGGGAATTCAAAAACCAACGGGAAAACTTAGTGGCCCGGGTTCTCGCGGGGAACTTCTAGATAACCGACAATCCCATCCTTGCCAACCTTTGTTGCGATCAATTCGAGCGGCCCCGTATCATGAGAGACAGCCAACTGCACCACTTCATCTACAACCCGGTCTCTCACCTGGACGCACGAGTCCTTGAGATATACACAGAGCGTATACCTCTGACTTTTTTGATCCGAAGTCTTGAGCGAAATCCGGACAGGCCCCACGGGTTCAGGAGCTGAATTGCGGCGCAGCTCAAAAGTAAGAGCAGTGTGCTCTGTTCGCCCCAGAAATTGGTCCAATTCGTCCTGGTTTTTAATGATCTGCCCGTCCTGCACGCCCAGCTCTCCAGCTACCTCCGCGAGTCGGTTCGTGGTCGCTTGCCAAGCTTCCCGATTGGAGCTAGTTTCCTCTTGCAGTGCTCCAATTCCTCGTTCTAACGTTGCGAGCCTCTGTGCCGAAGCCGCATCGGGGAGCGGCGGTTGAGCGGCTAGAGGCTGGGATCGGTTAGTGAACGCAGGCGAGACTTGAATTTTAGCTTGAGGAGCACGCGGGATACCGCCTTGGCTTGGTATCGCCGTTTCCGGTTCTTTCACATCTGATTGAGCCTTTGGCATTTCTGCTTTCCGACGGTTTTCCAATACCCCTAGCCGCTTTTCGATGCCATCCAGCTGTTGTTGAATCTGTGCGCGGCTTTGGCTGTCTGCGCTGGCGGTGGTGGCGTCAGTTCCACCAAAATGGGTATATACCACGAATCCGACTAATGCTCCCGCGGCCAGGAAAATGACGGCAAACACAACTATTCGTGCAATCGCAGATTCGAACATTTTGGGCCCCCTTACCGCGGCTCATAACCGCCCGTTGATCACCGAACCGTGACTTTGGCGGGATAACGCAATTCCAACGTAAGCGCCAGCTGTTGCGTCTCGTTTGGCAGAAGACCGACGAGACGTTCACCAAATCCGTCACGCTGGCCGCGCATTTCGACCTTGTACTTTCCCGGCGGAACAATCAGCATCAGGGGCGTGCTGCCTACGAACTTTCCATCAATATAGATCAGCGCTTCGCTGGGCACCGACCGCAGAACCAGCTTTGCCGCGTCTTTCCCGGCTCTTTGCTCAAGAGCTTTCCGGTTCGTCTCTTCTGGAGGAGGGCCTTCTCGGGTGACTTCAGCTGTCGCATTCCGATTGGAAACATCTGCCTTGGGAGCTGCGGTGCCGGATTGCTTCGTGATCGCGCCTGAGAGCGTCACGCCCGCCTCGCTGAGCGCCTGGGCGTCGAGCTGGGCGGATAGGCTCATGCCCACTATCAAGGCGATGGCGACTGCAACATAGAGCGATACTTTCATTATTTCACCCGGAACTCCCGCTTTGAGCCCTCCGAATATGGCCCGAGTCCTATCCAGCAGAAATTCCCTATTTCGATAACAGGAACCTTCTGATGTTCCCCCTGACAGACTTCCCTCGTGCTAGCGGATTGTCCGAGGGCATCCCCCTAAACTAACATTATTACTAGAAGCCATCTCATAAATGGCTCGAAGCTGTTGCATAACCTAGTACAGGGTCTTGAAAAGAAGGTAGTTGAGCTTTCTGAAATGAGAGATAAGGAGAATCAGCAGCGCCGAAGGAGGGCCGATGGCCCGATCGGGTCCGTTGC
>Ga0182024_10002247_pt1 | contig 48453 bp, 33 predicted proteins | sample P32metaG_FD_120480 | JGI IMG/M metagenome (GOLD analysis project Ga0182024, IMG submission 120480) | Permafrost microbial communities from Stordalen Mire, Sweden - P3-2 metaG (Illumina Assembly) | ecosystem: Environmental > Terrestrial > Soil > Wetlands > Permafrost | place: Sweden: Stordalen...
AGAATCCAAAACCTTTTGTCTGGACCGCTACCGTCGATTCCATCGTCGCCAAACTCGCCCGATGCCGCCAAACTCTGGAACAGATTCAGCCCGGTTGCACCGCTCCAAAAAACCGAAAACGTTACGTCACGATCGCACGGGTTGTTGCAAGGCAGAAGGGCAACGATTAATAGAGAACTTTCAGTCCGAATTGAACGATGCGCGGCTCAAAGGTACCGGAGATCGCCCCGCCGCCGCTCGGACTATTGAGGGCGGTTGGGGTCGAGAGAGTGCCCGACAACCCGCTGGCAGGCAAGTAAAGATTGGTGTGGTTAAAGATGTTGTAGAGCTCGGCGCGAAATTCGATTTTCAAACGGTCATCGGGAGTATTGAACCGCTTGTTGACGTCGAGGTCCGTCTCGTAGTAATTCGGCGTGCGGCTGGGATTGCGCGGCGCATTGCCAAAAGGGCTGATCAGGTTGCCGCTGCCATCCTTAGTTGCGGGCAATGTGAACGCAGACCAGTTGACGTATTGAATGGTCCCGTTCGATTGCATGTCCTTCAGGCACGAGTGCCCCGAATGACAGAGCGTGAACGCCTGTCCGGCTACCGCGTTAGGACGATATTCGTTGGCGCCGCGATAAGTCGCGGAGATTTGGGGCGAGACCACGTTGGCCGAGTTAGGCGTATATGTCAGATTGAAGGGCGTGCCACCCTGCACCGTGTTGATCGCACTGATCTGCCAGCCACCGAGAATCCCATCGACAACCGGATTTGCGCTGCCGAGATAAGCACGCCCGTGCCCAACTGGCAACTCATAGACAAGGCTGGTCACGTTCGCTAGCGGCAGATTGTAGTCCGACTGCGCGTAATCTGCCGCAAGGTTATTGCCATCCTGCGGCGAGGGCGTGTTGCCTTCGAGCGAAGCGGACGCATTGTCTAGAGAGTGTTCCCATGTGAACGAATTCAGCAGTGTCAACCCAGCCACAGAACGCTGCTCGTAGCGCACTTGCAGCGCGTTAAAGTGCGACCAAAATTCGTTAAGTGCCTCCGTGATGTCGCCATAGTCGTAGGTCGTTCCCACCAGTCCGCCCCAATTGGGATAGGGACGTACGAACCCTGCGCCTAACGCTTGGTTGGTTGGATTGGCGACGCCTAGCGACGGATTCCCCTGGTTTGCATTCAGGAATCCCTGCAGGCGCACGCCGTGATTCCCAATGTAGGCAATATCGATTAGCGTGTTCTTTGCCAGTTCTTTCTGCACCTCGAGGAAGTAGCTCTCGACGTAACTGTCTTTCGTGTCTTTAGGGATGTAGGTGATGTTATCTGTTCCGGCGCTGAACGCAGTGGCAAGATTCGGAGGATAGCCTTGGTCAAGGGTGCGATAACCCGTCGATGTGACGGCGGTAGGCTGGGTGACGGAAACAAACAAGGCATTAGGCGCGTTGATGGCGAGAATATCTCCCGAACCGGCCCGCGTGTAATGCGCAAAGCTCGTTCCATAACCGCCTCGAATCACGATCGACGGCGTGAGTGCATAGGCAAAGCCGACGCGAGGTGCGTAGTCTCCCAAAGACGGATTCACAAGTGCTTTTCCGTAAACGCCCCCACCATTGATAGGAGCGATGAAGCTATTGCCGGTATAGCCCTTCGTCAACGTCAGCATTGTCCCAGTGGCAGGATTGAAGTTCGATAGGTTGTTGTTCACCTCGGAATAGGGAGATCCGTATTCCCAACGAACGCCCAGGTTCAGAGTCAGCTTCGGGTTAACCTTCCAGTCGTCCTGAACATAGGCGCTATCCATCGTCTGCAGTAGGTGAGCCTTGAAGTAAGTGGCAAGCGCATAGTTATTGGTGGTTCCGAAGAGAAAATCGGCCCAGTAGTTATCGGCGACGGTCGCACCAGTCGGATTGTTGCAAGCCGTACCAGCCGTCGCCGGGCAGGTGCTGTAGCCCTTGCCGAAGGTAAACGAGCCGAAGAGTGGATTCGAGTCCTGCACTTCCATCCAGATGTGCTCGTACTCGTAGCCGAACTTGAGAGAGTGCCTGCCCTTCGCCCACGCGAAGCTCACCTTGGGGTCGAGCAGCGACGGGTTCTGCCACTGTGGATTGGTGCTCTGCCTGCCAAAACCACTGAACCCGCCCGAAACACTGATGGAAGGCAATCCGCCCGCAACCGTTGGATCCGTCGGCAGCCCCGGAATCACGATGGCATTGTCGCCGATCGAAAGAGTGTATTTCCCTGCGCGCGTCCCGGAGAGGCCAAGCCGCGCTTCGAGCACCTTGTTCGTGCCCATCACATGTGTATATCCAAGCGCGACCTGCTGGTCGAGAATTTTGATTCGGCCGTTGGTCTGGCCATCCAACGGGAGCGGCAGCGTGGGGTAGTTGATTCCCGTCTCTTTGCGATCGCTGATGCGCAAAAACCACGAGCTATTCTGGCTCTGTTGGTAGTCCAGTCGCAGATCGCCCTTGTCCGCATTGTCCGTAAACGGCGCGTTAGTTGCGCAATCGTTGGTCGCAACGCCCGTGCTTGCGTTGACGAGCGTTGAGCCCGGCGCGATCTGGCACTGCGAAGGAAGCTCACCCCAGAATCCCAATACCTGTTTCGCAATTGGGCTGACATCGGGAGAATTCAGAATGGACGTATCGGCTTTGTAGTAAGTTCCTGGCTTGAATGGATCCTGCACATCGACAGCCAGGATTCCATTGATTTCATTTTGCGTAGGGACAGTCAAAACCACGGTCGGCGTCAGAGTTTGCCGAAAGCCCTCGTAATCCACGAACCAGAAGAGCTTGTTCTTCAGGATCGGACCACCAAAATCAGCCCCGAACTGGTTGCGATTGAACCCCGGTTTTGGAAACGTATGTGTGCCGCTGACAGCGTGAATATAACCAAGAGCATTCAAATCGGTATTGCGGATGAACTCATAGAGCGTAGCGTGGAATTGATTTGTTCCGCTGCGCGAAGCGACGTTGATCGTCGCGCCCGAAGACCGGCCATATTCCGCGCTCTCGTTATTCGTCACCACTTGAAACTGCGAAATCGAGTCCGGCGGCGGCTGGATGATTTGGTTATCGAACCCCTGATTGCTTTCGCCGTATGCATTGTTATCCATACCGTCCAGCAGATAGTTGTTGAACATGCTTCGCTGTCCGTTCACATTGTAAGAACCTTGGCGAACCAGGCTCGTAACAGCGGTCGTCGTGGCCGCTGTCGGTGCTTGCCGCGAACCGGTCACCAATGCCAACAAGTCGGAGTAATTGCGGCTCACGAGGGGGAGCGCTTCCGTCTGATATCCAGAAACAGTCTCTCCGCGCTCGCTTGTCTCGGTCTCCAACTGCAGCGCGACATCTGTTACCTCGACCGTCGTCGCGTTGGCCTGCCCCACATTGAGTGTCAGATCGATATGTTGTCGACCCGCCACAGAAATAGTGATGTTTTTAGCTTCAGCCGGCGCAAAGCCGGTCGCTTCGGCTTCAATGGTGTAAACACCCACGCGCAGCGCCGGAACCTCATAATCGCCCGAGTTATTCGAAGCCACCTTCGTCACGATTCCGGTATTCACATTGGTGACGGTAACGGTCGCATTTCCAACCACGGCGCCGCTCGCATCCCGGATGGTGCCAATCAAGCTGCCATCCTCATACTGTGCTTTTGCCACGGTTCCGCGAATTGCAATCAACAGGCCAAAAAGAAGGACGACTCGGTGCACGATCTTGTTCTTAGTCATGATGCGAGCGTAAAAGCCATCATTCAATAGCTTGTGAATCCACGATGAATGCCATGTGAATCACTGCAACAGAATGAGGGCATTCTTGACTTTTCCACTGGTTCAGCCAAGTGGCGTACCTTGTGGACGAAGACAGCTTCGCGGACCGCCAAGGGCAATATCGCTTCCAACAATGAGCCCGATCTCCTACCAACTTTTCTTGATCAGCGTATCCAGAGCGAACCCGCCGTTGGGGTCGCGCGTGGCACTGACGGCTACACGCGGCGAAACCTGGTACTGACCTTGAATCGTCTGGCTCTGCGTGGAGGCCACGTTGGTCGAAAACGTCACAAAGAGATTTCCGGTCACCCGCTGCTGAATCGTGATGTTAGCGCCTGGCGGCCCCTGGCTGCTGCTTCCTGCTAACACCGGGTTGATTGAAAGCTGCGAAATGCCGGCAATCTTGGAGACCCGGCTCGTCACCTGGCTCGATACCTGCGATGCGACTACCGATTCCGCAGTTTGATTGGTGCTCGCCGTGCTGTTAGCCGCGGCTTCCGTGGTCTGTCCAAACGCCAGCAGGTTGATGATATCGGCCGGCGGCAACGCTGGATCTGATGTGTATTGCGTCCTTAGCTGATTCGCCGGTCCCTCAAATCGGAGGTTGATGTTGTATTGCTGAATCGTTGTAGTCAGAGTCAGGTTCACCACTGGCTGCGTCTCAGACGGATTAACGAATTGAACAGTCCCACCGGTTAGGACGAACCGATTGCCATTGAGAATAACGTCGCCGCCGTTCAAGTTCACGCGGCCCAGAATCACCGGGTCGTTCGCCGTGCCGCGCACCTGCAGATTGGCTGATCCACCGATACTGATAGATCGACTGACCAGATTCACATCGCTGGTAGAGTGAACCGCGACGTTCAGTGCAACATTTTGACTGAATCCCGCCGACGGCGGCGCGGTAATCCCGCCGGAAAACTGTCCCACAAAGCTATTCAGATCGAAGGCAGGAGTAAAGCTTAGATCGGAAAGATTCACTGTCCCGCCAAGGAGCGCGCTATCCGTTGTACCGGTGAGGCGGAGATAAGCATCGGCAGTTTCCCGCATGCCCTGCGGGTAAAGCGCACGGATTCCCTTCGCGGCTAGGCCCAGGTCGAATTGAATTCCGGGGCGGAATGCGACACCGCCCTGCGCTACAACTGTTCCTCCTCCAATCGTTCCCTGAAACTTGGAGATATTGACACGGTCCGTAGTCAGCTTGAGTACACCATTGCCATGTTGCAGGCCGACCGGTAGGTCGCTTGAAGCGAAGTTCGCGTCGACTATGTCAATTTCGCCGCCGAGATTCGCTCCCTTCGCAATCGCGCCGCTGGAGTCGATGTTGAACTTCAATTGTCCCGAACTTCGGACGTCGGGATTGAAAAGCTGCGCGAGTTGCAGATCAACGGTTCCCATGAGCTTCAGAGACATGGGCGCATTGGGCGCCGTCGGAATGGATCCTTCGAACTGCAAATCCGTGTCAGTGCCGCGAATCGAAGCCGGCTGCAAGTTGATGACCCCATCCTTATAGTCAGCCTGAATGGGCGCACTCGCCGCCAACTGAATGTTGTTGCCGTACGCCACGTTCAGAACCGGTATGTTCAGGTGCCCTTCGAGCAGGTTTCGATTCTTCAATGGGCCATGCAGCGTGGCATGCACTTCAGTCTGCCCGGTCACATCCGCGGCTTGTTCAGGAGCGTAAGCGGCAAGCAGAGCTTGCAGCGGTATCTTCTGCGTATCTACCGAAGCATCCGTGAGATAGTCTCCGGTTAGATTGATCTTCGCCTTCGCTTGGATGGAGGTATCGATCGCCGTCGAGGTGAGCGTTGCATTGGCCACATGATTCGCAACATCCATGTGCAGGTTGACCTCGGAGAGGCTCTGCTTCTGAATCGTCAGCGTGGGAATCTGCAGACTCGCATCAAATTGCGGATTCTCGAACGTGCCCTGTCCGCTCGCATGCAGCGAAACGACGCCCGTCGCGTCGATGTTTCTCGCTTCCAGCGCCTGCACTTGATCCAAACGAATCCCAGTTGAGGTCAGTTGCGCAGTGTAGGTCTTCTGTTTGGGTCGCACGCTCACATTTCCCTGCAGATTCCCGGACAGTAGTTGGACTTGCAGGTTGGCGTGTGCCTCGTCGCCGGTACCCGAGAGATCAACCTTTGCCGATTGAAACGGTTGTTCATAAGCGACACCTTTCACTAGTGAGACGCTGCCATTTCCTTGCGGATTTAACTCCGACCCATGAATGTGGAGGTTTGCATTCAGCGTGCCCGTTAACGGAATATCCTGCCCCGCTAACCTCTCGAGATCTGCCAGGCTCACCTGCGTCGCACTCAAATCGGCTTGAATTGGACTGGTATTGGTGAAGGACCACTTTGTTAGTCCCGTACTCGCATTCAACGTAATACGACCTTGAGACGCAGGTTCCAATTCGGCGTGAAGCAGACTCGCTCGAGAAGGATTCACGTCAATTCCTGTCCGCACTATTTTCCAGTTTGTCCCGTTGAGTCTCAAGTTCTCCGCCGCCAAGTCGCCCGTCAGGTGCGGAGAGCTGATACTGCCTTGCATATTTCCTTGGAATGTCGCCTTGCCTGCAAGATCCGGCCCTGGCAAGGACTGGCCAGGCGCCGGCGTTCGGAATAAGTCCACGATCGTCGCCGCTTCACGAAGATCATTCGCTTGCAGCCGAAGCGCAAGGCTGGACCTATCGCCCACTACACCGTTCATGGATACGTTAGTCTGCGGTGTATGAACGAAACTATTGTTGAGCGCAATCTGCCGACTCCTGCCTGAGTAAGTCCCATGAATCTCGCTGGCTATCGGAATCGTCGCTGGCCGTTGACCTGCGCCTCCCAGGTTATTCCTCGCTTGCACCACGATAGGTCGGCCGCGGCTTGGGCCGTTTGTCACTGCCCCATTGATCGTCGCATCCGTGCGCGCGACAAGGTCGTCAAGTGTCTTTCCCCACGCTGCGTTCGCGTTCGCATTCAGGCTGCCGGTCAGGGCAAGGTTCGTTGAAGGCGCCGCGCGTCCAAGCGCCTGCCGCACAGCCGCGAGGGACACGCCATGGACCGCCACCTCTACATTCGAATGCGAATTGCCGCCGATGTCCTTCATCGTCCCGTTGGCTGTAAGATGACCGCCAAGAATGTCGGCTCGCAAATCGCTAAGAGTCGCATCGCCATTCATAAGCGAGTAGTGCGCCGCAAGGTTCTGAACAGTCGCTGTGAGGCTGGCCTCCTTCACTGCAAGTGTCTGACTTATTAAACTCCCGTTGACTCTTAGCGCCTGGAGCACAGCTTGATTGGGCGACTGTTGAAATTGCACCGTACCCGCGGCGCGCACCACTCCGGCCGGTACCGACTGGCTTTGCAGAACTTTGCCTAACTGCGCCCCATCCAAGCTTGCATCGTATTTTGCCTGGATTTGTGGGTTGTTGTAGTTGCTCAGGCTCGCAGAGATCGAAATGCTCGACGCTCCGCTGGCAACTCTCGCATGGCTCAGTTGAAAGCTGCTCGGCGTCGCGTTGAATTGCGCTTCGAAGTCATGAACGAATGGACGAAATGTTCCATACTCCAGGCGGCCATTTGAATAAGACAGCCTCCCCGTGTACATCTGAAGCATGTCATTGAACGAGCCCTGATAATCGAAATCGTGCAGGTCCGCTGCTAACGTTGCCGGCTGATTATTATAGAAGACCTCGCCGTGATCGAGAAGCGCATGGCGGATTCCGAGATCGAAAACGCTTTTATTGCTGCTGTTCCTGCCATTGCTCCTAAGTTTGGGAAGATTCGAATTTCCATCCTTATCGACCAATATCTGCACCACAGGACGATCGATCTCAATATTGTCGAAATACCACTTCCGTTGAAAAACGGAAACGATCCGAACTCGCGCTTCGATATGTTGAACCTGCAGCAACGGGGGATTGGGGTGCGGATTCGCACCGTGGATGGTAACTCCATAGAGGTCCAGGCTCAGCGTCGATAAGTGCAGAGTGAATTCCTGTAACTGGACCGCCACACCCAGGCTCCGGCTGATGCGCTGCTCGACCGTTGTGCGCAGATAACGATGGAAGCCGGGACTATTTAGAAGTGCCAAGACACCAACCCAAACAGCGAACACAAGGGCAACCACGGTCGCGCCCACCCAGCCCACAATGGTCGTAAGTCGCCGCGATGAATTCAGCCGCTCTGGGTTAGCCGGTTCCCGGAGTTCAGGCCCGCGCTTTGGATTCGATGCTTCCGGGTAATCGGGCCTTAAATGCGGTGCTCCCACGGCAAACCTCCCCTAAAACGCTTGGCCAATGCTGATGAAATACTGGGTCGCTTTCACGCCCTCCACTGGATTCAGGTTGCGTCCCAGGTCAATACGGACCGGGCCCACGGCGGTTGCATAACGCAAGCCAAGCCCGACGTTGTTTGAATAAAGAGACGCAAAGTCGTGAAATCCGACATCTGGAAAGACGTTTCCCCCATCGTAAAAGGGAACAATACTGAGTCCCTTCTTGATAGGGAGTGGAATGCGCGCTTCGGAGTTGATGATGAGCAACTCGTTTCCGCCGGCAGGTACCTGGATGAAAGTGTTGCAGTTCGTCGTGCCATTCGGGCAAACTTGCACCTGGCGCTGTGGCCCTGCGCCGTCCAACGGAAAGCCGCGCAGCGAGTTACCTCCGCCGGTAAAGAATGCTTCGCTCAAAGGCACGCGGCTGTAATCGAATGGCTGAGCCAATCCAATCCGGAAACTATTCGCCCAGACGATGTGATGAAATGCTTGCTTGTAATACGCCACTTGGCTGGTCAGCTTCGCAAAGTTCACGCTCGAACCGAGCTTCGTCGTGCTGAAGTCCGTCTCGAGTGATTGCAATGTGCCCTTGTGTTCGTCGAGAGCGTTATCGCGGGTATCGCGCGTGACGTTCGCAGCCAGCGTGGACAACCTCACATGCTGATCCTCCGTTGGAACCAGTGCCGGAATAAGGATGCGCGTCAAATCCGTCTGGCTGAAGCTATAGCGCAGGAATAAGGTATCCTTTTTCGCTCGATCCAATGGCCGTTGCACTTGAAAGCTGCCAATTTCCTCTTGCGATGAGAAAATCGGATTCTCTTCGTCGCGCTCGGCGGAAAAGGATGTCGTTGCTTTCCAGGGCGACCAGTGAAGATTCGGATCAATGTAATAGGCCGCGCCACGCTGATCAAGTCTCCCCGCAAATGCAGTAAATGATAAAGACTCGCCTTTGCCACGAAGATTATTGCGCGTGTATTGCACGGTGCCGCGTGGTCCGTAAAATGTAACCTGACTGGCGGTGAAGTTAGAAGGCAATCCAACCGGGGGAAGGTTGGGAAGCGCCACGGTACCGCTGGGAATGCTGCCGCCCCGGTTGATGACTTCAAAGCCAAAGCCGTAGGTGAATTCATTCTTCTTCGCTTCGTGAACTTTTATAAGAACGTCCTCCGTCGTCTTGGCGGTAATGCCGCGCTTGGGGTCGGCCTCTGCCCAATCAAAGACACCTGTTTGTTCGTACAGTCGGCTTCCCGCGGTGAGGAGCTCAGTCTCGGTCAGCGGCTGGCCAGGCTTAATCGCCGAGATCTCTCGATTGATCAGTCTTTGCCGCGTATCGACGCGCCCAAGAGTTAACAATTCGCCAGCTACGACCTTTGGTCCCTCATATATGTGGTAAACCACGTTGATGCGATGCCGTTCGCTCTTCGAAACCGAGCCCGCCGTTTCGCGAAAACTCGAATTCAGATAGCCCGCCTGGAGATAGTGAGCAACAATGTTCGCACGATCCTCCTTGATATGTGCCTGCGAATAGGGTTGACCCACAGCGAGTTTCAAACCGTCCGGCGCAAACTGTGATTCTGGAAATGTGTTCGCACCCTCGATCGTGAGCGAGTTCACTACATCGCGCAGCCCCTCAGTTACGCGGAAAGCCACTTGGATGTCTCCTCCGTGATTGATCACCGACGAAGCTACCTCAACGCTGCTGAACCCTTCGGACTCATAAATCGCCTTGAGGTTCTTCACGCTGGTGCGAAGCAGTTCATCGCTGAATTTGCCGGACGAGAAAAGATGCTTCTTTTGCACGACGATCTGCGGATTTACTTCAGAAGATGGCAGATGCTCATTCCCCGATAACTCGACCGTTGTAACTTTGTGCCTCTTCTCCTTGGTGATCCGGTAAACTACGGTATCGCCCTTCGCGTCTGTGCTAAGCTGCGACTCTACCTTCGCATCAAAGTAGCCCTTACCCTGGAAGTAGGAGACCAGGGCCCTTTGGCCCTCCTGCACTGACTCTTCGTCGACGCCAATTCCCTGGTACTCCGGCAGCAGCGCCTTTTTAGTCCAGCTCCACAAATGGGCGCCTGCAATTTGTACCTGAGTCCGCGCGCCCGGACTCACAATGAAATGAATATCAGCCCGATTTGTGTCGGCGTGGTACTCGGCCCCGCTCGGCTTCACTTGCGCGCTCAGGAATCCTTGCTTCTGCAGCAACGACTGCAGGTATTCCTGCGCCTTCGTCAGCGTCGAGCGATGATAGCTTTTTCCGGGACGAATAGCCGCACCGCGTAGGCGCGCCACAGGCGAAATGATCTTGTGTTGCAGGTTTGCTTGATCCGCCGGCGACCCACCGTCAATGGAAATCACTCCGAACTTCGCTTTGCGACCAAGCGCAACATGGAACGCCACGTTAGCTACCTCGTGTTGGGAGTCGACATTGATTTCAGGATTCACCTCGACTTGAAAGTAGCCTTCCTGCCGAAAGAACGTGAGAAGGTGGTCATGTGCGCGATTCAAATCGATTCTGTTAAAGGGCGTTTGAATCGGGTAGTTAGCAACCTGCACAAGGCGGGAATAAGCAAACTGGTCCGCTCCAGGAAATTGATAAATCCCGAAGTAAACGGCTGGTTCAAGAATGAATTGAACCCTGACTCCGCTCGATTCAGGCTCCACGTCGACCCGAACCTTGTCGAACTTCCCAGAAGCCTTCAACGCCGCTGCGGTTTGATTGACCTGTTCCTTCGAAAACGGCTGTCCCTCTTTCTGTATGAAGGATGACTTGAACTGCGACGCGTCCAGATCGGGCCGGCCGGCAATGTCGATGTTGGAGACGGTCTGCCCTTCGTAGGAAGAAAGAATTTGCGGCTCCGCTTGTTGCGTCTGCGAGAACTGATTCGTTGCAGAGCTTTGGGCGTGAACGAGGAACAAATGGCCGAACGTCAGGAACGGGAGCGACCACTTACACAAACGCGTGCAACTAAAAAGCCTTCCAGCTGTAGGGAATCGTGAGCGAGCTCGAGAACTGAAGGCAGGAATATCGCATGTCACCTTATTCTAAGATGCGAAGCGAGACTGGTTGGTTTTATCGCTCGGATGCCGGCCTCGTTCAAAAATGGCTGCAATGCGACGCCGGGCCTACATGCGCGCGAAAGATTCGCTCTTCTACTGGCCACCGGGGCATCGTCTCGTCGCATCTATTGCGACAGCGCGACCTGAGCTCCTAAATCAGAGGGAGAGGTTGTCAATCCGAGCATGGGAACCAGCACTTATCCAGAAGAAGGCGGCCACGAGCGGCGTGTCTGGGAATTTGTGGCTCATTCGCCGATCGGCTCGCTGTGGAATCTGCACGGTCTTCGCGTTCGAGACCTGATCAAGCGGACTTGGCGGTCCGTGATCGCGGACCGGCTCTTCGGACATGCCGCCGAGTTGGGATTCTATTTCCTGTTTGCGCTGTTCCCGACGCTGTTTTGTGCTGGTTCAATCCTTGGCCTTGCCGCTCGGTCAGCGGACCAAATGTACGATCGGCTCCTCGACTACCTTGCGCTCGTGATTCCCACATCTGCTCTTGGCACAGTGCTCAAAACTTTCAACGAGACGACAGCGGCCGCCAGTTCCGACAAGCTGACCTTCGGAACTATTGCGGCCATCTGGTCCGCTTCGGTCGGTATCTCGGCCATCCAGGATACGCTCAACGCGGTATATAAGATCAAGGAATCCCGTTCCTACTTTGTGGCGCGTCTCTATGCGATCGCACTGACGCTTCTGCTTATGGTGGTCGGCACTTTGACGCTCGCAGCCATGTTCGCAGGCGATTTTGTCGCGGCGCTCGCTTACCATCATTTGCACGATTATCTACTCGCCATCGCAGCGGCCGTTATCGCCCGCGTCATAGGCTGGACGATCGCGACAGCCCTGCTCGCATTGTCCTTCGCCCTGATCTACTACTGGGCCCCCGATTGGAGGCGCCGCCGCTGGAACTGGCTTACTCCGGGCACAGGCATCGGTATTTTTGGCTGGCTGCTTATCTCCTTTGGACTTCGCATCTATCTTCACTTCTTTAACAATTACACTATCACTTATGGTTCACTCGGCGCGGTCGTCGTTCTTCTTACGTGGTTCTACATTACTGGACTTATGCTGCTTCTGGGCGCGGAAATCAACAGCGAAATCGAAGCGGCAGCTGCGGAAGAGGTTATTCGTAGGCGCGATAACGCTCAATCGTCAGCGAGAAGCGAGCCAAACCCACGCCACGGTGACCTTAGAAGCGATATCCCGGCTTGAGCTCGCAGCGGTAAGCTTTGGATTTCTCCGCGTCGGTACTGGTGGTAACAGTGCAGGTGGCCCAGCTGAGGTACAGATCCGGACCCATCGGAAATACCATGGGAGTGCCATTGACCTCCGCCTCGAGACTCACTCCCTCCTGCGTCGGCGGCACCGTAAAGTTGAGCGATCGGTCGAAAATGACGGGATACGAGTGGCGCACATTGGAAGCAATCGTGGTGCGCACGACCTCGGCTTCCAACAGAAATGTCGCCGTATCTGACCAATCTAAGGCCGAAACCTCAATAGTTCGACCGGGCTCCTGAAATCCGCTCGAATCGATCCGCGTAAAGGGGCATGGACCGGCGATGCAGGATGCTCTGACATTCCGGAACTGGTTGCCTGCTCCAGCGTCCAGTGTGACCGAAGCCTTGGCCGCTTTCCAGCTTCCATCCGGCGAACAAGGAGACTCGCGCCTGCACGGAATGTTGCCGTGGCTCACCACCTGGAAGGTCCTTACCGCACTGCCGACATCTTCATCGGTCTGAAAGTTCTCCGTATAGCGCACGCGAATATTCGAGACTACCGTCGTTGGCTTGCCCGGCTGTGCTTTGGTCTGTGGCGCACTGGGAACGGGCTCCATCGCTGCGATATACAGCCGTCGCATCATCGACCGGAATTGGATATGCAAATTGATGTCCAGTGGTTCGTAATCCTCATGACGAAGAGTCAGGACCACTGTCTGTCCGGGCCAGATAACTTCAGGAAACTTGATCTTGAAGTACCCTGACGCATCAGAACGCGTACTGATCGTCATGGCACCACGCGTCGCTGTAATCTTTGCATCGGAAATCGGCACTTCTTTTTGCGCATCGCTATCGCGGCGAATCACCGCGCCCTGCAGGGTCATCAAAGTCGAATTCCACCGCCGCGCCCGCACCACCAGCACGGTGACCGTGATGAGGGCGATTGACCCGATGATTGCCGAGACCGCTATCCATCTCCAACGCATGAATGTTTCATCCGCCCGGATGCCATTTTACCCCGCGGAATTTGGTTGCCGACCTGCTATCGCTTACGGTTAGGATGCAATTGCATCTATAATCGGTAGCCGCCGAGGTCCGTTCCAGGCCCTTCCGGGCTGCGGCCCGCGTGTTCGACCCCGGTTGAACGATCTGTCAGGGAAAGGAGCATGCACATTCGAAAAAGAGCCGAGGCGCCCACCGTTGCCGAGTCGCGCCGTAAATTACTACGTGGGATGGCCGGTCTCTCTTTGGGGCTGCCTATCTCGCGCGCTGGAATGCTCCCGCTTCTCGGAAAAGGTCCGATCGGACAGCAAGAGCCCGAGCAACAAGCGCCGGAGCAGCATACAAGCCCAGCACCCTCTCCCTCACCTACGGCCCTTTCGCCGCAGGACGATCAGTTTCTCAACGACCTGGAGCATGCGAATTTTCTCTTCTTCTGGGAGCAAGCGAATCCAAAAACAGGGCTGACGAAGGACCGGTGCAACGTCCGTACCAATGACACCACCGTGGCAGCCAGCATTGCCTCCACCGGTTTTGGCCTCACCGCCATTTGCATCGGCGAGCAACGTGGCTTTGTAAGTCGCGCAGATGCGCGCGTTCGCGTTCTCGATGCGTTGTCCTTTATCTGGCACAAGCTACCCACCCACCGCGGCTTCTTCTATCACTTCGCCAACATCAATACCGGCGAACGTATCTGGGATTCCGAGGCGTCGTCGGTCGATACTGCGATGCTTCTTTGCGGAGTCCTCACCTGCCGACAGCATTTTCACGACAAGGACATCAGTGACCTCGCCCATGCCATCTTCGATCGCGTCGATTGGACCTGGCTCTCAGAGGACACGACGCTCCTCTCCCATGGCTGGACACCGGAACTGGGGTTTATCCCCTCGCGGTGGGATTTATACAGCGAACTCATGATGATGTACCTTCTCGGGCTCGGGTCTTCGTCCCACCCCCTCAAACCCGATGCGTGGTTTGCATGGAAGCGATCGGTTTTTGAGTTCGACGGCTTGCGTTACATCGGCTCCTTTGCACCGCTGTTTGTGCACCAGTATTCCCAGGCGTGGTTTGATTTCCGTGGCAAGCGCGACCGTTACGCGGACTATTTCAAGAATTCCACCATTGCCACCGATGTTCACCGGCGGTTTTGCATCGAGCTGAACCCGGAGTTTTCCGACTATACCAACGCGCTCTGGGGCATTACAGCATCTGATTCTGAAAAGGGTTACGTCGTGTGGGGAGGCCCCCCGGCCATGGGACCCATCGACGGCACCATTGTTCCCGCAGCGCCCGGTGGCTCCATTCCGTTCCTGCCCGACGCCACCATGCGCGTTATGCGAACCATCCACGATCACTATCCCAACGCCTGGTCCCGCTACGGATTTGTGGACGCCTTCAATCCCCTCACCGAGTGGTACGACACCGACGTCGTCGGCATTGATACAGGAATAACTATGCTGATGGCAGAGAATGCGCGATCGGGATTTGTGTGGGATACTTTTATGAAGAACCCTGAAGCTCAGCGCGGTATGGCGAATGCCGGGTTCAAGCCTTATCAGCCTGAGGCGACGTAGCAGGTTGAAGCTTTCATTCCTCTCCTTCATAGCGAGTTCCACGGCGATCCGGTTGGCCGGTTACGCAAGCCGTGGCCGCAGGGTACTTACGGGCATTGCGAACAACAAACTGTGGCAACCCTGCATCGCATCTAGCAGCGCACAGGAACTAGGACGCCAACCCTAATCAGAGCGTCGTAAGCACCTTGGTTAAGGAATCCGGCGTGCCGTGTGCCCGCAGCCTTGTTGGCCCGGAAGGGAGCGATGTCCTCAGCCATGACCGACGCGCAAGTGGGCGGTGAGTCTCGCGCCGAATCCTCAAACCCTCCGAAAGACCCCGGAAACGCATGGGGCGACCGGCTGCGGGCCCTCAAGAACGTGCCTCCGGTGCTCCACTTCGTCTGGGAGTCCGGTCCCGCCATCGTTTTTTGGAACATCACGACCCGCTTCGTGGTCGCCTTCTTGCCCATGGGCATCGGCATCATCGGCCGATACATTATCGACGGAGTGAATCGCATCCGACTGCACCAGCCCCTTCCCTCGAATTTCTGGTGGCTGGTGGGCGGCGAGATGGCGCTCGCCGTCACCACCGGCATCCTCTCCCGCTCAGTCGACTACTTTGACAATCTGCTCGCCGATCGCTACACCCATCACGTCAGTGTCGAGGTCATGCGCAAAGCCGCCGCCCTCGACGTCACGGTCTACGAAGACCCGGTCTTTTATGACCGTCTCGAACGCGCGCGGGTACAAGCCACGGACCGGTTGGCCATGATCCAGCAGATGGGCCGGCTCATCCAGCAATCGGTCACAGCCATCGCCTTCTCCGCCGTCCTCATCTATTACTCGCCGTTCCTGCTTTTCCTTCTCATCGCTGGCATCATTCCCGCGTTCCTCGGCGAAAGCCACTTCGCTTTCCTCACCTACGCAAAAAACTTCCGCCAGACCCCCGTGCGCCGCCAGATGGACTATCTGCGCCAGGTGGGCGGCAGCAAGGAAGCGGCAAAGGAACTCAAGCTTTTCAACCTGAGCAAATACCTCACCGACCGCTTTTCCAACCTGTCGCACGGCATTTATGTGGAGAATGTCGCCCTGAATCGCCGCCGGCTTTTCTGGGGCGGCTTGCTGGCGATACTCGGCCAGCTAGGCTACTACGGCGCTTACGGCTTCAGCATCTACCGCACCATCCAGGGCAAGTACAGCATCGGCGATCTCACCCTGATTACCACCGCCATCATGCAGGCGATGGCCAATATCCAAATGGCCTTTTCCACCGCGTCCGGCGTGGCCGACCAGGCACTCTTCCTGACTGACCTTCTCGCCTTCTTTGAAATGAAGCCCCGTGTTGAATCCAAGCCCAACGGCCTGCGCACCCCACGGCCCATCGTGCGGGGCTTCGAATTCCTCAATGTTTCGTTTGCTTATCCCGGGACAACTCGGCGCGTCCTCAAGGACTTCAATTTCGCGCTGAGCCCCGGGCAGCGCGTGGCCCTGATTGGCGAGAATGGCCAGGGGAAGACGACCATCGTCAAACTCATCACACGCCTTTACGACCCGACCGAAGGCATCATTCTCCTCGATGGCATCGATCTTCGCGAATACGACCTGGACGATCTGCACTCGGAGATGGGCGTAATCTTTCAGGACTTCATGCGCTACGAGATGACGGCTCGCGAAAACATCCAGGTGGGCCGCATCGAAGTCGAACACGCGCAGGAAGAAATTGAATATGCTGCCGAAAAGAGCCTTGCCGCCGGGGTCGTAGCCACACTGCAGGGCAAATACGACCAGATGCTCGGCCGCCGTTTCGAGGGTGGCGTGGATCTGTCCGGCGGCGAATGGCAGAAGATCGCCCTGGCGCGCGCTTATCTTCGCGATGCCCAGTTGCTTATTCTTGATGAGCCGACCGCGGCCCTCGACGCACGGAGCGAGCTCGAAGTGTTTGAACGATTCGCTGAGCTCACCTTCGGCAAGATGGCGCTTCTTATCTCGCATCGTTTTTCTACCGTCAGGATGGCTGACCGCATCGTAGTTCTCGAAGCCGGCCAGCTCGTCGAAGAAGGAAGTCATGCACAACTCATGGCGCTGGGAGGCCGCTACGCCGCCATGTTTGAAATGCAAGCCGCCAGTTATCGATGATTACCATGAGTGAAGCAGCCCAGATTCTCGATCCCGATCCCGTGCCCTTGCCCGTGCCCGCAGATAACACCCCCGAGCCCATAAAGAACGCGGCACGCGAAGCGGAGACGTGGGAAGTTCAGCATCGCCCCGACAACAAAGGAGCATTCCCAGCGCGCGTTGAAGCGCGTCGCAACGATTTGAAGCAGTTGGAGGCGGAGCTTTCCCGGTTGCCGATTTCTCCTTCCGCGGCGCCGCATCCCATTCCGTTTCACTCCGAACTGCTCGACCTTCGCGCCAACCCGCGCATGCTGCGGACCGCTGTCAGCGCGGTCTCCGATAGGCCCAGCCTCGTCGCGCGTCTCCCACGCGTCGTATCAGGACAAGAGGACGAACCCCGTGTCGCTGCCATCGCGACGGCTTATCTGCACGCGGTGGATGGCGTGTTCTCCGGTCCAGCCCTCACCGCATTCATCCAGAAACTGCAGCTGCGCGAACCGCTCACGGTAGATGAGCTTTGGTACGTCGCGCCCTTCCTGAAATTTGCTCTCCTCGAATCGATCCTCGACGAAGCAAAAACTCTGCTTCACTCACCGGAGTCCGTCTCGCAGTCCAAGCTTTCCCTGCGCCTCAAGAGCTTGCGCACAGTCACCAACACCGACTGGGTCTATCTCATTGAGCCGCTCATCATCCTCGATTCGACACTGCGCCAGGATCCTGCGTTGGCCTACAAGCGCATGGACTTCGAGTCCCGCGAGCTCTATCGCAAACGCATCGCTTTCGTCGCCCGGCACTCCGATTGCACCGAGACAGAGGTGGCGCAGATTGCCCTGGACCTCGCGCTTGAGGCTACTGCGCGCGCTGGAGAAGATCCGCGCATGCAGCGCCGGCGTACGCATATCGGCTATTACCTCGTAGACAAGGGATTTCCCATCCTTTCGAATCGCATCGGATTCCATCCACCGATGCTCGATCGCACGCGCAGATTTATCCACGAACACGGTGAAGACTTCTACATCACCGGAATCCAGCTGCTGTCGATTTTTCTTATTTCAGCGATCCTCTTTCCCATCCTTCCCCATTCGTCCGGACTGATTGGATTGACCATCGCGTTCATCCTGTTGCTCGTCCCCGCGATGCAGGATGCGGTCGACCTCGCAAACAACAGCGTCAGCACCCTCTATGATCCTCAGCCCTTGCCCAAGTTCGACTTCAGCGATGCCATTCCCGCAGAATGTACCACTTTGGTCGCGGTCCCCTCGATGCTGTTGAACGAGGATCAGGTACATGAGCTCGTCAATGACCTCGAAGTCCGATTTCTGGCCAATCGCGACCCCAACCTGCACTTTGCCCTGCTGACCGATTTGCCCGATGCTGTCGGCGAGCCGCGCGACAAAGACTCCCACCCGATGGTCGAGCTGGCGACCCGCCTCATCGATGAGCTCAATGAGAAATACACATCGCCGAAGAACGGCACATTCCTACTCCTGCATCGCCATCGCGTATTCAATCGGCGCCAGGGTGTTTGGATGGGCTGGGAGCGCAAGCGCGGAAAACTGCTCGACCTGAACAAACTCCTTACTGGCGAATTCGATGCCTTCCCCATCAAGGCCGGCGATATCGAAGTGCTCCGCGAGGTGCGGTTCGTGCTCACGCTCGACACCGACACGCAGCTTCCGCGCGGCGTGGCGCCGCGTCTCATCGGAGCCATGGCGCACCCGCTGAATGAGGCCATCATCGATCCCAAGCTTCGCATCGTGACAGAAGGCTACGGCATACTGCAGCCGCGCATCGGAATCGCCGTGCAATCCGCCTCTCGTTCGCGGCTCGCGTCCATCTTCTCCGGGCAGAATGGATTCGACATCTATACCCGCGCCATCTCTGACGCCTACCAGGATCTGTTTGGCGAAGGCATCTTCACAGGCAAAGGCATCTACGAAGTCTCAACGCTTCACACGGTGCTCGATCGCAGGTTCCCGCGCAACGCGCTATTAAGTCACGACCTGATCGAAGGCGCCTACGCACGCGCCGGACAAGTCACGGACGTCGAGCTCATCGATGACTACCCATCGCACTACAGCGCTTACAGCCGCCGCAAACATCGCTGGGTACGCGGCGACTGGCAGATCGCGCAGTGGATGTTTTCACACGTTCCCGACGAGTCAGGCAAGCTGGGGCCGAATCCAATCTCCTACGTCTCGCGCTGGAAGATTTTCGACAATCTGCGCCGCTCGCTTTTGGATCCGGCCCTCATCATCCTCTTTGTCGCTGGCTGGATCGGTCTGCCCGGAGGCCCACTCTATTGGACCCTGGCCGTGCTTTTTCTGCTCTTCCTTCCGATTTTTCTTCAGCTGGGATTTGCCGCCGGCCGTGCCTTCACGAGCGAACATAAGCAAAGCATCGGCGAAGTCTTCGCCGGATTCGGCCACGGCGCTCTTGTCACCCTGCTGAATCTGATCTTTCTCCCTCACCAGATGCTGCTCACACTGGATGCCATCATTCGCTCGCTGGTGCGCGTGTTTGTCACGGGAGAGCGCCTGCTGGAATGGGAAACCGCTGCTCAGGCAGAAACAAAATCCTCCCGGCGCACACCTGTCGATCGCTATCTCGCGCTCTCGCCGCTGGTCGCGATTGGCCTGGCTGTCCTGGTTTACTTCGTAGCGCGCCAGAAGGATGCGATCTACTATGCCGCGCCGATCCTGCTTCTGTGGGCGCTCGCCAATATTGTCACAGCGTGGCTGAACCAACCGCCGCAGGAACAGCAACAGCGCCTCACCGCCAACGACCGTGCCTACCTGATGGGCCACGCACTCCGCATCTGGCGCTACTTCCACCAATTCGGTGCGGAGCGGCACAATTACCTGATCCCCGACAACGTCGAGGAAGAAGGACTCTTCGAAGCTGCGCGCGTTTCGCCCACAAATTTGGGCCTGCTGCTCAATGCCCGCCAGGCTGCCGTCGAACTCGGATTTTTGACCGCGCCCGAATTCGTAAAACTCACCCAGAGCAGCCTTGCGACCTTTGCCAAGCTCAAAAAGTTTCGCGGACACCTTTACAACTGGTATGACACGCAAACTTTGGAGCCGTTGAACGGCACATCGTTCATTTCATCGGTCGATAGTGGCAACCTCGTCGCCTCGCTCTATACGCTGCACGCTGGCGCAGTCGACTTGATCGAGCGACCGCTCTGCTGTACGCAGATTTTCACGGGCATTCGCACCCATTGGAACCTGATGCATTCGCAAGGCAAGCTGCCTTCGAAGCTCGCTTCATTCTCCATGCCCGGATCTTCCGCTCCGCTCACCGATTGGACCGCATGGCTTCAGACCGCCGAGGAAGCTCTCGCCGAAGCCACCACCTCGCTCAAAAATCAATTGAAGAGTACCTGGTGGTATTCCGAAACGGTGCATCGCATCGGCGTCGCGCGCTCCCTCATTCGCAATTACACCCCTTGGCTGCTGCCCGAGTTTGAGAAGCTGCGCAAAGTGCCTGAGCTGGGATTGAGCCGCGCCGCTACCCTTTCGATCGCCGAGAGCATCGCGTTCGCTGAGAGCCTCGACAGCCGCCTCGCCAACGCCCAGAACACGCTGGTCCGCGAGCCCTCCCTGATCCCCCTTACCGGCGAACTGCGTGCCGCATTGCCCACCGCCGTGAAGAACTTGCGCACCCTCATCAGCGGCTTGCAGGCCGTTGCCCTGGAAGCCGCACGTCTCGCGGACGAAACAGAATTCGGTTTCCTCGTCGATCCCAATCGCCAGATTCTCTCGATCGGCTTCGACATGACGACACAAAAAACCCACGAAGCCTGCTATGACATGCTCGCCTCGGAGGCGCGCATCGCCACATTCCTGGCGGTTGCGCGTGGCGACCTGCGCCAGGAGAGCTGGTTCAAGCTGGCGCGCGATTTTGCCCACGCCTTCGGCCACTTTCTGCTTCTCTCGTGGACTGGCACCATGTTCGAGTATCTGATGCCTTCCCTGTGGATGCGCAGCTACTCCAACACGCTCATCTCCCGCACCCAGGCTGCTTGCGTCGGCGTGCAGCGCGACTTCGCCCGCTCTCTCGGCATCCCCTGGGGCATCTCCGAGTCCGGTTCCGCGCGCAAGGACGATGCAGGCCATTACCATTACCACGCGTACGGCGTGCCGCAGATCGCGCTCTGGTTTGAGGCCACCGCGGGTCCAGTGATCTCGCCGTATTCCACCTTCCTCGCCCTCGGCGTTGATTGTCTTGAGGCTCTCCACAATCTTCGTCGCATGGAATCTTCAGGATGGGTCGGCCCGTACGGCTTCTACGAATCAGCCGATTACATGGCTTCACTGCGGCGCCCGGCTTTAACTCGGGAATGGATGGCCCACCATCAGGGCATGTCGCTCCTCGCTGTTGTAAACCTGCTTTGCGACAACGTCGTCCAGAAATGGTTCCACGCCAATGCGCTCGTGCAATCCGCGGAGCTGCTGCTCCACGAAATGCCGACCAGCATAGGCGTGATGAAGCGCCGCCTCCAGGAATTCGCGCCCGTCCCTGCGGCGGCAAAGGCAAGCTGACGCGTTTTTTCTCCTTTTAGGTTCATTCAAATTTGCCCTTTCTTCGCGCGGCTCTAAGGAGTCCCGCGAAGCCGAGGATGCCGAACCTGCGTCCTTTGTAGTAAAAGGGTTTACTGAAATGCGGACGGCAGAATCCAGCGATCCAATCTGAAAAACGACGGACACTCGTCTCGAAGGTTCCGCCGCCGCCCGCAGGAGAACACGCAATGCGCAGGCAAATCTGGCTTTCAGCACCCACCCGGCTCGCACTCTCCGTTTGCTTCCTGACCGCTCCGCTCATCGCTCAATCGTCCGGCAACTCGCTCGGTATCTTTGAAGGCCAGTCGGACGTTGGCAGCGCGACGCCGCCCGGAACCCTCGCCTACGACGCGGACAGCCAGGTCTACACCATCGCCGCAGCAGGTGCGAATCTCTGGTCGACCACCGACGGATTCCATTTTGTCTGGAAGAAGGTCTCAGGCGATGTTGCCCTCACCGCTGACATGAATTTTCCCGATACCTCGGGCAATCCCAGTCCGCATCGCAAAGCGATTCTCATGTTCCGCCAAACCCTCGATGCTGACGGCGTCTATGCGGACGCTGCCCAGCACGGCTCCGGCATGACGGCTCTTCAATACCGGCGTACACCCGGCGTAACCACGCAGGACATCGAGCTCAACATCGATTCGCCCCGCCGCCTTCGGCTTGAAAAACGTGGTGACAATATCACCATGTTCCTAAGCATGGGCAATGAGCCTCTCCACCAGGTCGGCGCATCCATCAAACTGCAATTCGATGGACCGTTCTACGCGGGCATCGGCGTCTGCTCCCACAACAAGGACGTGACCGAAAAAGCCACCTTCTCAGACGTGGAGCTGGCCACGCTCACGCCGCCCACCACTCCCGCAACTCTCGCGCTCTACAGCACGCTGCAAACCATCGGCATCGAAGACAACTTCCGCCGCGCGACGATGATCACCACGGACCGCGCGCATCTTGAAGCGCCCAACTGGAGCCGCGACGGAAAATCGCTGATCTTCGATCGCGACGGCCAACTCTGGACGATCCCCGCAGAGGGCGGAAAGGCGACGCTCATCAACACCGGCGCTGCGACTCGCTGCACTGGCAGCCACGGTCTCTCGCCCGACGGAAAATCGCTTGCGATCAGCTGCAGCATGCCGGGCAAACCGGAGACGCGCGTCTACATCGTGCCCGCCAACGGAGGAACCCCGCGCATAGTCACCGAGAATCCCGCGTCCTATTTTCACAGCTGGTCGCCCGACGGCAAGACCATCGCGTTCACGCGCCCTAGCCACGGCTCTGGCAACATCTACGCCATCTCCGTCGACGGCGGAGCGGAAACAGCACTCACCGCAGGCACCAGCATCAGCGACGACCCCGACTACTCGCCCGACGGCAAATACATCTACTTCAACTCCGATCGCACCGGCTCGATGCAAATCTGGCGCATGCTCGCCGACGGCAGTCATCCCGAGCAGGTCACGTTCGACGAATTTCAGAACTGGACGCCGCATCCCTCGCCCGACGGCAAATCCATCCTGATCCTCTCCTACGACAAGGACGTCACCGGCCATCCGGCGAACAAGGACATCGCGCTGCGCATTCTGAACGTGGCCGATGGAAAGCTGCGCGTGCTGGTCAACATCGTCGGCGGCTCGGGAACCGACAACGTGCCCAACTGGGCTCCCGACGGCATGCACTTTGCGTTCGTCAGCTACCAGATGCTGCCCGTCGACGACACTGGTTCGAGCGAATAAGCCGAACCTGACGATCAAGGCACACCGGGTCGCAACCAAAACCATGCGGCCCACGTGCTCTCGAATCGCATTTCACCCATCGCAGAGCGCTCTCCTCCGCGTCCGCCACCCACTCGTCCCACCCGAGTCTGACGCTGTGCTCTTCGGCGCGCTTTCCCCATTGAATTCCGTCCGTGCAAGCCCCTCAAACTAATTCATTAGCTTCGAGCAACATATGGTCTCTTGGCCCGCACCCTGCATCAAAATACTCGGCAACAAAGGCGCGTAGATAGTTAGTCGGCTTTTGTGCCGGAAGATCGCCGTTGGGACTAACCCCATTCAATTGTTGGATTGCGCGCTCGATTGTGCTTTTCCCCAGAATTCCCCGACTGCACGTCAAGGCCTGCGTTTTTGCGAGGAGGCACATATGCATTTCAACCAAATCAGAAAGCTGGTAAGTGTCTTTGTCCGTCAATTCCAGTCCGGAGCCGCAGGTAACGCCTGGCGGCTCTTTTTCTTTGCGCTTCCAATCCTGGTCGTACTGCCCGCGCAAGCACAATTCAACGCGTCGTTGAGCGGCACTGTCATCGACCAGACCGGAGCCATCATTCCGGGCGCCACGGTTACCTTGGTCGACAAGGAGACAAACCAGACACGAACTTCCACTACGTCGCCCGCCGGACTGTTCGACTTCAATGCCCTCGCGCCAGATCGCTACAGTCTCTCTGTAGAGCGGCAGGGCTTTAAGAAGAAAAGTGTCGACCAGGTCGTGCTTATCCCCGAACAACCCAACGTCCTCAACGTACAAATGGATCTCGGCAATGTCTCAGAAACCGTGACGGTGAATGGCTCTGCGGCGCCCTTGCTTGACACAGGCACCGCCAACCTCAGCGCCACCATCAGCGGCGAAGAAATCCAGCATCTCCCGTCTTTCAACCGCGACGTCTTTCAGCTGGCACAGCTTGCGCCCGGCGCCTTCGGCGACGCTTCGCAGGGCAGCGGCGGCGGCAGCTATGAACTGCCCGGAAACCAGGGACCGGGTGGCTCTGCGGGCAGTTCCGCCGGCATCTTCCAAACCGAAAACGGACCGCAGATTCAGACGCGTGGCGGACAATACGAAACCAACAGCATCTCCATCGACGGCATCAGCACCGTGAGCGCTGTATGGGGCGGCACCTCTGTCATCACACCCAGCGAAGACTCCGTGCAGGATGTAAAAATTGTCACCAACAGCTATGACGCGGAGGTCGGCCGCTTCAGCGGTGGACAGATTCAGGTCACCTCGAAAAGTGGCACCAACGATCTGCACGGCAGCGCCTTCTTCAAAGTTTCGCGTCCAGGCCTGAACGCCTATCAGCGCTGGAACGGCCTGGGATCGGATGTCCCCGGCACGCCGGCATCGCGCGGCCTTAACCGCGATGAGTCGCGCTTCAACAACTACGGCGGCAGCCTCGGCGGTCCATTTTGGAAGAACAGGGTTTTCGGATTCTTCAATTATGAGACGAGCCCGTACTCCTCTAGCGGCACAGCGCAAGGCTGGTATGAGACATCTCAGTTCGATCAAGCGGCCGCATCCGGCAGCATCGCTTCAAAGTACCTAACCTACAAGGGTGAAGGTGTCGCCTCCGGGGCAACCCTCATTCAGCGCACATGCTCGCAGGTCGGATTGCAGGAAGGCGTAAACTGCGCCACAACAACCGGCGGCCTCGACCTGGGTTCGCCCTTGAAATCCGCGCTCGGTACCCAGGATCCGACCTACGGGGGTTCAACTAACGCGCCGGGCGTGGGCGGCGGACTGGACGGCGTCCCCGATGTTGGATTCTTCAACACGTCAATCCGACGAGCACTACACAGGCTCAGTACAACGGCCGCTTGGACGCGAATCTACGGCAGAATGACCATCTTGCCTTCGCCATTTACTGGGTGCCGATCACCACAACTGACTACCAAGGTCCCATTCGGTCCGCCAACCTCTGGCACCATTCGCAGGTCAACGATGCGTTCTCGCTCATCTGGAACCACACCTTCACGCCCACTCTGCTCAACCAGGCGCGCGCCAACGCAGCGGGCTGGCGTTGGAATGAAGTCGCCTCCAATCCGCAGGAACCATTCGGCCTGCCTCAGGACAACATCGGCAACGTCAACGATAGTTCGTGCGGAGGATCGGCCTGTTCCTTTGGCACGGCGAACTTTCAATACTTCGGCGCCCCCGGACCGACTGATCTGAACCAATGGACCTATGACTACAACGACGTCCTCACCAAGATCTTGGGCCGGCATAGCATCAAGATGGGGGGGGATCTCACCCGGCTTTACTATCTCAACAACGCAGTATACGCAGCGCGTCCCTCCTTCACTTTCCGCAATCTGTGGGACTTTGCCAACGACGCCCCCTTCAGTGAGACCGGGCAGTTTAATTCCACAACCGGTGTGCCCTCCTCCAATCGCGAGGACAACCGGTCCAACGTCTGGGGGGCTTTCGTTCAGGACGATTACAAAGTTCGCCCCAATCTGCCGTCAATCTGGGCCTTCGCTGGTCATACTTCGCTGCGTTCTCCTCCAAGCAAGACAACTTGGACGTATTGAAATTCGGATCCGGCGCGGATCTGCTGAATGGCTTGAACATTCATATCGGGGGCCCGCTCTACAACCCACAGAAGTACAATTTTGGTCCGCAGGTCGGCTTTGCATGGCAGCCCGCGGAATCGATGAACAAACTGGTAGTCCGCGGCGGTTTCGGCATCAACTACAACCAGAACGAGATCGCAATTCTTGCCAACGGATTCGGTAACCCGCCGAACGTCGTGAACAATAACTTCTGCTGCTCGACTCCTACCACCAATACGCCGGGAATTCTCTACGAGACAGCGACCAGCACCAACTCCATCTTCGGGTATGCTCCCAATCCGGCGACCATCACGACCTTCGGCTCCAACAATCTGCCCACTACTGGCGTCACTGCTGTAACAGGATTTCCGTCCAACCCAAAGACGATAACCAATTACCACTATTCGCTGGACATGGAGTATCAATTTCCATTTGAGATGGTTGCCTCGCTTGGCTACCAGGGCAGTGAATCGCGCCATTTGCTCATACAATCAAACTTCAACGTGATTGCGGGCGCCAACGGCATCGCCCTTAACCCAATCGCCAATTCCATCGACTACTACGCCAACACCGGCACGGGAAACTACAACGCCATGATCGCCACGTTGAAGCACACCTTCTCTCACCAATTCAACATTGAGACGCAATACACGTGGGACAAGGCAATGGACGAAAACTCCGGTCCGTATGAAGAGGACCCGTATCCTTATAACTCACACGCTGCCTATGGGCGCTCCGACTACAACGTGGCCAATGCCTTCAAGATTTTTGGGCTTTGGCAGCCCATCATCTTTCGCGGCCAAAACAATTGGGCCGAAAAGGTCGTAGGAGGCTGGTCACTTAGCGGAATCTTTAACTGGCACACCGGCTTTCCCATCAACCCGCTCTACAACACGAACACCTCGGGAGGCCTGTACTACAACGGCAGCGGCTATGGCTCGCTTCGTCCGGCCGCCTACATAGGAGGAGCAGGATCCAGTACCAGCAACAGCACATTCATGCAGACCACCAATCCGAATTACAATGGCAACGGCACCACGTATTTGACCGCGCCCACGTTTGCCGATGGCCCGGCGTTTCCAGGCTTCTCGCCGCCACCCGCACTTGGAATTCACCGCAACAGTTTGAATGGTCCCGGCTACAACGATGTCGACGCATCAGTGAGCAAGGCGTTCGGCTTCCCCAACACGCGCGTCCTCGGTGAGCGTGCGCGCCTCGAGTTCCGTGCGGATGCCTATAACTTGTTCAACAAACTGAATATCGAGGGACAATCTATTGATAACACTCTGGGCTCCGCGAACCCGGATGGGAGCGTGACTTCAGTCAACACGGACTTCGGCGTGGCCCGCAACGCACTCGGCAGTCGAACCGTCCAGTTGCAATCGCGTTTCAGCTTTTAGTACCGAGACGTGGTTATTTTGTAATCGTGCCGATGAAATTGGGTGCCCCATCCTTTCGCCTTTGTCCTGGGGCTCCCACAGACGGGTATTCGTCTGTGGGGCGGTGGCGAAAGGGTGGGAAAGCACGAACCCCAAAATGGGAAATCACGGGATCTTAGATCCTTGATTGCAGAAGTGCCTTTCAGGGCGCGACTCGCGCACTCCCTGCTCGATTCGCATTGGAACGAACGTTCGTTCTATCCTCTCAACGCGCAGCAATCTCTAGCACCGCGAGGCCATTGACAGGCAAGGTCAGTTCGAGCGCGCCATTCGCTAGCTTGCGATGTTCCGGCGCAGGCAGCGCGGACGCCGCGTTCAGGGCCTGGATCTGTGCCCGTGTCGGATACCGCGGACTGCCCATCGCCTTGTATGCCGTCATCGGATTTCCATGCGTCTCATCCACGCGCTGAATCGTGACCGTTGCACCCGAAGCCACGCCCTTAAAGCTGAGCCGAAGCGTAATCGGCGCGCCCTGCGCCAGCTTGTCCATATCCACCAGGTTCCACGCGGCAACCTCAAGCGCGCCATCCTTCCTGCGCGTGACAAGAACGTCATCGGTGGAGTTCTCGATTCGCTCATCGCCCAGCTCGTGCAAAAGTGAAAAATCATAAAAGCTAGGCTTCTTGATTCGATCCGGCGCAATCAACCCGAACCCGCCATCAAATGGCTCTTTCTTCACGCCCCCTTCTTCAAACACATCGTCGAAGGTCCACCACGACATCAACTTCACCTGCCCATCGCACTCGCTGATGTCGCGCGCCAGTGCCGGCCCTACATACCAGTTATCGCGCGCGTCGAGTTCCCCATACGACGGCACATTCCACTCCGTCCACAAGAGCGGCAGCGTCGATAACGGCGACCCGCCAATCTCGTCATGCACTTTCTTCACTGCCCGGCACACACGGTCATGCATCGGGATATCTTCGTTCGTCCCAAATAAATCCTGCACAGTATCGTCCGCGTATCCGTGCGTCGAAACAAAGTCAATCGGCACATGTTCGCTGTTCACGTGATTCAGAAATTCGTGGATCCAATGTGCCGCCGCCGTTGCCGGTCCACCCACACGTAATTTCGGACTCACGTCCTTTAAGTCATGTGCTGTATGGTCGTATAACTCGAAGTAAGTAGCCTGCTTCGGTTCGCCAGCCCAGAAATCGATGTTAGGCTCGTTCCAAACCTCGAAATACCACTGCCCCACTTCATCGATCCCGTACCGATCCACAAGATGCTGCGCGAACGCGTGAATCAATGCATCCCACTTCGCGTAATCCTTCGGCGGGGCAACATTCTGCTTGTACCAGAAGGGATGAATCGCCGGTTTCGAGGCCAGCTTATAAGGCATAAAGCTGATCTCGACAAACGGCCGCACCCCGCGCGCGAGCAGCCCGTCATAGATCTGATCCACATAAGTGAAGTTGAAGACCGGGTTTCCGTTCTTGTCTTCGTCGTATACGCCCACCTCATCGTGGAAGATGGCATGAAAGCGCACATAGCGCATGCCCACGTCATCGTGTACTTCTTTCAAATCGTCGAGGTAATTTGCGCGCAGCGCAAGAATCGCTCGGCCCGACCCGAACATCTGATCCCAGAAATGCGGAAGCGGATGAGAGGCCGCGTGTGCATCGATCGTAATCTCTATCGGCGCAGGCTGACCGGGCGTAACGGTTGCGCCCGCAACGAACGACAGAACCAACGCGAAAAATGCAAAACGGAATGAGCTCTTCATCAATACCCCTTTGGCGTTGACGGCGATTTTGGATCCACAGAAGGGTAGAGGCGCCCGCGTTGACGCTGCGCCACTCGCATTCAATCTATTTGGATGCCGCTGAGAACCGAAGGAATCGAATCAGCCCTCCATGCGCCTGGACGAAAGAAAAACCCGGCCGCTTGGGCCGGGTTTCAGTGGTCTCTAGAACGGAATCGAGAGTGAGCCATCAGTATCAGTCGTGATCATGATGGTCGTGGGCGCCGACGAAATGCTCCATCGCGCGATCATACCCGCGCCGGAATCCTTCCCGGTATGCGTCTTGCAATTCGGGAGGAACATGCGGGTGACGATACTCGTCGCGATTATTCACGTCCGGTCGGCGGTGATTCTCGTAGTCCCGCCGCGCGCCTTCCATACCATCGTGGAATCCGCGGCGCTGAATGTCATTGAATTCCGCAGGGAATGCATCCCACTGCGGAGGAGGAGGAGGAGGCGCAGCCTCGCGAAACTCCGGACGTTCTCCTCCCATCAGGTGCGACATCGCACGGTCGTAGCCGCGCCGAAATCCATCGCGGAATGCCTCTCGCTGTTCCGGTGGGAGTTGCGGGTGCCGAAAAACCTCGTGATCGTCGACGTCGGGATGACGGTGCATCTCGAAATCTCTTCGTGCCGCTTCAACCCCTTCATGGAAACCCTGCCGCTGAACTTCATTCAGTTCCTGCGGCGGAACATCCCAACCGTAGCCGGGAGGCGGTGGTCCTTGCTGTCCGGCAGCAGCGCCAGCCATCGGCATAACAGAAATTCCCAGGAGCAGAGCAACTGCAGAAATTGCAATTCGATTGGTGTGCATCGTCGTTCTCCTTCTTGCGAATGGTGCGTGAGGGATGACCGGCCATCAGAGGAATGGGATCTGCCGGCTTTCGCGCCCGGTCGGCAATGCCACGCCGGGGTATATCGATTGTATAAATCCCGCCGATGAATGGCACATCATTGACAATCAGTCGCCGGAGCCATTCAACAGCTGCGAGGGATTCTGCGGCTAGTTGCATGGGCTGCGGCGTCGTGCAATTTTATGGGGGCTCGGAAGAACGCGGCGATCGACCCAAGAAAAACCCGGCCTTACTCGGCCGGGTCATCTCGCCCATACTCACTCGCGCGAATCAATAATGGATGCTGTTCAGGTGCGACATCGCGCGATCATAGCCCTGGCGGAAGCCTTCGCGATAATCCTCACGTTCATCGCGCGGCACGTGGGGATGCCGAAATTCTTCGCGATTTTCCACGTTCGGCTCGCGATGATTGTCGAAATCCTTGCGCGCGCCTTCAACTCCATCATGAAAACCCCGACGCTGCGCTTCGCGAAACTCCGCCGGCGGCGCATCCCAATCATGACCGTGATCCTCTTGGGCGACAGCGGCGGCTCCGGATCCCAATGGCCCTGCATTTGCCTTGGCTCTGGCCGGGGCCACAAAAGCCAACGAAAGAACAAGAATTGAAAAAACAAGCAATCTCAATTTCATCGCTTGAAACCTCCGTTCCAAGCTAATCGGATGGCCTCTTCCGGTACCGTGTTGCCCGTTCCTGACTCAATTTCTCCGATTTTTACGTCGGCGCCGCAGGACAAACCTTTGATCAGGCAATGGCTTCTGTTACTTTTGCGCCGCGGAGATAAGCTACGATTTCATCATGGCCCCGCTCCTCGAAGTTCGAAATCTCCGCATCAATTTCGGGGCAACCCAAGCCGTCGTCGGCGTAGATCTCCACTTGGAAGAAGGAGAAGTCCTCGGTCTCGCCGCTGTGCCTTCGCTCAGAACCGATCGCACCAAGCCTCTCGCCATGGTGACGGAATCAACGGCCTAAGTCCAAAACCCCAATAGACACGATCAACCAGTTTGAGACCTGGCGATTTATACTCTCGGCAACCGCACCCGCCGAGGAAGATGAGGTCGAAACCATGACGCGACGCCATCGCATGTGCGCTTTCACACTCCTTCTTTGCGTTTCCCTCTGTTCCGCGCAAACCACAGCCCACAAGAAGGCCCCTCCGCCACCCAAGCCCGAGCCCACCGAGCCCGAACTGGTCGAATACATCCGCGGAGCGCTTCTGTCGCTCAGCCCGAACGATGGCATCAACGACAATCTCGACGTACGCTACGATGAGACAACCAAAGTCCTCACGCTGACAGGGCCGATTGGTCATTGCGATTTGGTCATCAGTGCGCTCAACCCAAACAACACCGTCTGGGATGTCTTCGATCCGAGCGACAGCGACCGGCAGCGGGAGAAACTCGTGCGTCTCACCATGGTCTCAGTCCTAGGCAAGACCGCGCGCACCTGCTACGACCGATTCGACCACGTCGACACAATGCTGATCGGCAATCGCGCCCGCTTCCTGTTTTCGCAGCCGAAGGCGGACGACGTGCCCGATTTTCAAGGGAAGATGACAAAAGCCATCAAGAAGCTGATCGTGCTCAGCGGGGGTGCTCCAGAGAAGGATATCTTCTAACACACCCGTAAGTTCAACTCTTCAATCAGCCGGAGACACGACCGCCCCCGATTCAACCGGAGGCGGCAGGTCGTGAATTTCTTTAGTTCTGGTTACTTCGCTGCGGCTTCTTCGGCCACAGGTTCCACAGCGTCAGCCTGCACCTGGACTTTGATGTGCGCGGTCACTTCGCGGTGCAGCTTGATCGCCACGGTAAACTCGCCGAGACTCTTCAGCGGTTCCGTCAACTGGATCTTGCGGCGGTCCACTTCAAATCCCCTGGTTTCGAGATCGCCGGCAATGTCCGCCGACGTCACTGAGCCAAACAGCTGGCCGTTCTCACCAGACTTGCGCGTAAAGCTCAAGACAACCGGTTGCAGCTTGACCACGAGTTCTTCTGCCTGTGCTTTTTCCGTTGCGGAGCGTCGCGCGGCAGCGGCTTTCATGTGCTCAATCACGCCAATGTTGGCCTCTGTAGCCTGCATCGCTAGCTTGCGCGGCAACAGGAAATTGCGGCCGTAGCCGTCGGCCACCTTCACCACATCTCCGCGATGGCCCAGATTGGCTACGTCTTCTTTCAGAATTACTTCCATTTTGAAATTCTCCAATAGTACAGGCGGGTGCCGTTGGCACTCTCATCCTTTGGACGAGAGAATCAACCAACAGGCGCGCCGCGCAGGATTCTATATCGGCACCGGAAGCATTGTCTCCTGACTCGTCCGATTTAATTTGGGCAAATGCCTACAACTAATTGGGCATTACCCCGGACAGGCCCGGAGGCATCTCGCTAGTGACGCGTAGCAAACGGCAGCAGGGCGATGTTCCGTGCCTGCTTGATCGCCTTGGTCAGGCGCCGCTGGTGCGTGGTGCAAACACCCGTCAGCCGCCGGGGCACAATCTTGCCGCGCTCAGCCACAAATCCTTGCAGCAGCCGCACGTCGCGGTAGGGGATTGCGTCAATCTTTTCCGTACAGAACTTGCAAACCTTCTTGCGACGGAAAAACTTGCCACGCCCGCCAGGTCCGCCGCCGGGGCGTCCGCCTGGACGGGGACCACCGCCGCCCGATCCCGAGCCCGGCCCAGAGCCTTGTCCCTGTCCCGAACCCGATCCGGACCCTTGTCCGCCTTGCGGTCCTGCGGATGCGCCCGTCTCGTGCGCCTTACCAGAAGTCTCTTCAGCCATTGTGTATCCTCATTGCTCTCTTCGCTTCACCGAGCCCTCGCGGACGCGGACAAGCTGTGTTCTTCCGGACAGCCTGAACCCACTGCGGGGCACGGCACTGCCGGCAAATCGCGGTTTTCAACCCTCAGGCGCTCGCTTGAACGGCTTCAGCGGCCTCAGCAGGAGCAGCATGCACAGGTGCAGACACCGGAGGTGCCGGAGCAGCCGCCGGTTCCGCGCTCAGCTTTCTGCGTGTGCCGCGCAATGCCTTCACCTTGGCCAACCGCTTCTCTTCCTCATCGATGCGCACGGTAATGAACTTGATCACCGGCTCTGACACGCGCAGCCGGCGTTCGAGTTCCAACACCACCGCTCCGCCCGCCTCAACGGTCAGCAATACATAATTGCCGTCGTTGAACTTACGCACCATGTAGGCGAGCTTGCGCCGGCCCATCTTCTCGACGTTCTTCATCACCCCGCCACCATTGGTGACCGATGTGGTGAAGCCGGCAATCAGCTTATCGACATCTTCTTCAGCCGCATCGGGCCGAACAATAAACATCACTTCATACAAGCGCGACATCCTGTTTCCTTTTCCGCTGGAATCACTTCAGCTCCAGCCACTGCCGCCGGCATTTCCCATAGCGGCGATTCCCTTGCAATTCAAAGTTCAGAGTTCTAAGTTCCGACCTTCCTATTTCCTGTTCCTTGCACTCTGTTCCTGTTCCCTAATCCCTATTCCCTGTCCTTGCGATTGAACTCATTCATCGCCGGTCCCGGTCCATCCTGAATAATGCGCCGCGTCGCCGCAGCCACCTTGTCCAGCACCTCATCCAGTACCGCCAAATCCCCCTTGCGCATCGGCGAGAGCAGATAATCTCTGCCCGGCCTCTTTGTACCGGCAGCCTCTTTCGCTTCCGGTGGAAGATCTTTCCCAACCCCAATCCGCAACCGCAGCCACTCTTCATTGCCCAGAGCCGAGGTCACGCTGCGAGCTCCGTTGTGTCCCGCCGGCGAACCGCGCTCCCTGATCTTGAACGTCCCCAGCGCAAAATCCAGCTCGTCGTAAATCACGAGCAGGTCCGACGCCGGGTCTGCTTCAAACTCATCCACCAGAGCGGCTACAGCAACACCGCCCAGATTCATGAATGTCTCCGGCTTGGCCAGGATCACCTCGCGCCCTGCAATACGGCAGGTTGCAGTAGTGGCCCGGCAGCGCCGGTTCTGCACCACAACGCCCTCTTGCTGGGCAATGCGGTCGATTGCCATGAACCCCGCGTTATGCGGCGTCCACAAATACTCCAAGCCGGGATTGCCGAGCCCCACCACCAGGAAGGGGCCCCGCCGACCATCAGCTTCGCTTGCCTCGGCCAAGGTCTACTTCTTCGCCCCAGCCTCGGGCTTCTTCGGACCAGCACCCGCCGCACCTGCGGCAGCCTCCGGTTCGCCCTTGCCCTTCTTCGCCACTTCAGGTTCCGCAGGAGCGCCTTCGACAGCCACCACCGCTTCCTCAGCCACAGGAGCGACCTCTTCGCGAATCGAAACCACGTGCGCCACAGTCGCGTCTTCTGAGTTCAGGTACTTGATCTTGTCCGAGTGCGGCAAATCGCTCACACGCAGCACGCCGTGCATCGCAAGATTGCTCACATCCACATCGATGTGGTTCGGAATATCCGCAGGCAGGCACTCGATCTCCACTTCGCGTAGAACCTGATCCAGGATCCCGCCTTCGGTCCTCACGCCGATCGCCGAACCGATCAGCTTCACACGCACACTCACCTGCAGCAGCTTATCCAGCGCAATGCGCTTCAGATCGATGTGAATCAGTTGATCCTTCAGCGGCTCGCGCTGCCAATCGACAATCATCGCCTTGGCCGTAGTAGCATCGCCTACCGCTACATCGAAAATCGTATTGTGGCCCGTTTCGGAAAATAGAATCCGCGAAATCTGCTTGGGGTCCACTTCAATGGCCACTGCTTCGTGGCCGCCGCCATACAGCACGGCAGGAATCTTGCCCGCAACACGCACACGGCGCGCGGCATTCTTGTTGAACTTGCCCTCTCGGGGCTTCGCTACGACAACTTCAGGCATTTCCATCTCTCATTTCTGATATCGGGCACAGACCGGTCAAGGTCCACTCCCTTTGTTTGGGTCAGCTGAAAGCTGACGGTTAATAGTTCTAAGTTCGCAGTTCTAAGCTCCAAGTCCTCGGTGCTGATTTATCCGCATCAGTCCGCTCCGACGAGCGGAAACTGTGAACTTAGAACTCTGAACTGCACCTACGAAAACAGCGTACTCACGCTGGTTTCCATGTGAATGCTCTCAATCGCCGCGCCCAGCAGGCCCGCAATCGAAAGCACCTTGATCTTTGCCAACTTCTGTGCCGGCTCGCGCAAAGGAATGGTGTCGGTCACGATCACCTGTTCCAACCGCGAGTTGGCAATTCGGTCAATCGCCGGACCCGAAAGCACGGCATGGCTGGCGCACGCATACACCGAAATCGCGCCCGCGTTATACAGCGCATCCACCGTCTTCACCAGCGTCCCAGCCGTGTCGATAATATCGTCGAGAATGAGGCACGTCTTGCCTTCCACGGCCCCGATTACGTTCATCACTTCGGCAACATTCATATCCGTACGCCGCTTGTCCACAATCGAAAGTGGCGCGCCAATCTTCTGCGCAAAAAATCTTGCCCTCTCCACGCCGCCGGGGTCCGGCGAAACTACCATCAGATTCGGCAGATTCAGCTCGCGAAAATAACCCACCAGAACCGGGCTCGCATACAGGTGATCCACCGGGATGCTGAAGAAGCCCTGAATCTGCGCCGCATGCAGATCCACAAACAGAGCACGATTCGCGCCCGCCGTCGTTAGCAAATCGGCGATAAGCTTCGCACTGATCGCCACGCGCGGCTTGTCTTTCCGGTCCTGCCGCGCATAGCCGTAGTACGGAACCACCACCGTGATGCGCGCCGCCGAAGCACGCTTCAGCGCATCGATCATCACCAGCAGCTCCACCAAATGCTGGTCAACTGGATAGCAGGTCGGCTGCACGACAAACACATCCACGCCGCGCACATTCTCAAGCAGTTGGAAGAAGACTTCGCCATCCGCAAAGCGCTGCAGCTTGGCCTCGCCCACCGGCACGCCGATGTGCCGCCCGATCGCCTCAGCCAGCGGCCGATTCGCCGTCCCCGAGAAAAGCTTGAAGCGCTTGTCCTCGCTCAGATTGCGGGTCCGCTTGCGTTCCGGAGCCGCCTTGGCATCCTTGGCTCTCGATTCAGGCGTACCCCCGTGCATTGGCCCCTTGACGCCGTCTTTTCCCTGATCGTCCGCACCCGGCTGTTGCTTGTCTTCCGCTGCTACCGTCACCGTTCCCACTTCCATCTCCCGAGAACCTCCAAGCTGGTTGGCTTTGGCTGCTCAACTACTCCAGAACCGCACACCGAAAACTACAAAACTTGGCTGGGCGACTAGGATTCGAACCTAGACAAATGCCTCCAAAGGGCATTGTCCTACCATTAGACGATCGCCCAACTCCGCGAACCCGATCCTCACCGGACTCCGCCACCGACAGCCGTCCGCGAGTCTCTCTCCCAAGGCGGCCTGTCAACAACCCTCCCAAAGAAATGCGTCAATCCGCACGACAATGGGTGCCCCAGGTCCCTGCGTTTGGGACATGGGAAAGCAACAAACTCCCCTAGAGAAGCATTTCCTCCCAGTAAGCTCCACGCGGCAAGGTACGCGTCAACTGACTCCGCACTCCCGCTTGTTCCAACCGCGACTGGGCCGCTTCCGCATCTCCACGGGTCACGTACAATCCGTAAAGCGCCGAACCGGACCCCGACAACGAAGCATGGAGGGCGGCCTCCGGGGTGTCCGAAGCCGCAAGAATGCGCTTGATTTCTGCAAGGGAAGGATGCTGGGGAAAAACAACTCGTTCAAAGTCGTTCTGAATCCAGCTCGTGATCCCGGTGCGGACAAGCGCGGACTCTAACGGTCCGGCCAGGTCTTCTCCATCAGGGAAGACACCGGAGGAGCCAGATCCCTGCTGCCGGCCCCTCGGAATTCCTCCCGAAAAGGCGCTGGCGTAGGCACGGCTCAACCTTTGTAGTTTAGCGGTACTGGCCTCCGCGGTCAAACCTTCCGCCGCACACAAGGCATCCCAGTCGCGAAACGCCTGGGGCGTCGACACGCCAACCTCCGGCGTCGCCACCACGGACCATACCGGCTCGAGATCGGGCAGCGGATAAACCTCCTGCCCCCGATCCACACCCAGCACCGTTCCTCCTATAAGGAACAACGGCACATCCGAACCGACCTCGGCCGCAATCTCCAGCTCCCTGAATTGCCAGTAGTTCTGGAGGCCACTCTTCCATCCTTCCCACCGCTCTGTGCCAACTTCCAGACGCCGATTCCACCCCAGCTCCTTTTCGAGCCCAATGAGCGCGGCCACCGCATTCGCCGAACCCGCCCCCAGCCCTCCCTGCACAGGCAGCCGCTTCTCAATATGAATCTCGACGTCGGCGTAGCTGCCTCCATCCTGAAGCGCGAGCTCCACGGCCTTCCATGCGGTATTCCGGCTATCCGTCGGCACTCTTTCGTCATTCGACGTGAGCCGAATCTGCGTTGTCTTAGCCTTCCAGGTATTCCGCGCCGTCACCGTCACCACATCATGCAGCTCCAGCGTCTGATAAACAGTAGTCAGCGCGTGAAACTCATCCGGCCGCGGCGCCCCGATCCCCAATCCCAGGTTGATTTTTGCGTGCGAACGAACGGCTGTCGGCATACCGGTTCATTGTAGAGGCGAACCGCCCCACCCCTTCGTCATCCGACCCGCATCAATGAACAAATATCGCTGGCTTTACGTATTAAAGAGCGTCACAATTCGAATCCTTAAGGCGTTCTCTCCCTTTCGGGCCTAAAGCGGCCGCGGTACGAAGGAGGGCCCCATGAGATTCTCCCCGCAACACGCCATCGCAAGTCGAATCGTTTTGGTGGCCTTCCTGTCCACCGTCGGTCTCGCGGCGCAGACCCCCGACAAACCCGCGCCCCAACCGGCAATCCATCAAGCACCCATGGTCGAGCGCTACGGCAAGCCCTATGTCATGGTCACCATCAATGGCAAAGGCCCGTTCCGCTTCGTCATCGATACCGGCACCGGCGGCGACGCCCTTGTTACGCCAGAGCTGGCCACTGAGCTCGGCCTGCCCACCGTCGGCCATGCCACACTCAGCGATCCCAGCGGCCAGGGCGGAAAAAAAGCCCCCATCGTCTTCATACAGTCGCTTGAGGTTGCGGGCGTTCAGTTCCCCAACATTCGCGCCATCAGCCACCCGTTCTTTGCCGAAGCCGGCACCTGCGAGGGCCTCCTCGGCTTCACTCTATTTCGCGACTTCCTGCTCACCCTCGACTTTCCCAATCGCCTTGTGACTCTAACCACTGGGTCGCTTGCCCCGGACGGCGGCAAGTCGGTCCTACCTTTCCGTATGCCGGACGGCATTCCCGTTGCCAGCCTCAAAGTCGACGGCCTGCAGCCCGTCGAAGCGCAGCTCGATTCGGGCGGCGGCGGCCTCGTCCTGCCTGAAAAGCTCGCCGCGCATCTCAAATACGAAATCGATCCGGTGGTCTTCGCCTCGGCCCGATCCGTCTCCGCGCGCTTCGAGATGAAAGCCGCCAAGCTCGCCTCCGACGTCAAGCTGGGCCGCTACACATTCACCCATCCCGTCGTCGAAATCCACCCGGCATTTCCGCTCATCAACTTCGGATCACCGCCCATGCAGATCTTTGCCATCACCTTCGACCAAAAGAATCTATTAGTCCGCTTTGCGTCCAATCAGAAACGCTTCAGTCTTAGCGCGCCTTCGTACCCCACGCGCCTAACTAATGCGCCGGTCAACGATCCACTGCCGCACGACCTCGTCCCCGTGGGTTAGCAGCACGTCATTTTCGGGCGGCGATTACCGCGCGGGAACAACTGCCTCTCCCGGCGTGACGCCATGCGGTGGGCCTTAGGGTTGTCATCCTGCGGTTGTTTCTCAAGACTTGAATTGGCGCGGAGATGGGTGCCCCATGACCGGGGTCCCCACGAACTGGTCTTCGTTCGTGGGGTGGCCGGGCGGAGCAAGGGTGGGAAAGCACGGACCCCATTCAGCACGAAAATGGGTGCCCCACGTCCGGATTTTCAGACCTGGGAAAGCACGAACCCCAACCAACCGAAGAAAGCGACTACGCGTTCACAGCCCGCGCCACCATCTCCCGCGCCGCGCGCAAACTCGCCACCGGCTCACCCGACGGCTTGAACTCCATCGCCACCATGTGCCGATATTTCAGTTCGGCCAGCTTGCGATAGACATTCGCATAGTTGATCTCTCCCGTGTCCGGCTCATGCCGCCCCGGCACATCGGCAATGTGGATCAGCCCGATTACATCGATGTGCTTGTCGAGCTTTTCAATCAAATTGCCTTCCGCGATTTGCTCGTGAAACATGTCGTAGAGAAACTGCACCTGCGGATGATTCACCGCGCGCACAATCTCGATCCCCTCCGCGGCCGACTGCAGAAAATACTTCGGGTTCTCTTCCGGATCGATGCACTCCAGCAGCAAGCGCACCGGCTGCCCGTCAATCTGCTTCCCCTCCACCAGCGCAGCCGCGCGCTTCAGCGTTTCAATCGCAGCATTGTGCTGGTCTTCGCGCGAAACACCCGGAACCACATTCCCCGAGAGCACAATCATCGCCGGACAACTCAGCGTCTCCATCGGCTTGAACGCCTCTTTCAGTTCGTCGAGGAACGCGTCGCGCACTGAGGCATCGGCCACTCCATGGTGAAGTCCCGCCGTCGCATCGAAACGGATACCGAGCCGCTTGCGCGCATCATTCGCCTTCGCGAAGTCCGCTTCGGTCCATTTGCTGTACTCGCCCACCAGCTCGATGTTGCTGTACCCCGCATCGGCAACCTTGGCCAAGCGCTCCTCAAACGGTAAGCCCGTGAACACCGTCCACAGCATCACCGAGAGCGGATAAGGAGTGGGCGACGGGGTCGGTGAGGGCAATCCCTCCGAACTCCCAGCTGCAGTAGACCGTGTTGCCGTTGCGACCCCCAGTGCGGTCGCTGCCAGGACTTGCGTAAACGTGCGGCGATTCATGAACCCTCCTCCAATTTCATTCTCCGGACTCTGATCTCGGAACTTAGAACTCGGAACTAAGAACTACGAACTGCTTTACCACTCCTCCGCAGCGCTTGCCAATCCTTCTCTGTCTGGTCCGCATACAGCGCGCCGAACTTCGCCACCGCAACTGCAAATCGATCTCCGGTGCCGATATACCCGGCAATCACCTTGGGATCGCCGGAGCGTGCATGGCCTCGTGCCAGCAACTCGCCGCAAATCTCTGCAAACGCGTTGAGGCCGGTGCCCTTCAGGTCCGTCAATTCAATCGATCCCTTGTGATCGTTGAGCTGCCGCACCAGGTAATCGCGCCCTTCCATATGCGTCCAGCCAAGGAACGGATCGGACTGCACCTGCATCGCGCGCTGCCCTTCCACCGTGCGCTGGCCATTATGGTGCGCCGGGTGCGCATCGGGCAAGTACGTCGAATACGCTGAGGCCGCTTCTTCCTTCATCTGCAGAAACAACGGATCGCGCGGACCGTTGCCTTCGAAATAAATACAGTAATCGCGCAGACCCACCGACCCCGTGCCCACCACTTTGAACGCCACATCCACCGGCCGATAAAGCGAAAGCAGATGCTGCCGCTGTGGCTCCAGATTTTCACGATAAGGACCAAGAGCCGCCAGCACTTTCACCGACTGCGGGCCAGAAACGCGCGTCAGCATCGGCTTCAGCTGCTTGAATCGCCGCGGCGCGCCCGGCTTGTTGCTCGCGGGCTCCGTCAGTTGTTCAAGATTATGCAGCGGTGTGGCACGCTCGGCCTTCAGCAATGCTTCATGCACCGGCTGCACCGACCCGAGGCGATGCACTTGAAATCTGCCCACCTCCAGCATTGGCATCTCAGCGAAGGCGCGCATCTGTTCGCAATAGCGCGCAAGAAATTCTTCAGCCGCTGCGCGCGCCGAGCTCTCTTTGTGTCCCGCCTCGCGTCCGGCCAGCACCAGCGAGGTCACCATGCGCTTCAAGTCCCACTCGAATGGACCGCGAATCGTCTCGTCGAAGTCGTTAATGTCGAAGACGAGCCGCCCATCTTGCGCCGCAAACGCTCCCAGGTTGCGCACGTGCGCGTCCCCACACAGTTGCGACCCGATGCCGGTGTTCGGCACCAGGGCCAAATCGACCGCCATCACCGGCGCCGCGCCGCGAAAGTATATAAAAGGCGACTGTGCCATCATTTGATGTTTCAGCTTGATCAGCGCAGGCAGGCGCCCGCGTTCAGCCCGTTCCAGCAGCGTCAGGGCCGGTGCTGTTCTCGCTTTAATGTTGAGTTCGTCATGTTGTTGGCGTCCTACTTGTTTGCGTCGCGCCTGGCCAAGATTGCGACGTTCTTCCGGCGTTGCCCATTGCATGTTCGCGACCATATACCGTCACTCCACGGCGTTGCAAATTGCGCTTACAAGGTAAAGCCTGCGTATGAAATGGAGGAGAAACTGCAGTTTCTCCCGGAGGGAGAAGCCAAGAATAGCCCAGGGTGTAGCGCAGCGAAACCCTGGGACACAGCCCCTCACATGTTTTCCGCGTCCCGGAGGGCCGCGTCGAAGCTCTCATCGAGACGAAGCCGTGTTGATGCGATCGCTCTGCGCAAACCTCGATCAGCCCACGTCATCGCGTGATTTAAACTGCAGACTGGAAGCCCGGCATACAGCTCTCTCCCACCTGGTGCCCCATCGCAGGCTCCTGCTCCGGAGGATTTCCTTTGACTCCTTTCACGCGTACGTGCGCGCTTGTGCCGGCTGCCATTCTCGTTTTCAGTCTTCTCCCCGCTAACCTCACGGCCCAAGCTCCGGCTGTACCGCTCACCGTCGATAAGATCTTTGCCCACGGCCCCCTCATCGGCCAACTGCCTGAAGATGTCGAATGGTCCCCCGACGGCCAGCACCTTTCCTACCTCGACGGCGGCGAGCTCATCGATCTCGATCCCGGCTCCGGCAAGCCGCACGTGCTCGTTAGCCGCACAAAAATCAGGTCGCTCGAAGGGGCTGCCGCATCCGAACAGGATCGCGATCATCGCACTCGCTACGGAATGGCCGCGTATCAATGGGCGCCCGACTCAAAACATCTTCTCTTCGACACCAACGGCCGCCTCTGGATGTACGACTTGCGCAACGGCACTGGCGTCGAAATCGGCTTCACCGGACAGGCCTCCGGAGACGATCCGAAATTTTCGCCCAATGGCCAGAACATCTCGTTCATTCGCAATCATGGCCTGGCCATCGTTCGGCTCAAGGATCCCGGCACGCCCACCAGCGTCATCGCGCCATCCCCGGTTGATTCCACACTCAATGGCGAAGTCGATTGGGTCTATGAAGAAGAGCTCGACGTCCGCAGCAATTATTTCTGGTCGCCCGATTCAAAAAGCATCGCCTTCCTGCAGATGAACGAGGCCGACGTGCCGATGTATCCCCTCACCGACTGGATCCCGACCCACGCGGGAGTCGTCTTGCAGCGCTACCCGCAGGCCGGCGATCCCAATCCCAATGTGCGCATCGGCATCATTGGCGCACAGGGCGGCAAAGTTTCCTGGGTCAAACTGCCCTTTAAAGAGGGTCAGGACTATCTTCCCCGCTTCGGCTGGCTCGATCGCAAAACCGTCTGGGCCGAGATCCTCACGCGCGATCACAAACACCGCGCCATTTATTTTGCCGACGTCAGCAACGGCAACGTCCGCCAGGTTCTCGATATCGCCGACGACAAATTCCTCGATGAAAACTACGACGCCACGGTAGAACAAGGCAACATCGTTCTCACCAACTGGACCGATGGCCACAATCACATCTATCTCTACAGCTACGATCAGAACAATCCCACCGCCAACCCAGCTAAGATCGAAAAACAATTGACCACGGGCGATTTTGAAGTCGGCGAAGTGTATACCGTCGAAAGCGAACGTAAGCTGGTCTTCTACGCCTCCAACGAAGGCAACGTGCAACAGCAGCAAGTCTGGCAGGTCAGCTTCGCAGGTGAACGCAAGCAGTTAAGTAGTGGCCCCGGCAATCACCAGGCAAATTTCTCTCCTACCAATGGCAACTTCTCTGACAAATACTCATCCCTTCTCGATCCGCCTTCGCTCCAGCTCTGCCATCCGCAAGGAAAATGCGAAAAATTCTGGTCGACGCATGCCCTCGATCCATACGGCCTGCGCGCGCCCGAGCCGCTTCAAGTAAAAGCCCACGACGGCACCACGCTTTACGCCACATTGCTCTTGCCCGCGGATGAAAAAGATCCGGCCAGCGTCCCTCTCATCGTGAATCCCTACGGTGGCCCCGGTCCGCAGGAAGTCACGGACAAATGGGCCGACAGTCTTCTCTTTGACGAGCTGCTCGCCGAGCATGGCTTTGCCGTGTTGCATGCGGATAATCGGGGTACCGGCATGCGCGGCCGCACTTTCGCCCAGGCGGCGTACCAGGACTTCGGTCCCGTCCAGCTTGAAGATCAGCTCACTGTCATTGACGCAGCACTCGCCCAGTATCCACAGCTCGATCCCAAACGCCTCGGCTGGTGGGGCTGGAGTTGGGGAGGTACATTCACCCTCTACGCGCTCTCCCACTCCGATCGCTTCCGCGCCGGCGTCTCCGTCGCGCCCGTCACTGACTGGCACAACTACGACTCGGTCTACACCGAGCGCTACCTTGCCCTCCCCACCGAATTCGCATCCGGCTACAAGGAGTTTTCCGTCTCCAGTTCCGCGGCAAATCTGAAAGGGCATTTACTCATCGCGCATGGCACCGGTGATGACAACGTCCACTTCGAAAACACCGTCCAGTACATTCAGAAACTGATTGAGGCCGGCATTCCGTACGACCTGCAGATTTATCCTCGCAAGACCCATTCCATCACCGGACCCGATGTGCGGACTCATTTGTACAAACGAATCCTGGCTCAATTCGAGCAGTACCTGATGCCCCCAGCCCAATGAGCCCATCCCGTGCAGTCGCCAAAGCAGTAGCCGCCGAACTGCTCCGCGCCGAGATGCTGCTGCTCGACCCGGCGGTCCGCCGCGACCGCGCTCGCGTCTCCGCCCTGCTAGCTAATGATTTTTTTGAGTTTGGCGCATCCGGCCGTATCTGGACCCGCGACCAGATTCTCGATCTGCTTGCCACCGAGGAGTACTCCCCGCCCGTCGTGGAAGACTTCGCCTGCCATCGCATCGCCGACAACGTCGTTCTCGTCACCTACCGCACCGTGCGTATGAATAAGGAGACGGGCCAGCGCGAAGCAGCGCTCCGCAGTTCCCTCTCGATCAGGCGATCAGGAACGTGGAAAATCCGCTTCCACCAGGGAACGCGAACTTCTTAATTTGTCATCTGGATGTCCGAATGATGATCATGAAGCAACCGAAGTCGAAGGACTCGGGGTTGTCTTGCTGATCCCTGGCACCTGATTCCTGACTACTGCTTCTCTACACTTCGTGCCGCTTGAACAAATCGTCCTTGTCCCGCACCGGGCACTTCGTGCACTCCAGGCAGCACACCAGCAGAAATGCCACCCCCACTGTGACCATGAAGGCCAGGAGATTTGCATTCGCCGCGAGCCAATGTGTCAGAACGCGCATAAGCTACCAGCTAGAGAGTACGCAGATTCCTGAACGCCGCCAATCACCAAAGCGTCACGCTCAGCTATGCATTTCCGTATGCACTGTAAAAACGAGTCCAGTCTACCACTCTCCTCTTTACTTGGATGTCGCGGAAACTCCTTGCGTAATGGGGAACAAAAGGCGAAAATAACACCGTGGCGACCGCTCCCATCCCGGAACCTGATACCACCCCCCAGGTGCATGAGGATGAGTGGCCAGTCGAGTGCCAGATTTCCACAGCACATCCCCTTTCTCCACAGCAAGATTCTCCTTCCGGCTCCAGTCTCAACTGGCTTTTTGTCGACCTCAACTCCTACTTCGCCTCCGTCGAGCAGGAAGTCCGCCCCGATCTCCGCGGTCGCCCCGTCGGCGTCGTCCCCATGCTGGCCGACACCACCGTCTGCATCGCCGCCAGCTACGAAGCCAAAGCCTTCGGCGTCAAAACCGGCACGGTCGTCGCCGACGCGAAACGCCTCTGCCCCGACATCGCCCTCGTCGAGGCCCGCCACGAGATCTACGTCGACTACCATCACCGAGTCATCGAAGCCGTCGAAAGCTGCCTCCCCGTCGCCTCGGTTCTATCCATCGATGAGATGGCTTGCCGACTCATGGGCCGCGAACGCCCTCTCCTCGCCGCCCTCGAGCTCGGTCGCAAAGTCAAAGCCCGTATCCGCGACCGCGTCGGACCCATGCTGCGCAGCTCCGTCGGTCTCGCCACCAACCGCTACCTCGCCAAAATCGCCAGCGACATGGAAAAGCCCGACGGCCTCGTCGCTCTCCCCCTCGACATCCTCCCTGAAGCCCTCGCGCAGCTCACCCTCCGCGACCTGCCCGGCATCGGCACCCAAACGGAGAAGCGCCTCAACGCGAAGGGCATCCACACCATGCCGCAGCTCCTCGCCCTCAATTGCGAACAAGCCGGTGAACTTTGGGGATCGGTCTGGGGCGAGCGCCTCTGGCACTGGCTCCGCGGCGAAGACTTCGACATGTCGGAGACGGAGCACAACAAATCCATCAGCCACTCCCATGTGCTCTCGCCCGACATGCGCACCCCCGACAAAGCCTGGGCCGTCGCTCACAAGCTCCTCCACAAAGCCGCCATGCGCCTGCGTTCCGGTGGACTCTGGGCCGGCAGCATCGGCCTCGCCATCGGCTTCTCCGTCCCCCGCGGACAAAAAGCCCCAGTCAGCCGCTTCGGCGTCCCCACCCGCGGCTGGCACAGCGAGATTAATCTCAGCGAATGCCAGGACAACCAGACCCTCATCGCCGCCCTAAGCCGCCTCTGGGCCAAACGCCCCGCCGGAGCTGAATACGATCAACCTTACTTCGTAGGCGTCCAGCTCAACGGCCTAGTCCCCGGCCGCCTCCACTCCCTCAACCTCTTCGACACTTTCGAAAACACAAAAAGCCGCACCCGCCTCCTCGCCACAATGGACGAGCTCAATCACAAATACGGCACCACCGCCCTAGCGCCGGCAGCAATGCTAACCGCCTTCAAAGCCGCCCCCACAAGAATCGCCTTCAACTCCATCCCCGACTTGTTCTGAATGGCAAGTGATCTAAGGACATCGAGGACGATGAACGACGGTCAGAGCTACTGCAATTTGCTCTGTCGGAAACAGCTAATTCGGCACCAGGATCTTTCCTCGATCAAGGGGGACGTGACGTATGATTCTCGTTCATGGCGAGCTTTAGCCAATCAGAGATAGATGCTCTGATTTCGTGCCCAAAGCAGATAACAGAAGTTTCAGGGCGAGACCTTAGGCTGGACGGGGCTAACTGGCGGAAAGACGCGAAATTACTTGCCATGGATGGGACGAAGGGGAGTTTTTTGCAGTCTTCATCCGCAAGAACGACGATTTTCCAGAAAACTTCTCAGTTGGTTTGATGTACAACCCGAACGATGGTCGTTCCGAGATCAAATTACTGAGATGTAACGGAAAGCATGGGGTATTCAATAGAGGCAATAACGGATTTGATCCGGGCCACCCGCATTGGGACTTTCATATTCACAAGGCTAGCGAAGATGCCCTAGACTCGGGGAACACCGCTGAAAAGAACGCGACTGTAACCTCGGAGTTTGCATCTTCGGAAGAGGCGGCGCAGTATTTCGTGAAAGCTGTGAATATAGACCAACGAGACGCTGATCTGTATTTTCCGACAAACATTCAAACCGAAATCGATTTTGGTGGCGAGTGATATGGATCTGCTGGAAAGCTTGAAATCTGAGTTCAATCAGCATGTTGCTTTTCGCGAGAAGCGTCCAGGCATCGTGCAGGTTCTTGCGCCTCTTTTCCATGAAGATGGCGATATGGTGGATATTTTTATCGATCTGCCACAAAGGGCCGATGATCCTATTCGGATTTCGGACCACGGCATGACGCTGATGCGATTGTCATATTCTTATGAAGTGGACACGCCCACTAAGAGGAAGGTGCTTCAACGCATTCTGTCGGAGAATAACATCATCGAATCAAACGGCCGCCTTTCGATTGATACCACTCAGGAAAGCCTCTGCCCTTCACTGTTGCAATTCGCTCAAACCGTGGCGAAGGTAAGCAACATGCAGATGTTCAAACGCGAAGTGATTCAGAGTCTCTTTTATGAAAGCCTGAATGACTTCGTTTCATCTGCTCTTGCCACTTATAAACCACAACAACGTTATCTGCCGCTCCCTTCGCGCGACGATCTCGATGTTGATTGGCGATTCCCGGCGAAGAGAGATGTCTACCGGTATGGGGTGAAGGACACCGCAAAAGCCCGCCTAGCGGCACTGTCGTGTCTCGAATTTCAGAAGAATCAGATTCCATTTCGCAGCGTAATAGTGCACGAAGATTTCCAAAGCGGCTTAAGTAGGAAGGATCAACGAAGGCTCACTAATGTCGCTGACAAGCAATTCACGACTCTTGAGGATTTCAAAAAGGATGCGGAACCATACTTCGCGCGAGAATTGAGCTCCTCATCGAACGAACTTAATTGATTGGTAGCGTTGAAAGAGTGCATTGCCCCGTTAATCGGCTCGCATTACGAAAATGAACTTGGTGGGTGGCCCACCCTTCTTTTGTCTTCCCTTCAACTGACAGCCGAGTGCCCCATCCTTCGCGCATTCTGCGAAGGACGGGAAAGCCCGAACCCGAACCGTCTTTCGCGGAGAGAGCCGAGGCCTTCAGGCCTCGGAAAAAGCAGGCAGCAAAAGCGGGCCTTCAGGCCCGGACTCCGCACCAAGCTGATGAATTGTCATCCTGAGAACCCGCGCGTCTGGGGCCCCGTGGACGACGCAAGTCGTCAATGGGGTAAGCGGGGCGAAGGATCTGCTTCTCGCGCAGCCTGAATCCGCACGAAAATGGGTGCCCCAGATCTCTCAGAGACCTGGGAGAGCACGAACCCAAACAATCTCTCGCGGAAAGAGCCGTATACAGTGCGCGTCGCTCGCGTGGTCGAGCGCTACCGCCTGGATGCAGGGATTCGGCCGAGGCGCGGATCATGACGCAGCAGGAGATCGCAGGCGTGAAGAACCTCGCTTTCGAAGGCGGGGCCGTCGCCTGGAATGAGAAGCCAGTGGCCGATCTTGCCTGCCAGAAGCTCGATGGAACGGAGCGACGGGAATTCGCGGAGGAGGATTGGATCAGCGGGGTTGACGGTATCCGAAAGAATGAGCCAAACGCCGTTGTCGCGCGGAGATTTGGCGTGATCGCGGAGCATACACACAATGCGGTCGCCGATGTAGACAGCGAACCCTGAAAACATGCGACGAACCTCGGGATGCATGGGCGCAAGTGCCTCGAGGACAAACGCATGCGGCGTCTTCTGTTTCAAACGGGCCGGGCGAGCCATAGCTTCTACGGGGACCATATCAGATTCGCCAAAGAGCGAGGGCAAGCGGAGCTTGCTTCGCTCTACAGCTCGCATGCTTGGTGCCCCATCCTTCGCGCATTCTTGTCCAGTCCCAAGACATCCTTTACGGACTGTCTCGATAGATGGTTTACACTCCCCGGCGAGCGAAGCGAGTTGGGGAGTGTAAAGGGATGGCGTGGCAGACGATGGAAGTTCATGAGCAGCG
>Ga0182024_10002248_pt1 | contig 48451 bp, 43 predicted proteins | sample P32metaG_FD_120480 | JGI IMG/M metagenome (GOLD analysis project Ga0182024, IMG submission 120480) | Permafrost microbial communities from Stordalen Mire, Sweden - P3-2 metaG (Illumina Assembly) | ecosystem: Environmental > Terrestrial > Soil > Wetlands > Permafrost | place: Sweden: Stordalen...
CGGTGCTAACCTTCTTCATTGCCGGTCTCCTTTATCTCTTGTGCTTCGAGCACGTCGATAACTTGGGAGCCTACAGCATCCCGTCGGAGACCGGCCTTCTCATCCCATCTGATTACGTCAGTCTGCTATATCCTTCTCAAGGCTATGGAACTCTTGGTTGGACGATTGGTGCCGCCATTCTATGAGGCTGCGGCCAGCGCATTCGAACGGCGGGGGTTGCGCTACGCTCCCGAATGGCACACTTGCGCGGAGAACATTGCAAGGATTGACATATTCAATCTGGCTTCCGTAAACGAATTTCTCGGGTACGCCACGCGTCTTGAGGGCCTGCTGGATGGTGCTAGCCGGATTCAGGGGAAGAAATTCAAGCAATTGCCGTCATACGTGTATGACGTTTGGCTCCCGTTCGATTTCGAGCCGACGGCACAGCCGGAGATTTCAGATGGACATTGGCCGGTACCACTACTCAGCAGCTCTCGTCTGCTAATTGAGTTGGATGAAATTCAACGGCTCTCTGATCTTGACTTCAGTAAAGAACCGAGTGGCTATGAGCTAATGCGAAGCAACCCGAAAGAGTTTTACAGATCGAAAATCACGGTCGACAATACGACACTAATGCGGTGGATTTGGAGAAGACTTCATGATGCTGCTGAACTGTCCATCGCAAACTCCGTGCCAATGCTGGCCGCAGAGTGATATTGCCCGACTACAGCGCCATTCGGGTCAATGAGCGCTAACGCCTGTTAGCGCCAGTCGAACAGGTTCGTGCTACGCTGGTTGCGCTTTATGAGACGCCTAACTCAACTCAGACTTACCGACTGGGCCGTACGTACGCTGGTTGTGCTGACATTCTTTGCGTGCTTTCTTTCACCGGGCCGATGGATGTTCTCGTTGTTGCTTTTCTGCTTCGGTGCAGTCGGTCTGTGGGCACTCCTATACCCGGAGGGTATTCTAGGATGGGTCAAGACTGCCCATCCCGAGCTTGATGTAAATGACAGTTCGATTTGGTGGGTACCACGCTTGATTGGGGCATTCTTCCTTTTCTTCGTTCCAGTGCTGGCACTCGCATTTCGCGCTAGCTGGCGATAAATCCCGTTTACACTCACAACCCCGAGGCCGGCTCGCTACTGGGTGGTTTGCAGGCCACTCGGACACGTAGCGCTTGAGCATAGCGCCATCTCGTGCCATGCTGATAGGCATGGCTCCCGCGGAAACGCTGTCTCCCTACATCCAGTTCAAGGACGTCAACAAGGCGTTTGGCGATCGGGTCATTCTCAAGGACGTCAACTTTGACGTGCTGCCTGGGGAGATGGTGTGCATTCTGGGCCGCAGCGGCGTTGGAAAATCGGTGGCGCTGCATAACATCATGGGCTTCCTAAAGCCCGATTCCGGACGGGTTATTGTCGCCGGCCAAGACATTACCGACTATAACGAAGTGCAACTCGAAGATATTCGCAAGAAAGTCACGATGGTGTTTCAGAATGGCGCTCTGTTCGATTCGTTGAGCGTTGGCGAAAATGTCGCCTTTCCGCTGCGCGAAAAGCGGCAACTCTCGGAAGATCAGATTCTTCAAGTGGTGGATGGACTGCTTGAAATGGTTGGAGTGAAAGAGATGCGCGATCTGCTGCCCTCCGACCTCTCGACCGGGATGAAACGCTCTGTCGCCATCGCGCGAGCGCTCGCCGCTCAGCCGGAGTGCGTGCTCTATGACGAGCCGACGACCATGGTCGATCCCATGATGGGGAATCTTCTGGGCGATCTCATCGCGCGGCTCAAGCTGCAATTGCACCTGACTTCGGTTGTAGTCACGCACGACATGCGTCTCGCCAAGAAGCTGGCCGACCGGATCGTGTTCCTCTATGAAGGGCGCGCGATATTTTTTGGCCCTTATAGGGATATGGAGAAATCGACAGAGCCGATCATTCACGAATTTCTGGAACTCGACGAGCTGAAGCTGGAAGCGTAAGAGGTTGGCACGGCCGTCGGGCGACGCGATTCCTGGTCTACGGAAGTCTACGGAGAAAGTTATGCCGCTGGTCAGAATTGATTTGCTCGAAGGAAAAACGCCGGAGTATCACGCCCAGATTGGGCAGGTTGTTTATCGTGCGATGATCGAGACGCTGAACGTTCCGAAGGATGACTGCTTTCAGATTATCGCCGAACATTCTACGACCAACCTGATTTTCGACCGCGATTATCTTGGCATCCATCGCTCGGACGATTGCGTGTTTCTGCAGATCACGCTTAATAGCGGGCGGACTGTCGAAATGAAACAGCGCTTCTACAAGGCCGTTGCTGATGGATTGCACGAGGCTTTGAAGCTGCGGAAGGAAGACGTTTTTATCGGCCTGGTCGAGGTGCAAAAAGAGAATTGGTCGTTTGGCAATGGCGAGGCGCAGTATGCCGACGCGGCTAAAACCCCTGCTCCACCAGTTCCTCCACGGTGAGCGCTGTCTGCGCGGGTGCGCCCTTCATCATCTTCTCGACATACTTCGCGATCAGGTCGGCTTCGAGGTTTACGGGATCGCCCGGTTTCAGCGATCCGAGGTTGGTCATTTCGACCGTGTGAGGGATGATGGCGATGGTGCCGCGATTGCCTTCGAGTTTGGCGACGGTCAGGCTAATCCCTTCAATGCAAATCGATCCTTTGAAGACAGTGTACTTTTCAATTTCGGCTGGGATTTCGATATGGAGCCACCAGTTTTCGGAGTTTTGGATTCGCTCTAGCTCGATTAGCTTGCCTACTCCATCGACGTGGCCTTGAACGATGTGGCCGCCGAAACGGCCGTCGGCTTTCATGGGCAACTCGAGGTTGACGAGGGCGCCTTCGCGCATGCGTGAAAATGAGGTGCGAGTCCACGTTTCGGGCGCAAGGTCGGCGCAGAATGATTTTGCTTTGATGTCGAGCGCGGTGAGGCACACGCCACTTACTGCGACACTGTGGCCGGTGGCTAATTCTCTTGGAGCTTGCGCGGCTTCGACGGTGATGCGGCGATTCTCGCCTCGTTGCTGGATCTTTGCCACCTTGCCTACTTCTTCGACGATTCCGGTGAACATGGGCGGACTCCTAATCTAGGTTCAAGTCAACAAATCTGATTGTGATTCTGAGCGAAGCGGCAGGCTTGTATATTGCGGCGCTTCCAGCAAAATGCATGGGTCTTTCGCTTCGCTCAAGATGACAACAACAGAGTAGAAGGTTGCAACTGCTACTACACATAGGGATCGCGCAAATAACCTTCCAGCGCAAAGTCTTCACCGAAGCGATGCAATTCGTAGCGCTGCACGCACTGCGGCCTGCCGCGTAGGGCTTCATCGGCGATGAAGGGGACTGCGCCTTGGCCAAAAATCTTGGGAGCGTAATAGAGAAAGACTTTGTCGACTTCTCCCGAGGCCAGCGCCGCGCCGTTTACGAGCGCTCCACCTTCGATCAGCAGACTGGTAATTTCGAGTTCTCCTAAACTTTGGATGATGGCCGCGAAGTCGGGGCGGCCGTCGGCAGTCGCCGCTATCTGTCTTACTCGAATGCCTTTTTCTTCGAGCGCCTGTCTCACGGCTTCTTCTGCCGTTGAGTAGAGCACTAGAACGTCGTTATCGGCGGTTTGAATCAGGCGCGAGGTTGGCGGAATGCGCAGGTAGGAATCGAGGATGACGCGCAGCAATTTGCGACGGCGGGGCAGGCCGCTGCGGTCGGTGAGCAGCGGATCGTCGGCCATCACGGTGCCCACGCCAGCTAAGATTGCGTCGCTCTGATGGCGGAGTGTTTGTACATGCGCCCGCGCCACTTCACCGGTTATCCAATGGTATCCGCTGCGCGCGCCTTCGGATGTCGGCGTGGCTGCCCCAGGCTCGGAGCCGGGTTTGGTGGCGTCGGCGATTTTTCCATCGAGCGTCATCGCCGATTTCAACGTGACCAGCGGCTTGCCGCGGCGAATGTATTTGGCAAAACTTTCGTTCAGTTTTTTGGCTTCCGCCGCGAACATGCCAAGCTCGATTTTGATTCCGGCGGCGCGAAGCATCGCAAATCCTTGCCCGGCGACTCTTGGATTGGGATCTTCTATGGAGCAGACGACGCGGCTGATTCCGGCGGCGATCACGGCGTCTGCGCAGGGCGGAGTGCGGCCCTGATGCGAGCAGGGCTCAAGGTTGAGGTAAAGCGTGCCGCCACGTGCGAACTGGTCCGCTTGCTCCAGCACGAGAACCTCGGCGTGTTTTATGCCGTCGTAGGTGTGGGTGCCGGCTCCGACTTCGCGGCCTGATGCGTCGAGCACGATGGCGCCTACGGCAGGGTTGGGCGACACGAGTCCAACGCCTGCTCGCGCCAGGTCGAGCGCCTTCCGCATGTGTTGTTCGTCGAGGGTCATTTGGCAGAGCTTTTGGCCATTAGCTATTAGCCTTTTAGCTAAGAGCCAAAAGCTAAGAGCCGCACTTCACGCAAACAGCGACTCTACAAAATCTTTCGCATCAAACGGCAACAGATCGCCTACTTTTTCTCCGACGCCCACATAGCGCACCGGTAATCCCAGTTCGCGCGAAATTGCGACTACTACGCCGCCTTTGGCGGTGCCATCGAGTTTGGTTAGCACGATGCCGGTGACTCCGGAGGACTGCGTGAACTGCCGTGCTTGTTGCAATCCATTTTGGCCGGTGGTGGCGTCCATTACCAGTAAGGTTTCGTGCGGAGCGCCTGGAACGATGCGCTGGGCGGTGCGTTTCATCTTTTCGAGTTCTAGCATCAGGTTCTGTTTGGTGTGCAGGCGTCCGGCGGTATCGACAATCACGTAATCAGTCTTGCGCGAGGTTGCCGATTGCAGCGCGTCGAACAAGACGGCGGAGGGATCGCCTCCTGGCTTCGTCTTGATCACTTCCGTTCCCGTGCGCTGTCCCCAGATCTCTAGTTGCTCGATGGCCGCGGCGCGGAAGGTGTCTGCCGCGCACATCAGAACGGTTTTGCCCTGGGCTCGAAAGACCTGCGCCAATTTCCCTATGGTGGTTGTTTTGCCCGCGCCGTTCACGCCGACCACCATGATTACTTCGGGCGTGCCATCCACTTTGGTTACAGGCGGGGACGCGGTCGAGGTGAGAATGGCTATCAGTTCTTCTTTCAGCAGCCGCTTGAGTTCATTCACATCTTTGATCTGCTTGCGATCGGCCTTATCACGGAGTTTCTCCAGGACTTCATGAGTCGTTGTGGTGCCGAGGTCGGCGCCGATCAGAGTGGCTTCGAGATCGTCGAGGGTGGAGCGGTCGATTTCTTTGCCGATGGAGACGACGTCTTCGATGCGTTCGGCCAGATTCTCGCGGGTGCGCGAGACGGCCTCTTTCATGCGCTCAATAAAGCTGGGCTTCTGTACTTCGTCCAGGCTGCCAAACAGAGTTTGAATCATTCACAACGATTATAGGAGAAGCGAAGGAGGAATTTTAAAATTGTGCATTGGAATCGGTAATTGGAAGCTAAATTGATCGCGATTTGAAATTACAAATCACAAATTACGCAGTTACAAATTGTTTATGTCCGGCTGATTTCGATGGTGAGAGGATCGATTGGTTGATGTGGCGCAGGAACGGATGCAGCGCGCAGATCGATCGGGATGGTTTGCGGGTTCTGCTTTTGAATGACAATTTCTCCGCGATAAAACACCGCCATAAGGGCGGTCACCGCCCTGGGGTCGAGGCGCGTGCCGGAAAGATTTTCGATGATGCGCAGAGCATCCACAGGATCATGGGCTTTCTGGTAAGGACGGTTGGTGGTCAAAGCGTCGAACGTGTCTCCGACAGCAATCACGCGCGCCAGGAGCGGGATCTGATCGCCCTTGAGGCCATACGGATATCCGCGGCCGTTAAGCGCTTCGTGATGCAGTTCGATGCCGGGCAGCATTTCGCGCAATTGCGGTACGGGCCGCAGAATGTTGGCGCCCTTGGTGGTGTGGGTCTTCATGATCTCGAATTCTTCGGGAGTAAGAGCGCCGGGTTTTTTCAGGATGCGATCTTCGATGCCGATTTTGCCGACGTCATGCAGTTGGGCGGAGATTCGGAGAACCTCAAGGAAATCGGGATCGAGGCCCATCTCGGTGGCGATCATCATCGAGTATTTCGTGACACGGTCGGAATGGCCCTTCGTATAAGGGTCCTTTTCGTCGACCGCGCCGGCCAACATTTGAATCGACCCCATGAAGAGGTTTTTATTTTCATCGGCGGCGCGCTTCAAGTCTTCAACGAACTGTTCCAGTTCGTCTGACATGGTGTTGAAGGTGTCGGCCAGTTCGCCAATCTCAGTGCGGGTTTTGAGATGTACGCGCTGGGAGAAATCACCGCGTGCAATGGCTCGACTGGATTGGGCCAGCACCTGCAAGGGACTGGTGATCCGCCGCGCCGAAAGAATACTGAGACCGACGCTTAGAAAAACCGCAAGCCAAGCCAGCAGGCGCGCGGTGCGCTGCATCTCGTAGATGCCGCGATAGGCGTCTTCACGCGGCTTCTGCACCACGACGGCCCACTCCAGCGAAGTGACTGGGCTATAGGTGCCAAGCATCTCGGTCGTCTCTTTTCCGTCGTTGACGGTGAACTCGCGAGTCGCAGCCAGTTGCGCTTTCGAGCCCACATCGACGAAGCTGCGGACGATTTCGAAGTGGGTCATATCCTGCCCGGTCGCATACTGGGTGGTCGCACCGGCCACCAGCCGGCCCTGGCTATCGACGACGTAGGGCATGAGGCCGGTGAGGCTGACCTGTTGTAGGCGGCGGATGAGGTAATCCATATCGACAACGGATCCGATCATGCCGAGGAAACGGCCGTCGTACATGATGGGCGAACTGACCAGCATGACGGTGCGCGCCGATTTTCCGCCGCCGACCATTAAGGGTTGCCCGCTATAAACGCGGCCCTCGCGGGAGGCTTGATAGGCTCGCTCCAATTCGCGCTGGAGGAAAGCGTCCGGTTCGATTCGCCCAGCCGATACGCCCTTGGCGTCGGCATTGAGCAGGGTGGCGTAGGCAATGTCGTTCGACGAGGAGACGAAATTTTCGAGCATGGCGCGGAGCTCAGGCGTGAGCAGTTTTTGCGCGCTCTTCTCGGAGATGGGATCGCCGCCGTCGCTCGGGTTGGCCAGCATCATGACCTGGACCGACGACGACAGATTGGCCAGCATCATGTGGAGCGCTTCCTGATGCTGCGAAATATCGTCAGCCAAAGAACGCGTGACCGTATTCTGAAGCAGCATTTCGTTGGTTTTCAGACGCTCGCGATTCATGCTCTCGATCTGAACCGAGTAGAAATACATAGGAAGGACACTGATGGCCAGAAGCACGCCAAGGATGACGTACAAGAGCGGAATGCGCGTGGGAATAGGAAGCTTCAAGGGCAAAAGACAGTCCTGCTGGGCCAAGTCTGGCGGGCCAAGTGCGGGGATGACATGGTCCGTCTCAGTAATCATTTTAGTTTGCTGGTGAGTGCTGGCCTCAGGTGCTTAAAGTACAGTCGACCGTTACCGAAGTACCCCGGGCAAGTAACCGATGCGCGTCGGAGGGATAGGACCGCCAGTAGAAAGAGGGATCTACAGGTTCGGGGTTAGGCGCATCCAATAAAGCCGGTTTATAATACGCCAACCGGTAAGGGGTGCGGCATGTGGTCCCTTAAGATTCGCTCCGATTCTTCCAGGCTCCTTGCGTTCCTTCTCGCCGTCTCCTCACTTGCGCTTGCGGGGAATGCTCCGGCTGCAAAGATTACGCCGAAGACACGCCAGGAAATCATTCATGCCTTCAGCGATGAACTGGTATTTATACGGACCAATTTCCCGATGGGGAAGTCAGGGCTGAAACTGAAGAACGGAACCACAACGCCTAACGGGCAGGAATTGCAGCAATTGATGGTGCTCTGGGGGCCGGCGGCGAAGCCGGGCGATCGCGCCCGCATCAGCGGAATAGTCATCAAAGACGATCACATCCATTTTGAGATTAATGGCGGCCCGGTGAAGTGGAAGTGGTACCAGCATGTTCATCTGGATGCGGGTGTAAGTGCGACGCCGATTACTCCAGGCGATCCTTCCGCTAACGCCCGCGGGTCATACGTCGATCTTTATTTCGACAAGTATGTGCCGGAAATAACCGGGCCGGAGCTGAAGCAGTTGCTGCGGCCGGTATTTGATTTCGACGCGAAGAGTGGGGCCGAGGCGTATCTGGAAACGGTTTCGCCGCAGATCAGAGATGCCATCAAGAATCACCATGTGCTGGTGGGAATGAATCATGACATGGTTCTCTATGCCAAGGGGCGCGCACCGCGGAAGGTGCGCGAGCGCGCCGACGATGTGGAATACGAAGAATGGATCTACGGCGAGCCGCCGCAGGACGTGGATTTTGTGCGCTTCGTCGGCGATGAAGTAGTGCGCGTCGAAACCATGAAAGTGGACGGGCAAAAGATCGTGCGCGTCGACAAGGAAGTGGATCTTGGAACAACGGTGGCGAAGCAAACAGAGCGTCCGGCGAATGCGCCTACGTTGAGACGTCCGGGAGAGGATATGCCGCAGTCGAATCCCGCGAATCCTTCGACCATGCCGCCGGTGCCACCGCCGGCGCCGCCATCCGGGCCGGGTTCGGATCCGGGGCCGCAGATGGAAGTGGCGGCCGCGCCTGCGACGAACTAAGGTCTGGCGAAGCTAAAGTCTGGCGAAACTTTTACAATAATGCCGGCGGGTTTCACGACCGAAGTGAAGCTTCTGCTATCGACCTACCGCGCCTCGACCTTCTAAACTATAAGAGTGAAGATTGCCCTGGGCCAGATCAATCCCACCGTGGGGGACTTCTCTGGCAATGCTGCCAAGATCATTCAGTTTTCGGTGCAGGCGCGAGGCGCTGGCGCCGGCCTGATTCTTTTTCCCGAACTCTCCGTTTGCGGATACCCGCCGCACGATCTGGTCGAGAGGCCGTCGTTTGTGGCGCGCTGTCGCGCGACGGTGGAGAAGATTGCTGCTGAAATCCAGGGCGTTGCCGTGATCTGCGGGACGGTTACGCCGGCTCATGCCGACTCCGGCAAGAAGGTGATGAACTCCGCCGCGCTGCTGCGCGACGGGCGCATCGAGTTTATCCAGTCGAAGATGTTGTTGCCGACTTACGACGTCTTTGACGAGATGCGCAACTTTGCTCCCGCGAAGAGCCAGCAACTCTTTAGCTTTTGCGGCAAGCAGATGGCTTTGACCATCTGCGAAGACGCGTGGAACGACAAGCGTTTTTGGAACCGGCGGATGTATGGCGTCGATCCGGTGGAGGAACTGGTGCGGGTGGGCGGTAATTTCGTGCTCAACATTTCCGCGTCGCCGTTTTGGCTGGGGAAGCGCGAGTTGCGGCGCGACATGCTGACTGCGATTGCACGCAATCAGAAGGTTCCGGTCGCCATGGTCAATCAGGTGGGCGGGAACGACAGCCTGGTCTTTGATGGGTCGAGCCTGGTGATTGCGCCGGACGGGACGGTGATTGCGCAAGGGAAGTCGTTTGAGGAAGACCTGATTTATTTCGATTCGCAACAACTGAGCGGCGACATGCACGCGCAGATCGAGGGCGAAGAGGCGAGCGCATATGAAGCGCTGGTTCTCGGCACGCGAGATTATGTTCGCAAGTGCGGTTTCAAGCGGGCGATCATAGGGCTCAGCGGAGGCATCGACTCGGCGCTTACGGCTTCGATTGCGGCGGATGCCCTGGGGCCGGAGAACGTCGTCGGCGTGGGCATGCCGGGGCCGTATTCATCGCGCGGATCGATTGACGACGCGCGTGAGTTGGCGGACAACCTCAAACTTCGCTTCGAAGTGCTTTCAATCGATCAGATCTACGAGGCTACGCGGTGCACGCTGGCGCCGGTGTTTGCCAGAATGCCGGAAGACGTCACGGAGGAAAATATACAGTCGCGGGCGCGCGGATTGCTTCTGATGGCATTGTCGAACAAGTTTGGCGCGCTGGTGCTATCGACGGGCAATAAGAGCGAGTTGGCGGTCGGTTATTGCACGCTCTACGGCGACATGGTGGGTGGGCTGGCGGTGATTTCGGATGTGCCGAAGACGCTAGTGTATCGCTTATGCGCGTATGTTAACTCTCGGCGCAGAGTGATTCCGGAGGCGACGATCGAGAAGCCTCCGTCGGCGGAGTTGCGCGCGGATCAGAAAGATTCTGACTCGCTTCCGCCCTATGATGTGCTGGATGCGATTCTGGAAGATTTCGTGGAGGATATGGCGTCAGCCGAGCAGATTGCGCGCACGCACAATTTCGATCTGGAGTTGGTGCGGCGCGTGATAAGGATGATCGAGCGCAGCGAATATAAGCGGCAGCAGGCGGCTCCCGGGATCAAGATCTCGGCGAAGGCGTTCGGGTATGGGAGGAGATTTCCGATTGCTGCGAAGTCGGAGGTGTAGCGAGCTGCTTGGGTTGGCTGGATAGGAAAGGTTTCCGCAAGGGTATCGATAGTGCTAACAAAATACATAGGTCCTTCGCTTCGCTCAGGATGACAATGAGAATTTCGAAGCGAAGTTGCGGGACGGGGCACTAAGCCGCTTCTTGTACAATCGAATTTCAAGTTAAACGCCAATTATGACGCTCATCTATCGCACTTTGCTTTCTGTTATTTTCCTGTCCGGCATTGTTATAGCTCAAACCAGCCCAACGCTGCAGACCAGGCCTGCCGCCAAACCGGCTGCGGCGGTCACGACGGTTCTGCCCAGCGAGGACACGGTCAACGCGTTCTTGTTTCAGATGTTTGGTTATGACGCGACTGTCACGTGGAAGGTCGGCGATATTCGTCCATCGGAGATTCCGGGGCTGGCGGAGGTTACGATCACGGTTAATAACGCGCAGGGGGCGAACCAGAATCGGCTGCTGATCAGTTCTGACGGTATGCATGCGATTACGGGCGACGTGCTGCCTTTCGGAGCGAAGCCGTTTGACGATGCTCGCGCGAAACTGGAAAAGGGCGTGAATGGCCCGGCCAAGGGACCGGAGAAGGCCGCGGTCACAATTGTCGAATTCAGCGACATGCAATGCCCGCACTGTGCCAAAGCCGCTCCCGGAATTGAACAACTGTTGGCGCAGGAGCCGGAAGCCCGTTTTGTTTTCCAGAATTTTCCGCTGCCGATGCATGACTGGGCTGAAAAGGCGGCGGACTATGTCGATTGTGTCGGGCGGGCTACGAATGATGCGGTGTGGAAATTTATCCAAAAAACATTTGACGATCAGGCGAATATCACTGCCTCGAATGCCGACGAAAAGCTGAAAGCCATCGCGACGGCATCGGGCGCGAATGGCGATCAGATCGCCGCCTGCGCCGCCAAGGGGGATACGATAGCGAGAGTTGAAACTTCTCTTGCACTGGGAAAGTCGTTAGGAGTGACAGGCACTCCGACACTCTTTATCAACGGGCAAAATCTACCCGGCAACGCGCCCGTCGAGCTGTTGAAGAAGATTGTGGACTTTAAGGCAAGCCAGAAGTAGATCGGGTGATCTGAAAACCAAGGGCTCTGGCTTTTCGGTTTTTCGATCGCCCGATCACTTCAGCCAGATTTCCGGGGCTTCGGGGCGATCGGGGCTGCGGACTACGTGGGGCGTAATCAGGATCAGGAGTTCGTCATGCTCTTCTTGTTTGGTACGCTGCGAGGTCAAGAGGCCCAGGCCGGGTACCGTAGAGATTGCGGGAAGCCCGCTTAGCGTCCTCGCATCGGAGTCGGTAATCATCCCAGCGACAACGGCGGGCTCGCCATCCCTCACCAGAATTCCACCTTTATATTCGCGATTAAGAATGTCGGGGATGCCGTTGCTGGAAACGGTTCCCAGAGTGCGGAATTGAATCTCTAACTCGAGCGCAATGTCGGAATTATTGTGCACGAGCGGCTTTGCTTTGAGCGTAAGTCCGATGTCTTCGTAATTGACCGACGGAAACGGAGCGGCATAGGACTGGTTGCCGACGACCGACGCGATCGCTGGGTTGTTATAGATGGGCGCGAAGCTGGCGTTGAGAATGGGATAGCGCTGTCCGAGCTTGAAAGTCGCGTCCTTCTCCTGCGAGGCGCGCAACTGGACGTGATCGATTTGACGAACAGAACTTTCATTCATGGTGAGCGCGGCGGACAGCTGATCGAGGCTCAGGCCCATGAAGGTGAGTCCGCCGCCGAAGGTTGCCAGTGGCTGGCTGAAGATTGAATTCTGTTGGCCTTGCAATTGCGCAAGTAGAGCGGAGATGGTGGTATTACCGGCCTGATTGATGCCGCCCGATGCGATCAGCTGGTTGATCAGGCTCTGAATGTTTTGGCCGGCCAGACCGGCGAGAGCGGCCACTGGAATGTTATACAGATTGAAAGTGTCGGGAACATGCAGGCCGATGTTGCTCATGTAAGTGTGGTCGACCTGAAATACTTGGAGGTCGAGCATCACCTCCGGCCGTTCGCCATTGAGTTGTCCGAGGAACTCGGTCGCGGCTTCGAGCGCGGGTTTTGGTCCGCGCAGCGTGATGGTGCTGGCGGCGGTATTGAGGCTGACGAGTTTGAACTCGAATAGCGTCCGCAGCGAATTCAGCAGTTCATTGAGATCCTGCGGGGAGTTATTGCCCGGAATATAAAACGAGCGCAGGCCCATGCGGTCGTAAGTGCGATGATTTTCGGGATTGTCGACGGCGGTGAAGAGAACCTTGTCGTCGAGCGCCACGCTGAAACTCTTGGTGACGGCGGAGGCGGCGCGGATGGCGGTTGCGAAATCGGCATTTTGGATTTCAAAATTTACGCGGCGGCTGGGGAAGCCATCGTCGAAAATTACGGTGAGACCGTAGCTGGTGGCGACGGCGGTGATTAACCCCTTCGAGTCGCCGCGATAGTGGAAATCGTGGAGGCCGTCAATCGGCTGGGCGGTGATCGAGTTGGAACTGGCAACCACCTGCGGAAGTTCGGTGGTGTGCATGGTGACTGGTCCGAGGGCATCACGAATGCGCTGCTGGGCGAATTCATTTTGGGGATCGAGGTTGAGCGCGGCTCGGAATTCGGCTAGTGCTTCGACCTGCTGGCCGCCGAGGAGGTCGTTGTTTCCGCGCTCCAGATGGAGCCCGGCCAGATGCTGGCGCGTGAATTCGCGGGCGGTCAGGTACTCAACATTTTGTGGAACGAGCCGAGCAGCTTCCTGAAATTCGTAAAACGCTTGGTCGAGATTTTGTGGGTTGTCGTTCTGCGATTTTTCAAGTTTAAGGCCGCGGCCGAAGGCTTGGCGAGCGGCTTTCAGGTCTTTCGATGGACCATGGCAACGGGGCGCGCTACCGGAGTTGGAGCAGAGCGGTAGCGCAGTCGCTGGCGGCGCAGCGGATGGCGCAGTGGCGACGGTTGGAGTGTCCGCGGCGGAACACACTGCAGACAGCAACCACAAGATTCCTGCCAACTGCCATCGCATAGTAACTACTATAGAATGCCTGGGCGCGGCTGTCTTGCAAGCGAAATACTCGGAAGGGAACTACGGTCGTAACGGGCGGTGGCTACCGCAGCATTAGGCGTTCGATGCGCGTGGCGCGGCCGGTCTGGTCGTCGCAATCGACGACCACTCCACAGAGGCGCACATCGCCATTGGCGGCCTCGAAGCGCGCGGGCATTCCGGTTAGGAATCGTTCGATCACTAATTCTTTTTTTACTCCGATGACGCTGTCATAGGGGCCTGTCATGCCGACGTCGGTGATGTAGGCAGTGCCCTTCGGCAGGATGTTTTCATCGGCTGTGGGAATGTGCGTATGGGTGCCGACGACGGCGGTGACGCGGCCGTCGAGATACCATCCGAAGGCGACCTTTTCGGAGCTCGCCTCGGCGTGAAAATCTACGAAGACGATCTTCGCCTTGATTTGTTCGAGAAGGCGATCGGCGTAGCGAAAGGGATCGTCGCACGAGCCCATGAAGACGCGTCCCTGAAGATTTACGACGGCGTAGGGGACGTTGTTTTTCTGGCCTTCGTAGACTCCCCAGCCGGGCAAGCCTTGCGAGAAGTTTGCCGGGCGTAAGAGGCGGCGCGCAGGGCTGTGCGGGTTGCCATCGGCCATCTGGAAATATTCGATGATCTCGCGTTTATCCCAGACATGATTGCCGGTGGTCATGACGTCGATCCTGAGATCGAAAAGCTCTTCGGCGAGCGAAGGAGTGATACCGAAGCCAGCCGCAGCATTTTCGCAGTTGGCAATGACGAGATCGACGCCGTGATGCCGGCGCAGTTCGGGGAGACGATCTTTTACGATGGTTCGTCCGGGACGGCCGAAAATGTCGCCGATAAAAAGAATTTTCAAGGCTCGATGGTACCACGGTGAAAAGCGCGCCGGTCGGGGCGTGGCGAAGAGAGAAGCGGCGATCGATTACTGGCTGCTGATTTCAGCCGTCTTCAGGAAATCGTAATTTCCTGACGGATTTAAAGTTATGTTCCGAATGCGGCGCGTGTGCACGAGCACGTTATCGAAGTACCACAGGTTGATCGACGGCACATCCTGCGCCAGGATTTCCTGCACCTCACCATAGAGTCGCTTGCGCACATTCTGATCGATTTCTCGTTGCGCATCGTTGATCAGGCTATCAATCCGCGGATTGGAATAAAAACTGCGGTTGCGCCCCGCCGGAGGAAAGTTTCGCGAGTGAAAGACTGCGTCAAAAATATCGGGATCTTCGATTCCGCCGGTCCAGCGCAGCGAATAGAGCTGGAAGGCGCCACTGGTGACGTCGGCAAAAAACGTGGCAAACTCGAAGGTGCGAATGTCGAGCGCAATGCCTACCTCCCGCAGTTGCTGTTGCATGACGGCAACCATCAAGCGGGTGTTTTCGTCGGTCGAGGTTTTCATCGTGATATGAAAGCGCACGCCGTTCACGGCGGGATGTCCGGCGGCGTCGAGTAGTTGGCGAGCCCTACCCGGGTCGTAATCGTAGTGGGACACGTCATCGTTGTAAGCCCAGCTTTGACGCGGCAGAATGCTGTAGGCAGGCTGGACTTGGTTGCGCCACAGGTATTCCATCATCGGTCGACGATCCAAAGCGTACGCAATTGCTTGCCGAACTCGTACATCCTTCAAGATAGGATCGCGCAGATTGAATGCCAGGTAGGCTAGTCTGGTACCGGGCCCGTGCTGGACCACGAGAGAAGGATACTGTTCGAGGGTGAGCACGGTGTCGGGCGTCATCGGCGAGTTGCTGGTGACGTCGGCACTGCCTTTGCGCAACTCGAGGGCCTGCGTGGTGGCGTCGGGAACAACAGCGAAACGCACACGGGCCAGATGCGGAATTTCGCCCCAGTAAGAGTCGTTGCGCTGCAGGATTACTTCTTTGTCCGTCTCCGCGCTGACGAATTTGAAAGGACCCGTTCCGATGGGTTGGCGGGTGATCTCATCGAGCGAGCCGTAGGGTACGATCCCAATCGCTCCCTCCGAAAGATTCCACAGAAGGCCGGCCCACGGCTCTTTCAGACGGAACACTACCGTCAGTTCATCGGGCGTTTCGATGCGATCCACGAAACGGTAGGTTGACGTTTTGGTGCTGCGAATTTTGCCAGCGAGTAGAGAGTCGAAGGTCCACTTGACGTCGCGAGAACTAAGCGACTGCCCATTGTGAAATGTCACTCCGCGATGCAAGTGGAAAACGTAGGTCAGCGGGTCGGGAGTTTCCCAGCGCTCCGCTAAGCCGGGTTGAACATTGAAGTGCTCGTCGCGCGTGAGAAGCGCGTCGAAGAGGAGTTCGTCAATGCGCTCCGATTGCCCATCGACGCCGACTCGCGGATCCAGATTCGTGGGGCTGCTCTCGATGATCATGACCAGCGTGTTGGGGTCAGGTGGTTGGGAGCAGGAGAGGAATGGCAGGAGCGACGTGATAGCGATTAGCAGCAGGGCTCGCGATGTATTGAGGGTGCGTGCACGGAGCAGGTTTTTCGCTTCGCGAAGAATGACAATTCTTCCAGGAACTGCTGTGCTACGCATACGAGATCTTTCCCATGATTGCCGGACGCTTTGCTCCTGTCGCCGATGGCACATTGCTTGGCCTGCGATGCCAGGTCTCATGCGCGAGCAGGGCGAACGCCACGGCCTCCTTGGCTTCGGCTGGAACTCCGAATTCGTCGGAGAAATGCAGGCTTATGCCTAAGGGCGCGACGGCATCGTGCAGCATGGACATCAGCGTGGGATTCTTTGCGCCTCCGCCGGAGACGATCATCTGATGATCGCGCTTTTGGCGGCGGGCCGAAGTGGCTGGAGAAATGAATTTCGGCACGACGAATTGTTTTACTGCGTTCGCTATTGAATGCGCGGCTAGTGCGGTGGCAGTTGCTACGATGTCGGGCTTGCTCGAGCCTTGGCAGAGTTGAAGAAAACGGCCGACGTATTCGCGGCCGAATTCTTCGCGCCCCGCTGTGCGCGGAGGGGTCTGCCGAAAAAACGGCGCGCGCAACAGCTGGGCGATTACGTGATCGAGAACGCGGCCGGAGGCGGATACTTTGCCGTTGTGGTCGTAGCGCTTTCCGAACAACTCTTCCATTACAGCGTCGATGACCATGTTGCCCGGGCCGGTGTCAAACGCGATTAGTTGGTCGAGGGACGCTCCGGCCGGAATTGCGGTGAGATTTGCAATGCCGCCGATATTCTGCGCGATGCGGCTGAGGCTCGCGTCGCGATAAAGAAGATAGTCGAGGAAGGGAACCAAGGGCGCGCCTTTTCCTCCGGCAGCCATATCGGCGGGACGGAAATCGGAGACCACGGGCACTCTAAGGTTCGAGGCGATGATGGCGGCTTCGCCGGTTTGCCATGTGACGGCTAATTGGCGGCCGAGAAAACGCTGCGGTGTTCCTTGGTGATAGAGTGTCTGGCCGTGACAACCGACGAGGTCGAGTTTGACGCGATGCTGGCGCGCGGCTTTCGCGATTGCTTCGGCATAAAGTTCGCCGAGAAGAAAGTTCAGGCGAGCTAGATCGGCGACGCGGGCTAATTCCGCATTCATCATTCCTAGGATTGCGCGCCGCACGGGGGCGGGGAAGGGATATTCCTCGTGAGCTAGAAGAGTGCAATTGGCGCGGCGATTCTTGCGAGGAGATAAACTCTTGGGTCGTCCAGCGGGCTCGTTGGCGAAGCGCACCAGTGCCACGTTGATTCCGTCGGCTGAGGTGCCGCTCATGACACCGGCAACGATCATCGTCATGCGCGATCCTGATTCTTCGCTGAATTCTTGCCGGTGCGTGCGAGTGTGGCCATACGGATTTCTTCGCCGAACTCCCAGAGTTGGCGGGCAAGTTTCTCGACTCGCGCAGGATTGAGCGCGGGAGCGTGGCGTCTTATCGCCGCTGTCTTATCTGATTTCATCCATCGCTTCTTGAAGGCAAGGATGCGACGCGCGGATTCCTGGGCGCGGCGGGCGAAGTTCGGGTCGCGTTCGGCTTCGTGAATCAGTGCCTCGTAGGCCCGAGCGACCGTCTCTTCTTTATGGCAGACCAAGGCGATATCGCCGCCGGCACGAATGTGCTGCACGACTGACTGTTCGATGGAAGCAAAATCCTGGACAGATCCCATCTCCATGTCGTCAGAGACGATGAGCCCGGCGTAGCCAATCTTTTTTCGCAGAATGTCGGCGATCCATTTTTTCGAGAGCGATGCGGGGATCGCTTCTTTTGTTACGGCGGGAAAGGCAGCGTGCGAGACCATGACCATTGGCAACTCGCGGCGGAGGACGCGGTAGGGGACCAGATCCTGCTCCCATAATTTGCGTAGCGGTTTTTCGACACTGGGGAGTTTGTGGTGGGTGTCGAGGGTGGCCTCGCCGAGTCCCGGGAAATGTTTGCCGCAGCCGAGTACCCCGGCATCGCTTAACCCGCGCAGAAACTCGCGCGCGGAGATGACGACCTGCCTCGGATCGTCTGAGACCGCCCGCGAACGCATTACCGAACGCGACGCATCGAAGGCCAGGTCGAGGACTGGGGCAAAATCTACGTTGAATCCTAGGGCGCGGCAGTTTTCGCCGATCACTCGTCCATGCTTGCGAAAGAGGGCGCGGCTTCCGGTGGCGAAAACCTCTGCTGGAGATGGCGCGGGGCCAATCGCGCTGCGGAAGCGGTCGACCGTGCCGCCCTCGAGGTCGACGCAAGTGAACAGCGGCGTGGATACGCACTTTTGGCATTCGCGAAGGAGAGAGTGCGTCTGCTCGGCTGTTTTGATGTTGCGGGCAAACAGGATTACTCCCGCCGGCTGAATCTTCGTGAGCAGGGAAGCTAGGTGCGGAGACACCTCGGTTCCGTCGAAGCCGATGATTAGGAGTTGGCCGATGTTCGGGCCGTTAGATAACCGTTCCATCCGTCTCCAAATCTGCAACGGCGCGAAGCGTATGTTCGACCCATTTTGCGAAATCGTCTTTATCCGGGCTAGCCGGATCAGCTAGATTTTCAGCAATCTTAAATTCACCAAGCGCCTGCGGGAACTCGCCTCGGTCGTACAGAACCTCCCCGACGTGGAAATGAACTCGCGCAACTAGCGAGCGCGCCAACGGCCCGTTGATTGCCTCTTGGTATAGTGCCAGCGCGTGATCGTGTCGTCCAAGGAGTCTGTGCGCCTCCGCCTCCCGATACGAAAGCTCAGCTCTTTGTTCTGGGGAAATATCTTCCGTTTTGAGAGCATTCGCGATAGACAACGGCTCGACGGAATGACCGAGAGAGATTAAGTTTTCGATCAGTCGAAGCTGGGCATCATGTCTGAGTTCAATCTGCTCATTATCATTCAAGAAGTCTGCATGCTTCTTGAGAAACGCTTTGAGTTCTTGCACCGCTAAGTCGGATTCATCCGCGTGTCCGAGAGCGCATGCCAGCGAGAATTCCGCGTACGGTCGGCTCGGACTCCCTTCCGGCAAAAGCCTTACCGCTTCCGAAGCTGCCTCAACCTCTTTGTCGAATTGGCCGAGGTCATAATAACAAAGAGACTCGTGTAGGAGGATTGAACTCCTATCCGTCGGGTCCATGGCGCTCTCTTGAAGTGCTTTAAATTCCACCAACGCCTCGGCTGCGTGACCAGACTCTCGAAGCATTTGTATCTCTCGAAATCGATTCCAATCGGTCATTTATTCTCGCGTCGCGTTGCCGCAACATATGCGGCAGGCTACTATGGCCGATCGGCCAGATTTTCTCCGCGCACTCCGCGTCTCGGCGGTTAGATTTCCTTCTTCAACTCCGCCAACAAGTTTAGCGCCTCAAGCGGTGTCAGCCGGTTCAAATCGACCTCGCGAAGCTTTTCTAGCACTGGCTGCGAGAGCGGGGTGAAGATGGTTAACTGCGTGGGGCGCTCCAGCTCTGTGGATGCTCCCGGCGTCAGATGATCGGAGAGACGACGCTCGGAGGATTCGTGCTCGGCTAGGACTTCGCGGGCGCGAACTACGACTTCGTTCGGCAAGCCCGCCAGCTTGGCGACCTCGATTCCGTAACTGCGGTCGGCAGCGCCTGGTTCTACGCGGCGCAGGAAGACCACGCTTCCTCCGGCCTCTTTGACGGAGACGTGATAGTTTTTTACGCCGCTTAATTGTTCGGCCAGTTCGGTCAGTTCGAAATAGTGCGTGGCGAATAAAGTTTTGGCGCGTACTTTTGCGTGCAGATATTCGACGGCGGCCCAGGCGATTGCGAGGCCGTCGTAGGTGGAAGTGCCGCGGCCTACTTCGTCCAACAAAATTAATGAGCGGGCGGTTGCGGTGTGGAGAATCGCGGCCGTCTCCGTCATCTCGACCATGAAGGTGGAGCGGCCTCGCGCCACGTTGTCGCTGGCGCCTATGCGGGTGAAAACGCGGTCGACGATGCCGAGGCGGGCGGTGCGCGCGGGGACGAATGAACCCATCTGCGCCATGATCACGATCAGCGCGGCTTGGCGAAGATAGGTGCTCTTGCCTCCCATGTTGGGGCCGGTGAGGACGATGATGTTATGCGAGGCATTCTGCGGCTTATTTTGCGGAGATGAATTCAGGAAGACATCGTTGGGGACGAAACGCTCGCTGCCGGCAGCCAATTCCTGTAGTTCGATCACGGGATGGCGGCCTTCGACTATTTCCAGGTCGCCGGCGTGCTCGGCGTTGTCGGCTTCGAAGCGCGGGCGGCAGTAATTTCGTAACGCGGCGATGTGCGCCAGGCAGCCGAGGACGTCGACTTCGGCCAAGGCCAGCGCGGTTTGGCGGATGCGCTTGGCCTCGGCGGCTATCGTGGAACGCAGTTCGGCAAAGAGGCGGCGCTCGATCTCTACAATTTTTTCCTGGGCGTCCAGAATCTTGGATTCGTATTCTTTGAGCTCGGGAGTGGTGAAGCGTTCGGCATTTACGAGCGTTTGCTTGCGCTCGTAGTCGGCGGGCGAGAGATGGAGATTGGATTTCGAAATTTCTATGTAATAGCCGAAGATGGAATTGAACTTTACTTTGAGCGATCCGATGCCGGTGCGCTCGCGCTCGCGGGTTTCTACCTGCGCGAGATATTGTTTGGAGTTGCGGCTCAGGTCGCGGAGTTCGTCGAGATCTTTGTCGACGCCTGCGGCAATCACTCCACCATCGCTCAGCGTGAGCGGCGGCTCGGGGACCAGAGTGCGGTCGATTCCGTCGCGGAGATCGCTGAGTTCGTCGATTGCGGAGTGCAACATGGAGAGGCGGTGCGCCGGCAGTCCAGCTAGTACGGTTCGCACCTTGGGGATTCGCGCTAATGATGCCGCGAGCGCCAGCACGTCGCGTGGGTTCGCGTTCTCGAGGGTGACTCGGCTGAGCAGGCGCTCGAGGTCTAGGATTCCATCGAGCGACCGGCGCAGGTCTTCGCGGCGCAGCGTGTCTGTTACTTGAACTTCGACGGCATCCTGGCGGTCGTTGATCTCGGCTTGATCTAATGATGGGCGCAGCAGCCAGGTGCGCAGCAGGCGCTTGCCCATAGGCGTCACCGTCACGTCGAGGCAGCGGAACAGAGTTACTCCGGCGTCGGTTCCAGCAAAGAGAGGCTCGATTAGCTCGAGGTTGCGGACGGTTACGGCGTCGAGCACGAGGCAGTTCTGGCGCTCGTAGAAGCCAATGCGATCGACGTGATCGAGCTTGCCGCGCTGGGTAGAGCGAATGTAGTAGAGGATCGCTCCGGCAGCGGATGCCGCCGCCTGCTTGCCCGCCAGTCCGAAGCCTTCTAGCGAGAGGACGCCGAAGTGATTTTCGAGGAGGGGGATAGCGTGGTCGGGAGCGAAGATCCAATCGTCGAGGGGAGTTTCGGCTAAGCCGTTTGTCGACCGAATGGGTGCTGGCCCGGTCGAGGGGCTGGTCGACGTTTGTTGCGGGGAGGAAGAGGTGATGTCGCGAATCTCTGCCCTCGTTCTATTTTCGAAGAGCGGGGCGGATGACCCGTAAAGCACTTCTTTTGGGCGCAATTGTTCAAGTTCTTCTTGAACGCGGCGTGCGGCCGATTCGCCGGCGAATTCAGTGGCGCGAAACTCTCCAGTGGAAAGATCGAGGGCGGCAAAACCGGCGCGATCTCCGACGGTGGCCACGGCCGCCAGGAAGTTATTCTCCTCGGCATTCAAGGAGGAATCAGCGGCCGTGCCTGGGGTGACTACGCGGGTCACCTCGCGGCGTACGAGTTTCTTGGCGAGGCGCGGGTCTTCTACCTGTTCGCAGACGGCGACCTTGAAGCCGCGGCGGATGAGCTTTGCGATGTAGCCTTCGGCGGCGTGGTAGGGGACGCCACACATGGGGATGACAGCGCCTTTTTCTTTATTGCGGGAGGTGAGGGTGATCTGCAATTCGCGCGCGGCCAGGATGGCGTCGTCGAAAAAAAGCTCGTAGAAATCTCCCAGCCGGAAAAACAGCAGAGCGGTGGGATGCTCTTTCTTGATGGCGGCATACTGGCGCATCAGCGGCGTGGAGAACTCGGACATGGAGGATTGGGCGATGGGTAATTTGTAATTTGTAATTGGGTAATTTGCAATCCGCCTCCAGTGCATATGTGAAATGGTGGGCGCGCGAACTAAATTACAAATCACCAATTGCAAATTACAAATTCTTTTGTTCTCCTTACCGCATGGAACTCCGTAAAGATCCCATCACCCGTTCGTGGGTTATTACGGGCGACGATGTTGTCGATCCGGCTCCGCGTTCGCAAGCTTGCCGGTTTTGCGGTGCTGCCGCCGATTCTGCGCAGGTGGTGGCCACGCTGCCCGGACTGGATGGCAGCGCATGGTCGGCGCGCTCGGTCGTGCATCCGCATGCGCTCTACCACATCGAAGGCGAGGCGGCGCGGCGCGGCGATGGGCTCTACGACCGCATGGGATCTGTCGGGGCGCACGAGGTTTTGTTGGAAAATCCGCGCCACGACGGGCACCTGTGGAACGCGAGCGACGCCGAGGTGGAGCAATTTCTACGTCTGATCGCGTCCCGCATACAGGATTTGAAACGCGACAACCGCTTCAAATACATCAGCATTTTTAAGAACCATGGCGCCGGAGCAGGGCAGGAGTTCGATCATCCGACTTCGCAACTGACCGCGACCACGTTTGTGCCGCGGCGTGTTCTCTACGAACTGCGCGCCGGGCGCGATTATTACGAAAGCAAAGAGCGGTGCGTCTTCTGCGACATTCTGGCGCAGGAGGAGCGGCAGGGACTGCGCATCGTCGAGACTCGCGGGGATTATGTGGCGTTCTGTCCGTTTGCTCCGCGCGTGCCGTATGAAACGTGGATCATGCCGCGCAGCCACGAAGCTTCGTTCGAGCGCACGGGCTCTTTGCGCGTTGGAACGCTTAACGACCTCGCCGCGCTGCTGCGTCACACGCTGCAACGGATCCGCACGGTCACAGAGGGATTTCATCTTGTTCTTCATACTTCCCCGAACGCCCAACATCCTTCGGCGACGCTCGGATACTGGAAGACGCTGGATGAGGATTATCACTGGCACATCGAGATTCTGCCGATTCTCGAGGCCAAGGCGCGGTCTTATACGTTCAAGGAGACTTACTATTCTCCGGTGGCGTCGGAGACGGCGGTGAAACGGCTGCGCGACGCCAAGATCTGAGAAATGCGAAGCGAGGATCTGAGAAATTAGGAGCTGAGAAACAGGATCTGATGCCGATCAGAAAGTCTATGCCACGAACGTTTCAGTCAAAAAAAGGACTGCCACAAAAGACAGCCGTTCTATTGCTCATTTTGGCCACGCTGTCCGTGGCCGCGTCGGCATTCGGCCAAACAACGCCGCCGGCTCCGGCCGAGAAGCGAGACATTCTGTGGATGAAGCTGGAGGATTCCATTCTTGGCATCGACCGCAATCTCGATGGCGTGATGGGCGTCGCTATCGTCGATCTCACCGACGGGCATAAGTACCTGCTGCACGCCAATGATGTTTTTCCGCAGGCGAGCTCGATCAAGATTTGTGTGCTCGCCGAGCTTTATCGGCAAGCGCAGCAAGGCGAGCTGAAGCTTACCGATCTTTATACCGTCAATGCCGCCGATCTGGTGCCGGACAGCGACATTATGAACGGGCTGACTCCGGGCGTTACCCGTATCACGCTGCGCGACCTTGCAACCATGATGGTCGCGGTCAGTGACAACTCCGCGACGAATGTGCTCATCGACCGCGTCGGCATGGAGAACGTGAATGCGTTCCTGAGCGCGCAGGGATTGCGCGATACGCGGCTTCGCCGCAAGATGATGGACCTTAAAGCCGCCGCCGAGGGGCGCGAAAATATTTCTACTCCTAGCGAAATGGCGAAGTTGCTGCAGGGGCTCTATCGCGGCGAGATTCTTAATAAAGAGATGACGGATGATTTTTTCAAGGTGTTGTCTACGCACAAAGAGAGTTTTATTCCGCGCAATCTGCCGGAGGATTTGAAGATTGCCAACAAGCCCGGCGAACTGGAAGGCGTGCGCAACGATTCGGGCGTGATTTTTGTCGATAAGCGCCCGTACATTCTTTGCGTGATGACGACCTATCTGCGACGCGAGCGCGATGGAGAAGAGGCGATCAGCAATATTTCGCTGGCGGCGTGGCGAATGATTGACAGACTGGCGCGCGGGAGCGAGTACGGGAGAGTGATTTCGCCGGGGAATAGCAGCCGATAGAGAATCCGTCGTTCGCTGTTCGCTTTTCGCACGTCGCGAGTAACATGTGGCGAATAGCAAACGACGAACAGCGAGCGCCATGACTCTCCGCCGCCTCAAGACTTACGCAGGATCGCAAGGCTTCGTTTACCAGTATTACTTCGTCGGCAAACGTCCTGTTGCGGCTTCGGACGGCAATGAATACATTTTCGACGTCACCTCGGACCGCAAGCTGACTTACGCCGTGAGCGTTTTATTCCCCCATCAGGTCGCCGCCTCATGGGCGGTCTCTCACGGGCGATCCCTCTCGGACTCCGAGCAGTATGCCGCCGTCAAAATGCGCCTGTTCCGCGCCTTCGATGAAGTCGAAGACATGCAGGCGCACGGTCGACTGCTGCAAATCGAGTTGCAATCGCTTGAGGAATCGCTGGCGTCGTTGGGCGTCGAGTAGATTCGGTCGCTGTCCAGTTACCCCAGCCCAACTAAAGTTTTGTCTGTCACCGCCGATAACGTCTACAGGCGTTGCCTTTTTTGAGCCTGCCATGACCTCCTCCAGCAAAGCGATTGCCGCCTGCGCCCTGCTCATGGTGGTATGCATTGGAGCGCTCTCTTATTGGAGCGAGGTCCGGAACGATCGCGACCGGGGGTGGGTCACGCGTACGCTTCATGTCGTCGAGAAACTCCAGGCTCTCCGTATCGATATCACCCAGTGTGAAACTGGCCAACGAGGTTACATGCTCACCGGGCAGGACAGATATCTGGAACTGTACCGAGCCGGTGTCGATCAGGTGCGACAAGATATGAAGGAACTGCCCGATTTGACTGCGGATAATCCGAGGGAGCGGGAAGCGATAAAACAACTGGATCCGCTCATCGCATCCCGGCTAGCCGAACTGAATGAGGGGATTTTGGTTCGGAAGGAGAGCGGGTTGCTGGCGGGCGTCGAAGCGGTGACCCGCGCGAATAACGGTGAAAGGTGGATGGGGCAAATCGCCGCCCAGATTGGCGAGATGCGGGACACGGAAGCCGGCCTGCTAAGCAGCCGACTGGAGACGGCGGCGGCCAGCACGCGGAAGATCAAGGTTGTCATTGCTCTGGGTAATACGCTCGCCATCTTAATTTTGCTGATCAAATACTTTGTGATTCAGCGGGAAATTGGCAAGCGCAATCTAGCGGAAGCGAGTCTGAAGCTGTCGAATGAGCAACTGGTTCGACGGACGGCAGAGCTCTCGGAGACGAATATTGAGCTGGAGAGTTTCGCTTATTCCGTCGCCCATGATCTGCGGGCGCCGTTGCGTCACATCGCCGGATATTCCGGCGTAGTGGTGCAGGATTATGGGCCGCGCCTGGATGCGGAGGGTCTGCGCTTCCTGGGGAAAATCACGCACAGCGCGAAACAAATGGGTCGCCTGGTGGATGACCTGCTGAGTTTGTCACAGATAGGGCGGCAGGAACTGTCGTTCGAGGACACACCGCTGGATGTGCCGCTGAGCCAAGCCATGGAGGATGTCGCGCCGGAGTGGGCAGGCCGCAAGGTGGAGTGGCAGGTTGGAGAGTTGTTCAGAGCGGAATGCGACTCGGGATTGCTGAAGCAGGTATTCGTGAATTTGCTCTCCAATGCTGTGAAGTACACCCGAAAGCAGGAACACGCGGTGATCGAAGTCGGACAGACGCGGCAGAACGGCGAGCGCGTGGTATTTGTCCGCGACAACGGAGTGGGTTTCGAGATGCAGCACGCCGGGAAGCTGTTTGGCGTCTTTCAGCGGCTGCACAAAGCTCTAGATTTCGAAGGCACCGGAGTCGGGCTGGCGACTGTGCAGCGCATCATTCGGAGGCACGGTGGCCGGATTTGGGCGGAGGCGGAACTGGGCCGTGGAGCAACGTTTTTCTTCACGCTCAGCTCCCCCGAGAACAAGCCGAGGGAACCGGCAGAAGTTCCGCTGAAAGAGAAAAAAGAGAAAGAGGAGGAGATGCATGTCGCACGAAGTTGAGATTCTGCTGGTCGAGGATAGCGCCGAGGATGCGGAATTGACGATTCGCGCATTGCGTCGCAACAATCTCGCGAATGAAATTCACGTCTCTACGGATGGGGTGGAAGCTCTCGACTTCCTCTTCTGCCGCGGTGTGCACGCGGATCGAACATTTACCCATCCCCCGAGACTCGTGCTGCTTGATTTGAAGCTTCCCAAAGTCGATGGCCTGGAAGTGTTGCGGGCGATCCGGGCCGATGAGAGAACCAAGGCAATTCCGGTTGTGGTTCTCACTTTGTCCAAACAACATAAGGATCTCGTCGCGGGCTACAACTTAGGAGTGTCGGCTTACGTTCAGAAACCAGTTGACTTCGAGCAATTCAGCGAGGCCGTGCGGCAGATCGGGATGTTTTGGATGCTGATCAATCAGCCGCCACCGTCGTCGGCGTTTACCGCTAGCAGAACTCGGGGAGCGTAAAGCAAAGATTGCCGCTCAGAAATGAGGAGGAAATGGATGTCGCACGAAGTTGAGATTTTGCTGGTCGAGGACAGTCCCGAGGATGCGGAATTGACGATTCGCGCATTGCGTCGCAACAAACTGGCCAATGAAATTCACCACGTTGAGGACGGAGTGGAGGCTCTTGACTTCCTCTTTTGCCGCGGCGCGTATGCCGATCGGACATTTACCCAACTTCCGAAACTCGTGCTGCTCGATTTAAAACTTCCCAAAGCCAGTGGTATGGAAGTGCTGCGCGCTATCCGGGCCGATGAACGCACGAAGGCGATCCCAGTGGTGGTTTTTACTTCGTCCAAAGAAGAAAGAGATCTGATCGACGGCTACAAGCTGGGAGTGAACGCCTACGCGCAGAAGCCGGTTGACTTCGAGCAATTCAGCAGCACCGTCCGGCAGATCGGAATGTTTTGGATGCTGGTCAATCAGGCGCCTACTTCGGCAACGTTTGTAGCGAGCAAAACGCAGAGCGCGTAAAGGCTACGTAAGGAAAGACTGCGGCCACTGTAACCGGCGCCTTGCTAGCAAATCTGAACGGCGCCGAAAATAATCCTCTGCAAGCGCCACTCGGCGCGGTGTGACCCGCATCACAAACCACTGTGACAGCTTATGTTTCGGTGCGCAGGCTTCGCCCGGCAAACTATAATCACCCAGGCGGGGTAGGGAAACTTTCAACCGTGCTGTGGAAACTGGAAATGATGAGCTTGATTTGGCTGCGAGTGGCGCTGATTTGTTACGCTGCGGGATTGCTTTATGCGCTGGTGGCGCTGACGCGCACCTCGGAGATCCTGAGCAAGGTTGCGCTGCACGCGTCTTATCTGGGCATGGTGTTTCATCTTGTTTCGCTGACCGAAGCGGTTGTGCAAACCGGCCAACTGGCTTCGGCTTCGGTTCATAATGCGGAATCGCTGCTGGCCTTTCTCATCATGGTCGGCTTCATGCTCGCCTATCTGGTCTATAAAACGACCACCCCGGGCATCGTGGTCTTCCCGCTGGTTTTTCTACTGACTTTCGTGGCTGCTAGCGGGCAGCAACCTTTCGTATTTACGTCGGTTGCGGTGAAGCACGGTTGGCTGGCGGTGCACGTTCTGATGATCTTTACCGGATACGCCGCGCTCTTCTTAAGCTTTGGCGCCAGCATTCTTTACCTGCTGCAGGAGCGCGCGCTGAAGTCGAAGAGTAAGAGCGGAATGTTCTCGCGGTTGCCGGCTTTGCAGGTGATCGACGACATCGGCTATCGTTCGCTTATGCTCGGCTTTCCTTTCATGACGCTGGGCCTGATCGCGGGTTCGGTGGTTGCCGTGGCCACGTACGGCCGCATCGATTATTTCGATCCGAAGATTTTGCTTTCGTTGCTGATGTGGGCGGTTTACCTGCTGATGGTGTTCACGCGGCTGAATGCGGGTTGGCGCGGGCGCCGCGCCGCCGTGCTCGCGAGCGCGGCGTTTGCCACGGCCATCGTGGCGTGGATCGCTAATTACTTCAGCGGAATGCACAGGTTCATTACGTCATGAGATTTCAGCTCATCGGCGTCAATCACAAGACCGCGCCGGTTGAAGTGCGCGAGCGGTTGGCGATTCCTGAATCGCGTTTGCCGGAGGCTTGCAAACGGCTATCTGAGCATCCCGCGGTGGCGGAGGGCATGATCGTCTCGACCTGCAATCGCGTGGAATTTATTGCCAATATGAAGAACGGGACCGGCGATCTGCGGGAGTTTCTGCGCGAGTATTTCGAAACCGATCTCGGTCCATTTGAAAGTCATCTCTACGAATTTCGCGAAGACGAGGCGGTTCGTCACATCTTTCGCGTTGCCGCCAGCCTTGACTCCATGGTCGTCGGCGAGCCGCAGATTCTCGGCCAAGTCAAGGAAGCATACGCCACGGCTCGAGCCGTGGGAGCGGTGCGAGCGCAATTGGATCAGTTGATGACGCGCGCGTTCGCCGTCGCCAAACGCGTCCGCACCGAGACCGCCGTCGGATCTTCATCGGTATCGATTGCTTCGGTGGCAGTCGAGCTGGCGGAGAAAATCTTTGGCAGCCTAAATGGCAAGAGCGTCTACCTGGTGGGCGCGGGCAAGATGTGCGAACTAGCGGCGCGGCATCTGATGGCCCACGGCGCCGCGTCTCTCTTTGTCGCGAATCGAACTTATGACCGGGCGATTCGCCTTGCACAGAAATTTGACGGGCAGGCGATTGAATTCAGCCGGCTTTATGACACTTGCGAGCGCGCCGACATCGTGATTACCTCGACCGGTTCGCCGAACTTCATCTTCCGGCGCGAACACGGCGAAAAGCTGATGGCGCTGCGAAAGAACAAGCCCATGTTCTTTATCGACATTGCGGTGCCGCGCGATGTCGATCCGGAGATGAATAAGATCGACGGCCTGTTCGTTTATGACATCGACGATCTGCAACAGGCGGTGAGTTCGCACGTCTCCGACCGCAAGAAGGAAGCGGAAAAAGCGGAGGCGATTGTCGCGAATGAAGTGACAAAATTTCACGTTCGCCTGCAGACGCTCGACGTGGTTCCGACTATCGTCAGCCTGCAGGATCATCTCGAGACCATTCGGCAGGCCGAGATCGATCGCGTTCGCGGCCGCCTTGGTGCGATGAGCACAGATCAGGAAATGGCGGTCGAAGCGCTCACGCGTGGCATCATCAATAAAATCATGCACACACCTATAAGCACGCTGAAAACTGCAGCGCGCGATCCTGAATCCACCACGGTGATCGACCTGGTGCGACGCCTCTTCAACCTGCATAGCGAAGACACGGGCAAAGATAAAGAAAAAGACAAAGACGCCGCGGTGGCGAAAGGTGGGCGCGGATCAGGCGACGAGACCGAGCGCAGAAGAGGGGCGCGGAACTAATGGCCCGTCTACGCATAGGCTCTCGCGGCTCACAACTCGCTCTCTGGCAGGCGCATCACATTTCCGATTTGTTGCGCGCGCAAGGCCACACGGTCGAACTTGAAATCATCAGGACCACGGGCGATAAGATCACCGACGTTGCGCTGGCGAAGGTCGGCACGAAGGGCATGTTCACCAAGGAGATCGAAGAGGCCTTAGTTGAAAATCGGGTTGATCTCGCGGTACACAGCTTGAAGGATTTGCCGACGGAACTGGCCAGCGATTTCGAAATTGCGGCGATCACCACGCGTGAAAATCCGCGGGACGTTTTTTGTTCGGTGAAATACGCGAACATCGAAGCGCTGCCGCAGGGCGCCAATGTTGGCACCAGCAGCCTGCGGCGCCAAGCCCAGTTGATGGCGTTGCGTCCCGATCTCAAGATTCATGCGCTGCGCGGGAATGTGGATACGCGCCTGCGCAAGCTCGAATCGGGCGACTACGACGCCATTATTCTCGCTGCCGCCGGCCTCAACCGCCTGGGCAAAACGCAATTGGTGCGGCAAGTGATTCCGGCGGAAGTGATGACTCCGGCCGCTGGACAAGGCGCGCTGGGGATTGAGATTCGCAACGGAGATAAGGCAACGCGGGCGCTGCTCGCTTTTCTCGACGATTACGCCGCGCGCGCCACCACTACCTGCGAGCGTGCCTTGCTCAATAAACTTGGCGGCGGCTGCCAGGTTCCGATTGGAGCGTTCGCGGAGATGAAGGGTGGGCGTATCCGGCTCAATGGCTTGGTCGCGCATCCCGACGGCACGAAGGTTCTGCGCGAAACTCGCGAGGGTGATGACCCAATCAAGCTCGGCGAAGAGGTTGGCGAAACTCTGCTCAGCCGGGGTGGCGATGTTATTCTCGAAGAAGTTTACGGCGAAGGGTTTGCGTTGCCGCAACAGCCTTAGAAGCAGGTCCTAGGTGTCAGGTGTTAAGTCTCACGAAAAGCTAATACCTAACACTTCAGACCTATCACCTGATTCATGAAGCCTAACGAAAATCATCCTCTTACTGGAACCCGGATTCTTGTCGGACGCGCTCGCCATCAGGCGGGCAGTCTTTCGGCGAGCCTACGCAGCCTGGGTGCGTCTGTGATCGAAATCCCTTTCATTGAGATTCGCAAGCCTCAATCGTATACGCCGGTCGATGATGCGCTGAAAGATATTAAATCGTATGACTGGCTCATTCTTACCAGCGCCAACGGTGTCGAGGCTATGTGGCAGCGGGTACGTCAACTTCGCATTACTCCCCGGAAGCTGAAGCATCTTCAGATCGCGGCGATTGGTCCGGCGACCAAGAAGGCAATCGTCAAGCATGGCCTGAAAGTGAAGATGGTTCCCGACGAGTACGTCGCCGAAGCGGTAGTTAAGAAACTACGTGACAAGATCAGTGGCAAGCGGGTTGTGCTGATACGGGCTAAGGTTGCGCGCGACGTAATTCCCGAGGAACTGCGTGCGGCCGGAGCGACGGTCGACGTGGTTGAAGCTTACGAGACAGTGGTGCCGGAGAAATCGCGGGCGCGGCTGCGCGCGTTGATGAAAAGCGCTCGCCGCCCGCACATCGTGACTTTTACCAGCTCTTCGACGGCGAAGAATTTTGCGGAGTTGCTTGGCAACGGCGAGGCGGGGTCGGTCAGCCCGGCTTGGCTGAAAGATGTTCAGTTCGCTTCGATTGGGCCGGTTACGTCAGCGACTTTGAGAGAATTGCAGATGCCGGCTGCAATCGAGGCTCGCGAATTTACTATGGGCGGGCTGATTCGCGCGATCGTGCTCGCGCGCTACGCGGAACCAGCAAAGACTAACGCTACTCCGCCTTAGCTGCCGAAGCGCCCATCTGCGGATCAATCGCGTCGAGATATTCCTGCATGCGTTTCTTGGTGTCAGCGGGCATGCCGGTGAATTCGATTCCGTTGCCTACTCCGGGATCGCAGGTTCGCACGACCGCGGTGATCTTGATGTGCTCCGAGTCCATCCAGAAGTCCACCAGCAACACCGTTCCGAGCGGCAGGGGCATCATGCTCTCAACGTAGCATCCATTACCGCTCACGTCGGTGGCGTTGATGCGGAGCGGCGCGTTGACGCGTTCGTCGCGCAGTTCGACGGGCAGCGAAATCTTGTGCCGGTAATAGCGGCGGCGGTTGGAGGGGTCTATGGATACGGTCGCGCCATCCATGGCAAGGTAGTTTCTCCACGGGCATTCCTGAGCGGCGAGCAGTTTGACTCCTACCTGATTTTTCTTGATCGCGCCCGTGTTCATGACCCAGACTACGGTGCAGCGCGTTTTCTTTTCGTCGCATTGCACACCGATCGTATCGCCGACCTTCAGTTCGGTCTCGACCCCTGAGATGAGCGCGCCGTCCGAGCTTATATTCTGCGCGCGCGCCGACTGCGAAAAGGGACGGCCCTCGGCACTCATTCCCCAGACGCGTACGGGCAGGTCGACGCTCAGTCGAGGTTCGGTTTGATGATTAGACATGCCTTATCCTCGGATCGGTCTAATACGATCGACCTTAATACGTTGGATGGATGATACCGCCGTTCAGTGGCCGGGCGATATTACAAAGTTCCTCGGCTCCAGTAACGAGCGGAGCACCACTTTCGGAACCTAGCGAGGCCAGTTTGTCTTCGCTCCCGCTTAAGAAGGGGCTTGCCTTAGATTCAGGAGCGGCTTTCGGCGGACTGTTGGGCAAATTCTCGATAGCCTATGACTTCGATCTTCTGCTCGTCCAAGAACTTCCGTAACTCGGCTGAAGTCAGCAGACGGCGTTCTTCGTCGCGCGAATCGCGCAGGCGCGTGTTGACGGCGGCTAGATCGGCGTCGTTATAACCGGGATGGCAGACCAGTTCCCAGGTTCCGTCGGGCAGGGCGGCGAGCGTTTGGCGCAGCAGGGAACTGAAGCCGCCGCTCTCGCTCGCTCCGGTTTCAATCACGCCCAGCACGCCGTCAGGGGTGAGCAGGCCGGCGCGTTTTGTTTGCTTAAGAAAGTGCCGGGCGAAAGTATGCAACACGCGCACCTGGCTATAGCGCTTCCAGAGATGAGGCTTGCCTTTGAAAAGACGCGCCGGCAGCGCTTTGATTGGAACGATGGGATTGCGAATGGCACGGACGCCGCAAATTCGTGCCGCTCGCAGCAGCGCGTTGAGAATCTCGGGGAAAATGTGGGCGTGCTTGTGGGTATCGAGGTGAGTGACTTGCAATCCGGTGGATTGAATCTTCCTGATTTGCGCGACGACTTCATCGACCAGTTGGTCGCGATCGAAGCCTCCGAGCGTGGCGCGCGCGGCGAAGGCAGAAAGACTGGTGTAGAAATTCTCCGGCTCGGCCGAGCGAATCGCCCGCAAGGTGTCCACGGTATGGGTGGGTGATACCGGCGTTCCATCGACCAGCACCACGTGGCAGCCCACGGAAAGACTGGGCGTCGCACGAGCCAACGTGACGGCATCGTCGAATTGTAGGCCGTTCGCCATGAGCGTAGTCGACGAGACTACGCCCGCAGTGTGGGTTTCCACAATGGCGCGATTGACGCCCGCGGTGAGACCAAAATCATCGGCGTTGACGATCAGCTTGCGCACCCAGAAAGTGTAGCAGTGAAATTGCAGTAGCCGGGTCGAGGCCACGAGAACGACTGACCCCAAGCGCACGAAGAATCGGGAAGGGAATCTGCTCAAGTTCACTCCCCGGATTGCTTTAGCTTTCGAAGAAGCGCGCTGGGTCGATTGACTCAGCCGCCGTTGTTCGCGACAACCTGCTCGGCCGGTTTGACCTGCTTCCGCAAGATTTCATCCAGTAGAAACAAGTCGGTGAGTAATGCGCGAAGATGAATGGAAGCGTTCAGATTATCAATCAACTGTGAACTGATGACGGGCTGGGCCAAAACCAGTTCAATGGTGGCAAGAGAGTCGCGGGAGTCGCGATCAAGAACCGCAAAAAACGCCGCGTATTTTTCGGCGGGCTCAAGACCTTCCTCTCGGACTGCGACCGTACAAACCTCCGCCAGTCCCGTCAAAGCTTTAACGGCACGTTGCAAGAACTCGCGAACTTGCCCACCCGATTTGCTGCCTTCGTCCGTGCGGAGACCCTGGGCTGCGTATGCCAGCATAAACTCGTAACACTCTTCCACTGCCTCGCAACGGCTGCCAATTTCAGCCAGCATCGCTTAGCCCTCGCCCTCTTAATTGGTTCGACGCCGATGGTGACGATGAAGACGGAGACGGAGACGGAGACGTTTCCACCACCCATCGCTTGGGATCATGCTCTTTCAAATAAAAGTCGCGGCTCATCCAGCCGAAGATCATGGACTTCGTGATTGGGCGTTTCTCCGGCCGCAGTCCGAAGTAGACGTGGACCATGATCAATGCGATCAGTCCTACGCCCGCCAGGCCGTGTAGCACATACATCATGCCCCAGGTCATGTCGCTGAAAAGATATGGATTGCGTGGAAAGAAAACGGTGCGCACGCGAGACATCATGAACACGCCGGTTATGATCGCCGAGAGACCCGCGGCGAGAATCGCGGCGTGGTAGAGCTTGTTCTCCAAAGGATATTTTGCGAATTTGTCCGGTGGTGGCTCAGGCTTTCCGGCAGCCCGCATCATTCTTCGCCATGCATCACGCAGATCAATCCGATCCGGCCAGATCGACCAGAAGTCCATAAAGAAGGACGCGTGGATGATGTGAAAAAGAATAGAGGCGGTCAAGACTGCGCCCGCGATCCAATGATAGGTCACCCAGGGGAACTGGACTCCAACTCTCGGCAGGAAGGCGGTAAACAGTAGTGTGAACATGGAGGCGGCCATGATCCAGTGAAACAGCCGAGCGGTCAGGGAGTGCCTGGGCACGTGCTCGGGAATGCGCGCCGCCTCGGACGGCGAAATATTGCCGGCAAACTCTTTTGGTTTGGCGAAATACCGCAGGTAGGCGGCGTGAACAATGAAGAAAAGGAATCCGGCGATTACCGCCACCCAGATCAGGAACCAGGCAATATGAATCGGGACAAGTTGTCCCCACGGGCTCGTCGCCCATTCTAAGAAGCCCACGTTGCCTCCTCTGTTGCTGATCCTGCTCCGACGATGGCGCGCTTCACCAGATTTCTCATCAGTGGGATCTTGTAGGTGTTGAACTGTAAGGGGACTGCTCCCTGCACGGCCAGTTTCCCCGCCATCTCCCCGGTCGCGACGTTGCGCGGCTTGCCTCGGACCGCATCTTCAACCGCCTTCAAGCGCAAGGGGCGCGCGGCGGCTGCGTTCACCGAAATTCGAATGCGGTCGATCGTCCGAGCTGAACCATCGCCCGGTGAACCATCGCCTGACGTCACCATGGCTGAGGCAACGTTCATGAGCGGGAAATCCCAAACGTTGCGGTCCCGAATTTTCTCAAAATAAAATTGCGCACCAGCCCACGTGGAGGGAATACGAATCGCCGTCAGTAAGTCTCCGGGCTGCAAGATGTGCAGCCTCGTGATGTCGATGTCAGGGCCAACGAAGTAATCTTCCGCGTCGACGACGCGCTCGCCCTTGCGGGTGCGGATGACAAACTTGGCGTCAAGGGCAATAAGGGCTGGGGCTGAATCGGAGGGATTCACCGCCACGCAACGGTCGGCTTGCAGAATCGCGTGCTCGCGGTTGCGGCCCTCCGGCGCATCGGCATAGCAAATGTTGCCGCCGGCGCGGTAACATGGCCAACCGCTTCGGTAATACCAGCAGCGCGTATCCTGCGAAACATTCCCGCCTATGGTTCCCTGGTTGCGAATCTGCGGTGATGCGACTAATTCCGCCGCCTGCGCCAGCAGATCATACTTCTGCTTAATGATGGGATGATTCACGACTTCGGTGAGCGTGGTCATGGCGCCGATCTCGATCCCATCGCCGCCATCGTTGCCCAAGGTGCGCACTCCGCGCAGTTCGCCGATCCCGCTCAAGTCGACCACTACCTTCGGCTTCTTGATTCGATCCTTCAGCCAGTCGAAGCTGTCGAGACCGCCGGCCAGCACCCAGACGTCGGGTCCGTGTTGTTCGAGAAGTTTCTGCGCGTCGGCGACGGAAGTCGGCTGAAACAATTCGAAAGCGGCCATTACGTCTCGTATGACAGCCATAACCCTCCTTCAAATCCCGATCAAATATCGTCCATTAAATGTGGGCCATGAGCGGATGCTGCATCGGCCGGCCCGCTTCGAGCGAGGTCAGAATCGTGTCGGCGTTTACCGGAGCACGCTGAAAAATTTCGTCTCCCAACGCATCCGATAGAGCATTTAAAATTGAAGCGCACCCACCTCCAACCGGAGGTTCGCCGACACCGCGAGCGCCGACCGGTGTCTCAGGGTCTGGAATATCCAGCGCAGTCCATTGCATGTCGACGGGTACATCGAGAATCGTCGGCGGTTTACTTTGATAGAAGCGCTTGGACAGCATCTCGCCGTAGCGCGGATCGAACACCCACTTCTGGCCGATCGCATGGCCGATGCCGAGAGTCGAACGACCGAGCACCTGACCACCAAGCGCTCGCGGATGGATCACTGTTCCGACATCGGCGGAGGCAAGAAAATCGACGATGTGGTACTTGCCGGTTTCGACATCGACCTCAACCTCGGCGAAACTGGCGACATAGGAATACGTTGAACCATCGCGTGGGTAGTTGTCTTTGGCGGCCACCACCAAGCCCTGTCCGGCCAATGCCGCAACCGACGCCTTCGTCAATTTGTGGACATCGGCGGGCGCCTCGTGGCCATCGTAGATGCCGCCTAATTCAATCGCGTGCTGCGCGGCCTGCGCCAAACTCATGCCGGCGCCACCGCCTTTGCGGACAACGCGTTCGTTCGCTACCACATATTGCTCCGGCTTGCCGCCAAGTTTCTTCGCCGCGATCTCCTGAAGCCTCTGCTTCGCCGCCATTGCCGTGGCATACGCCGCCCGCGTCATGGCGTGAGTTGTCTGACTTCCGCCGGAGACGCAGGTGAATGGAAGGTCTCTCGACGTGTTGCCCCAGACTATGTCGCACTTCTCCCACGGCACGCCGAGAGCCTCTGCCCCCGCCCGATGTACATCCATCACCGACTCGGTTCCAAGGTTGCCGATTCCAGATTGGAAAGTGATGCGGCCATCCGGCTTGATGACGAGAAGCCCGTCGAACCCGATGGTGCCACCAACGTAACAGCTCAGCGAAACGCCAACGCCGCGCACCTTCGTGCCTATTTTCTTCGGAGTGCGCGCGACCCGTTCGTTCCATTTGAACTGCTCGGCGCCCTGGTCGAGCGCTTCTTTGATGAATGCGCTGGTCGCATATTGGCGTTTTCCCTGCACTGCTGGTCCCAACGGCGCTTTGCCCTCGGGGCAGTTGATGCGGCGGATCGCTACCTGGTCGATTCCAAGTTTGCGCGCGGCTTTGGCGATGATGGGCTCGATAATGACAATCCCCTGCAACCCGCCTGGGGAACTTTGCGCACTGCGCGGCGGAGTGTTGGTCAACACTGTCAACCCGCGCCAGCGCATGGCCTGCGGCTGGTAGAGCAGGGAGACGATCCGCCCCGAGGACGGAGCGTCGCCGACTGCGTCGTAGGGGCCATTGTCGCAAATGACGAACATGTCTAGGGCCGTGATTCGTCCCTCCTTTGAGAAGCCGACTTTCATACGCCCCTGAAAGCTGGGACGGGCGCGTCCGATGAAGGTCTCTTCTTCGCGGCTGATGCGCATCATCACCGGAGCATTCGCTTTCTTCGACAGCAGCGCCGGGATGATCATGGTCACGCCGCCCGTGATCTTGCTGCCGAATCCGCCGCCGGTGTATTCGCTGATGAAAACGATATTGTCGGGACTAATGTTCAACCAGCGTGCGATCGCGGGCAGTGTTTGCGCGGTGCTTTGCGTGCCCGTGTAAATGTAAACTTTGCCGTTTTGCCAATAGGCCAGCGCGCTGCGCGTTTCAAGCGTCTGATGGCTGGTATCAGGAGTGACGAAGGTCTCGTCAAGAACGAGAGCCGCATTCTTGAAGCCTGAATCGAGGTCGCCATAGGTCCATTCGTCGGGACTCTTGCCCATGGGAAGACGGCCGTACTTTTCCTCCTCGAAGTCAGCCTCGGTCCATTTGAGTTCCGTGACTGCGGGCGTGCCCGGACCTTGCGGCGACGCGGGCCGGGTCCAGACGTTGCCATCCGTTCGCGGGTTGGGACCACCCGGCCGCAAAGTTTCGAGCGGATCGATTGCGAAGGGAAGCGGTTCAAAATCGATTTCGATTTTCTCGATGGCTTCCGCAGCGGTGAGTTCGTCGACTGCGGCGACCGCGAGAACGGGTTCGCCCTGATAAACCGGCTCCATGGTGAGACCGCGTTCGCCCCACTTGCTGGCCTTGATCACCGTGCCGTTGTCGGTAAGCGTATCGGCTGGGGCGGGAAGATCGTCGGCTGTGAGAATGCCTTTGACGCCGGGCATGGCGAGCGCCGCTTTTGCATCGATGCGCTTTACGCGTGCATGCGGCATGGGACTGAGCAGCAGTTTGCAGAAGAGCATGCCTTCCGCGCGAAAATCCTCTGCGTACTTTGCATTGCCCGTGACCTTTGCGTAGAGGTCAGGAGTCTCGTAATTCTTGCCAATGAGTTTGTACCCGGCGCCGTAGACGCGCTCGGCGGGTCTCGTGGAGTCAACGGGCTGTTTGTTATCTTTTTTGCTATCGGCGAGTTGATTATCGTTAGCCAAGCGACGACCTCCGCATATTCTCGGCCCCGCGCATCAATGCTGTCAGAATCTTGTCGTAATCCTGGCAGCGGCAGAGATTTCCCGAGATACCATGCGCCAGTTGCAGGCGCGTGGGATTGGGATTTGTTTTCAAAAATCCGACTGCCGTCATGATGAAGCCGGGCATACAGAACGCGCACTGAAATCCCTGCTCGTCGATGACACCCTGCTGCACAGGATGCAAGGTTCCGTCTTCGGCGGCCAAACCTTCGATCGTTAAAACCTTCCGGCCGCGCACCGTGTGCGTGAGCACCGAACACGAATAGTGCGGAATGTCGTCGATAAGAACGCTGCAGGATCCGCATTCGGCGCGGTCGCAGCCGAGTTTTGTGCCGGTCAGTCCCAGCTTGTAACGCAGCGTCCATGCCAGTGTCTCTTGCTTCATGACATCGACGCGCCGTTGCTGACCGTTAACGTTGAGGGTGATGAGGCGCTCGCCTACGCCGGCAGCCGGTTGCTGGCCATGCAATAGAGACGACGCACGAAAAAGATAGCTAGCGGAGGAGACGGCCACGCCGCTGCTGATGACGCCTTTAATGAAGTTGCGCCTGGAGACAGATTTCAGCACACCTTCCTGCGGAACGTTTTGGATTGCCTCTGACTTTAGCTTGTCTGTCATAGTCGGACACTTTTATCTGGCCGCCGGTGTTCGAGTCTTGCGGCTCAAACACCGGTGTGAGGGCAATATTTAACCATTTCGATTATCAGAAACAATGCCTGGATTCGGAAATTTTCCGATGCAGGGAGTATACGCCTGGGTTGTCGGCGAGGATTTCTTGTGACTTGCCGCATCCGCTGGCAAGAACAAGAAAAACCGCTTAATATGTCCACTCCGTCTATTCCCGTCGCAGTGTCACGGCATCCTTTGGATACGAGGTCTACGATGATGACGAGCGCAAGCCCAACGCAGAATGTGGCCAACCAACCGCCCGCAGCAAATGGGCTGGCAATTGTTCGCGTGACGATCGGCGCGATGTTGGTGTGGGTCTTCTTCGAAAATCTGGGAAAGGGTCTTTACACTCCAGGGGGCTACGCAGGCCTGATCAACTATTACATCAAGGCGAGTCACTCGCCGGCGGCGTGGAAGGCAGTGATGGGTTTGGCGGCGAATCACGCCGCGATGGCAGCTCCCATGCAGGCGGTGACCGAGATCGGTCTCGGAATCCTGCTGGTCATCGGCCTGCTGACGCGACCGGCCGCGTTTATAGCATTTTTGTACCTGGGCAGCCTTTGGGTGTCGGAGTGGGGCACGGCGTGGATTTGGGAGCTGCTGGTCCCGGTGATGGCATCGCTTGGGCTCGCGGTGGGGCGGGCCGGTCGAGCCTGGGGCGTCGACGCGTGGCTAGCGCGGCGCTGGCCGTCCTCTCCATGGTTTTGACTTGAGTCAGGATCGCGTGCGCGTGTCGGTCGTCATTCCAACACACAACGAAGCGCAGTCTATCGGCCTCGTCTTGGCTGATCTTCAATCTGTGGGCGATATTGTCACTGAAGTCTTGATTGTCGATAGCAACTCATCTGACGGAACTCCCAAGATCGCCGCAAAGATGGGAGCCCGCGTCCTCCACGAACCTCTTCGCGGATACGGTCGTGCCTGTTTGACTGGGCTCGCGAATGCGAGCGCTCCCGATGTAGTCGTCTTCCTCGACGGCGACTACAGCGATCGACCGGCGGAGTTGCCGCTTCTGTTAGCTCCCATCATTGAGGGCCGTGCGGATATCACCATCGGATCGCGTCTGGGCAAGCAGAGCATTCGTGGGGCCATGCCTTGGCACGCCGCGCTTGGCAATCGCCTGGCGGCCTTCCTGATCAGGCTTTTGTATGGACTGAAGCTGAGCGACCTCGGACCATTCCGCGCCGGGCGCGCGGATGTGCTTCGACGGCTTGACCTTCAAGAGACAACGTACGGCTGGGCGGTCGAAATCATTCTAAAAGGTGCGCTCGGAGGATTCCGCATCGTTGAGGTGCCGGTGAGCTATTATCCGCGCATCGGGAAATCGAAGATTAGCGGGACGCTGAGAGGTACGGTCGGAGCGGCGTGGTTCATCCTCTCATTGATAGTGCGCTATTATTTTCGGCGCCGGAAGGCCGGAATACCCCGGCCGGCGTGAGTCGTGGCGGAGCAATCTTCTATGGAATCCTCCAGCGAAAATACAACCCGTTCACCTAGCGGTGGACGCGCGCTGGTGATCATGGCAAAAGCACCAAGGCCAGGCCGGGTCAAGACGCGTTTAACGCAGAGTCTTTCAGTTGAGGCGGTGACCGAACTTTATTGTTGCCTGTTGCACGACACAATGGAGCTGGCGCGGTCGTTGGACGATGTGGACGTTGCCATTATGTGCCCTGCTTCGGATGTCGAAGAGCTGACGCGGTTGACGCAATGTCACGCTGAGGTGAGTGTCGTGGCGCAGAAAGGGGAGGGCTTGGCGGCGGCCCTGACCTCGGTTTTTGCACACTTCGCAGTGCCTGGTCGTCAACGCGTCGTTGCCTTCAACAGCGACAGCCCGCATCTGCCGGCTTCGATTCTTGGGAGCGCGTTCGAGACGCTCATTTCACACGATCTGGTGGTCGGGCCAACTGAGGATGGCGGCTACTATCTCGTGGGCGCGAAAGTTGCTCATCCAGCGCTATTCGATGGCGATGGCATGGGCACGAAGAGCGCGCTTGAGGCGCTGCTGGCGCGTGCCCGCGAGTTGCAGCTTTCCGTTGGGTTGATGGATCCTTTCTATGACATCGACGTGGAGGGCGACTTAACTCGGCTTGCTTCGGAGTTGCAGCTCGCGCCGGATCGAGCGCCACGAACGGCGGCGTGGCTGAAAGAGTGGGGAGCGGCGGTGGCACAGCTACGGACGGGCACGGGAGATTTGTGAAGCTCACGCCAGCGCGCAGGCTCTATCTTCTCGGCGGCGTCATGCTCGTGGCGTTGACGATCTGCTCACGCAAGTTTGGCAGCATGGGAGGGCCGTCATTCCTTATACTGCTGGGAATCGCTGGCATCGCGTACCTGTTCGCTATGCGTGAGTTGTTCACGACCCCTAGATTTCCGCGCCGCGTCATCTTTATCGGGCTCGCCTTGGCTGCGCTGTGGCATCTTGCATTTCTTGTGGCGCCGCCCGGTTCCGATGATGACATTCATCGCTACCTTTGGGATGGCCGCGTGCAGCGGCTCGGATATAACCCTTATGTTGTCGTTCCCAGCGACCCGGCCGCGGCTGGGTTGCACACACCCGAGACCCGCACGCTAAACAACCCGAATTTGCCGAGCCCATATCCGGCGGGCGCTGAACTTTTCTTCCGGGGCGTAACTGCGATTCATGAATCAATCTTCACGCTAAAAGTAGCATTTGTGATTTGCGATTTCGCGATCGTTTTCGTTTTGCTTAATATCTTGCGGAGTAGTGGGCAAGGAGCGCACTGGGTACTGGCTTATGCGTGGAACCCGCTGCTGGCGATAGAAGTGGCGGGCAGCGGTCACATCGATATCGTCGGCGCTCTACTGCTGTTGGTGTCTTTCGCCGCGCTCGGACGGCGTTGGCGCGCCGTCGCAGCCCTGGCATTTGGGTTGGCTGTCGCCGTGAAATTTCTGCCGATTGTCTTGCTGCCTCTCTACTGGAGGCGTGTTCGCCTGCGCGATGGCGCGTTGGCGGCTTGCGTCGGTGGACTCTTATACGTTCCATTTCTCAATCACAGGCGGATTCCGTTCGGTTCGCTCGGTGCTTTTGTGCGGAGTTTCCGTTTTAATGATCCGGTGTTTGCGGCGATCGAGCGAATGGCGGCTCCGCAGGTAGCAGCTGGGCTGGCAGTGCTCGTCGGCTTTCTTACCGCGATATGGTTGAGACGGAGGAGTCCAGAATTGTCGCCGGACGAATTTGCGTGGCCGATGGCAGCATCGCTTCTGTGTGCACCAGTCGTGTATCCCTGGTATCTTCTCTGGCTGCTGCCGTTCGTGAGGTCGGCGTCGACCGTGCCGATCATCGTCTGGACAGTCAGCATCATTCCAACTTACTATGTTTGGCATTTGCGCACGCTTGGCCGTCCGTGGCTGGTGCCTGGCTGGATCATGCTGCTCGAATACGGGTGCGTTGCGATGGCCGCTGCGATCGTTGTATTGCAACGAATCAGTCGACCCGTAGTTTCAGGCTCAACCGACTAGGTGCTGTTGGTGAAGGTGGTCTGCAAATTTGGGTGAATGCGATTTGTGTATCCGGTGGCTTTTGCCTGTCATCCAACAAATCATCCGTTCAATTCACTGAGGAGCAAACTCCATGAAAAGTGCGAGCCGTTTAACGATGATCCGTATTCTGGCTTTCGGAGTAGTGGTCCTAGCGACAAGCGCGTGGGCGCAGAATCGCCCGCCCATTCTCGAACAGGTCGCAAAAACTTACGGTCTCGATTCGTATGACCAAATTGAGGTTATCCGCTACACCTGGAACGGGGAAATCACTGGACTTTTTAAAGCTGCTCACGCGTGGGAGTGGGAGCCCAAGACCGGCAAGGTCTCCTATGAGGGGACGGATAAAGACGGCAAGCCGGTGAAGGTTACTTACATGCGCTCCGAGCTCAGCAGCCAGCCCGATAATGTGAAAAAGCAAGTCGAACCGGCTTTCGTCAACGATAACTATTGGCTTCTGTTTCCCCTACATGCTTACTGGGATACCAGCGCCACCGTGACCGATGAGGGCAAGCAAAAAGTGCCATCGGGTAACGGGGCTGCCGAGAAGGTTGTGGTGAAGTATGCCCCGGAGCTTGGCGGCTTCACCCCCGGCGACACCTGGGAACTTTACGTCGGCAAAGACGACCGCGTCGAGTATCTTGTGTTCCACCACGGCGGGGACAAGAAGCCGAGCGTCGTCAAGGCAACTTGGGCGGCCTACAAGAAGGTGGGTCCTCTACAGATCTCGACCGATCACCGCGGCAGCGCCGATGGCAAGCCGCTGCACATCTTTATTTCTAACTTGGCAGTCAAAGTGACGGGATCGGACAAATGGATAGACGCGAAATAGGCGGACACGCAAACAGACAACGGGTTGGCTGACTTCGGGAATTTATGCCGTTCTTCACGAGTCAGCCTTTCCGGCAAGTAATTACCCTATAAGTTCAATAAGAATATTGGAAGGGGGGCGTATGAGAAGGATCGCTTTCTTGCTGGTTGCATTTGCAACGGTGGCCGGAATTGTCGCCTCTTCGGCCCGCGCATCTGGACATGCCGATGAAGCGGCCGACACGATCTTCGGAATCAAAATTCCGCCCGGATACCGCGACTGGAAGTTGATCTCGGTCGCCCACGAAGAAGGCAGCCTCAACGATATTCGCGCCATTCTGGGCAATGACAGAGCGATCAAGGCGTATCGCGAAGGGAAGCTTCCGTTCCCCGATGGCGCAATCATTGCCCGGCTCGCGTGGAGTTATGTTCCGTCTGAGGAAAATAACAAAGTCTTTGGCCGCGCCCAATCCTTCGTGGCCGGGTCCGCTACGAACGTTCAGTTTATGGTCAAGGACTCGAGGAAGTACGCTGCGACGGGTGGCTGGGGGTTTGCTCAATTTAAAGACGGCAAGCCTGACGGCGAGGCGAAGCTCAATACCTGCTTTCCCTGCCACGTGCCTGTCAAAGCTCGCGATTTTGTCTACACGCGTTACGCACCTTAATGGCGGGAATCGCAGCAGAAAAGATGGGACGATCACGGCACACAGATCAGCCGGAGCCTCTCATCTGGCAATCACGACCGTGGTGCAGGAACTGCTGAGCTTAGGCAGATCGCGGGCAGCGGCCAAGCGGATCGGTAGGATTGGTCGCTCCCCGCGAATGATCGGACAATAGTAGTCAGGCTCTAGCAGCGCGCCTTGGAGGCGTCGTCGTCCGGCACAGCCACCATGGCACGAGTCCCGAAACTCGCAAGGCTGGCACGCGTCGGGAAGCGTGCGGGCTTGCTCAAAGGGGGCGGAGTTTAGAATGTCCAGCCCCATCGAGATCAAATCTGACAGCGGCTCTCCCGCTCCCGGCCAATAAACGCAGGGCTGCGTTGTGGCGCGTGGCGTAACCCTCACGGTGCTTACGCCGCATCCTCCCAGGAGCCGCGGGAGGCCTGCCATGGCTCGCACCAGAGGCTCGCCAATGGCGATCACATCTGTTTCCGCAAAAAGGCTCCGGAACCCTTCCCAATACTCTGCGTAGGAAAGCGCATAGATGTCGGAACGCACCGCCTGGTAGACGTTTATGCGCAGGGGAGCGCCAAACTTTTTGGCGACTCGCGCGACCTCGGCCAGACGCAAGTAGTTCGCCTTCATCATCACTGCGATGATCGTCACAGGGACGCCGAGGCTAACGCAGCGTTCTGCTTGCCGGTGGATCAGTTCCCAGTTGCCGTTTCCGCGCTGTCCGTCCTGTTCCGCTTGCGTCGGGTAATCGAGAGAAAACTCGATGTCATGAAAGGCGCGCAGTTCATTCTCTTGCAATACAGCAACGCTGTGGCCGTTGGAAGTGATGGTGAGTTTGACGGGTTGAGTCCGCAGATAAGAGAGTATCGCTTTAAATTCCGGATGCATGCCGTTCTCGCCGGTGCCCAGATTCACCGAGCGGACGGGTAGCCGTTCCATGACGGACTTCACTTGATCCAGAGAGAGGCGGTCGGTGCGGGCGGGATCGCGGTAGCAGAAAGAGCAGGAGAGATTGCACTCATTGGTGAGCCCGAGCCCTAGAGAAATCGTGGCATCATGTGCCTTCGAGGTGGATGGAAGAGAGGAAGTTTTGCCGGTGACGTTGTTCATCGAATCCTTCTCCATCAATCATCAAGACAAACGTGTCAAGCATTGTGTGTAGCGCGCGATAGCCGCATAGTCTGGGCGGCTGCCGAGGTTGCGCTCCAGTTCAAAGATTCGTTCGTAGTCGGCGGTGCGAGAAATCCGCGACGGCAGGTAATCTGCGAGGACGCGTACGCCCCGCTCGGCAATCACTGCCAGTGACGCCTCTGTCAGCATGGCTCGCAGGCTATCCGGAGTAAATAGTCGCACCCGGCCTCCGTACAAAGACTCTTGTCCCCACTCGGCGGTGAGGTTATTTTCCGCAGCCGCCAGATCGCCTGCCTGGATAGCGGCCTTGAATACTTCCCCGGCCTGGTTGCGCACAAGGACTGACAGTATCGCCGATGAACCTCGCAAGAGGCGAGCCGCGCCGCGCAAAAAAGCGATTGGGTCGTCGATGAATTCCAGCAGGTTATGGCACAGAATCACATCGAACGAAGTCGCGGGAAATAAATTCGTCAAGTTCTCTGCATCCCCATGTTGCAGCACGACCTTGTCCGCAACGTTTGCTTCTTGCACTATGCGTTTCGCTATTTCCAGCATCGCAGGAGACGAATCCAGCAGCGTAACGTGCATGCCAAGACGCGCCAGCCGAACCGCGGCCGCACCCGTGCCGCACCCGACATCGAGCGCACGCGAAGAGTCTTTGGCCAGGGGCACGGCAATAAAATCCTGCATGTTGGCAAAGGCTACGTCGGAGCGCAGCCGGCCCTCGGGCGTCTCAAGGTAGGCGGCATACTTTTCCGCCCCGCTCTGGAAACGGTCGCTTTCGGTGTTGGATGTCATCTTCATCCGACGATTGTTGACCTGAACCGCGACGAAAAATTCTTCAGTAGTTCTGGTCTCCTCATTGACGGGCTGTCGCCTGCGCGTGAGCAGGATAGCATCTGGCCGCGCGCGCGGTCGTTGGATCAAGCGATCTGCTTGATCGGTTACAACCAATTCCACTCGCGAGCCACGCGTTTGTTAGACTGATGAGAGAGCGGACGCCGTTACCGCAGGTACTGTGAACGCTGCGCGCGAACGGTCGAGACGTTGGATCACCCGCAGTTTGTGGCAATCTTATGGATGATCGCGGAGAGCCCCAAGCGGTCCGCGTAATATGTTGAATTAAAGGCGTGGGCGGTTAGCTCAGCTGGTTAGAGCGCCTGCCTTACAAGCAGGAGGTCGCAGGTTCGAGTCCTGCACTGCCCACCATTAGTTCAACTTAGCGATTGGATCTTCCTGGGATTCAGTACTCCCCACAAATTTCCCCACAAGTCGTATCAACGCCGCCCACGCCATTGCAGAAGTGGTAGGAAAAACCTCGACCCACAAGGCAAATTCAGAATGACTTGATTGAATTCTCCTGCCAGGCACTGTACGGGAGGTAAATCGGCGGCGAAACAGGTCTCAACATCGGCCACGTACTTCCATTCGTTGCGGGAGACGGCAATGGTTGTTTCAATCGCGTGATTGAGGTCGACGGCACACTTACCTTCGGTTCCGGGATGAGCAAATTCTTTCCTGGCTCGGACAATTTTCGAAATACGCTGAACCCCTTCGATGGTCTGCGAAACCGCCTGGGGAACCTCTCGAAGCAGGTAAGCGGGGTCCGCCTGTTCGGTGCGCTGCAGCAATGTGGCAATCGTAGTGGGAGAGGCAGAGCGGGCAAGAGACTCTTCCCGCAGTAGCTGGCACAGGCGTAGGATCTGGTCGAGCGACGGCCACATATCTTGCAGGAATCGGATGTTGTCGCCGACGAATTGTGCCGGAGTATTGATCTCGTGGGCGATGCCGGCAGCCAGTTGTCCGATGGTCTCAAGCTTTTGTGTTTGGCGAAGCTGGCCCTCCAGAATTCTATGTTCCGTGACGTCGGCGCCGGTGATCAGGAAACCGCGGCCTTGCCCGTCAGCGGAAAAATCGACGTTGATGATGGTCAAGCCAAGGAAACGTCGATTCCCATGCCGCTCAAATATCACATTTTCGCGTTTTTCAGATTTTGCGACGTGGAACCAGGAATCGATTTCCAAGTTCCCCTGCGGCAGCAGCCAGCGGATTCCATAATCTCGAAGCGGTTTGCCGAATACGGCGTCGGGGGGAAGCCCGAAGACAATGGTCGCGGCCTGGTTCCACCGCGTGATGTGGCCGGCGGTGTCGGTTCCGATCAAAATGGAGGGAACGGAAGAGATGAAGAGCTCGGATTCCAGGTGAGCAGCACGCAGCGCGCTCTCGGCGGATTCGATCTCGGCCAGCATTTCATTGAAACCATCGACCAGCAGGCCCAGCTCATCGGTGCTGGACTTCGGTGCGCGGACGCCGAAATTCTTCTCTCGCGATATCTTCTTGGTCGTCCTAACCAGGTCCAGAATCGGATTTGAAATCAATCGCTTCAACAGAAGGGCCACGAGAAAGGCGGCAGCGGACGAAGCGCCCATGAGCATCATCACGAAGAGCACAAAGCTGCGGGTGCGTCCGCGAATTTCCTGCAGATCGGATACACGGATCCGATTGGTTCTCCGTCTGACAGGATGGCAGCGCACGGCGCTAATTGTGCCATCTCCAAAAGGTGAGCAGTAGTGCACAGACCAGGCCCGCGCTTCCGTGGAATGCTTGCGTCCACGCATATCCGTTCACTCCAAGCAGCCCGCAGCCGTTAAAGCACAACCGGGCACCCTAAGGATGATCAGGCAAAGGTGGTTCAAAATGCGCAAAATCCGTCTTCTGTTGCTCGCTTTTCTAATACTGGCCATACCGGCCATCTCGTTCGCGCAGTTTGGCGTGTCCATCATGATCGCTCCGCCCGCGCTTCCGGTGTACACACAACCGATGGTTCCTTCCGCCGGCTATCTGTGGACGCCCGGTTACTGGGCATATGGGGATGAAGGCTATTTCTGGGTGCCGGGTACTTGGGTCGAACCGCCCACCGTGGGCTTGCTCTGGACTCCAGGATATTGGGGTTGGGGCGGCAACGCTTTTGCCTGGAATGAAGGCTACTGGGGGCAAAGTGTCGGCTACTATGGCGGCGTCAACTACGGCTTCGGTTATGGCGGCGTCGGTTACGGCGGCGGTTATTGGAATAACGGAAACTTCTTCTACAACCGCTCGGTGAGTAATGTGAACACCACGAACATCACCAACGTTTACGAGAAGACCGTGATCAACGAAACCTCGGTTAACCATGTCAGCTATAACGGCGGCGAGGGTGGAATTACCGCTCGACCAACCGCAACAGAAGAGACTGCTATGCACGAGCGACACACGCCGGCAACATCGATGCAAACCCAGCACGTGCATGCTGCCAGCACCAATCATGCACTCCTCGCATCCGTAAACCAGGGACGTCCGGCGGTTGCTGCGACCGCGAAGCCAGGGGAATTTAGCGGTTCCGGGGTAGTAGCGGCCAGAGAAGCGGGAGCGCCTTACAAGGCACCCGAAAACAAGGCGACGGAGAATAAGGCAGCTGAGAATAAAGCTACAGAGAACAGGGCGACAGAGAATAAGGCGGCTGAGAATAAAGCTACTGAGAACAAGGCAGCTGAAAACAAGGCGACGGAG
>Ga0182024_10002249_pt1 | contig 48399 bp, 39 predicted proteins | sample P32metaG_FD_120480 | JGI IMG/M metagenome (GOLD analysis project Ga0182024, IMG submission 120480) | Permafrost microbial communities from Stordalen Mire, Sweden - P3-2 metaG (Illumina Assembly) | ecosystem: Environmental > Terrestrial > Soil > Wetlands > Permafrost | place: Sweden: Stordalen...
CCTTGTCACCGTCATCCGGGGTGATGAAACCGAACCCCTTGTCGTCGCTAAACCACTTTACTGTGCCAGTTGGCATGGTGTGAGATCCTCCACGGTATGTGCGTGCTGCACGCGGAGGATGCTTCTCAAAGCTTCGACCTGCGAGCGCTTGCACTACTTTCGCCGGTCTTTTCCGCCGGCCATACCCGACGACCGTAGCACGTCGCAATGGTCACGTGTTGTCGACTTGTTGCCAGCGGACGCGATGCCCGGCCGCGGAGCTGCGCGCGTGGGCGCGGCTAGGCTGGGGCGATGGACGCGCACGCAGGCGCCGATTCGAGCGCGACGGCCGATGACCAAGTCCGGCTGACGCGCCTGCTGGGCGCCGGCGATCCTCCCACCGTCGCGGAGATCGTCGAGCAGCTGGGTCTCTGGGAACGGCCCGACCCGGCGCCAGCACGCCCGCGGGTGATGCTCAACATGATCAGCACCGTCGACGGCCGCGCGAGCCTCGGCGGGCGTTCAGGCCCGCTCAGCGACCGCGCCGACCGGGCCTTGTTCCACGGCCTGCGCAGCGCCGTCGATGCGGTGCTCGTCGGTGCCGGCACGGTTCGCACCGAGCGCTACGGCCGCATCATCCCCGACGTCTCCGTCCGCGCACTGCGCGTGAAGCGCGGGCTCAGCGAGGAGCCGCTGGCGTGCATCGTCTCCGGGCGCCTGGCGCTGGACGGCGATATCCCGCTGCTGCGCGAGCCCTCCGCGCGCGTGGCGATCCTCACCGCCTCCGCCGCGAGCCTGCCCGCGACGGCCGCCACCGTCGAGTACGTGCGGAGCGCGCATGACGGGCATCTGGACCTCGCGGCGGGCCTCCACGAGCTGTCCGCGCGCTTTGCCGTTCAAAGCGTGCTGTGCGAGGGCGGCCCGCATCTGGCGATGCAGCTGCTGGAGGCAGATCTGCTCGACGAGCTGTTCCTGTCGCTCTCGCCGCAGCTCGCAGGCGGTGAGCCTGCCGGCGGCGAGGCGCTGCGGATCCTCGCCGGCGATGAGCTCGACCCGCCGGCCCAGCTGGAGCTGTTGGGAGCGCTGCAGAGCGGCTCCCACCTGTTCCTGCGCTACGGCGTGGTCTCGCGCGAGCGTGTCTCGCGCGAGACGATGCCCAGCAGTTCGCTGGCCAGGTGACGGCCCTGCGCCGCCACGCGCGGTGTCGCCGCGATCCGCACGACCACCTCCTCGCCGTCGAGCTCCTCCAGGGTGATGCGCGGAGCGTCTCGCAGCGGCGTCTGCAGTGACTTCTCGAGGATCTCCTGCAGATCGCCGGGTGTCATCCCCGCGCGCAGGCGCGCGCGCAAGTTGACCGCCTCGGGTTCGCGCAGCGGCAGCACCGCGACGTTCAGCACCACGCTGTTGGGCACCAGGATCGAGTCATCGCCCGTCGCAAAGGTCGTGTAGAGCAGACCGAGTGAGCTGACGGTGCCCTCCAGCTGGCCGGCAAGCGGGCCGCCCTGCAGGCGCACGCGCTCGCCCACGCGAAACGGGCGCGCGCTCAGCAGCACTGTGCCGGCGATCAGGTTGCCCAGCGTCTGCTGGGCCGCCAGGCCGAAGATCACCGCCGTGAAAGCGGTGCCCAGCGCCAGCGTTTTGGCTTCGATGCCGGCCACCCGCAGCGCCACGAACAGCGCCAGCACGACCGTCGTCAGCCGGATCACGAAGCCGACCGTGCCCGCCGTCGCCGGATCCAGGCGCCGGAACAGCGCTGGGCCGAGACCGCGGCCGATGTCGCGCGCGATCGCCCAGCCCAGGATCACCAGCGCGAGCACCGTCACCACCCGCACGGACGCTTCCAGCGGTTCTTCCAGCGCCTTGGCGGCCTGTTCGTGCGCGGTGCCCAGCAGGCTCACGCGGTTGTCGTACAGCAGCACGACGCCCACGAACAGCGGCAGCAGCACGAGCGCCTGCAGGCGCGCGCGTTTGACCACGCGCGGGCTTATCTGGCGCAGCAGGCCAACCTCCTGCCAGGCCTGGCTGCGGGTCTCGAACATCTTCGGCGGGGTCTTGGGAACGGGCACGGCCGTCAATGATGGTGCATCGAGGCCCGCCGACCCGGGATCGGGCATGCGCGACCTGCGTCCGCAGGCCGGCGCCTAGCTCTGGGTGTAGATCACCATCGCCAGCCCGAACAGCAGGCAGTAGATCGCAAACGGCGTCAACGTCTTGGTCTTGAAGTAGCCGACCAGGAAGTGCACGGTGATGACCGCGGTGACCGCCGCCACGGCGCACGCGACCAGCGCCTGCCCGCGGATGCCGTTGCCGAGATGGCCGAGCAGATCGGGCAGCTTGAAGATGCCCGCGGCGAGGATGATCGGCGTCGCCAGCAGGAACGCGAAGCGCGCTGAGTCGCTGTGATCGAGACCCCGCGCGAGGCCCGCGCCCATCGTCACGCCGTCGCGGCTGATGCCGGCGACGAGCGCGCTGGACTGGGCCACGCCGATGACCACCGCCTCGCGGTACTCGAGCGTGTTCAACTCGCGCGCACCGTCGGGCTTGGCGCCCTCCTTGGCAGCGAGTTCGCGCACCTCGGCGCGCCGGCGAAAGCGCTCGGCCGCCAACAGCAGGCCGCCGTTGACCACTAGGAAGATCGCCGCGACTTCGGGCTTCGCCGTCAGTGTGCGCAGCGGGTTCTCGAGCGCAAGCGCAAGGATGCCCGCGGGGATGCTCGCCGCGATGATCAGCCACGCCAGGCGCTCGTTGGAGTCCTCGATGCGGCGCTTGACGAGCGTGCGGAAGAACGCGCGCACGATCTGCACCCAGTCGCGCCAGTAGTAGGCCAGCAGGCCGAGCGCGCTGCCGACGTGCAGCATCACCACCAGTGCCAGCCAGAACGAGTCCTTCTGGGACTGCGCGTCGACCAGCTTGTTCCAGCCGAACAGCGTCGGGAACAGCACCGTGTGCCCGAGGCTCGAGATCGGGAACAGCTCTGTGATCCCCTGGAGCGCCCCCAGCACGATCGCCTGGAAGTAGCTGAGGGCTGACGCGAGGGGAGCCGCGATGAAGGCCGTCATCGGGGCGAGAGCTTATTGGCTGGCGTACCCTCCCGCCGATGCGAGCGCCGGGGTCTGAGATCGAGCCGCCGGCAGCGCCCTCGCTGCCGCAGATCGTGCTCGAGTGGGGCAGGATCGGCTGCATCGGCTTCGGCGGCCCGCCGGCGCATGTGGCGCTGCTGCGCGAGCTGTGCGTGCAGCGCCGCCGCTGGCTCACGAGCGTCCAGTTCGAGCGCGCGGTCGCAGCCACGAACCTGCTGCCCGGGCCCGCCTCGACGCAGCTGGCGATCTACTGCGCGTGGCGCCTGCGCGGCTATCGCGGCGCCCTGCTGGGCGGTGTGTGCTTCATCGCTCCCGGCCTGATCGCGATCATCGCGCTCGCCGCCCTGTTCCTGTCGGGCTCGCCGCCCTTGTGGCTGCGCGGGGCCGGCATGGGTGCGGGCGCGGCGGTCGCCGCAGTGGCGGTGCGGGCCGGGTTGGGCGTCGCCGAGCCGATCTGGGCACGCACGGCTGGAGGAGACCGCGTGCGCGTGCTCGCCTACGGCCTCGCCGGTGGCCTTGGCGCCGCGCTCAGCGGACCCTGGCTGGTGCTCGTGCTGCTCGCCTGCGGGGCGCTCGAGCTCGCCCGCCAGGGATTCGCGCTGCCGTCTTGGCTACCGCTGGCGACCGTCGCCGCGCCCGGCGGCACGCTCGCGCTGGCATGGACCGCGCTGAAGGTCGGCGCGCTGGCATTCGGCGGCGGCTTCGTGATCGTGCCGCTGATGCAGTCCGACGCGGTCGGCACCTACCACTGGATGTCCCACGGGCAGTTCCTGAACGCCGTCGCGCTGGGGCAGCTCACACCCGGTCCGGTGGTGCAGACGGTGGCGGTCGTCGGCTATGCCGCGGGTGGACTACCCGACGCGCTGCTGGCGGCGCTGGTGGCGTTTGCGCCGTCGTTCTCGTTCATCCTGCTCGGCGCCGAGCGCTTCGAGCGGATGCTCGTCAACCGGCGCGTGCTCGCGTTCTTCGCCGGCGCCGCGCCGAGCGCCGCCGGCGCGATCATCGGCGCGTCGGTGCCGCTCGCGCTAGCGCTCAGCGAGAGCTGGCAGTACGCGGTGCTTGCCGGCGCCGCGATCTTCCTGCTGGGGCTGCGCCGGGGCGTCGTCTCGACGCTGCTGATCGCCGGCGGCGTGGGCATCCTCGCGGCGCTGCTCGGCGCCCCCGTTCCGCACTGACGCGCCGTCCCAAAGGTGCGCAGCCGGTCCGCTTGAGACCGAATCCTGGAAACACCGGACGCAATCTTCACCAACGGTTCACACGATCATTGCCGCATCGTTACAAAAAGCGGCGCTTTGCAGGGGAATCTGTTTGCTATGGGCGGTCAGGGATCGAACTCCGGAGAGCTGGTGACAGCGCCGACGCATGGCGTCATCACGACACCGGCGCTACAAGCGGCGAGCATGGTCGACATGCACTGCCATTCGAGCGCGTCGCAGGAGTCCAAGCTCGGCGTGCAGCGCGCGGTCGGGCTGCCCGAGTGCGCCACGCCGCCACAGGAGGTCTACGAGCTGGCCAAGCGCCGCGGCATGGACTTCGTGACGATCACCGACCACGACACGATCGCGGGCGTGCTCGAGATCGCAGATCGCCCCGACGTGTTCATCTCCGAGGAGCTGACCGCGCACTTCCGCGGTGAGCCCCAGGCGGTGCACGTCCTCTGCTACGGCATCACCTGCGAGGACCACGAGTGGCTGCAGGCCAACAGCGGCGATGTCGAGCTGTGCGCCGCCTACATGTACGAACAGGAGATCGTGTGCGCGCTCGCTCACCCGTACTACACCGTCGAGGCGCCGCTGAGCGCCCGTCATCGTCGCCGCCTGGCCGAGCTGTTCGGCATCTGGGAGATCCGCAACGGCGCCCGCGCCCGCGAGCTCAACCGGCCGGCGGCCACCTACGTGGCCACACGCGAGGGCATCGGCATCGGCGGCAGCGACGATCACGCGGGGGTTGACATCGGTCGCACCTACACCGAAGCGCCGCCGGCGCACACGCCGCAGGACTTCCTCGCGCACGTGCGCGAGGGCAACGTGCTCGCCCGCGGCGCGCAGGGCAGCGCCGCCAAGTGGGCGCACGCCGCGATCGCACTGGCCGCACGCTCGTTCGGCAAGGACACGCCCGATGGGCAGCCCGAGCGGCCGGACCCAGCGCGGGTGATGACGATGGCCAGCCGCCTGCTGCGCGAGGGCGACGCGCGGCGCGGGGCGGTGGGCAACGACCTCGACCCCGACGATGCCCGCTGCCTGCTGCGCGCGTGGTTGAGCGCGGTCGGGCTCGACCACCTCGATGAGCGCCAGCTGATCGCCTTCATGCAGCAGGACGACTTCAGCCACGCCGACCTCTACCGGCGCGCCTGCCGGATGCACGAGCGCAAGCTGCGCCGCGCGGTCGAGGTGGCGCTCAGCGCCGTGCGCGGCGAGGCCGACGCGCTGGCCGCCGCCGAGGGCCTGTTCGAGGCGTGCATCGCCGCGATTCCCTACGCGCCTGCGACCGCGTTCCTCGCCAGCGAGCAGGCGAAGCTCGCGGCGATCCCGTACTCCGCGTCGAGCGCGCCCGGCCGGCCGGCTCCCGCGGCGGGCGAGCGCCGGCGTGAGGACGGCGAGCGCCCGCGCGTGGCGATCCTCGCCGACGGCATCGGCTCGACGCACGGGGTCACGCGCACGATCCAGGAGATCCGCCAGCGCGGCGTGCCGGGCTTTGAGATCGACGTCGTCGGCACCGACCCGGAGGTCGATCAGCGTCTGTCCGCGGTGGCCGAGATCGACGTGCCCTTCTACCCGGGACTGCGGATCGGCGTTCCCAGCCTGCCCGTCGCCGTGCAGACGCTCGCGGGCTCGGGCGGGGTGGGCTACGACGCGATCCACGTCTGCTCTCCGGGGCCGGCAGGTGTCGCCGGCGCGCTCGTCGCGCGCGCCCTGGGGCTGCCGCTGGTGGGCAGCTACCACACCGAGCTGAGCGCCTACGCGGGACTGCGTTCGGGCGAGCGTCGTATCGCCGCTGCGATGGCGCTGGCCGTCGGCACCTTCTATCGCGCATGCGACGTCGTGCTCTCCCCCAGCCCGGCCTCCGACGAGGCTCTGGCCGCGATCGGGATGCCCTGCGAGCGGGTGCTGCGCTGGGACCGCGGCGTCGACACCGAGCGCTTCGACCCCGCGCTGCGCGACGAGTCGCTGCTGCCCGGCGAGATCAACGTCCTGTACTCCGGGCGCATCACGCGCGAGAAGGGCGCCGATCTGCTCGCCGACGCGTTCCTGCTCGCCCGCCGGCACGAGCCGCGCCTGCACCTCGTGCTCGCCGGTGGCGGGCCCGAGCAGGAGCGCCTGCGCGAGCGCCTCGGCGAGCACGCCACCTTCCTCGGCTGGCTCGAGGGCGATCAGCTGGCGCGCGCGTATGCCAGCGCCGAGGTGTTCCTGTTCCCCAGCGCCACCGACACCTTCGGGCAGGTGATCCTCGAGGCGCAGGCCAGCGGCCTGCCCGTGATCGCGCTTGCCCGCGGCGGCCCGCTGTCGCTGGTCGAGGATCGCGTCAGCGGGCTCCTGTGCGAGCCCGACGCGCAACAGCTCGCCGGTGCCCTGCTGGAGCTGGCCGGCTCGCCGCTGCTGCGCGAGCACCTGGTGCGGGGTGCGCTGCGAGCCGTGCGCCTGCGCACCTGGGAGCACACCCTGGGCCGGCTCGCCGACGGCTACCACCGCGCGCTCGCCGGCCAGCGTGCTCCCGACCGCGATACGCACGACGCGCGCGAGCTGCAAGCGCTCACGAGCAGCCGGGCCGCGTGAGCGAATGGCTGTGCTGCCCGCGATCCGCCCGGCCCGCACGCGCCCGACGATCGCCGTGGCTCTGCACGGGATCGAGCCGGCGACGTTCGAGCGCTGCGCGGTGATCCGCGATTGGCTCGATGACCACGGCATCGATCGCGTCACGCTGCTGGTGATCCCCGCGCGCGACCTGCACCCCGTCGGCGCGCGCTCGCCGGAGATGGTCGAGTGGCTGTGCGAGCGCCGGCGCGCGGGCGACTCGATCGCTCAGCACGGCTTCCAGCACGTGCGCCCGTGCGTGCGCGGCTCGGCAAGCCGGCTGCTGGCGCGCGCCCACGGCCAGCGCGACGGGGAGTTCGTCGGCCTCGACGACGATGAGACCCGGCGCGCGGTCCACGCCGGCTGGCGCCTGCTCAAGCTCGCCGGCATCGAGCCCGACGGCTTCGTCGCCCCCGCCTATGCCTACACGCCCGCGCTGCGCGAGGCGCTGAACCTCAGGTTCAGCTGGTGGGCAGGGCTGCTGCGGGTGCACCGCACGCGCCAGCAGCAGCTCGGCGGCACCGTGCGCGAGCCGGCGAGCGGCTCGCTCGCGCCCGCCTGGAGCCTCGCGGGCACAGGGCCGCTCGGGCGGATGCTCTCGCCGTCGCTGCTGCGCGCCGGCTCGCTGCTGCCGACCAGCACGCTGCGCCTGGACGTGCAGCCCACCGATCTGAAGCTCCAGCGCCACATGATGGCCCTGGAGTGGGTGCTCGCGCACGCGGCCCCGCACCGAACCGCCGTCACCTACCGCGAGCTCGCCGGCGTCGTGGCGCTGTCCGAGCGCGCGAGCCGCGAGTCGGCTCAGCTCTTGCCGACGGTGAACATCTCCGGTTCGAACGACTTAACGGCCGACAACGCGGCGTAGCCGAGGTGCGACAGGCCGAACAGGTTCTCGATCGTGCGCAGCAGCGAGAAGTGGTTGTACGGTTCCTGACTGGTGGCGTCGCCTTTCAGGTAGGGCGATAGCAGCAGCGCCCCGACCGTGCCGCCGCCGCTCGGCGCGCCCGTCAGCGTCTTGGCCGGCGCGTTCGGGAACAGCGGCTGACCGCAGCAGGAGCTCGAGTCGGCGAACGCGCCGCTCGAGGGCGCCTGATCGACGGTGATCACGAGCAGGCCGCTTTCTTCATAGGCCTTCGAGCTCATGATCTCCGGGACGACCTGCTTGAGGAACGTCTGCGCCGGCGCGAGTCCCGCCGCGGCTCCGGCGGAGCATGGCGTCGGGTTGCCGTCGTGGCAGCGGTCGGGCACGATGTAGGAGAAGCTCGGCGTGCTCTTGGCGCTCGCGAGGTCGACCTCGAGCTTGTCCAGCCCGACGTCGTCGGCCGCGCACTGGGGCGTGCCGGTGATCGCGCTGAAGTACACGAATGGGTTGCGAAACGTCGCATAGGGCCCGCTGCTCGCCACTTCGGAGGCGCTGGCATCGGCCTGGCCGATGGCGGGGTGCGGGCAGGTGCCCAGCGCGCCGCCTTCGTCGATGCCTTCGATGTAGGCCCGCCATGTGAGGTGCTTGGCTGTCAGCTGGCCGGCGAGCGTCTGCGTGGCCGCCGGGTAGACGCAGCCGCTGCCGAGCACCTGTTCCTGCGGACCCGTGCCGGTGGACGCCACTTCGGTGTAGTTCGGGCAGTTGGCTGCCGTTTCGGCGGTCGGGCCCTGGCCGCTGATCAGCGCCGCGCCATCTGCCAGCCCGTCGTGCGCGACCGCGTCGTAGTGGGTCAGCAGCTCGCCTTTGTGCTCCAGCGTCTGCGTCAGGTAGGGAGCCGTCGAGGCGGGACCGAACACCGACGCATACGGCTCGTCGGCGAGCATGATCACGAACACGTGCTTGATCGGCGGCAGTTTCTTCGCCGGTGTGTCCGCGGCCGCTTCGGAGGAGCCGCCTTCGGGGCCGCCGGAGCCTGCTTCCGAGCCGCTCCCTTCTTCAGCCGAAGCGCCGGAGGAGCCGCTCGAGCTCGACGGCGTTTTCGCTGCAGGCGCGCTCTTCTGAGCAGCCGGGGCCGGCGTCGGTTCGGCTTCGACGCTCGGCGTTTCGCTCGTGGGCTGCGAGCTGGATTCGGAGGTGGAGGAGCCGGAGGGGCTGGTCGTGGCGCTCGCGCCCGAGGCCGGCAGCAGCAGCTTGACGGGCCCCCGCGCTGATGCGAGCGTGGCGTTTACGCGTGAGCTGGCGACATTGCCGAGCAGCACGCCGAAGCCGAGGAAGACGACCACGAGCAGCATCGAGATCCGTGGCGGGGGAAGCTTCAGGCCGCCGCGCGCCGGGGCGGGCTCGGGGCTGGCCGGTGCCAATGTGGATGTGGATGTGGATGTGGCCTCTGAGCGGGGCTCCGCGTCCTTGCCGCTGCGACGCACGCGCCGTAGGAGCTCCTCGAGCTGCGCGCTGCGCGCGCCGACGCGGGCGCCGCAGCCCAGGCAGTAGCGCTGGTCGGCGGCGAGCGGCGAGCCGCAGTCCTCGCACGCCTGGGGGCGCTGAACGCCGATCGCCGGTGCCCCCTACCCGTCCAGGATCGCCGTGCTGCTGGGCAGGCGCTCCATCAGCGTCGTCCCGCACTGCCAGCAGTAGAGCGCGCCACGGCTGTGCGGCGCGTGACAGCTCGGGCAGCTGCCCGCCACGCCGTCGCGCTCCATGCGCAGCAGGCGCTCGACCTCGGCCAGCTCGGCGTCGCGTTCCTGCAGCAGCGCGGCGCGTCGCACGAGCACGTCGAGGCGGAAGTGATCGCGAATCGCCATCTCGTAGGCCAGGCCGCCGAGGTCCCAGTGCAGCTCCGTCACCTGCTCGGCCAGCGCGTCGCGCCGGCGCTGCAGGTCCTGCGGGCTGGTGGCGCCCAGCGCCTGCTCGCTCTCGCTGCTGGCGTCGGCGTCGATCGTGTCGCGGAGGATGCCCATGCGCCTAGCCGGTTTCGACGACGTCCGGAAGGTCCTTGGACTTTTCCTCGTAGCTTTTGCCTTTGACGCCTTTGAGTTTGTTCAGCACCGACGGCGGAGCCGGTTTGTTCTCGCTTTCCCCGACCCCGCCGGGCGAGGAGGTGGGCGGTTCGGATTCCTTCGCGGAGCTCGAGCCGCCGTTTGCGACCTTGATCACCTTCGCGCCCGGGAAGCTCTTCTCGAGGCCAGCCAGGGCCTTTTCCGCTTCGGACCTCTTGTGATCGACGCCCGCGTAGATCACGTAGCTGCCGGCATTGAGGCTGCTGAATTCTTCGGACTTGAGCGCCCCCACCGCTTTGGCCCCCTTGGCGCTCGCCGCTGACTTGGCGCCTTCCACCGCGCTCACACTCGTGCCCGTCTGTGGCAGCGTCTGCAGCTGCACCGTGTAGCCACTGGTTCCCGATGGCCAGTCGCCTGTGAACGTGGCTTCGCTGGGAGTGGTCGCGGCGGCTCCTGTCGCGGCAGGCGAGGCGACGCTGATCACCTGTGCCGGCGCGGCACTCTGCTTGGGCGAGCTCGAGCGGCCGATCAGCACGCCGACGCCCATCGCCAGCAGCAGCACGCCGACGCCCGCGATCACGGTCAGGGTGCTGTTGGCGCGTGGCGGCGGGCCCTGGGCGGGCGGCGGTGCGGGCGCTCCGGGCGCGGGTGCCTGTGAGTCCTCGCGCGATGGCGGCTCGCCCTGCAGCACGCTGCTCATCGGCGTCAGCCGCTCGCCGCACTCCAGGCAGTAGCGCTGGTCGCGCGCCAGCGGCGCGCCACAGCTCGTGCAGTGCGCGCCCGCGCCTGCGTGGGGCTGCGATTGGCTTGCGATCGATTCGGTGGACAGGGTAACTACCTTCGTGTCTACGTCGCCGGCGATGAGGTTGATTGCAGGCCGGAGCTCCGGCTGTGCCGCTCACCGTATGGTCGGGCCCGCGGCGTCGCTCGGCGTGACGATTTTGTGAAGGCCACCGGCTCCACGGTCTGACTTCCGGTGCCCGCAGAGACCGGCAGCTGGAGCTAGGCTGCGATCCCGTTGCCGTGGCGCAGGCTCGCGCCGGACTCCGCGGAACGCCCCTGCCGGCCGGTTGCGTGGGCGGAGATCTCGAGGTGCTCGAAGGACTCCCATACGCTCCCCTCGCCGCGAGGCGCTCTGGCGCTCCCGAGCTGTGCGAGGTCACCCGCGCGCGATGCCGCGCACAGCCCCGCAACCAGCGAGACGACGAGGATCCACGTGGCGACAGCGAACACGACGATCATTGGCAGCTCCGGCTTGAGATGACCATTCCTCACCGAACATATCAGATTTATAAGCATCAAGTGCCAGGTGGGCGCCCGCGGTCGCTACGATCGCACGACGTGCATGGACCGCATCGAACGAAGCTGGCGCGGGTTTAGGATTCGCACATGACCAGTCCTAAAGTCAAGCGCATCAGCGTCTTGCCGGTTTTGGCGCTCGCGAGCATCGCGCTCGCGCTGCCGCTCAGCTCGTGGGCCGACTCCGCGAAGAAGACCACCGAAGGCCCGCCAATCGTGGCGACTGGAAGCGTCACTCGCGCGAGCGGGTCCTCGGCGACGCTCGAGGGCACGATCGCCCCGCGCACGCTGGTCACCACCTACTACTTCCAGTACGGGCCCACCAGCACCTACGGCCAGCAGACGGCCACCGTGACCCTGACACCCCCAGCAACCGGCAGCGGCATCGTGACGGTCAAAGTCGAGCAGAGCGTGACCGGGTTCCTGCCCGGATACCACTACCGGCTGGTGGCCAGCAACGCCAAGGGCACAGGCGTCGGCCACGACCACGTCTACACCGTCAAGAGCACCAAGAGCGATTTCGTGCTCCCCAAGACCTTCCTGCCGGTCACGCTCGGCGGCACCTTCACGATCACGGGGACGCTCACGGGAAGCGCCAACGCCCATCGCGAGATCGTGCTGCAGGCGAGCCCCTACCCCTACACGGCAGCCTACGTCGACGTCGGCACGCCGCTGCTCACCGGTCTGACCGGCGGCTTCACCTTCAACGTGCAGGACATGCTCAGCAGCACCAGGTTCCGCATCGAGACCGTCGGCACGCCCACTGTGGTGAGTCGCATCGTGCCGGCGGAGGTGGCTCTCAGGGTGGTCCTGAAAGTACGGACCGCGCCGGGCCACAAAGGGCTCGTGCGCCTGTACGGGACCGTCACGCCGGCGGCGGTCGGAGCACACGTCTTCATCGAGCTCGAAAAGGTGGCCAAGCCCAAGACCGAAAAGCCGGGCAAGCTGGAAAAGCCCGAAAAGCCCGGCAAGGGCGAAAAGGAAAAGAGCGAACGCCCGCCTTCGTTTGCGACCAAGTTCGACACGACCGTGAAGCGGGCCACACGCACGATCTCGCGTTTCAGCACCGTGGTCAGCATCCGCACCACCGGGCGCTACCGCGTGCTCGTTCAGGTGAAGCCCGGCGCGGTCGTCTCCGGCACGAGCTCAACCGTGCTGCTGCATGCCGCGAGCAAGGCGAAGAAGAAAAAGAAAGGCTGAGCCCTCAGGGCTCGAGCGAGATCAACCCGCGGGCGGCGAGCAGCTCCATCACACGCTCGACCTCCTGCTCGACCGTTTCCTGGAAGCTGCCGAGCACCAGATCGGGCTCGGCCGGCGCCTCGTAGGGAGCGCCCACGCCGGTGAGCCCGGCGAGCTCGCCCGATCGCGCCCGTGCGTACAGGCCCTTGGGGTCGCGCTGCTCGCACAGCTCCAGCGGCGCGTCCACGAAGATCTCCAGGAAGCCGAGATCGTCAGCCGCGTGCAGCGCCGCCGCCGCCTGGCGATCGGCGGCGTAAGGACTGACGAGGCTGACCAGCGCGACCGTCCCGGACTCGGCCAGCAGCCTCGCGACGTGGGCGGTGCGTCGCACGTTCTCGGTGCGCGCGACCTCGTCGAAGCCGAGGTCTCCGTTGAGACCGTGGCGCAGGTTGTCGCCGTCCAGCAGGAACGCCGGCTGCCCGGCCGCGAGCAGGCGCTCCTCGACCGCGGCGGCGACGGTTGACTTGCCGGCGCCCGGCAGCCCCGTGAACCACAGCGTCGCGCCGCCATGCCCGAGTGACTGCCAGCGACGCTCGCGGGTCATGCGCGTACCCTGCCAGCGCACGTTCGGGCTGCGCTCGCTCTTGGCCTCGGCCGCGTCCTCCTCGACCTCGGTGTCGAGGATCACTCCCGCCGCGACCGTGTCGTTGCTCGCCTCGTCGATCACGATCAGGCTGCCGGTGATGCGGTTGCGCCTGTAGGAGTCGAACACCAGCGGCGAGCTCAACTCCATGCTCACGCGCGCGAGGTCGTTGAGCTCGAGCGTGTCCGCGCTGGCGTCGCGCCGGAGGGTCTCGACGTCGATCCGGTAGCGCACATCGACCTTGCCGACCATCGCCGTGCGCGTGGTGTGCTTGACGAGGTAGCGCCGGCCGGGGCTCAGCGGCTGCTCGGACATCCAGCACAGCAGGCACTCGAAGCGGTTGGAGACCGTCGGCTGGTTCTGCGTGCGCACGATCGTGCTGCCACGCCCGACGTCGATGTCATCGCTGAGCCGCAGCGCCACCGACATCGGCGGGAACGCTTCCTCGATCGGACCGTCATAGGTGTCGATCGCCGCGACCGTCGTGCGCTGCCCGCCCGGCAGCACCACGACCTCATCGCCGCGGCGGATGATCCCACCGGCGAGCTGCCCGGCGTAGGCGCGGTAGTCGGCGAGCTCGGAACCGATTTGACGCCCACCCACCCGAATCACCCACTGCACCGGGAAGCGCACGTCGATCAGGTTGCGGTCGGATGCGATGTGCACGTGCTCGAGGTGGTAGAGCAGCGGCGGGCCCTGGTACCAGGGCATCGCCTCCGAGCGCTCGACGACGTTGTCGCCGAGCAGCGCCGAGATCGGGATGAACGTCACGTCCGGCAGCTCCAGACGGGCGGCGAACGCGTCGAACTCGTCGACCACCGCATCGAACGCAGCCTCGTCGAAGTTGACCAGGTCCATCTTGTTGACGCACACGACCACGTGCGGGATTCCCAGCAGTGAGCTGATGAACGCGTGGCGCTTGGACTGGGCGAGGACGCCCTTGCGGGCATCGACGAGCACGATCGCCAGATCGGCTGTCGAGGCGCCGGTGACCATGTTGCGCGTGTACTGCTCGTGCCCGGGGGTGTCGGCGATGATGAAGCGGCGCTGGGCCGTCGCGAAGTAGCGGTAGGCGACGTCGATCGTGATGCCCTGCTCGCGCTCGGCGCGCAGGCCGTCGGTCAGCAACGAGAGGTCGAGCACCTCGCCCTTGCGCTGGCTTGCCTGCTCGACGTGCTCGAGCTGATCGGCCAGCACCTGCTTGGAGTCGTACAGCAGCCTGCCGATCAGCGTGCTCTTGCCGTCATCGACGGACCCGGCGGTCGCGAAGCGCAGCAGGTCGGTCGGGCGCTCGGTCAGGCGCTTGAACACCTCCGTGGCGCTCTCGCCCGCCAGCGCCACGCCGGAGCGCGCCGCGCCGTTGCCGTTGGACCCGGCGCCGCCGATCGAATCCGATCCCCCGGTGCGGGCCATCAGAAGTACCCCTGCCGCTTGCGATCCTCCATCGCCGCCTCGGTCACCCGATCGTCGGCGCGGGTCTCGCCGCGCTCGGTGATCTGCGTGGCGGCGATCTCCGCCACGACTTCCGCCAGGGTGCCCGCGTCGGACTCGACGGCGCCGGTACAGCTCATGTCCCCGACGGTGCGATAGCGCACCTGCGTCGTGAACGGCTGCTCGCCGTCGATCAGCTCCATGAACGGGCTGACCGCGTAGAGCATCCCGTCGCGCTCGAACACCTCACGTTCGTGCGCGAAGTAGATCGACGGCACTTCCAGCTGCTCCTCGGCGATGTACTGCCACACGTCGAGCTCGGTCCAGTTGGAGATCGGAAAGACGCGTGCGTGCTCTCCCTTGCGAATGCGGCCATTGTAGAGGCTCCAAAGCTCCGGGCGCTGTTTCTGGGGCTCCCACTGACCGAACTCGTCGCGGAAGGAGAGGATGCGCTCCTTGGCCCGCGCGCGCTCCTCGTCTCGGCGCGCGCCTCCGAAGGCGGCGTCGAAGCCGTGCTCGGCGATCGCGTCCAGCAGCGTCACCGTCTGCAGGCCGTTGCGCGACGCGCGCGGGCCCTGCTGCTCGACCGCCCTGCCGCTGCGAATCGAGTCCTCGACCGAGGCTACGATCAGGCGCTCGCCGAGCTCCGCCACGCGACGGTCGCGGAACTCGATCGCCTCGGGGAAGTTGTGCTCGGTGTCGACATGCAGCAGCGGGAACGGGAACGGCGCCGGGCGAAACGCCTTCTCGGCGAGGCGCAGCAGCACGATCGAGTCCTTGCCGCCGCTGAACAGCAGCACGGGGCGCTCGAACTCGGCGCTCACCTCGCGCATCACCTGGATCGCCTCGGCCTCGAGCGTGCGTAGGTGAGATAGGTGGTATATGGCTGGCATCCGTGCTGGTGGCTGGCGGTCAGCCATTGAAGTTAGCCCGCGTCTGGCCTGACGTTTGTGAACTTTACGGTGCGCATCTGAGCCCTGTCAAGATTTGCAGCTTGTCCGACATTGTCAAACCGGCGTCCGACCACGCCGCGTCCCCGAGCGCCTCGACACCTCGCGCCCGCGTGCTGATGCTGGGCCTGGGCTGGTTCCCGGCGACGCTCGGGGGGCTTGACCGTTACTACCGCGCGCTGTTCGAACAGCTCCCCGACGCGCGCGGCGTCGTCGTCGGGCCGGCCGGGGACGCGCCGGCGACGGTCACGGTCGCGGGGGGCGCCGAGCGAGCGCTGCCGCTGCGGCTGGCGAGCTACTGGCGCGCCGCGGCCGCCGCGGCCGGCGACGCCGACGTCGTGGACGCGCACTTCGCCCTCTACGCGGCCGCGCCGCTGCTGCTCTCCGCCGCGCTGCGCAAGCTCCCGTCGATCTTCCACTTCCAGGGTCCCTGGGCCGAGGAGAACATCGCCTCGGGCGACTCCTCACGCGCGCGCTTCGCGCTGCGCAGGGCGCTCGAGCGAACGGTGCTGCATCGCGTCGATGCCCACGTGGTGCTCTCCTCGGCCTTCCGCCGGCTGCTGGTGGAGCGCTACCGCGTGGCCCCCTGGGAGGTGCATGTGTGGGCGCCGGGCGTCGCGCTCGACGTGTTCACGCCCGGGGACCGCTCGCAGGCACGCACCCGGCTGGGGGTCGAGCCTGAGGCGTTCCTCGCCGTCTGCGTGCGCCGCCTGGTAGCGCGCATGGGGCTCGACGCGCTGCTCGACGCGTGGACGCAGATCGCGGGGTCGCTGCCGGCCGGCTCGCAGTTGCTGCTGGTCGGCGACGGCCCGCTGCGCGAGCAGCTCGCCCGGCGCGCGACGGAGAGCCCGCTCGCCGGGCGTGTGCGGATGCTGGGGGCGCTGTCCGATGAGGAGCTGATCGACGCCTACCGCGCGGCGGACGTCGCGGTCGTGCCGACGATCTCCTTCGAGGGATTCGGGCTGGTCGTGCTCGAGGCCGCCGCCTGCGGCACTCCGAGCATCGTCAGCGACGTCGGCGGGCTGCCGGAGGTGACCGCGCCGCTCGACCGCTCGCTGGTGCTCGACGCCGGCGACGTGCGGGCGCTCGGCTCGCGCCTCAGCGAGGCGGCCGGTGGCGCGCTGCCGAGCCGCGAGCGTACGCGCGAGTACGCCGAGGGCTTCTCATGGAGCAACGTCGCCGCCCGCCACCAGCGCCTCTACCGCCGCCTGCTCGCCGGCGAGCGCGACACGCGCACGCGCGTGGTGTTCCTCGACCACGTCGCGCGGCTGTCCGGTGGCGAGATTGCGCTGCTGCGGGTGCTGCCCCACCTCGAGCATGTCAACGCGCACGTGATCCTCGGCGAGGACGGCCCGCTGGCCGAGCGCCTGCAGGCGGCCGGCATCTCCGTCGAGGTGCTGCCGATCGCCGCCTCCGCGCGCGATCTGCGCAGGGACACCGTGCGCCCCGGCGGCGCGCCGCCCGCCGCCGCCCTGCACACGCTCGCCTACGTCGCGCGGCTGGCGTGGCGACTACGCCGGCTGCAGCCCGAGCTCGTTCACACCAACTCACTGAAGGCCGGCGTCTACGGGAGCCTCGCGGCGAGGGCCACCGGCGTGCCGGTCGTGTGGCACGTGCGCGACCGGATCGCCGCCGACTACATCCCGAGGCCGGCGGTGCGCCTCGTGCAAAGCATGATCGGCCGCCTCGCCGGCGGCGTCCTCGCCAACTCCGAGGCGACGCTCGCAACGCTCGCAGCGGCCAGGGACGGGCAGCCGCGATATGTGATCCCCGACTCGGTCGAGCTCTCGCCATACGCGCCGGCGCCCGGGACGCGGGACATGGTGTTCGGGATACTCGGGCGGATCGCGCCGTGGAAGGGGCAGGACCTGTTCCTGCGCGCGTTCGCCGCCGCGTTCGCAGGCGGCCCCGAGCGCGCTGTGATCGTGGGGACGCCGATGTTCGGCGAGCAGGATTACGAGCTCGAGCTGCACGAGCTGGTGGCGAGCCTCGGCCTCGAGGGACGCGTCGAGTTCCGCGGATTTCGCGAGGACATCTGGCGTGAGCTCGCGTCCTTCGACGCGCTCGTGCACGCGTCGCTGATCCCCGAGCCGTTCGGCATGGTCGTGCTCGAGGGCATGGCCGCCGGCCTGGCCGTGATCGCGCCGGACGAGGGCGGCCCCGCCGAGGTGATCGACGACGGGCGGACAGGGCGCCTGTTCGCCAGTCGCGACCAGCAGTCGCTCGCCGCCGCGATGCGCGCGCTGCGCGACGACCCGGCCGAGCGCGAGCGCCTGGGAGCCGCCGCTCGCCGCGCCGTCGAGGACTACCGGCCCGAGACGATCGCCGCCCGGATCGAGGACGCCTATGAGCGCGTGCTCGGCTAGCTCGCGGACAGCCCTGAACGGAGCATCGACTCAAGAATCGGCGAGCGACTGCCGATGCACACGCGAGCCCGTGGCCTCGAATCGGACTCGCTCTACATGTCAACCCTCAAGCAGCCAACACGTCGCCGCGCCCAGCGTTCGATCGCCTGGCTGATCGGGGTCCTGACGCTGGCCGGCGGGCCGGCGCTGCTGGCGCCCGCGGTGGCACCCGCGCGAACGCTCGGCCTGCGCGCGATCGAACGGCGCGGCAAGTGCACGCTCGAAGCGAACGTCGCCCCCAGCCAGCTCACGGCCGGGGAATCCGCCACGCTCGTCGGCTCGCTCGAGTGCCCGCTCGCCGCGGACGCAGGCGAACAGACGATCACGATCTACCAGCATCTAGCCGGCACCCAGGGCTTCGCCGCGGTGGGCACCACGATCACCGAAGCCGACGGCTCGTTCCGCTTCACGACCGCGGCCCTGGAAGCCAACAGCAGCTTCTACGCCGGCGCCCAGGGCGCCCACCACAGCCGTCGCGAAACCGTCAAGGTCTCACCGCTCGTGACGATCAGCGGTCCACCCGCGAACACGCAGCTGCTGATCGCGAGCCACCGCACCGGCGTGAGCGCACGCGCGAGCTCGACCGCCACGTTCGCGGGCACCGTCAGCCCTGAGGACACCGGCGCGCTCGTGGTCCTCCAGCGCGAGAGCGCAACCGCGGACGAAGACTGGCGCGAGATCGGCTTCGGTCGCGTCAGCGCCGAAGGCGGCTACTCGATCAGCCACACCTTCTCGAGCCCCGGCGAGGCCACCGTGCGCGTTGTCGTTCGCGCCCACGGGCTTCGCGCCAGCGCCTCCGAACCGCTCTCATATGAGATCGCGCCGCGCCAGAACCCCCTGTTGAGCATCACCGCCTCCAGCGATCCGCTGCTCTGCGGGCAGCCGGTCACGCTCAGCGGCACCGCCGCGGGAGCGCCGGGGCAGACGCTCACGCTGCTGGCTCGCAGCCGCGACGCGAGCTTCGCCCCGATCGCCACCGTCACAAGCGATGAAAGCGGCCACTACGAATTCCCGGCGCAGACGCCGCTGCAGAGCACCTACTACAAGGTCAGCGCCGCCCACACCGCCTCGACGTCCCTGTTCGAGGGCGTCGAGCCACTGCTCACCGCCGACGTGTCCCCGGCGCTGGCGACATCCTCGGCGCTCGACTCCTCCTCGTCGCCGCCGGCCGCCGCGGTGAGCACCGCGCAGGCCGGCCAATCGCTGATCTTCTCCGGCGCGATCACCCCCGATCACACCGGCCAGACGATCTACCTCGAGCGCCAGAACCCCTCGGGCGTCGGCTTCCACGTGGTCGCGAGCGCCACGGTCGGCACGGGCTCGACCTACTCGATCGAACACACCGTCTCCGGCAGCGGCACGCAGGCCTTCCGCATCAAAGTCCCGCGCGATCAGGAAAGCCAGGCGACCGCCAGCGAGCTGTTCAAGATCCAGGTCACGCCCGCCAGCGAAGCGCCCGCCAGCGAAGAAGCGCCCGAAAGCGAATAGGCGTCAGCTCGATCGGGTCAGCGCAACTCCTCGAGCCACTCCTCACCGCCGCTGCTGATCCTGTCGTAGACGCGCCGTGACTGCTGCTCGTGGCGCGCGCGAACCGCGCGTTCCCAGCGCCGCCAGCGCTGGCGGTTGGCCAGCGCGCGCAGCTGGCGTGCGACCGGCAGGCGGGGAACCGACAGCGGCTCCGGGGCGCCATCGCGGTGTACCGGGCTGAGCTCGCTCACGCGAAAGCCCGCGCCGTGGTGGTAGAGCACGTCGCCGTAGATGCCGAAGTACAGGGGATCGAGGTCCTGGCGGTTCGATCGCAGCACCTGCACCCACGGCGTTTTCGAGAGCTCGAGCCGGCGCAACAGGTTGCCGCCGACATCCGTCGTCGGTTTGCCGTGCGCCCCGATCCACGTCGGCCCCGCGGTCCAGTCGCCCGGAAGGCTGCGCCAGGTACCCACGGTGGTCACGCAGAAGCAGGGGTGCGGCTGGGGCTCGTCGACGTTCTCGGCGCGCCGGACCGCAAGCAGCGGCGCGCGCGTGAGCGCCTCGCCGATCAGCGGCATCGGATCGGCGATCGGGAAGGCATCGCCGTCGAGGAACATCAGCAGGTCCTCCGCGCCGGCCTGCTCGCCGATCTCCATCGCGAGGTGGTTGAGCTTGCCCGCATGTGAGCCTTTCTGCTCGAGCACTCGATCGAAGTGCACCGCATATGCGAGGTCGATCCCCTCCAGCGAGCTCCAGATCTGCAAGGGCACCGAGATCTGCTCGCGCAGATGGCGTGTCTGGATCTCGATCCACTGCGGCGAGCGATAGTGGACGGTCGCGACGTACAGCATCAGATCGCGCCCCAGTGCTCGTCGGCGCGATCGAGGATCTCCAGAAAGCGCTCGCGCTCGGCCATCAGCCCGCGCCGCCAGCTCTGCTCACGGGCGGCGGCGAGCATCGGCTCGAGCTCCTTGGGTGACGCATCCAGGGCGCTGAGCGCCGAGGCGACGATCGCCCGCTCGCTGCGCTCGGGCATCAGGCAGGTCTCGCCGTCACGGCAGAAGGAGCGGTTGCCGACGCAGTCCGGACAGACCACGAGCGCGCCGAGGGCCATGCTCTCGAGCGCCGGCAGATACGCGCCCTCGACCGTCACGGGCAGGTGCACCGTGATCCGTGCGCGTGCCATCGCCTCGAGCAGCTGCTCGCGTGCGACCGGGCTGTCGATCAGCAGCACCCGATAGCCCGCCGCGCTCACGCGCCCCGCGATCGACCGGCCCAGGGGCGGGTCCTTCAGCGCCAGCACGACGCAGTCGAGATCGCGCTCCTCGGCGGGGCGCGCGACCGGCAGCTGCTCGAGGTCGAGGCCGATCGGCACGGTGAAGATCGGGCCCGTGACCGCGCCGGTGCGCTCGAGCGCCGCCTGGATCTCCGCGCTGACGCAGATCCTGATCGCAGGATGGCCGAGGAACCGGTACAGCGGGTGCGCGGGCCGGGTGTGGCTGAAGCCCTGGATCAAGTTGAGAACCGGCACCGGCGAAGCGGCGCGCTGATCCTCCTCGAGCGCCAGCCAGTCCATGCCCGCGAGAAACCGCACGTCGGCGCTTGCCGGCGCATCCGGCTCGAGCACCGCTTCGCCGCAGCCCAACCAGGGATTGCTCTCATCCCAGACCGAGTCGGGTGTGAACTGAATCCGGGCATCGTGCGAGGGCGAGCTGCGCACGTGCTCGAAATAGTGAAACACCTTCAGGTGGCCGCCCTGAAAGCGCTTGAAGTTCCGGTGAAAGACAACTGTGTTCATCTGCGAGCAGTATATTCCGGCGATCGGTACGCCAACGGTCTCGACCCTCAGGCGAGATCGTCATAGCCCCACAGCGTGAGGAGGTCGCGATTCAGGTACTCGCTGAGGTCGACCACCTCCGCCTTGAAGCGACGGCGCAGCTCCAGCATCACGGCCTGATCGGGAGCCGGCGCATCGGCGAACACCGCGCGGCGTTTGACGGCGCCGAACGCGCGCCAGCGCAGCCGTCGCGGGGTCAGCGCCTTGATCGTGGTCCGCCCCGCACGCGCGAGCGGGGATCCTCCGAGCGTGACCGCGTGCAACATGTCGTCCAGCTGCTGGGAGCGAATCGCGCGTGTGGTCTGTTTGACGCTCAGCTGCTCCAGCGGATGGGCGTCGTCCACATCCAAGAACTGCAGCACCTTTCGCAGCGTCGCTGCGTTGTCGCGGCGAAAGTCGTCGTATATGAGCACCAGCACCTGCTCGCGGGGGAACACCGCGTGATAGCGGCGCAGCTGATCGGCGTAGCGCACGTGATCGGCGTATTGGAGCAGCTGCGGGCGATGCGAACGGGGCGGTATCTCACGGCCCTCGCGCCTGGCGGCTTCGAGCGAGAGCGCCTTGCGCAGGTCCTTCTCGGACTCGACGTGGCTGCGCAGCAGCTGCAGGTGAAGCGAGTACAGGAAGCTCACCGGCTCTCTCAGAATTGCGATGATGCGCGCCGCCGGCTGCAACTCGGCGATCTGCCCAGCTGCCGCATGCGACCAGAGATACGACGGCGAGGCCTCGCCCGCGCGCTGCTGCGCACCTGCGCCACTGAAAAGCGACAGGTACTGCTCCAGCGTCTCAGGAAGTGAATGTCCCCGCGGTGACGGGAAGCGAGGTCGTGTGTCAGTTGCAAAGAACTGCGGCTCCTTGATATCTGACATGTAAATCTGCGGATGCCGCCGGAGCATCTCATACAGAGCGGTGGTTCCACTCTTGTGGTGACCGACGATGAAGAAATCCGGCACCCGCGCGCCAGCGGCGATGAGTGACTCGGCCGACGCTGTCATCGAGCCCTCGACTCTAGCAGGACCCTCCCCCTTACAGGCAAACATATACTCCCGGTCGATGATGAATCCAGCCCGGCCAGGCGTACTTCCGGCCTTCGCCCAAACGCTGCGCCGGCGTGTGAGCACGGCGTGGCGCGCGCGCGAGGAGAGCCGCTTCCAGCCGCATCTGCGGTTCGATCCGGAGGCACCCGCGATGGTGCTCTCGCCGCATCTGGATGACGCTGTGCTCGACTGCTGGAGCCTGCTCTCCAGCGATCGCGAGCTCACCGTGGTTAACCTGTTCGCGGGCGTTCCCGCGCCGGGTCACAGGGGTGTGTGGGAGGCGGCGCTCGGGGTCTCAGACTCCGCTGAGCGCGCCCGCATGCGGATCGCCGAGGACGCGCGTGCGCTCGCCTGCGCCGGCCGTCAAGCGCTGAACCTGGGGGTGCTCGACGCCCAGTACCGCCAGGCGCCCGCGGCGCTCGGGCTGGCGGATCTCGACGGCGCGCTCGCGGCGGCAGCGCCGAGTGCCTCGCGCGTGTACGCCCCGGCCGGCATCGGCGCTCACGGCGATCACCTGCTGGCGCGCCGCTACGCACGCATGCTGCTGGCAGCGGGGATGCCCGTCACGCTGTATGCCGAGCTGCCCTACTGCATATTCCACGGTTGGCCCGCCTGGGTCGATGGCCGTGAGCCGGAGCCGAGCCGCGACATCGACGCCTACTGGCTGTCGTTCCTCGAGCGGGTGCCGGAGATGCCCGCGCTGCGCTCAGCGACGGTCGAGCGGCTGCCGCCGGCGCTGGCGAGCGCCAAGCTGGAGGCGATACGCTGTTATCGCACGAGCTTGAACGATGGCGTCATACGGCTGCTCTCAGAGCCCGAGATCCATCGTTATGAGGTTCACTGGGAGCTCCTCGAGCAGGCTCGGGGCAGCGTTACACTTTCACCATGAACGCATTCGCCGAGCGATCCTCCGATGAGGCTTTGCCACAGCGAAGGATCCCAGACTTCTTCATCGTCGGTCATGCGAAGTGCGGCACCACGGCGCTGTATGAGATGTTGCGGCGCCATCCTCAGATCTACATGCCCGACTACAAACTCGGCGCGGGCAAGGAGCCGTGGTATTTCGCTCGTGACAACCCTAATCCGCAGAGGACCGGTGAGCGCTCGATCGCCTTCACCGGCAGGAACATGGGCAGCTTCGATGACTACCTCGCGCTGTTCGAGGACGCCGCGCCCGAGCAGCGCGTCGGCGAGGCCTCCTCGTCCTATCTGTGGTCGCGCAGCGCGGCCGGACGGATCGCCGCTGTGGCGCCCGACGCGCGCATTATCGCGATCATGCGCGAGCCCGCGAGCTTCCTGCGCTCGCTGCACCTGCAACTGCTCGAGAACCACCACGAGTCCGAGAAGAGCTTCCGCAAGGCGGTCGAACTGGATGACGCGCGCCGCGAAGGCCGCGACATCCCCCCCTACTCCTACTGGCCGGCGGCGCTGATCTACTCCGATCGCGTGCGCTATGTCGAGCAGCTGCGCCGCTACCGCGCGGGGTTCGCGCCGGAGCAGATGCTGGTGCTCATCTACGACGACTTCCGCGCCGACAACGCCGGAACCGTGCGTCGTGTCCTGAGCTTCCTCGACGTCGACGAGACCGCACCGATCGAGGTCGTCGAGGCCAACCCGACGGTCGGCGTGCGCTCGGTGCGCCTGGACACCCTCCGGCGTCGGCTGCACAGCGGCGGCGGGCCTGCGCTCGCGGCGCTGCGAGGCGCGGGCCGCGCGCTGACGACGCGCCGCCTGCGCGAGGGGCTGCTCTACCCGCTTCAGCGCCGTGCCGTCTATGGCAAGCCGCCGCCACCCGACGAGGAGTTCATGCAGGAGCTGCGCCGCCGCTACAAGCCCGAGGTGGTTGCGCTGAGCGAGTACATGGATCGCGATCTCGTCGCCCTGTGGGGCTATGACGACCTCGGCTGAGCCGCGGTCCTCCGCGGAGCAACCCGAAGGACCGCTGAGCGCCGACTGGCGAGTGCGGCGCGAAGCGGACCAGCAGGCGGCGCTCCCGGCCGGCGCCGCGGTCGTCAGCTGCTCGGCGCCATATGGCAGCGGCGGCCTCGGCCGCCATCTGCGCGAGATCGCCGACGCGCTCGCGCGCCGCGGGCAGCCGGTCAGCTGCATCTGCGGGGCCGCCGACCCGCCCCGCGTCGGACCCCCGAGCCGGGAGCTGCTCGCACCCGCGATCACGACCGCGCTCGATCCGCTGATCCGGCTCTCGCCCGGGTGGAGCACCTGGAAGACGGGTGTGGTGTTCGACGCCCAGGCCGCGCGAGCACTGCCGGCGGCCGAGCAGATCCTGGCGTTCAACGGCCAGGCGCTCGCGCAGTTTCGCGCTGCCTCCAGGGCACGCTACGGCTCGCTCTCGCTGGTATCGGCGACCTCGCATCTGCGTCGCGTGCTGCGCCAGTACGAGCGCGCCTACCGGCAGTATCCGATCGAGCGCTCCTGGGCGGGGCATCTGCTCAGGCGCAACCTCGCCGAGTACGCGCGCGCGGACCGGATCTACGTCTCCTCCGAGCACGTGCGCGAGTCGTTCCTCGAGGAGGGCTTCGCCGAGGAGCGCCTGACGCTGTTCGGGCTGACGCCGGACCCGCGCTACACGCCCGCCCCTGCGCCGCCGGCGTCCTCGACGTTCAACGTCGTCTACGTCGGCAGCCTGTCGGTCGCCAAGGGCGTGCCGCTGCTCGTGGAGGCGTTCGGGCGCCTGGCGCACGCGGACCTGCGCCTGGTGCTGGTCGGAGGCTTCGGCACGCGCGGAATGCGGCGCTTCATCGAAGCGGCGCAGATCCGCGACCCGCGCGTCCGCGTCGAGCTTGGCGACCCGCTCGCGCACCTGCGGGCCGCGCGCCTGTGCGTGCATCCGAGCTACGAGGACGGCTTTGCCTACGCGCCCGCGGAGGCGCTTGCCTGTGGCGTCCCGGTGCTCGTCAGCGACAGCACCGGCATGAAGGACATGATCGGCGCCGGGCGCAACGGCATGGTGCTCGCCACGGGCGATCCGGACGCGCTCACGGACGCGATCGAGGCCGCCTATCGCGGTGAGCTGCTCGGTGGCTGAGCGACCGCTGCGGCTGGCGGTGGTGGGCATGTCCACCAGCCCGACCTGCGGCGCGCGCGATCACGCGCTGCTGCTCGCGCGGGCGCTCGAGCATGAGCGCGTGTCGTGCTCACTGCACTGGCTGGCGCGAGAGCACGAGTCGCTGCGCGCGGCGCACGCGGAGATCCACGGGTGGACACGGACGCTCGCCGAGGAGCTCGCGCGCGAGCGCCCGGACGCCGTGCTGCTGCACTACTCGAGCTTCTCCTTCGCTTACCGCGGGGTCCCGCTGTACCTGCGCCCGACGCTGTCCGCGTTGCACCGCTGCTCGGTTCCGCTGGTCAGTTTCATGCACGAGTTCGCCTACCCCTGGCGGGCCGGGGATTGGCGCGGCAACGTCTGGGCGGCGACGCAGCGTGCGGCGCTGATCGATCTGATGCGCGCATCTCAGGCGGCGGTGCTGACGACCGACTTCCGCGTCGACTGGCTGGCGTCGAGGTGGTGGCTTGCGCGGCGTCCGATGGCGATCGCGCCGGTCTTCTCGAACCTGCCCGCACCCACAGCCACAGGCGCGCCGGCGCCCGAGCCGCCGCGCGAGCGACGACTGGTCGGGCTGTTCGGCTACTCCTTCCAGGGGGCAGCGACGGCGCTCGTGCTCGACGCGCTGCGCTCACTGCTGGAGACAGGCGTGGACGTGCGGCTGCGGCTGCTGGGCGCCCCCGGGCGCGCCTCCGGCGCGGGGCAGAGCTGGTTGGCGGAGGCCGATGCCCGCGGGTTGTCGGACGCGCTGTCGTTCACCGACACGCTGCCGGCCGGCGAGCTGTCCAACGAGCTGGCCGCATGCGAGCTGCTGCTGTCGGTCGACCCTCCAGGACCGACCTCGCGCAAGGGCACGCTCGCCGCCTCGCTCGCGTCCGGCAGGCCCGTGATCGCCATCGACGGGCCGCGCAGCTGGTCGGAGCTGACAGCGGCCGACGCGGCGATCGTGGTGGCCCCCACATCCGGCGCGCTGGCCGGCGCGATCGCCGAGCTGCTCGCCGACGAGCCACGCCGCGAGGCGCTCGGCGCACGCGGACGTGCCTTCGCCGAGCGCAGGATGAGCGTCGAGCACAGCGCCGAGGTCGTGGCGGGGCTGCTGCGCGAGCTGCTCGGCGCTCAGCCGTCCGCCGCGGCCTGAGCGCCCGCGGGCAGGCCCGACGCCTGGGCGGCATGCTGAGAGGCGATCGCGGCCAGGAAGAAGCGCCCCGCCGGCGGCGGTCCCGCGAGCGCCTCGAACGGCTGATCGTCGTCGATCGCGATATGGCGCTCGAAGCCCGCGAGTCGCTCCGCGATCGCGGCTGGGCTGGCGCCGAAGGTGGCGAGCGTCTCCGGGTCGTGGACCTCGACGAGGAAGCTGGTGTGGCCGTTTGCGAGCGTCTCGGCGGCCCCATCCAGCACGTGCCCCTCATATCCCTCGACGTCCACGAACACCAGGTCCGGCGTGCCGTAGTCGCGCGCCAGGCCGTCGATCGTGACCGTGGCGACGGTCACGTTGCCGCTCGCTGTCTGCTCGTCGACCTGGCCGTTGAGCCCCTCCGCGAACGAGGTGAAGCCCTCGCTCGCGGCACCGGCGGCGTGGATCACGGTCAGGTTGGCGGCGTCGTTGAGGTCGCGGTTGATCGCGGCCACGCGCGCGTTGTGGGGCTCTGCCTCGACGGCGATCACGCGGCCCGCCGCGCCCACGCTGCGCGCGAGCATCAGCGCGACCACCGCCTGATGCGCGCCGAGGTCGAAGATCGTGGCGTCGGCGGCGAGCACGCCACGCTCGCGTAGGAAACCCATCACCGCCGGCTCCTCCCAGTCGTGGTCGTACCAGCCCTCCGCCAGCGGATCCTCGAGGCGGACGCGCAGCGTCTGCCCGCCATACTCGTGACTGACCTCGCGCGGCGCGTAGCCGGCGATCTCATGTGCGATCTTGCGCTGGCGATAGCGGCGATAGAGCGAGTGCGGCAGCACCCGCCGCGCGAGCTGCTTCAGGCTTGACAGCACGCGCGTACCGTAACTCACGCCGGCGCGGCGAGCGCGATCGCGTCCTCGCCGCGCGCGGACTGCCATTGAAGGCGCGCCGCCCGGTAGGCCTCGTGGATCGCCGCGACGTGCTGCTCGGATGAGAACCTGGCGGCGACCATCGCGCGGCCGGCTGCTCCCATGCTGCGCTGGCGCTCGGGGTCCGCGAGCAGCTCATTGAGTGCGCGCGCGAGCGCACGCGCGTCGCCGGGCGCGACCGCCAGCCCCGAGACCCCGTCCTCGAGCCAGTCGCCGATCCCGCCGGTGGCGCTGGCCACCACCGGGCGCCCGGTGGCGAACGCCTCGATGCCGACGATGCCGAACGGCTCGGGCCACAGCGACGGGACCGCCACCACCGAGGCGTCGGCGAACTCCTGCGCGAGCCGATCGGCGTCCAGCCAGCCGGTGAAGCGCACGCGCTGCTCGACGCCGAGCCGCCGAGCCAGCTTGCGCATCGCGGGCAGTTGCCAGCCATCGCCGCAGACGACGAACTCCGCGTCCACCTCGCGGGCGGCGCGAACGAGCGTGCCGACGCCCTTCGGCGTGACGATGCGCCCGGCGAACAGGACGCGCCGGCGCTCCGCGTGCCCGGAACCGGTCTTCGCCGCGAGCGTCGGGAAATACGGCACGACGCTGCGCCTTTGCACGCCGTTGGTGGCGAGGTGGCGATCCATGGCGCTCGAGTAGGAGATCGCCAGATCGGCGGATCTGAGCGCTTCCAGCGCACGTGTCGCCTGCCTGTAGGAGGCCGGCAGCGAGCGCGGGTCGCGTGTGTGCGCGCAGCCGCGTGCGAGCAGGTTGGGGATGCATCCCGGACCGTGCGCTCGCTGACATTCCTGGCCCGGGCGGAAATAGTGCACGCCGGAGGTGCAGCCCAGGTATCCGTGGGTGCTGATCGTCACCGGCGCGCTCTGCCTCAGGTAGGAGACGACCTCGGGGTCGTCGAGCTGATTGAGGTGAATCACCGCGGGGCGCGCCGACAGCGCCTCGCCAAACCTCACATCCATCGGCGCGTTCGCGTTGAACAGCTCGGGCGAGCAGTACACGGTCACGCCGTCGAGCGGCTCACTCGACTCGATTCGCGCGGCCAGGATCGACACCTGTGTACCGGCCGCGGCCAGGGCCGCCGCGCTGGCCTCGACGTGCGCGCCGACACCGCCATCCCGGGCCCAACGCGGTGTAACCAATAGCACGGAGCTGAGCGCGGGCATCTCACAGCAACTATACTCCTGCGCATGGCAGCTTCGCCCGAGCGACCGGCGCCCGGCGCGATCCCTTCGGCGCCTGCCGCCGTAGAGGTGAAAGACACGATGGTGCCCGCGCATCAAGTGCAGGGCGAGCGTGGGCAAGGCCGGCGCGTGCCCGACTTCTTCATCGTCGGTCACCCCAAGAGCGGCACCACGGCTCTCTACCAGATGCTGATCCGCCACCCGCAGATCCACATGCCGGTGAAGGAGCCTCGATTCTTCGCACCGGAGCTGCGCTCGCGGTTTCTGCGCTCGCGCTTCAGTCGGCTCGTGCCGAGTCAGCTCCCGGACACGCTCGATGACTACCTGTCGCTGTTCGCCGGCGCCGGCCCAGAGCAGCGCGTCGGCGAGGCATCGCCGTCCTACCTGCGCTCGAGCGCCGCGGCCGAGCGCATCGCGCAGGTTGCACCCGACGCGCGCATCATCGCGATCTTCCGCGAGCCCGCGAGCTTCCTGCGCTCACTGCACCTGCAGAGCGTGCACAACCACATCGAGACACAGAAGGACTTCGCCAAGGCGATCGCGCTGGAGCCGAGCAGACGCCGGGGAAAACACATCCCGCTGCTGTCACAGACACCCGCCACGCTGCTCTACTCCGACCACGTCCGCTACGTCGAGCAGCTGCGCCGCTATCACCAGTTCTTCAAACCGGAGAACGTGCTGGTGCTCATATATGACGATTTCCGCAGTGACAACGCCGCGACGGTCAGCGCCGTGCTGCGATTTCTCGAAGTACAGGAGATCCCACCTGTAACACCAGTGAAAACGAAGCCGCTGCCGGCGATCCGCTCGCTCACACTTCACCAGCTCGGGCGCGCCGTGACGCTTGCCCGTCGCAATCGCGGAGCGCGCGGATCGGCGACCGCGCACGCCCCGCAGCGGCGCAACGCCAGCCCCATGAGCGAGCTGTGGCGCAGAGCTCTCTACACAGAGGCGCGGCCTCCGGATGAAGCGCTGATGCGCGAGTTGCGCCGTCGCTTCAAGGGAGAAGTGGTGGCGCTCAGCGAGTACCTCGGGCGCGACCTGGTGAGCCTGTGGGGCTATGACAACATCTGATGCCTCGCCCGGGCAGCCGCCGAAGGTTCTCTATGTGATGGGCGCGGGACGCAGCGGCAGCACGATCCTCGGTGTCACATTGGGGAACTGCGATGACATCTTCTACGCCGGCGAGCTCGACAAGTGGCTGCTGAGGTCTGGCAAGCCACAGCTCGGCGGCGAGGAGCGCACGCGCTTCTGGGACAGCGTGCGCGCCGGCGTGCCGGGCGCCGAGGAGCTGTTCGGACGCGACGCGCAGCGCTACCTGGAGCGCTCGTCGGGCCTGTTTCGCATCCAGGGGCCGCTCGCACGCCGGCGACTGCGCGCTCGCTACCGCCGCGTCACCGAAGACCTGTACCGCGCGATCGCGCAGACCGCGGGGGTCACCCACGTGATCGACACCGGCCACTACCCGCTGCGCGCGCGGGAGCTGCAGAAGCTCGACGGCATCGAGCTGCAACTCCTGTTCCTGATCCGCGAGCCGCAGAGCCTGATCGCCTCCTGGAACCGCGAGGACGTGCCTGAACCGACGTTCAGCGAGCTCAAGACCAACGCGTACCTGTGGTTGACCTACGCGCTCTCCTCGCTGGTGTTCCTGCGCCAGCCGCGCGATCGCCGTCTGCTCGTGCGCCACGAGGACTTCCTCGCCGACCCGCAGGGCGTGCTGCGAGCGATCCTCGAGCAGGCGGGCTCGCAAGCGCCGATCCCCGACCTGAACGCGCTCAGCACCGGCTATCCGCTGCAGGGCAACCGGCTGATCCGCTCGGATGTCGTGTCACTGCAGGCGCGCGGCCCCTCCAAGCACCGATCTTCACCTCTGACGGCGTTGCTGCAGCTCCCCTGGAGGGCGATCTTCTCGCTGCTGAGACCGGCCGCGACCGCCACGGCGAGCCGGCGCATACCGACCTCCGATCACAGCCGATGAGAGAATGGGCGCATGGCGCCACTGCGTAGAGCCGTCGGGGCAGCCTCGCGGCGCCTGGGGCGACCGGAGCTGCTCGCGGCGTTCGACACGCATGCGCGGCGTGAGGAACACGAGGCGATCGCGATCAGCGCCGTGCTCGCGGCGACGCTGCGCGACGACTCGACCTACGTGGACGTCGGCACCAACCGCGGCCAGGTCCTGAGCGAAGCCGCAAGGGTGGCGCCGTCGGGGCGGCGCATCGCGTTCGAGCCGATTCCGAGCCTCGCGGCCGAGCTCAGGTTGAAGTTCGCGGGCCTCGACTGCAGGCAGATGGCGCTCGGGGCTCGCGCCGAGCAGACGCAGTTCTGTCACTTCAGGAGCCTCGACGGCTGGAGCGGGCTGCGCCGCAGCCCGGAGATCAGCGACGAGCAGGGGCAGCCGGAGCTGATCGACGTGCAGGTCTCGACGCTCGACGCAGAGCTCGCAGGTGAGCGCCCGAGCGTGATCAAGATCGACGTCGAGGGCGCCGAGCTCGGAGTTCTGCAGGGCGGGCGCTCGCTGCTGGGGCAGGCGCGCCCGCTACTGATCTTCGAGCACGTCGCAGCGGCGGCCGCGCTCTATGACACGACCTCCGAGACCGTGTGGGACCTGCTCGACGAGCTCGGCTACAGCGTCTTCGCGGTGACGGGCGAGGGACCGTTCCCACGCAGCGGCTTCGCCGCGCCGGGCGCGATCGTCAACTGGCTGGCGGTGGCGCGCGAGGCGCAGGGCGCCGCGTCCGCGGGCCCGCGCTCGGGCTGAAGCCGGCGCTGCGAGCTGAGGCGGATGCCAGGCCCAGGAACTGTTCCCCGCACGCTCTACCGGCACTCGCGCGCACTGCGCGCGGCCTATCTCGAGCGGCGCTTCCGCACCCGCATCGGCTTCGACGCGCAGGCGCCGGAGCTGCTGCTCTCCCCCCACCTCGATGACGCCGTCCTGGACTGCTGGAGCGTGCTCAGCGACGAGCGCGAGCTGAACGTCGTCAACATCTTCGCCGGCATACCCGCACCCGGGCCCCTGACGCTGTGGGACGCGATCACCGGCGCCGCGGACTCACCGTCGCGGGCCCGCGAGCGGATCGCGGAGGACGCCGTGGCGCTCGCTGAGGCCAGGCGCCAGCCGCTGAACCTGACGCTGCTCGACGCCCAGTACCGGAAGCCGCCACCGGCGCTGCAGCTCGAGGACCTCGATCTCGCGATCGCTGCGCACGTGCGCAGCGCCTCGCGCGTTTACGTGCCCGCCGGCATCGGCGCGCACCCCGACCACCAGCTCACGCGGCGATACGGGCGCATGCTGGCACGCGCGGGCCTGCCGGTGACGCTCTATGCCGAGTTGCCCTACTGCGTCTTTCACGGCTGGCCGTACTGGGTGGACGGGCGCGAGCCCGACCCCAAGCGCGATGTGGATGCGTTCTGGGAATCGTTCCTCGGGGACGTGCCGGAGATGCCCGCGCTGCGCGGCGCGCATGTGGAGCGCCTGGACGATGCCGGCGCCGCGGCCAAGTTGGCGGCGATGCGCTGCTACGCGACGCAGCTGCCCGCTCTGGACTACGGCGCCAGGGGGCTGCTGGCCGACCCCGAGATCCACCGCTTCGAGGTGCGCTGGGAGCTCAGGGCAGCCGGTCGTAGCCCCACAGCGTGACGAGGTCTCGCCCCAGGTAGTCGCTGAGCGCGACCACCTCGCCCCGGAAGCGCCGGCGCAGCTCGATCATGAAGTCCTCATCCGGCGGCGGCGGTGCACCGTAGACGAGACGTCGCTGCAGCGCGCGCAGCGCCTGGCGGCGCAGGCCCCTGGGAGTGACCGCCATCACGGCCTTCTTGGCGGCGCGCCACACCGGCCCGTGCCCCATCGAGGCGGCGTAGACGAGGTCGTCCATTCGCTGCGAGCGCATGCGCACGGTGGGGTTGGCCTCGGTGGCCTGGACCTGCAGCGTGTCGTCGACATCGAGGAAGCGCAGCACCTGGCGCACCGTCGCCTCGTTCTCGCGCCGGAAGTCGTCGTAGATCAGCACCAGCATCTGCTCGGGCGCGAAGACCTCGTGAAAGCTGCGCAGCTGCTGCATATAGCGCACGTGCTCTGAGTACAGGAGCTCCTGCGGCCAGCGCGAGCGAGCCGGTATCTGCTCACCGCGGCGCCTTGCCTGCTCGAGCCCGATCGCGGTGCGGAAGTCCTTCTCGGTCTCGTAGTGAGCCTGGACGCACTGCAGGTGAAACGAACGCAGGAAGCTTGCGGGCTCGCGCAGGATCGCGATGATGCGCGCGCCGGGCTGGGCCTGCGCGATGCGCGCGGCTGCGGTGGGCGAGCGCAGGTAGGACGCCGAGGCCTCCCCGACTCGCTGCTCCGCGCGCGCCGGCGCGAACAGCGCGAGGTACTCCTCGAAGCTCGCCGTCGCCTGGTAGCGGTGGGCGTCGCGAGGGAACTCCTCCGCGAAGAAGACCGGTTCCTTGAGCTCCGGCAGGAAGATCTGCGGGTGCGCCCGCAACATCTCATACAGCGCCGTGGTGCCGCTCTTGGAGTGCCCGACGATGAAGAAGTCGGGCACGCGCGCGTCCCGGGCGAGCGCTGCAGCGGGCCGCTCAGGCGAGGTTGTCATAGCCCCACAGTCCCACCAGGTCGCGGTCGAGGTACTCGCTCAACGCCACGACCTCGCCCCTGAAGCGCACCCGCAACTCCCCCATCAGCTGCTCGTCCGGCGGCGGCGGCTGGCCGTAGACGAAACGCCGGCGAACCGCCGCGAACAGCTCACTGCGACGCCGCGCGGGCGTGATCGCCTTGATCGTCGCCTTCAGCGCGCGCGCAATCGGATTGGCTCCTGAGTACAGCGCGCGCACCGCGTCGTCGGCGCGCGGCGAGCGCACCGCAACGGACGGGTTCGCCTCGATCGCCTCGATCGGCTGCGCGTCATCGACATCGAGGAAGCGCAGCACGCGGCGCACGACCGCCTCGTTGTCCGCGCGGAAGTCGTCGTAGATCAGCACCAGCACCTGCTCGGGCGCGAAGGCCTCGTGGTAGCGGCGCAGCTGCTCGACGTAGCGGACGCGGTCGGTGTAGCGCAGCAGCGGCTCGGCGCCGTCTCCGGCGCTGGGCGCAAGCTGCTCCTCCTCGAGCGCGCGACGCAGATCGCGCTCGTTCTCGACCCGGTTCTGCAGCAGTTCGAGGTGCAGCGAGCGCAGGAAGCTCGCGGGCTCGCGCAGGATCGCGATGATCCGCGCATCCGGCTGCAGCTCGGCAATCGCGCGCGCGGCGGTGCGCGATCGCAGGTAGGAGGGCGAGGCCTCGCCCACGCGCTGACGCGGGCGTGCGTCCTCGAACAGCGCCAGGTACTGCTCGAGCGTCTGCGGGAACACGGCCGAGCCCGACGGCTGGAAGCGCTCGCGCAGGTCGCTGGCCAGGAAGCGCGGCTCCTTCAGCTCGGGCATGTAGATCTGCGGGTGGCGGCGCAGCATCTCGTACAGCGCCGTGGTGCCGCTCTTGGGGTGCCCGACGATGAAGAACTCGGGGACGCGCTGGCGCGCGCCCACCTCAGCCGGGGTCTCACTCGACGCGGTCATAGCCCCACAGGCTCACCAGGTCGCGGTCGAGGTACTCGCTCAACGCCACGACCTCGCCCTTGAAGCGCACCCGCAGCTCGGCCATCAGCTGCTCGTCGGGCGGCGGCGGTTTCCCGTAGACGACGCGCCGCTGCGCGAGGCGCAGCGCGCTGGTGCGCAGGTGCTTGGGCATGAGCGCCTTGACCGTCCCCTTCGCCGCTCGCGAGAGCGGCCCGTGCCCGACGGAGACGGCGTGCACGAGGTCGTCGAGCTGTTGCGAGCGCACGCGCACGGTCGGGTTGGCGTCGGTCGTGTCGATCGGCAGCGTGTCATCGACGCCGAGGAAGCGCTGAACCTTGCGGACCGTCGCCTCGTTGTCGCGCCGGAACTCCTCGTAGATCAGGACCAGCACCTGCTCCGATCCGAACACCGCGTGATAGCGGCGCAGCTGCTCGGCGTAGCGCACGCGCTCTGAGTAGAGCAGCGCCTGGGGGCGCACCGAGCGGCGGGGAATACGCTTGCCCTGGCGCCTGGCGGGCTCGAGTGCGATCGCCTTGCGCAGGCTCTTCTGCGTCTCGATGTGGTTCTGCAGCAGCTGGAAGTGCAGCGAGCGCAGGAAGCTTGCGGGCTCGCGCAGGATCGCGATGATCCGCGCATCGGGCTGCAGCTCGGCGATCTCACGCGCGGCGGCGGCGGACCATAGGTACAGCGAGGAGGCCTCCCCGGCGTGCTGCTGGGGCTGGGCCGCCTCGAACAGCGCCAGGTAGTCCGGGAGCGTCCGCGGCAGCGGACCGGCCGCTCGGCGCTGAAAGCGCGTGCGCAGGTCGCTGGCGAAGAACGCCGGCTCCTTCAGCTCCGGCATGAAGATCTGCGGGTGGTGGCGCAGCATCTCGTACAGCGCCGTCGTGCCGCACTTGGCGTGACCGACGATGAAGAAGTCAGGGATGGGCGTTCGCGATGCGAGCGCCGCCGCAGGGGACTCACTCGAGGCCGTCATAGCCCCACAGCTCCAGGAGGTCGCGATCCAGGTACTCGCCGAGCGCGACGACCTCGTCCTTGAAGCGCGCGCGCAGCTCGGCCATCAGCCGCTCGTCCGGTGGCAGCGGCTCGCTGTAGACGAAGCGCGCCTGCGCGGACTGCAGCGCCTCGCGGCGAAACCCCTGAGGCAGGACCGTCTTCAGTCCTTCCTTGACCGCCAAGGAGAACGGCCCATGTCCGACGGACACCGCGTGCACGAGCTGATGCAGCCGCGGCGAGCGCACGCGCACCGTCGGATTGGCCTGCGAGACCTCGATCGGGAGCGTGTCGTCGACGTCCAGGAAGCGCAGCACCTGACGCACCGTCGCGTCGTTGTCGCGCAGGAAGTCGTCGTAGATCAGCACCAGCATCCGCTCGGCTCCGAACAGGTCGCGATAGCGGCGCAGCTGCTCGGCGTAGCGCACGTGCTCGGAGTAGAACAGCGCCTGCGGCCAGTAGGTGTACTGCGGCACCATGCGCCCCGCGCGGCGATCGTCCTCGAGCGCCAGCGCCTTGCGGAACTCGGCCTCGGTCTCGATGTAGGTCTCGACGAACTGCAGGTGCAGCGAGCGCAGGAAGCTTGCGGGCTCGCGCAGGATCGCGATGATCCGCGCATCGGGCTGCACCTCGCTGATCGCGCGCGCGGCGGTGCGCGACCACAGATACAGAGCCGAGGCCTCGCCGGCGCGCTGCTGCGGGGCCGCGGCGGCGAACAGCGCGGCGTACTGCTCGAGCGTCGTCGGCGTGCCTTCGGGTCGCGGCGGCGTGCGCTCGTGCAGCTCGGCGGCGAAGTACCACGGCTCCTTGCCGGCGGGCATGTAGATCTGCGGGTGGCTGCGCAACATCTCATACAGCGCCGTGGTGCCGCTCTTGGGGTTGCCCACGATGAAGAAGTCGGGCAGCCTCAGGCTCGCGGAGCGCGTCTCGATCTGTGGCGCCGAGCTCTTCGTCGCCGCGCCGTTGGTCTGCGCGGGCGGCTGCGGGGTGGGGAGCTCGTGGTCGGGCAGCGCGCCCCCGGACACGCCCGCGGCGATCATCGAGGCGGAGCGGTAGTAGGGGTTCTGCTCCTGCAGGCGCGCTTTCGTGTCGAACGCCGCGAGGTGCCCGTCCAGGATCACCATCACGCGGTCGCACATGTCGAGCGTCGACATACGGTGGGCGATGATAAACAGCGTGAGCTCGTGCTTGAGCCCCACCAGAGACTCGCCGATCAGCTTCTCGGAGTGCGGGTCGAGGGCGCTGGTCGGCTCGTCGAGCACCAGCACCTGCGGGTGCGCGGCGAGCGCGCGAGCGAGGCAGATCCGCTGCTGCTGGCCGCCGGAGACGGCGTCGGCGCGCGGGCCTACGAGCGTCTCGTAGCCATCGGACCAGCCCATGACGTCCTCGTGGATACGCGCGAGCCGCGCGGCCCGTTCGACCTCCTCATCCGTCATGTCGCGGAAGAAGCGGATGTTCTCGGCCACGGATGCGTGCAGCAGACGCGGTTCCTGCGGCACGTAGGCGACGAGCTTGTGCCAGTCATCGCGCTTGAGCTCCTGCACGGGCTCGCCGTTCACCAGGTAGCGCCCGCCTGCTGGCGCTCGCAGCTGCAGGAGGATCTGGATCATCGTCGACTTGCCCGCGCCCGAGGGGCCGATCACGCCGATCGCCTCGCCGGCGTCGACGCTGAAGCTGACGTCCGAGAGCACCGGCCGGCCGGGGTTGTACTCGAAGGAGATGCCGTCGAAGGCGAGCGTCCGCACGCTGGACAGCGGGCGCTCGCCGTCCACGGGAATGCTCTCGGCGTACCTTCGCTCTGCCTTCTGCAGGCGATCGATGAACGGCAGCGACTGCTGCAGGGACTGGTAGGAGGCTTGGATCGACTGGCCGTTCTGCGCGGCGCGCAACAGCAGCAGGACGACCGCCCCGAGCGAGCCCGCTTTACCTTTGCCGACCGCGTCGAGCGCCGCGAGCGCGGCCACCAGCAGCACGTAGATGAGGCTCTGGTAGACGTTGGGAACGAGTTTCGAGATCAGCTGCGTGCGAAAGAACAGGTCGCGGCATCTGCGCACGAGTTGCGCGACCCGCTCGTACTGGGCGTCGAAGACGCCGAAGACCTGTGTGTCCTCGGCGAGTCGGTTGGCCTCGGCGATCCCGCCGGCGTAGCGCACCTGGGCCTGGGAGAGTTCGCGGCTGCGCCGCGCGCCGAGCGAGCGCAGCGGGCGCAGGATCGCGAACATCCCGACGGCGATCACGAACACGACGCCGGCGGCCTCCGGGCTGAGCGCCACCGCCGAGCCCATCAGGATCACGAACGTGATCGAAGCGGTGATCAGACCGGTCGCCTGCAGCGCGCCGCCGGTGGCCTGGCTGGTCTGGTTCGTCATGATCTCCTGGAGCTGGCCCTCGCGATCGCGCGACTGCACGTCCCAGGAGGCGTGTGTGAACGCATGGAAGATCTTCGTGCGCAGCCCCGACTGCACCTCGGCCGCGATGCGGGCGGGCAGCGTCGACAGCGGCCATTGCAGCACGAAGCGCACGACCGTCAGCGCGAAGGCGATCCACAGCAGCGTGGTGGTCGAGGCGTGCACGCTGAACAGGCCGCTGTGGCTGTGCACCTTGTTCGAGCCGCCCACGCGCGCAGCGGCCACCTGGGCGATCGTCGCGAGGATCCCAGCTTCGGTGAAGCCGGAGACGATCGAGCAGGCCGACAGCGCCACGATCAGCCTGCGCTTGTCGCCGATCAGCAGATCCAGCTGCGAGCGCATCGATCCCTGCGGCGTCTCGCCGGGCTCGAGCGTCGCGGACGCGCTCATGTCGCCGGCGCCAGGCTCGCGTCGCCGCGCGCGGCCGGCGAGGCGCGGCGCGCGGCGAGGGCGCGCCCGGGGCCCAGCAGCCAGTACGCGGCGACGCCGCCGGCGAACCAGAAATACGGCCCGGCCGCCGAGCTGGCTGACACGGGACCGTCGAATGACATCAGGAACAGGGCTACTACGGGCGCAAACACAGCTGCTAGATATATCTGAAGCTCGCTGTCTCCTATGTTCTTGAGCCCGCGCAGCGCGAGCAGGATCAGCGTGATCGTGAAGCCGGTCCACACCAGCAGGCCTGGCAGCCCGAGTTCGTCGACGAGGAAGTTGTACTGAGTCTCGGCGGTGACGTTGTGTCCTTCGAGCTCTTCGGTGACCCTGCCGCCGAAGCCTCCCGCCGAGCCGGCCGTGCCGAGGCCGAAGCCGAACGGGGCGGCCGACAGGTAGTGCGGGATCTCGCGCAGCGACTCTTCCTTGTAGCCGGTGGCCGTGCCGGTCACCTTCGACGGAGCGATCGAGGTGTAGCGCGAGAAGACCCCTTCGCCGACCGCCGAGATGAACAGCACCCCGAGCGGAAGCGCGATCAACAGCACCGCCAGCAGCGCGATCAGCGGCCGTGTGACGCGCCGCCCGGCGCTTGCGGACAGCACCGCGTAGGCGATCACCGCGAGCACCCCGCCGACGACCTGCAGCCGCCCCAGGCCGGTGGCGATCGCGACCATCGAGCCGAGGCACAGCAGCACGATCGGCCAGCGGCGTCTTCGCGCGGTTGCCAGCAGCGCGAACGTGCCGGCGATCGCGATGTCGCCGAAGCCCGCGCCGACGCCACTGTCATCGCCCAACCCCATCGGGCGAACGCGGGCGACGCCTTCGCTGACGTACTTGCGCGCGGAGGCGTGTTCGGTGCCGTAGACCTTGGCGCGGTAGCCGGCGCCCCAGCCGGCGAGCTGCGCGGGGCTGATCTGCGTCTGGTAGGTGGAGACGACGCCGTTGGCCAGCGCGATCACGCCGAGCACGAGGAACAGCTTGCGCAGACGGCTCTTGGAGCGCACCAGCAGGTATCCGAAGAAGAAGAACGGAACCCACTGCAGCTGCTGGCGGAAGCCGGCGATGCTCTTCAGGAACCCAGCGGTCTTGGGGTTGAAGGCCTCGATCAGGACGACGAACACGAACGCCACGACCCAGCCGGTGAGCGGCGGCAGCCGCACCGGGGTCCTGCTGACGATCATCCGCATCAGCATCCCCAGCAGGACGGCGATGATCAGCACGTCCTGCAGCGCCGAGGTGACGAGGCCACCTGCGGTCAGCAGCTTGACCGGCCCATCGATACAACCGAGGAAGAAGGCAAGGAACAGGACCGTCCGCTCAAGGCGCGCACTGGCCACCAGCGCGACCACGAGCGGCACCCCGACCGCGACGCCGAGCACGAGCGCGTAGTCGGAGCTCGGCAGCGTCACCGCGATCCCCAGGCCGACGATCAGGGGGATCAGCCCGGCGGCGCCCAGCAGGATCAGATCGTGGATCCGGCGGCTGAGCACGGCAGGATGCGTCCCGCCGATCGGGCCGGAGAGGCGCAGCGGGTGCGTGCTCATCGCCCGAACAGCCTGGCGGGCCAGGCGCGACCGGCGGAGACGCCGTACTTCTCGATGTCCTTCCTCGCCACGCCGTTGGCCACGACCCCGATCACCGGCGCGGCGGGCGTCCGGTCCAGGAGCTCGCGCAGCCGCTGCGCCGAGGCCTCGCGCGTGTGCCCCAAGCGCACGACGAGGATGATGCCGTCGACTGCCGCCAGCAGCGGCAGCGCGTCGCTGACCTCGAGCGGCGGCGGCGCATCGATCAGCACGCGGTCGTGATCCTCGGCCAGCGAGCGGATCACATAGCTCATCGCCTCGCTGGCGATCAGCGCCGGTGGGTTCGCGGCAGCTGCGGCTCCCACGAGCACCGACACGCTGCCCACCTCGGCCGGCGCGACCGCGGTGGCCAGGCCGTCGCCCGGGCGCGCTTCGACGCCGAGCGCCTCACCCGCCAGCGAGGCGACCCGCTGCATCCCCTCGCCAAGCGCCAGCTGTCCCGTCAGCACCTCCGCGAGCCCCTGCGGGCCGCTCACGCCCAGCAGCTTCGCCTGCACCGGCCGGCGGAAGTCGGCCTCGATCACAGCCGTGCGCTCGCCGGCTTCGCGCTGCACGAGCGCGAGGTTCGCGATGACCGTCGACTTGCCGTCGCCGGCGTCGGCGCTGAGGAACAGGATCGAGCGCGGCGAGACCTGGCGCTGATGGTCGACCACGCCTCCCAGCTGCAGCGTGGTGTGCAGGCGGCGGAGCGGCTCGAGCAGCGGCTTGGATGGAACCGGCTCGCCGTCGCGGTGGATGATCGGGCGTTTGACCTCCGGCAGCGCCGTCAGCACCTGCGTCTGCAAGACCGCTGTGACGTCATCCAACGAGCGCAGCCGGCGGTCGACCCGGCTGAGCGCGAACGCCGCGATTGCGGCCAGTACGAGACCGATCACGAACCCGAAGATCGCGTTGCTTTTCGGCTTCGGCGCGAGCAGCTCCGCGCCGCCTGGCTTGGCGGGTTTCACCTGCTGCACCGCTGTCACCCCGAGCAGCGCTTCCAGCTGGTTGATCTTGGTCGACAGCTGCGCGTCTCTGATCACGTTCGCGCTGCTGACGCCACTCACACTTTTACCTGCCTTCCCTTTGCTGCCGGCTGCCGGTGCAACCGCCGCTTCGATCTTGCGCAGCTGCCGGCGCGCGATCGCGATCGCCTGCTGGACACTGCGTTCATACTGCGCGTGCTGGCGTTTGATGTACACCTGCGCAACCGTGTTGGCAAGCAGCGCTGCGGCGCGCGCGAGGTGAGCTTCGGTGGTAATGGTTACAAACTGACTCTTTTCGGCAGACTTCGCGCGCATCTTCCCGGTCGCGGCCGCTTTTGCGAGGTGCTTGTGCTGTTTGCGCAGCTCTTTGCGCGCGGTTTCGAGGACGATCGAGTTGATGATCGCCGGCTGCGTGCTGGCGTCGATGCTCGCGGTCTTCGAGCTGATGCTTTTTTCGGACAGCAGTTCTTCGCTGCCGGCGCCGAGGTAGAGCTGCGTCGTGGATTGGAAGAGCGTCGGCTGGCGCTTGTAGTAGAGGTAGGTACCCCCGGCAACCAGCACCGCGACGATCAGGATCAGCCACTTGCGCCTCCAAATGGGCGCGAAGATCGCGGTCGCGTCGGTCGTCGTGTTCATCGTTGTAGGATCCGTCCAGGCGAGCGCGCTCTCTGCGCAAGCAATCTTAGAGACCAACGTAATTGGCCGATAAAGCGTACCGGCCGCAGCGACATTACGCGAGCGTGCATGCAACGATGCGTGCGTGCACCGTTCAGCCCCTCTGCCGGCCCACAGTATAGGCCCCGCGCACGTCTTGCGGACGTCGCCACCGCACGCGCCTTGCATGCCTGGCTGTCGATGAGCCGACCAGAGCGACGACGGCTGCTGGTGATCAGCCACCCCGCGGTGGTGAACGTCAACCAGGAGGTGTACCGCGAGCTGCAGACGCGCGGGTGGGAGCCGACGATCGTGCTTCCGAACCGCTGGCGCCACCCCTACGCCGCGGGCGCGGTGGCGCCCGAGGCGCTTGGCGGCATGGAGGGTTCCCTGCGCCCGACGCCGGTGTTGTTTGCGGGAAATCCGCAACGTCACATCTACCTGACCAGATGCCGCGCGCTCTGCAGGCGCGAGCGCCCCGATGTGGCATTTATCGAGGCGGAGCCATTCTCCTTTCCGGCGACCCAGTGGAGCATCGCACTGCGCGGGCTGGGGGTGCCGTTCGGCGTGCAGTGCGCGGAGAACATCGATCGAGACTTGCCCTTGCCGGTGCGCTGGCTGCGCTCCCGGGTACTGCGAGATGCCGCGTTCGTGGCCGCTCGCTCGGCCAGCGCGGTGGCGCTCGCACGTGCCTGGGGGGCGCGCGGTGAGGTCGCTTTCACTCCGCACGCTGTGCCCCGCTGGGAGTCGCTGCCGGCCGGTGAGGATCACCCGTTCACCGTCGGCTATGCCGGCCGGCTGGTCCCGAGCAAGGGGCTGGGCGATCTGCTCGCCGCCGTGCGCGAGCTCGACGCGCCGGTCGAGCTGCTGCTGATCGGCGACGGCGAGATGCGCGACGAGCTCGAGGGCCAGCCGATCCCGGGCTCGCAGGTGCGGGTGCTCGACAACCTCAGCCACGATCAGATGGCGGCCGGCTTCGCGCGCCTGGACGTGCTGGCGCTGCCGTCGCTGACCACGCCCACGTGGAAGGAGCAGTTCGGTCGCGTGATCGTCGAGGCCCTGTGGTGCGGTGTGCCGGTCGTCGGCTCGGACTCCGGCGAGATCCCATGGCTGATCGAGCTGACCGAAGGCGGGCTCGTGTTCGCCGAGGGCGACCATCACGCGCTGGCGAGCCAGCTGCAAAAGCTGCGCGAGGCGCCGGAGCTGCGCCGTCAGCTCGCGCAGAGCGGACGTGCCGCTGTGGAGCGCCTGTTCTCGGTGCCGGCGGCCACAGATCCACTCGAGCGGCTGCTGGCGCATGCCGCGGATCGCCGAGCTGGCGCAGGCTGAGGTCGACCCCGCGCCGACTCGCCCGAGCCGGCCCCGGCCCCGGCCCCGGCGGGCCTATTCGACGCGCGCGAGGCGCTCGTAGAGCTGCTCATGGGCGCTGAGCATCTGCTCCCAGCTGAAGCGCAGCGCCGAGACCCGAGCGGCGGCGCCCAGGCGCGCGCACAGCTCCCGATCGCCGGCGAGCTCGCCCAGACGCTCGGCGATCGCGTCGGGGTTGGCATCGATCAGCAGCCCGCTGTGGCGATCTTCGATCAGCTCGCGCACGCCGTTGACGGCGGTGGCGAGGATCGGCAGACCGCTGGCCGCAGCCTCGAACGTGACCAACGAGAAGGTCTCGTAGCTCGAGGGCAGCACGAACGCGTCGGCCAGCTCGTAGACGGTCTGGATGTCCTGCACCACCCCCAGCCAGTGCACTCGCTCGCTGACCCCGAGGCGCTCACTGAGCTCGCGGTAGGGCGGAACATGCCCGGCGCCGGCGACGAGCAGGTCCCAGGCGGGCGCCTGCGCGAGCGCTTCCAGCGGCCAGCGCAGGCCCTTGTGCTCCCAGTCGCCGCCGACGAACGCGAGCACGAGCCGCTGCGGGCCGATGCCCAGGCTGGCGCGCAGCGCCGCGGCCTCGCGTTCGCGCACCCCGGGCGCGAACGCCTGCGTGTCGACCCCGTTGTGGATCGTCACGATCCGCTCGGCCGCCTCGGGGTAGTGCTCGCGCATCTCCTCGGCGACGCCGTCTGAGACGCATACGAGCGTTGCCTTGGAGTTGGCGCGCACGCACTGCCGTTCGCTGGCGCGCTTGACGACACCGACCACCTTGCCATACCAGCGAAATAGCCGCGTGGGCCTGCCGGGCATCGCCGTGTAGGACTGGTGACAGCAGTGGATGGCGATGCTGTCGACGCGGTTGAGCACGATTGCGCCAGTGCTCTGGACGACGCCACGCCGCCACCTCAGCACCGCGAGCGACCCCGCCAGGACGAACCACGGATACGCGATCAGGAACGGGCGGCTGGGGCCGCGAACGCGATGGAACTCGACGCCCGCGTCGGACGGCAGCTCGCACGTGCGCGCGATCACCGTGACCTCGTGGCCGCGGCGTCGCAAACCCAGCACGAGCTCGGCCAGCTGTCGCTCCATGCCACCGACCGAGCCGATGTCGTGAGCGACGATCGTCACAGCCGTCGCAGAGCTGCTCGGCTCGCGGCCGGCCCGCAGCTTGTGAAGCTCGTCGAAGAAGCGCTCGCGCATCGCCGTGTCGGTGAAGGCCTGCAGGTAGCGCTCGCGTCCCGCCTGCGCGATCGTGTGACGCAGCGCGGGCGAGAGCAGCAGTGGTTCCAGAGCGTCCGCCAGCGCGGCGGGCTCGCCGGAGCTCGCGAGCACACCCGTGCGGCGATCCTCGATGATCTCGGCCGGCCCGCCCGCGTCCACGGCCACGACGGCGACGCCCCTGGCCATCCCCTCCAGCAGGACGATCCCGAACGGCTCCGGGTCAGACGCGTTGACGAGGATGTCCATCTGCTCGATGTAGGGGCCGGCGTCAGGCACCTGGCCGGTCATCGTGACCGCATCGCTGAGCCCCAGCCGGCTGACCAGCGACGGCAGCGACTCGGCGTAGTCGGTGGAGAGCCCGTAGGCGTCACCGCCGACGATCACGGTGTGCAGCTCCTGCCCCCGTTCGCGCAGCAGCGCCTGAGCGCCGAGCAGCCGGTCCTGGCCCTTCCATGGCTGCAGGCGCCCGACGAGCCCGACGATGGTCACCTGCTCAGGCAGCTGTAGCGGCGGTGCCAGCGCCGCGTCGTGGCGCGGGAGCGGGGAGCCGGCGCACACGACGAACGTCTTGCGCCGCGGAAGCAGACGCTCCTGCGCGCGCGCGCCGGCCTTCGAGGAGCAGCCGACGGCGAGCGCCGGCAGCAGCGTCGCCAGCGAGTCCAGCGGGCTGCGCGTGGGTATCGAGTGCTGCCACCAGAGCACGCGATCGCGCATGCCGGCGAGCACCGCTGCGGGCGAGCCGTACAGCTGGGTCTTGGCCGACCAGTTCAGGATCAGGTCGGGCCGGCGGCGGCGGAAGATGCGCGCGAGCCGCGCGACCGTCGCTCCCCAGCGGTGGATCTGGTGCAGGCGCCCGGCGCTCAGCACCTCGACGTGAAACCCGGCCTCGGCCAGCTCTCGCGGCCACGGACCGGGCTCGAAGAACACGAGCTCCAGCTCATGCGCACCGTCGCGGGCGTCATCGAGCAGCGTCTGCAACATCGCCTCCGCCCCGCCAAGGCGCTGCCCCCACGGCAGCGTCACGACTACCCGCACGAACCCCACCCAGCGCTAGGCGACCGCCGAGCGCCGATCGCCAAACCCCAGCGTCCACCCCACTCGGTCACTACTGGAGATTATCCGAAAAGCCTGAGCTAGAGTCCTTGCGCAATGGCCAGATGGATACGTCGGGCGCATGGGAGGTCAAGCAGTCGGGGAGCCGCCGTGAACACGGATGGCGGCATCGACGCGCCCCCGCCCGTGCCGGAGTGCCCGGCGGGCTGGCGAACAGGTCCACCGGACTTCGTCGGCGTGGGCGTGCAGCGCAGCGGCACGACGCGCTGGTTCGATCTGATCGGCGCGCATCCGGAGGTGACGCTGCCGGCGGGAGCAAAGGAGCTCCACTACTTCGATCGCTTCTATGCCGGCTCGGAGAAGCCCGGTGACGCTGCCGACTACCACCGCTACTTCCCGCGCGCGGACGGTCAGAAGGTGGGCGAGTGGACGCCGCTCTATGCCAGCGCGCCTTGGATACCACCGCTGCTTGCCGCCGCGGCGCCCGACGCGCGGCTGCTGATCCTGCTGCGCGATCCCGTGGAGCGCTACCTGTCGGGGCTGCAGCTGGACCGGCGTGTGGCCGAGCGGCGGGGGGCGCCGCTCAGCCGCTACGCGCCGCTCGAGGCATTCGTGCGCGGTCTCTACCACGCTCAGCTGGTGCGCCTGCTGCGCCACTTCGACCGCTCGCAGCTGCTCGTCCTGCAGTACGAGCGCTGCACGCGCGAGCCGCTCGAGCAGCTGCGCCGCACGTTCGAGTTCCTCGGTCTCGGCGATACCGAGTTCGAGCCCGACCTGGACGCTCACCCCCGCCACCAGCCCGAGAAGCCGATGCTCGACCAAGCCACACGACAGGCCTACGTGCAGGCATACAGCGACGACGTCATGAGCCTGATCGGCGCCTTCCCTGAGATCGACGTCGAGCTGTGGCCGAACTTCGCCCACATCGCAGAGCGGCCGCCGGCGCAGTGAGCATCCCTCCCCGCCCCAGCTCCCGCGAGCCGGTCGTCCTCGCGCACGACTACCTGCTGGTCATGCGTGGCGCCGAGCGCACGTTCGCCGCGATGGCCGACATGTATCCACGGGCGCCGATCTTCACGCTGCTCTACGACGAGCAGGGCACGAGCGGCTGGTTCGCCGGACGGGCGGTCACGACCTCGCCGCTGCAGCGCCTGGGCGTGCGCCAGTCCACGTTCCGGCGCCTGCTGCCGCTGTACCCGTGGGCGATCGAGCGCCTGCACCTGCCGCCGTGCGAGGTCGTGCTCACCAGCAGCAGCGCCTTCGCCCACGGCATCCGCGTCCCGCCCGGAGCAGTGCACGTCTGCTACTGCCATGCCCCGTTTCGCTACGCGTGGTACGAGCAGGAGCGCGCACTGTCGGAGGCTCCGGCCGCAGCGCGCCTGCTGCTGCGCGGTCTGCTGGCGTGGATGCGCAGATGGGATGTCGCGGCCAGCACGCGGGTCGATGCATACATCGCCAACTCCGAGTTGACGCGCGAGCGGATCAGGCGCTTCTACAACCGTGAGGCGCCGATCGTGCATCCGCCGGTGCAGACCGAGCGCTTCACGCCCGGCGAACCCGGCGATGCGCTGCTGGTGGTCTCGGAGATCGTCCGTCACAAGCGCGTGCACATCGCGCTCGAGGCGGCGAGACGGGCGCGCGTGCCGATCCGCGTCGTCGGCTCCGGCCCCGATCACGCGGCGCTCAGCGCGGCGCACCCCGAGGCCGAGTTCCTCGGGCGCGTCGACGACGAGGATCTCGCGAAGCTGTATGCGAGCGCGCGGGCGGTGATCGTGCCGAGCCTCGAGGAGTTCGGCATCACGGCCGTCGAGGCACAGGCGGCCGGACGGCCGGTGATCGCCGCGCGGGCGGGCGGCGCGCTCGAGACGGTGCTCGACGGGCAGACCGGAAGCCTGGCGGTGCTCGACGACGTCGCCTCGTTCACGGAGGCGATCGAAGGCATCGATGCGCTCGACTTCGACCCGGCCCGCGCGGTCGCCAACGCCGAGCGCTTCTCGGTGGCCGTCTTCCAGCAGCGGATCGCCGAGCAGATCGCGCTGGCGCTCGAGCGCCGCGCCGAGTCCCCCGGCGGGTACGAGCGCGTTCTATAGGGTCTGCGCCGGTGCCCGAGCGATCGCTTCACATAGCCTGGCTCGGCGCTGCCCCGGCCGCGCGTGAAACCGGAGGCGTCCCGGGGGTCGCGACCGAGCTGCTGTGCGGCCTTGCCCAGCGCGGGCACCGGATCGACTGCTTCCTCCCGGGCAGCGCCAAGAGGATGCCCGAGCGGCTCCAACGCGAGCCCAACCTGACGTTCGTCTCGGGCACCAGCGAGTGGCGCTGGAACCGCTGGTACAACCGCACGTCGATCGGGGTGTTCGTCACGGGCCTGTTCTCGCGGGCGCTGGCGTCGCTGCGGATGCGTCGCGAGGTCGTCCGCCGGCACCGGCAGGACCCCTACGACGTGATCTACCAGTTCTCGAACATCGAGGCGCTCGCGATGCCGCCGAGCCTCAGAGGCCGCGTGCCGCTGGTGATGCACCCGGAGACCCACATCGCCGGCGAGCTGCGCTTCCTGTTCGCCGAGCGCCGGCTGAGCCTGCGCTGCCAGCCGCTGCACACGTTCGTGATCGCAGCCACGGTGATGTCGCTGCGCGCGCTGGTGCAGCGCATCAGGATCAGGCGCGCGCGCCTGCTGATCTGCATCAGCAGCGTGTTTCGCGACCATCTCGTGCGCGACTACGGCTTCCCCCTGTCCGACACCGTCGTCGTCCCCAACCCGGTGCGGCTCGAGCGCTTCGTCGACGTGGACACCGCCCGAGAGCTCGGCGAGCCACCGCGCGTGCTCGTGCTCGGGCGGATCTCGGTCCGCAAGGGCATCGAGGACGTGGTCGCCGTGGCCAAGGTGCTGCTGGCGCGCGGCGTCGAGGTGCGCCTGCGTGTGGTGGGCGGGCCGAGCCTGTGGTCGGACTACAGGAAGCTGCTCGACGATCTGCCCAGCGAGAACGCCGAATACGCAGGGCAGCTTGCGCCCGGCGAGGTGCCGATCGAGCTGGCCAGCAGCGACGTCCTGCTGCAGGCGAGCAAGTACGAGCCATTCGGGCTGACCGTCGCGGAGGCGCTCGCCGCTGGTGTGGCGATCGTGGCAACGACCGAGGTGGGCGCGATCGAGGGTGTGGACGCGTCGGTCGTGGTGGCGGTGCAACCGCGCGACGTGGAGGGCATGGCCACCGCGATCGCCGAGACGATCGACCGGCTCCGCCGCGCTCCAGCGCAAACGCGCTCGAAGGCGCGCACCGAGGCTCAGCGGCTATTCGCCCCCGAGCTCGTCTGTGAGCAAATCTCAACTGCGCTCGAACAGCTCGTCACGGGCCGCTGAGCGCGCCTACCGAGCCTGGACGTTGGTTCGAACGCCGCGCGGGCATTAAAGGCTCAGGCGGCTCGCGCCGATACAACCCCGCACCGTGCCGAGCAAAGCCCGGCACGGCGCAACCTCGAAACCTCGGAAGGACCCATGCTGCTTCTCCTGATCCCGGTCATATGGCTGGCCGTCGCGACCTCAGTCGTGATGCTCTGCCGCGCCGCCGCCGCCGCTGACGCCACGCTGATCGCAAGCGTCGAAAGCGCCGGTGCACAGAGCGCTCAGCGCCAGCCCTCGCGCTCGCCACTGCCGACACATCACGTCTGGCGTCGTCCCGGTGCGCACGCTGCTTCCGGGGCCTCCGGGGCGCGGCGCAGCAAGACGCGCGCCGGTTTTTAGAGTCCGCGTTTTTGTAGTACGTGGGGGATGGTGCGTAGGAGGATCTTGACGTCGGTCCAGAGTGACCAGTTGGCGACATAGAGGTAGTCGATCGCGACCATCTCCTTCAAGGGCACGCG
>Ga0182024_10002250_pt1 | contig 48382 bp, 40 predicted proteins | sample P32metaG_FD_120480 | JGI IMG/M metagenome (GOLD analysis project Ga0182024, IMG submission 120480) | Permafrost microbial communities from Stordalen Mire, Sweden - P3-2 metaG (Illumina Assembly) | ecosystem: Environmental > Terrestrial > Soil > Wetlands > Permafrost | place: Sweden: Stordalen...
GGGCACTGCGCGACGCGCGCGGGTCCCTCCTATGCACTACATGGATAAGCCAAATCCAAGCGCTTCAGAGGGGTCGCGATTGGACGCGAAAAGGGGGTCGCGGTTGCAAGCGATTTGACAGGCAACGCCGGTGCTCGGCCATCGCGAACAGCGGCTAGGACCTGATCTCGGCCGCGACTCCCGCAACGCGAGAGCTGTGCTGTATAAAGGTCCTCGATAAGCCTTCGATAGAGGTGGGCTACCCGGAACTGGCTGGCGAAGCGTGGGGACCCCGATCTTCCCGCTGCACATGGTTGGATCGACCTGGCAGCGCTCAGCACTCTGCATATGGGCCTGTTCGGTTGGGCATTCTTTCCGGGTTTCCGAGAGCGACGGATAGCGCGCGACCCTGAGCCGGTTCATGCGCCGCTCACACAGCGCGGCCAACCCGATCTCCGATCGCGCGCAGCAACGCCCGCGCCGCGTTTTCGGCTTGCGTTTCCTGAGTGTTGGTGAAGCTGAGCAGCAATCCCGGGCCGCTATCGGCGACGATCGCGTGTGCCGAAAGGGCGGCCGGCGCCAAGCCATCCTGTTCGGCGAGGCGGACCAGTTCGCGATCCGGGGTATCGCCCGAGGGCCGTGCGAGTAGATGCATGCCACCCGATTGCAGGCCGATTTGCAGGCGGTCGCCAAAGACGTTGGTGAGGGCAGCAGCCAGCGCCGTGCGCCGCGCCGCATAGAGCCCTCGCATACGCTTCAGATGCCGGGCGAAATGACCCTCAACCATAAACCGGGCGACGACCGCCTGTTCGAGCCTACCATAACCACCGCCGAAGGCATGTGCGACGGCAGCAAACTGCTCGGTGAGCCGCGTCGGGACCACAAGATAGCCGAGCCGCAACCCGGGAAACAACACCTTGCTGAAGCTTCCCGCGTAGAGCACCACGTCGCCGCGATCGAGGCTTTTCAGGGCCGGGAGCGGCCGCCCGGCGTAATGGAATTCCCCGTCATAATCATCCTCGATCACCCAGGCCGAATTCGCCTCGGCCCAGGCCAGCAGCGCGAGGCGTCGCGGCAATGACAGGGCGACCCCAAGCGGGCTCTGATGCGAGGGCGTCACCACGGCGAAACGCGCTTGCGGCGCGTGGGCGATCGCCTCCTCGACGCGCATGCCATCATCGTCCACGGGTATCGGCACCAAATGTGCACCGGCCGCGACCAGGCCCCGGCGCGCCAAATGATAGCCGGGATCTTCAAACCAGACGGCAGCTCCGGGCTCGATCAAGGCGCGGGCAATGAGGCTGAGCCCGCCCTGATACCCGCCGGTGATGAAGACCTGATCTGGGGTGCAGAACACGCCGCGAGAGATCGCGAGATAGGCCGAGATCGCTTCACGCAACCCGTGATCTCCGGCCGGGTCGGGATAGTTCAGCCGACCGGGCGACACCGTCCGCGCTTCACGCGCGACCAGCCGAGCCCACAGCTTGCGCGGAAATGCATCGAGCGCCGGAAGACCCATCCGGAACGGGTACGGCATGCTCTCCGCGTCGACGGTGTTGAAAGCGGGTTGGGGAGCCGGAGCGAATGCGGGCGGCCCGGGTTGTGGTGCCTCCCCGAGCTGTGGCGCCACCACGGTGCCGGCTGCGCCGCGCGCGACGATCCACCCTTCACCGGCCAAGGTGGCATAGGCCGCCTCGACGGTGCCACGCGCTGCGCCAAGCTGTGCGGCGAGGCTGCGAACCGACGGCAAGCGTTCGCCCGGCCGCATGTGGCCGGCGGTGATGGCTATGCGGGTCCGGTCGTAAATTTGGCGAAACAGCGGGACCGAGCTATTCCGATCGACGTTGAACATGGTGGATGGGCCGGGCATCTTCATGGCCTATTCCATAAGACATCTCTTGGCTCTGGTGCTTAGGCCATTGCTCCCATAGGTTCAAGCAGCACACCAATCTCTGAGCTGCGCATGCAACACGCATCGCCTGAGCGCCTATGACCGGCCTCGACTTGCGCCACGCTGAAACCGACGCCGAGGTCGCCGCCTGCTTTCCGGTGATGACACTGTTGCGGCCTCATCTTACCGGAGCCGATGAGCTGGTGGCGCGGGTGGCGCGCCAGCGCAAAGCCGGCTACCGCATCCTGGGCGCGTGGCGCGAGAGCGCCCCAGTTGCACTGGCCGGGTATCGGACCGAGGAAAATCTGATCCACGGCCGGTTCATCTACGTCGACGATCTGGTAACCGCGGAAAACGAGCGTAGCGGCGGGCTCGGAGCACTGTTGCTCGATGCCGTCGCGGCAGAGGGGCGCAGGCTCGGCTGCGACCGGCTGGTGCTCGATACTGCGCTCGACAACGTGCGGGCGCACCGCTTCTATTACCGTCAGGGCCTCCTGGCCCGCGCCTTGCGCTTCAGCCAGCCGATCCCGCCCGCATGACCACGATCCTCCAAATCCTCGTCAGCCCGCGGCCGCGGGCTTTCAGCCGGCAGGTCGCGCGCGACATCGTCGCCCGGATCGCGGGCTGGCACCCAGGCGCGCAAATCATCGAGCGCGACCTCGCCGCCGATCCCCCGCCCCACCCCGATCTCGATCTTTATGAGGCGATCTTATCGCCGACGCCGGATGGCGATCCGCGATTTGTGCTCTCGGAACGGCTGATCGCGGAGCTCGAAGCCGCCGATTTCGTGGTGATTGGTACGCCGATGAATAATTTTGCCGTGCCGTCGACATTGAAGGCGTGGGTCGATCACATTGTCCGAATCCGGCGCACCTTCCGCTCGTCGCCCGAGGGCAAGATCGGAATGTTGCGTGATCGGCCGCTGATCGTCGTCAGCGCCCATGGCGGCTATTGCGGCGATACCCCGCCCGGCCAACCGGATTTCCTGACGCCGTATTTGTGCGCAATCTTCGCGACGGTCGGCATCCACACGGTCGAATTTCTCCGCCTCGAAGGGATGTCCCGGGAGTCCGACGCGATAGCCCGCGCGCTCGACCATGCTCGCGATTGGATGGAACAGGATTTACCGAAACTGCTTGGCAAGACCCTTATGTCGGCCGCCTTACCAAAAGGCGGCGCGTTATCCGCGCTGGACCCTGTCCGATGACCTCGCGCTAGAAACGGGCCGGTCCACACGAAAATCCCGCGAAAGAAGAGTGAGACAAGCAATGAGCGTGGTCAGCGAAACTAACGGATTTCTCGACGAATTTAGAGCGCGCGCCGAGGCGATCTCGACGGCTTGCACGCGTTGTGGGGATTGTTTTCGGGCGTGCCCGATGACCGAGCCTGGCGGCATCACCGACGCCGACCCGAGCGGTACCGCCGACGCGATCGTCGATTTGATCACCGGCGGCAGCGGTAACGTAGAAGCGGTCCGCTGGGCCAACGTGTGTAGCGGCAGCGGCAACTGCATACCGGCCTGCACGCACGGCATCAACCCACGCTTCATGGTGCAGCTCGCGCGCGGTTTTGCCCGGCGCATGGCCGAAGGCGCGCCGCTCAGCACGCGCTGGCGCAAAGGCTTCACCACGATGAGCCGGGGCGTGCGGATACTGTCGCGGCTGCAAATGCCGCCTGAGACACTTGCCCGCTTTAAGCGCCCGCCGGAGGAGCGCACGGACCCGCCGGATGTCGTGTTTTACACCGGCTGCAATGTCATCAAGACGCCGCATATCGCCTTGCTATGTCTCGACGTGCTCGACCTGCTTAATGTCTCGTACGAGGTGATGGGCGGTGTCGGCCAGTGTTGCGGCGTCTACCAATACCGCGAGGGCGATTTCGAGCGGAACAGTCAGGTCGCGTACGCGACAATCGACGGGCTCGCCTCGGCGGGGACGTCGACAGTGCTGTCGTGGTGCCCGAGCTGCCAGATTGCAATCGGCGAGGTGTCTCTGCCGAACTACGAATCGAGATTCGGCAGCCGGCCGTTCGATTTGAACCCGTTTCTCGGCTTTCTCGCGGCCCGCGCAGACCAGCTCGCGGCCCTGATGAAGCGGCGGGTCGACAAGCGTGTCGCACTGCATGAGCGGCCAGTGCTGCCCGAGGTGCAGCGGGCGGTGCGAACTCTGCTCGGCATCATCCCGGGCGTCGAACTGGTCGAGATCGATGTGCCGCGGGTCGGGACCCAAGCCAACAGCCTTGCGCAGCTTCCAGCATTCAAGCGCGATCTGGTGCAGCGCGAGCTGGCGGCGGTCGCCGATGCGGGGGTGTCGACACTGGCGACGATTTATCACGCCTGCCACCGCGAGATCTGCGACGTCGGCGACGGCCGCAGCTTCGAGGTGATCAACTTCATGGAGCTGCTTGGCGAAGGCCTTGGGCTCGAGAGCGAAGACTTATACAAGCGTCTCAAGCAAATCCGTGACGTCGACGACATCATTGCCGAAACGGCGCCGCTGATCGAAGCGCACAACCTTGACCTCGATACCGTTCGCGACGCCTTAATCGCGGAATTCGCTCCGGCGCGCTCTGGCGCACGGTCGGCGCCGCGTTGAGCTGAGGCCGGGACGAGATTCGAGCAATTTGCGGTTCGTCGGTCTGCCGCAACAACCGACAGACGTGCCGCGTTCTATTTTCCACAACATCCGCAATGGGCGGGGAGGAATAAATGCCACGAGTACGCGAGATAGAGGACGATGGCAGCGACCCCACGCTCGCAGAGGTATTCAAGAAGGAACGCGACATATTCGGGGGCTTGCTGAACACGACCAAAGTCCTGGCCCATTGCCCGGCAATCTTGCGGGCTGCAAAGTTGCTCGGCGCCGCTATCGAACAGTCGGGACAGCTTCCGAAGGGGCTTACGCCATTGGTTTATCTCCGAGTCGCCTCGATCAACGGCTGCCCGTTCTGAATCGACATCAATTCCGTCCGTGTGATGGAAAGCGATGGCGGCGAAGCGAAGCTCTCCGAGGTTGCGACGTGGCGTGACAGCCGCTTATTCAGCGAGGCGGAGCGCGTCGCGCTTGAATATGCCGAGCGTGTCACGATCACGGATCAGAAGGTCGACGATGCATTCTTCTCGCGACTAAAGCAGCACTACACCGAGGCACAAATCGTCGAGTTGACCGCTGCGATCGCCTTCGAGAACTATCGCAGTAAATTCAACCCGTCGCTGGGTATTGAGGCCCAGGGATTTTGCACAATCGTGCACCGATAGTTAAGGTTTATCCGGCGAGGCGCAAAAGCTGGAGCGTTGAAATTGCTGCGGTCCAGCGAACTGGTTTCATGCCTGAGCGGCAAGTGTTTCGCCGACCAGGCGCCGGTGCACGGACTGGTGGAACACGAGAAAGCCGACCAGCGCCAGATTGAGCAGGTTGAACAGCACGCCTGAGCCGAAGGCCGGCGCATAAAAGCCGAAATGATCGTAAATGCGACCCGCAAACCAGCTCCCGAACGCCATCCCGCTCATCGCGGAGAACAGTACCAGCGGGACGCGCCACGACGCCTCCGCCGACGGGAACAGGTCGCGGATCGCCACCACATAGGCGGGGATGATCCCGGAAAAACCAAAGCCGTAGGCGGCCGCTACCGCAAATAATCCAGCCTCGTTCTGGGTCAGCAGGAAAGCGCCGATCGATACGGCCTGACAGACCGAGCCCGCCAGCACTGTCTTCAACCCGCCATAACGGTCGGCGAAGGCGCCCCAGAACTGTCGCGAGAAGAACGCGCAGCCGAGCAGCACAGACAACATCAGCGCTCCCGTCGCCGCGCCGATGCCGATATCGCCGCAGAACGCCACGAGATGCGCCTGAGGTATCGCCATCGGAACGCAACAACAGATACCGGCCGCGCAGAGGATCGCCTGCACGGTATTGGGCCGCAATCCGAGCACGGGAACTCGGGACCTTACCGCCGCTCGATTGGCGCCGGGGCCAATTCCGACCGAAGAGTTGCGGAGAAACAGGGCGGCGAGCGGTAGCGTGCCCAGCAGGATAACCCCGGCGTAAGCGAGATATGTCACCCGCCATCCCGGTCCGGCAATCAGCCGTTCGAACGCGGCGGGCCAGATCACGCCGGCGACATATTGGCCCGACGAGATCAACGCGATCGCCGTACCCCGCCGACGATCGAACCGGCGGCTGACATAGATCACCAGCGGTGGATAGATCGCCCCCATGCCAAGGAACCCGATCAATACGCCCTGTCCGATATAGAGGGCCCAGATCTGTCCAGTCGATGACAGCACCAGCCCCAAGGCGACCATGACGCAACCGATCAGCACGCTGTTACGCACGCCGATGCGGTCGGCGATCCAGCCCATGACGATCCCGCCTAGCCCCGTCCCAATCCAGGTTAGGGCGCCGGCAAGTGCCAGGACTGAGCGCGAGACGCCCAGATCCAGCTCCATCGCCCGCAGCCCGACCACGATGAGCAGAGTCGAACCGTAGGCCACCGAGAGGATCGCGAGTGTGACCCAGGCCGCGATCCAAGATTCGCGGCTTTCGATCGTCCCTGGCCGGAAGCCGGCCAGGGACCGGCCGGTATCATCAGGCATCTGGAAAGAGATCTCCGTCGATATAGCCATCAATGGTGGACCGGCACCGGGACCGCCGCCATTGCTGGCCAGTGATGCCAGCGATGTTGGCCTTTGCTTCGGTCATCGGGCCTATGGAAGGACTACGTTTTCCGTCAATCGCGCGATGGAGAAAGCCCGGAGGCCTATATTCAACTTTCCCGGTTCCATAGTCGGTGGAGTATTCGCGCGTCTGCTCGCCGCCTTCACACCGGCGTGAGCGGCCGGTGCGGCAGTGGTGGGAGCTCGACCTCAATTGGGTCGCCGGGGCGAACTTCCCCGCCAGCGAGAACGATGCCCATAATGCCGGCTTTGCGGATAAGGTGCCCGTCCGGATCGCGGTCCAAGGTCGCCTTCATCAAGCCCGGGTAAATGAGATCGAGTTGGCCGCACGGATTGCGCAGGCCAGTCACGTCGACGACTGCCGCATCGCCCAGGTGCAAGCGCGTCCCAACCGGCAGAGCCAGCAGGTCGAGCCCCGATGTCGTGATGTTCTCCCCCATCTGCCCTGCGGCTATTTCGAAGCCGGCGGCGCGTAGCTCCTCGAACAGCTCGGCATGGATCAGGTGGACTTGGCGCAGATTGGGCTGGTTGGGGTCGCGCGCCACCCGCGAACGGTGCTTTACGGTCTCACCCAGATGCGCGTCGCCCTCGACACCGAGCCCCGCCAGCAGTCGAATTCTGGTCGCCTGCGGCTTGCTGAGCGTATGCGTCGCGCTGCGCGCGACCGCAATGACCTTACGTGCCATCGCGTTCTCCTTCCCGGCTAGTCGTTCAGAGCCCTGCCTGGCTGATAAATTTCGTGTTCAAATAGGCCTCGATCGCCTCGGAGCCGCCTTCCGAGCCGTAGCCGGAATCCTTGACCCCGCCGAACGGCACCTCGGGCAGTGCGAGTCCATGATGGTTGATCGAGATCATCCCGGTCTCAACCGCGGCGGCGATCGCCTGCGCCGTCTTGGCCGAGCGGGTATAGGCATAGGCCGCTAGGCCATACGGCAGCCGGTTAGCCTCCCCGACCACGTCGTCGAAGCTCTTGAACGGGGCGATCACCGCGACCGGGCCGAACGGCTCCTCATTCATGATCCGCGCGTTCATCGGCACATCGGTCAGCACCGTCGGCTCGAAGAAATTGCCCTTGTTGCCGATACGGTTGCCGCCGGTCTTAAGCGTCGCGCCCTTCTGCACCGCGTCGCCGATAAAAGCCTCCATCGCCGAGATGCGGCGCTCGTTGGCCATCGGTCCCATTTGGGTCCCGCTTTCCATGCCGTCGCCGACCCGCGCGGCCTTCACCCCCTCGGTGAACTTGCCGACGAACTGATCGTAGACATTTTCCTGCACCAGGAGCCGGGTCGGTGACACACAGACCTGGCCGGCGTTCCTGAGCTTGTTGACCGACAGCAGCTTCGCGGCGAGGTCGACATCGGCGTCGTCGAAGATGATCGACGGCGCATGGCCGCCCAGCTCCATCGTCACCCGCTTCATGTACGCGCCGGCGATCGCCGCCAGCTGCTTGCCGACCGCGGTCGAACCGGTGAACGATATCTTGCGGATGATCGGATGCGGGATCAGGTACTCGGAGATTTCCGAGGGCACGCCGTAGACGAGGTTGACGACGCCCGCCGGTACGCCGGCATCGGCGAAGCAGCGAATGAGCTCGGCCGGCGCGGCCGGGGTCTCCTCCGCCGCCTTGACGATAATCGAGCAGCCCGCCGCCAGCGCGCAGGACAATTTGCGCACGACCTGGTTGATCGGAAAATTCCAGGGCGTGAAGGCGGCGACCGGGCCGACCGCCTCCTTCACCACGAGCTGATAGACGCCCTCGGCTCGGGCGGGGATCACCCGGCCATAGGCACGGCGCGCTTCCTCGGCGAACCAGTCGATGACGTCGGCGCCGGCGAGCGTCTCGCCCTTGGCTTCGGGCAATGGCTTGCCCTGTTCGAGGGTCAGGAGCGGCGCGATAGCATCGACCCGCTCGCGCAGCAAATTGGCGGCTTTGCGCATGATCTTCGAGCGGTCGAACGCCGACACCTTGCGCCACGCGCGGAAGCCCTTGTCGGCGGCTTCGAGCGCGCGATCGAGATCAGCCTTGTCGGCATGAGCGACGGTGCCAATCGGCTCGCCGGTCGCCGGATTGACGACCGGGATGGTGCGGCCGCCGGCGGCCTTCGTCCACTCTCCGTCGATGAACAGCAATACGTCGGAATACATATGAGGAACTCCTCGATTGGGATTATGTGGTCGCAAGGTGCCCACTCAACCGAGACAGCCGGGATCCTGGCGCAGCACACGCCGCGCGAAGCGGCGGAACTGCGTCGCCACCATCGACGGGTCGGTCATGTAGTCATGGGCGTCGCGAGCGAATTCCGGATCGATCAAACTCAATTTTCCGATGGCGCGCGCGCGAAGCTGCATCTTCACCGCTCGCTCGAAGCAGAGCGCCATCCAGGCGGCTTCCTCAATCGACGCGCCGACCGTGGCGAGACCGTGGTTGGCGAGCAGCACCGCGCGTTTTGGGCCGAGCGCCTGCGAAATCAGCTCGCCCTCCAGTTCAGTGACCGGATTCCCCGGCCATTCCCGCAGAAAGGCGCAGTCGTCGAAGAACATCGTCGCATCCATGTGGGCGACCGATAACGGCTCCTCGATCATCGACAGGGCGGCGGTGTAGGGGGCATGCGTGTGGATGGCGCAGCTTATGTCGGGGCGCAGCTGATGAATCTTGATCAGAAAACCCGCCGCTTTGGGCGGGTTGCCCTCGCCGTGCAGAACGTTGAGGTGCTTGTCGACGGTCAGGATGTCGCCTTGGGTCACTTCTTCGAAGCCGATGCCCATCGGCAGGGTCAGGAACGCTTCCGGCTCCGCGGTCCGGGCCGATACTAGTCCGGGGACGACCGTGTCGTGGCCGTCGGCCGCGAGGATGCGGCAGGCGAGCGTCAACTTCTGGGCGTCGGTCCAGCCGGGCTCCGCCCTGAGCGCCGCCTCGTTGTAGAGATGGCCGAGCCGCCCAGAGGCGCGCTGCCGCAACGCTACGATGTCGTTTGCCATGTCTCGGGGCCCTCCGTCAGTCCTGGATCTTGTTAAAGTCATAGATGCCGACGCCCTGCAGTAGCAAAAACCGGCAGTCCTTGCCGTAGCCGCCGTTCGAGATCCGATGCGCGGTTTTGGGCGAGATTTCGTAGCGTCCGCCCACAGCAAGGCGCTCATCGGCGCGCGGGGCACGGGTCTCGACGTGCAGCGTGCCGCTGAGACAGAAGTACCAGTCAGTCACGTTGCTGTGGTAATGCCACGGTATGACGTCGTCCGGCGCCAGCGTGTAGAGTCGCGCCCGGATGTCGCCGCCCTCGGCAATCGCCTCGACGTTCCTCACGGTATACCGGGCGCCGACCATCGCGGGCTGCATCATGACCTCCGGAAGAAGATATATTTGAAGTCGATGTTATAGTTAATGGCGGTCGATTTCATCGTCAAGCTCGGGCCGACGTTTCCGAACGCGACTGAGCGCCTTTCGCGCGCTCCCGCGCGAGCGTCGCTGATTGAGTCTCGATGCCCAACAGCCGGGCGAGCGCATGCCGCGGCCGTATCAGATCCTCGATCGTGTAGCGGTCGAGGGTCGCGAGAAACGCGTTCGTCGCGTCGCGCAACGCGCTGCGCAGCACGCAACATCGCTGGATGCGGCAATATTCTTCGCCGCCATCGAGGCAACCGAGCACGTTCAGCTCCTCCTCCATATCCCGAACAATTGCCCCGACATTGATCTGGCCCGGTCTTCGCGCGAGCCTTATCCCCCCGTTCTTGCCGCGGATCGTCTCCAGATAGCCCTTCTGGCCGAGGCGATGGACGACCTTCATGACGTGACCCCGGGAGATGTCGAATTGCTCGACGATCTCGCCGATCGTCGACAGCGCGTCGCCCTTTGCGCCGGCGAACATCATCACGCGCAGCGCATAATCGGTGTGAAGCGTCAAACGCATTACAACCCTTTCGACGCTGAGCGCTGAGCGTCCCATTGCACTAAAAGAATCATGTAGGTTATATGATATGGGAACACCGATCAACCAGGGCCCGCCTCGGCATCGGCAGAACGACCACTGCATCGGTCAAACCATGGTAAGCATTCCGCGATATCGTTCGCAGACCGGCCCGGTCATCTTATCCGCCGGATTTCGGCCGTTCTTTCTCGCGGCCGCGCTCTGGGCGGCGGTCGGCATCCCGCTGTGGCTCGCCGCTTACGCGGATGGGCTGCTAATGCCGAGTCTGCTGCCGGCGCTGGTCTGGCATGTGCACGAAATGGTGTTCGGTTATGCCGCCGCGACCGTGGCCGGTTTCCTGCTCACCGCGATCCCCGAGTGGACCGGGCGGACGCCGCTACAAGGCGGGCCGTTGGCACTTTTGGTTGCGCTGTGGGCCATCGGACGGATCGCGGTTCTGTTCTCTGCCGAGATCGGAGCACCCACCGCCGCGGTCGCCGACCTGTCCTTTCCGGCCGCGTTTTTTGGGGATCGTCACGCGGGAAATCCTCGCTGGAAAAAATTGGCGCAACCTGCCGATTCTCGGGGCGCTGTCGCTGCTCCTTCTCGGCAACCTGTTCGTCCATCTCGACGCCCTCGGCATCGCCCAGACCTCCAGCCTTGGCAACCGGATCGGTATTGCGACGCTGCTGCTGCTGATTTCGCTCGTCGGCGGCCGGATCATCCCGAGCTTTACGCGCAACTGGCTTGCGAAGATGCGGCCCGACGTCGCCGCGCCGGCTGCGCAGGAAGGGCAGTTCGACCGGGCTGCGCTCGTCGTTACCGCCTTGGCTCTGGCGATCTGAGCGATTGCACCGGATGCGGCGGCGACGCCCTGGGCCGCGCTGGTCGCCGGGATCGTCCTCGCGCTGCGCCTGTCACGTTGGCGCGGGCTGCGAACCGCGCGAGAGCCGCTGCTGCTGATCCTGCATGTCGGCTATGGCTGGTTGGCCCTCGGCCTCCTGCTGCTCGGGATCAACGGCATTTACGAATATCTACCGGCGACGGCCGCTCTGCATGCGCTGACGGTCGGCGCGATTGGCACGATGACGCTGGCGGTCATGACGCGCGCCTCGCTCGGTCATACCGGCCGGCCGCTGTTGGCAGGGCCGGGCACGAAGACGATCTATGTCCTGATCACGTTGGCCGCAATTGTGCGCATTCTGTCGCCTCTCGCCGGCGAGCGGATGGAACTCACGTTATGGCTGGCCGGAGCCGCGTGGAGCGGCGCCTTCGGGCTGTTCGTGATCCTCTATGGCGCAGCATTGGCGCGCCCGCCGGGCGCCGCAGCGCGGCCGATCTGAGAGTCCGGTGAGGCTCAGGCCGAGACGCCGAAAAACGCCTTGGCTAGCCGGATGAAGCCAGTCGCCGGGCAACCGGGGGGCGTCGTCAGCAAAGGACATTTCGAAGATTGCGCTAACGCAATGCACGTGAGCAAAGACAGCAAGGCGCAATGTCGTAGCAGGGAGGCCAGCCGCCCGCGCTGGCGATATCTATGGCGGCGGGGCGTCGGTCCCGGCCCGAGCGGCGGTGCCCGCCCGCTAGTAGGGTTCTTAAACGGGCATGGTCAGGAAAACGCAGACAGGATCCATCCAAAGCGACGCAGCAATATTCAAGCAGAATTGAACGTCTATCCTCTCACCAGTTGGGCTCCCTGCATCAGAGTCGTTACCGCTTGCGCCATAATCCGCTCGATTATCTCAGACGCAGTCGGAATGTCGTTGATAAGGTCCACGCTTTCTCCGGCCCAGACGGCGCGGGTGGCAAAATCGTCCGGAGCTGTCGCGAGATAGGCCTTCTCCAGCTCCGGCTGTCCGGCCTCCAGAATTTCCTCCCGGCCATGCCATTCGACAGAGAATGCGTTGCGCAGCGCACGGCCGGGATAGATCGCCGGCCAGGGCGCACCACGGACGACATCGAAGACGCGCGTCTGCTCGGTCTGGTCGCCTCCCGCCGCGAGGGTGGCTGCCTTCATCGCGGGATCCCACAGGGATTCGCGTGAGGCAGTGAAGCGGGTACCCATCGAGACGCCGGCCGCTCCCAATGCGAGTGCCGCGGCGAGGCCGCGCCCGTCGGCAATACCGCCGGCGGCGACCACGGGAATCGGAGCGACCGCGTCGACCACAGCGGGAACCAAACCCATCGTGCCGCGCGTCATTCCCGAATGGCCTCCGGCATCGCGTCCTTGAGCGATGATAATATCGGCGCCCGGGGCAGCAGCTTCCTTGGCCTGCGCCAGGGTCTGCACCTGACAGATGATCTTGCATCCGGCGTCCTTGATCCGGCGAGTGAAGGGAGTGGGATCGCCGAAGGACAGCATCACGGCGGCGGGCCGAGCGTCGAGCGCGACGTCGAGCGCCGGTGGGTTCTGCTCAAGCGCCCAGAGGATAAAGCCGATGCCGACGCGCGTATTGCCGGCCTCGGTCAATTCCTTACGGATGGCGGCGATATTGGCATAGCCCGAGCCGACCAGGCCAAGCCCGCCAGCATTGGTAACAGCGGCGGCAAGCCTGCCACCGGCAGCCGATCCCATCGGCGCAAGGAGGATCGGATGCTCGATACCGAGCAAGCGGGTCAGCGCGGTTTCGATGACGGGCATGCCTGTCCCTCGGGTTGACGTTCGGTGCGGATTGGATTGGCGAGTGGCGAAAAACGTTCCCGCAACCCTGCCGGCTACAGGCCGAGTTCGCTCAGGCCAGGTTGGTTCTCCGGGCGGGGGCCCAGCGGCCAGTGGAACAGCCGGTCGGCTTCGCGGATCGGCACGTCGTTGATGCTGGCCTCCCGCCGCCGCATCAGGCCCTCGGCGGCGAACTCCCACTGTTCGTTGCCGTACGCGCGGTACCAATTGCCAGAATCGTCGCGCCATTCATACTGGAAGCGCACCGCGATGCGGTCGTCGGTGAAAGCCCAAAGTTCCTTGATCAGCCGATACTCGAGTTCCCGCGCCCATTTGCGCTTCAGGAAGTCAATGATCGCTGGCCGACCCTGGAAGAATTCGGCGCGGTTGCGCCAGCGGCTGTCTTCCGTGTAGGCCAGCGCCACACGTTCCGGTTCCCGCGTGTTCCAGGCATCCTCGGCCATGCGCACCTTCTGCTTGGCGGTCTCCAAATTGAACGGCGGCAGAGGGGGACGGGCCATTTAGTGCCCTTCTCTTTCCATGGTTGATTTCGCAAAGGATCGTACCTGGGCTCCAGGTAGCGCTCAACCCAGACGGAAGTTCGCATTGCGGAACAAACGATCCCCAGCGGACTGAGCCCGCGGTCGCGGTGGAGGTCGCCGATCTCCAGTTCGGTCCGAATGGCGCCCAAACTCTCGCAGCATTTCTTAAAACCGGTGCACGATGCGCCGTGGACCGCTAGGAAAGAAAATGAGTTCGCCTTTGTTTCGGCCGCCGCAACCGTTTGAGGCGGCGCCTATCTGGCTTGATGCCTGCGGCGCACCATGTACGACCGCAATCAGCAACCACCGAGGCATGCCCATGAAACCGATGAGCCGTCTGTTCGAGCCGATTACCCTGGGCGGCGTTACGCTCGCCAACCGGATCGCCGTGTCACCGATGTGCCAGTACAGCGCGGAGAATGGGTCGGCCAATGACTGGCACCTGCAGCACCTCGGCTCGCTGTCGTTGTCGGGCGCCGGCCTCTTGGTCGTCGAGCAGACGGCGGTCGAGCCAACCGGCCGCATCAGCCACGGCTGTCTCGGCCTCTATTCGGACGCCAACGAGGCGGCGCTGACCCGTGCCGTCGCCCTGTGCCGCCGCTGGGGCTCAATTCGGCTCGGCATCCAGCTGGCGCATGCCGGGCGCAAGGCCTCGGCGAAGCTCCCATGGCAAAGCGGTGGGCCGCTTGCCCGCGCCGCTGGCGCCTGGCCGACGGTGGCGCCGTCGGCAATCCCGCTCAATGACGATTGGCCGGTCCCGCAGGCGCTCGACGAGGCGGGGCTCGTCCGCATCCGCGACGCCCACGCGGAATCAGCAAAGCGCGCCGATCGCCTGAGCTTCGATCTCGTCGAATTGCTCGGCGCGCACGGCTTTCTGCTGCACAGCTTCCTGTCGCCGATCTCAAACCGGCGCAGCGACCGTTACGGCGGCAGCCTCGCCAACCGCATGCGCTTTCCGCTCGAAGTGGCCGCGGCGATACGCGGGGTGTGGCCGCGCAACAAGGCGCTCGGCATGCGCCTCACAGGCTCCGACTGGATTCCCGGCGGAATCACCCCGGACGAGGCCGGCACCTTCGCCCGCGAGCTCCGCGATATCGGTTACGACTAGTCTGCGTCTCGTCGGGGGGGATCAGCCCACAGGCGCGTGTCAACCTCGCGCCAGGCTACCAGGTGCCGTTCGCCGCAGCGGTCAAAAAGGCGAGCGGCATCGCCGTGCAGGCGGTCGGGATGATCGTCGATCCCCGCCAGGCAGCGGCGATCGTCGCCGACGGCAACGCCGACTGCGTGGCGCTTGCCCGCGCCTTTCTCGACGACCCGCGCTGGGCCTGGCACGCCGCCGAGGTACTCGGCGCTGATGTCGAGTACCCCCCGCAATACCGGCGCGCCCGCCCCGATCAATGGCCGGGCGCCGCACTTGCGCGTCGACGCCGCGCTCCGGAATTGCAGGCGCCGGCTTGAGTGCAGGGTTCGTCGAGCGACCCGGTTAGGTCGCTCGCGACGGCGAGCAAAGCAGGCGGCCTCGCATCGCTTAAGGCTGCCCGTGCTCCCGATAAATCAGTCGCGCCCGCACGCAGAATGTCGTTGGATGTACTACCCGTGGTCGGGTTAGTTTTGACAGGCTGCGATGCGCGGCCTAACGTCTTCGGATCGAGGGGAACAGCCGGTGATTGGGGGCGGATATGGGACCGCAACCGCCGCGCACGGCGGATCCCAATCTGATCGACCCCCTCACGCGCAAGCTTGCCCAATGGGCGTCGCTGTCGCCGGAGGAGGTCGCGGTCCTACGCGGTCTACAATCGGCGACCCGGGTCGTCGCACGCAAGCGAGACATCATCACCGAAGGTCGCAAGTACGACGGCTTGCTAGTATTAATCGAGGGCTCGGCGATGCGTTACCGGGTCCTCCACGATGGCCGCCGACAAGTCCTTAACATCGTCCTGCCAGGAGATTTCATTGGTTTTCCGGGATGTTTCTTCGACACCGCGCTGTACTCCATCGCTGCGCTCTCGGAGACGGTCGTCTCGGCCATCCCGTTCGCGCACCTGCTTCGCTTGTTCGAGGCTCATCCGCGGCTGGCGGCAACGATTTTCTGGTCCTTCTCATGCGAGGCGGCGATGTATGCCGAGCATTTGATCGATGTCGGACGCCGATCAGCCCGCGAACGTGTCGCGCATTTCCTGCTCGAGTTGCTGACGAGGCTGCAAGCCATCGGGCTGGCGGACGAATGCTCCTATCAGTTGCCGCTGACCCAGGAACTGATCGGCGACGCACTCAGCCTCAGCCTGCCCCGCGTCAACCACGCATTGCGACAGCTCCGCGAAGACGATCTGGTCGCGATCGAGAACCGCAGGGTGATCATAAAGGATCTCGAAGGCCTCGCCGCGCTGGCAGATTTCGAAAGGACCTACCTGGGTCGATTCCAACTAGCGGAGCTTCTAACAAAAAGCTGATTGGGCACCGCGGTCCCCCGGCGCGACTGGGAGGCGCTTACCTGGGATCATCTGCTTGCATCAACGGGGCGTGGCCTCGCCGATGCAGTAGAGCGGTGAGATGCCGCATCATGCCGATAAATGTGATGCCCCACGCCGTGATGGCGATCCAAACGAAAATGCGCGGAACGCAGACCAAAAAATTGGCTCCGACTTCGTGCGAGAACGTCCAACTTGCCGCGGCATACATGCCGATCGGGAAGACCATTGACCAATAGTCCAACCGATAGACGAATGCGACACCGCCGACGAGATGGCGCCAGATCATCAGGACAAGAAGGAGTGGTATCCACCAGGTCGCTACCGTCCAAAACAGTATGGTCTCACCGATAATGAAACCGCGCACCTCCGCCAGCTCTGGATAAGCGCCGGCAGACAACGCCAGGCGCGCACCGGCGAGCGTCGTGATGGCGGCCGCGCCCATACTGATCCAGTAGGAGGGTGTAAGATGGTCTGGCTGCATATCCTTGAAAAGCCAGCGATAGAGAATGAACGTGATAATAATCAAGTAGAAGAAGCCGCCTAACAGAAACAGGCACAGGCTCACAAAGACCGCCATCTCCGACATCGCAAATTTCCCGGGGACATGCGTTCCCAAGACCGCCAGAGATTGCGGCGCAACCACCGCCAACAGCCAGGTCCCGTCGAGGCCGGCGTGGAGCGGAGGGTTTGCGGCGCGCGTCGTCGCCACTGCGAATAGGCAGTAGGTAAGGCCTGCCCATAATCCAAAACCACCGAGCCAGAGGGCGGTCGCGATATTCTGGTATGGCGTCAGCAGCGAGATCTGAGTGCCAAGCACGCCCGTACCGGCGACGACCGTCAGTAAGCCTGGCCCTCGTTGGTAATGCTGCAGGTCCGCAAGGAAGGCTCGCGGGTGGTGGACCAGGCGAAGCAATGTCAGCAGCCACAACGTCGCGAACGCGACCGTGTTGATCAGCAAAAGCAATGCCGAAAGCTGAGCGAGGCCCTGCTGTGCGGCAGCAATCGAGATGATTCCGGTCGCCATCACGAAAGTAAAACTGGCCACGGGAAAATCGGCAATGCGCTGGCCGAGGATCGAGCGGCGGACAGCAGCAAGAGGGTGCACGACCGGTATACCGTTGTGGCTCGTTGGCGATCTCGACAATGCGTGGTAGGCGCGCCGCGGGTCGCGTCACGCGGGCCGGTAAAGGCCGCACAAAACTGGGCCGCGGAATGCTTAACAGGCGGTGCCGCGCCTTTGCCTTTACCTAGGTCATTCACCTAGGGGAAGGATCGGCCGGCGGGGCTGGCGATAATCTCAATCGGTACGGTCCGATAAGAAGACAAGGCCGCCGATACAAGCCCGCATGGACTCACCGGTATGGTTTGACCGTCGTCGCGGGAGGCAGGATCGGCGGACCGAGAGGGAGGAAGCGCCATGACGGTAAGCGCGGCCATCGGTATATCAGCAACTCCCGCAAGCCATGTGCTGGGCAGGAAGCTCGATAGCATCCCGTTCGCCGGGTACCACATGGTCTTGATCGTGGTGCTCGGGTTCGTCGGCTTTATCGAGGGCTACGATCTCGCGCTCTCCGGCTCGCTGCTGGTGCTAGCCAAGGGGCCGTTGCATCTCGGCCCCGAAGAGGTTCGTTCCCTTGCCGTCTGGCCTACTTTCGTCGTCGTCCTCGGAGGATTCTCCGCCGCAGCGATGTCCGACCGCATCAGCCGCGTCACAGTGATGCAAATCGGTGTGATTGTCAGCACGTTGTGTACATTGCTGATCGTGCTGGCGCAGAGTTTCGAGCAGCTGCTGATCCTGCGCCTGCTTACCGGCATTGGGCTCGGGTTCACGATCTCCGCGCCGTTTCCGATCGCCGCCGAGCTGATGCCAGCGCAGCACCGGCGCACTTATGCCGCGATCTACGAGGTCATGCTGGCCAGCGCATTTACGCTGCTGCCGTTCGTCGGTTATGTGCTGGCCGATCACCCGAACGGCTTCCGGCTGGTTGGGTTGCCCGGTGGCGTTACCTTGTTCATCGCCCCGGTGCTGATCTATTTCCTGATCCCGGAGAGCCCGCGCTGGCTGTTGCGCAGAGGCCGGCGGCAGGACGCGGTGGCCTCGGTGAACCTGATCATTAGGCGATGCGGCAGCCGGGTGGCGCCGATGACCGTTGACGAGCTCGGGACCGGGCGCGAGGGGCTGCACGAGCAGCTGCCGCCGTTCAGCGCGCTGTTCCGGCCAGGCCAGCTGCGCTGGACCGCCGTCGGCATCCTGTGCAGCATCTGCGGCGGCACCGGCTATTACATCATCGCGATTCTGCTGCCTAAGGCGCTGGTCGACCAGGGCGCGGCCGTTTCGATGAGCTTCGGGCTGAGCTCTCTGGTGTTCGCCGCAAGCATCCCGGGCAAGCTGTTCAACGGGTACATCATGGAGGTGATCGGGCGGCGGTGGACGATCACGGGTGCATTCGTTCTGGCGATACCGGGCTTGCTGTTGATGATGACGGCGCATCGGATGGGGTCGGCTGCGACGACCGTCTTTATCGTCGGAACGCTGATTACCGGGTTCACCGTGCTGTCGTGCTTCCCGGCGGTACGGGTCTACCTGTCGGAGCAGTTCCCCACGGCGCTCCGCGGGCGCGGGCATTTCTTTGGCGAGTCGTTCGGGCGCATCATCGCCGGTGTAACCGTGCCTTTCCTGCTGGAGCCCTATACCGGCTCGCCGACGATCTTCTTCGGCACGATGGTGCTGGTGGTGGCGCTCGGCGCCTTTATCCCGGTGCTGTTCGGCCGGGAGACCCTCGGCAACCTCGAAACCGTTACGGAGGCACTCCCCGAATTGGCGTGAAGGATTCCCAGGAAGCGAGTTTCTCAGGTTGAGGAGGCGCCAGCATGGCAGCAACCGATGTCCTATCCGGCGCTCTGTCGGAAGCGGAGCACAGCGCGCAACTGCGCAAGGCGGTCATCGCCAGCACGGTCGGCACCACGATCGAGTGGTACGACTTTCTGCTCTACAGCATTGTCACCCCGCTGGTCTTCGGCAAGCTGTTCTTCCCGAAATCGGCGCCGCTGATCGGTGTGCTGGAGGCGTTTGCGATATATTTTGTCGGCTTTGTCGGGCGGCCGATCGGCGCGTTCATCTTTGGCCATTTCGGCGACCGGATCGGCCGCAAGGCGGCGCTGATCGCGACCCTGTTGATCACCGGGTTAGCGACGTTCGCGGTCGGCTTTGTTCCGGGGTACGATTCGATAGGCATCTGGGGTGCGGTGCTCCTGACCGTCATCCGGATGATCCAGGGCATCGGGGTCGGCGGCGAGTGGGGCGGCTCGGTGCTCTTCTCGATGGAGTGGGCGCGCACCAACAAGCATCGCGGCTTCATCACCTCGTGGCCGCAACTCGGCGGGCCAGCCGGCCTGCTGCTCGCCAATATGGCGGTGCTGATCGGCAGCGCGATTGCCGGCGACCAGTTCTTTGCCTGGGGCTGGCGCATTCCGTTCTGGCTCAGCATCATCATGGTCGGGATCGGGCTTTACATCCGGCTCGGCATTCTCGAGACCCCGGTGTTCCGCAAGATCGTTGCCGAGGAGCGGGTCGAGCGGGTGCCGGCGATCGAGGTGCTGCGGCGCCAGCCCAAGCAGGTGTTTCTATCGATGTTCGCCCGCACCGCCGAGCAGGCGCCCGCTTACATCTTTCTGGCCTTCATCTTCACCTACAACACCCAGGTCATGCACATGTCGCGCGACTTTGTGCTGACCTCGCTGATCTGCGCCGGGCTCATCTCGTTCATCTCGATCCCACTGGCGGGCGCCCTGTCCGACCGCTTCGGGCGCAAGCGCGTCTACCTCATCGGGTCGGTGCTGACCGGCATTTACGGCTTCATCTACTTCGCGCTCTTGAACTCGCTGGTGCCCGGGCTGATCGTCCTCGCCATTATCCTGGCGTTTATCCCGCACGACATTATGTACGGGCCGCAGGCGGCTCTGATCGCCGAAGGCTTCACCCCGCGGCTGCGCTACAGCGGGACGTCGATCGGCTATCAGCTCGCCTCGCTCACCGCCGGCGGTCCGGCGCCGCTGATCGCGACGGCGCTGCTGGCTACCTACGGCTCGGGCTATGTGATCGCCCTGTATATCGCGGTGTGCGCCGTGGTCAGTATTATCGCCACCGCGCTGATGCCCGATTACACCGGCGCCGACATCTCGCAGGAAAGCGCCTGAGCCTGAGCGAAGAAGGTACAGCGGATAATGCGACACCCCTCCCGGCGAGATGACCCCGCGGCGGAGCCGCTATGGCGCCGTCTTGACCGCGCTGCCGGCGAGATCAACCCGTTCCTGATGCTGCTGGCGATCGGGCTTGTGATCCTCTACCTGACCTGCCTCTTCGGTCTCCTGATCAAATTACCGATTACGTATGGCGACCCGAGCGCTTCGTCATCGGCGATGGGAGAAGTCGGCACTGCCGGTCCGCCGAGTGGCGGCGCAATCGGATCGGGTCGCTGACCCGGCTTGACGGGATCGGGAATGCAGTCGCCTCGCGACTCGCATTCCCCATTTTCGATAAGATAAACAGCGGGCGCTTGATGACATGGAGACCGCGCGACACGAGATCAGAATAGCATAACGGTCACTAATATAAGTAGGTCAGCCTGAGAGCTTCGACAATCTCTCCCTTGCTGCCGTCTACTTCGAACGCAGCCCAACCATCCTGTCAAAACAAAAAAGGATCAAATGACAGACAATCGCCAGCCGCAGCTCAGCGTCAGCTGCAGTTGGCCTCACATCACCCCTCGATGCGCCGACCGCTCTTCATCAACCCAGCCCGTTGGCTCTGGGAACGACGCGTGAGCCTCGTCGAGTATCGCGGTGTCGCCGATGTGCCGTACAGCACAGCCGATGGCTCATACTAGACTACATGGTACCGGGACAATGCCCTCCCGCCGTTACCATGCCAGCCAGCGCCTGGTCAGAGATTTGAGAATTGGCGTCAAGCGCGTGCGGGTATAGGCGTCCGCCGCCATCTTGATGGCTTCTGCTTGCGTCGGGTAAGTATGAATGACCCGCGCGAGGGCCCGCAGGCCGATCCCTGAGCTGATTGCGAGCGAGAGTCCGTTGATCATCTCGCCTGCGTGGCGCGCGACCACGGTGGCACCCAGAATCCGATCGGTGCCTTCTTTCACGTGTATCTTCACGAAGCCCTCTTCTTCTCCGTCGGTAACCGCACGGTCGACGTCATGCATCAGAACCGTGAAGGTCGTCACAGGTATGTCTTTCTCCCGCGCTTCTCGAACATAGAGACCGACATGGGCAATCTCCGGGTCGGTATAGGTGCACCAGGGGACTGTCAGCTCGCTCAGCCTCTTGCGGCCGAGGAACAGCGCGTTTTGCACGACGATGCGCGCCGAAGCGTCCGCCGTATGAGTGAATTTGTGGTCCAAGCAGACGTCGCCTGCCGCATAGACCCGCGCGTTTGTGGTCTGCAGGAAGTCGTTGACGACAATGCCGGTCTCGGGATCGTACTGGACCCCAGCCACCTCGAGGTCCATGCCCTCGACGTTGGGAGCCCGACCGATACCGGTGAGGATTTCGTCGACCGACACGCTGATTTTGTTGTCGTCGCTGACGAGATCGACAACCTTCTTTCCGCCTTCCATGCGAACGGCGGCGACCGTGGTGTTGAGATGAATCTCGACGCCGTCCCGCGCCAGGGCAGCTGAAAGAATCTGCGCGGCGTCGCGCTCTTCCTTTGGCAGAAACATCGGGTCGTCCTGCGCGATGACGACCTGTGCTCCCAACCGGCAAAACGCCTGCGCCAGTTCGCACCCGAGCGGACCGCCGCCGATCACCAACAGGCGGCGCGGGCATTCCGTCAAATCGAAGACATTCTCGTTGGTCAAATAGCCGGCTTCGGCGAGCCCCGGAATCGTCGGGGTCATCGGCCGTGCCCCGGTTGCTATCAGCGCCTTTTTGAATCGCAGCACCTTCCCGTCCACCGCGACCGTACACCGGCCGGCAAAGCGCGCCTCGCCAAAAAACACATCGACCCCCGCGGCGCTCAATCGTTCGACCGAGTCGACGCGGCTGATGCGCGTCTGAATGCGCCGCATCCGCCCCATCACAGCAGCAAAATCGATGCGGATAGCGCCGGGTACTTGCGCGCCGAAATTCTCCGCGTCACGCATCTCCGCATAGAGCCGTGACGTGCGGATGATCGCCTTCGAGGGAATGCAGCCAACGTTCAAGCAATCGCCGCCGATCAGATTGCGCTCAATCAGCGCCACTTTCGCACCCAATGCGGCCGCGGAACGAGCTGCGACCAGCCCCGCCGGGCCGGCACCCAGAACGACGAGATTGTATTCGCTCGCTGGCCGCGGATTGGACCACTCGGGCGGATGGATATTGGCCAACAGCGTTCGATCGTCGCGATCATCAGGCAACGCGCGCGGCAAAAGCTCATTGTCCTGCATCGGAGCCTCCCGCAGAGAAGATGGGGTCGCTACAACCAGCCGCCCCTGAAGCCGGCGCGGCGCAATCCGCTGCCGATATACGGGCACCGCCGCATCAGCTGCCAAATCAGGCCCGAGCGATAATTCTCGATCATCAGGACGACGATGCCCTGGTCGAGCCCGAAATAACCCTCGGAGACCCAGCCCGCCGGACCGCCGCCCGGTAATGTCGGATTGAAACCGCTTGGCAGTCTCCAATCCCGGATCATCTCAGGATAGCGCGCGCAAAATTGGCGCAACGCCGACAAAGCAAGGTCTGGCGCGAAGGGCAGCGCCGCAAGCGCCGCACACGCGCCGATCGTGCCGTCGTCGGGCCCATAGGGCACGCCGCGTGCAGCATAGCCAAGAAAACGGCGTTCTCTGCCGTCGACCTTCAGCGTCTTGAAGCCGGGTCCGTCGCTCGCCGTAATGCCCCAACAGTCCTTCCCATAGCCTTCGAAGCCATAGGGATTACGCCGGGCGTATTCGCGCTGGACATAAGCGGCGCGCCGGCTGTTTTCGAAGTAGTCGCTGCCCTTCTCGCGCATGAAGCGATCTCGGATGCCGGCGAAATCGATCCAGGCCTGGGAAAACTGATGAATGAAGAGCGGCCCGGCATAGAGAAACTCGTAATCGTAGATGTTCTCCCACTGATAGGTCGCGGTCCATGCCGCGAAGCTGTCGTCCGGCAACGGGTGGGAGGGCGATGCCAGGCCCAGAACATAGAGAATGATCGCCTCGTCATAACCGTCCCAGCCATAGTGCAGAAATCCGCTCTCCGGCTTCCATCCCTGTCGTGCGGTCGCCGCGCCGCCGCACGCCCATTGCCAATCGATCCGGCGATAGATCGCATCGGCTAGGCGACGAATCTCATTTTCGCGCGGCGTTTCATCGGTGAAATAGACACTCGCGGTCAACACCCCCGCGAGCAATAGCGTAGTGTCGATCAGCGACACTTCCGACTGCCAGACGCGCTTGCCGTTCTTCATGTCGAGGAAGTGGTAATAGAAACCGTGGTAGCCGGTCGCGTCAGGTTGCTCGCCCTGCCGGCTGTTCCAAAAGAAACGCAGGGTGACGAGTGTATGCGCCACCGCATCCGCCCGCGCCATCCAACCGTGCTCCACACCAACCGGATAACATGACAGGGCGAAACCCACGACCGCGATGCTGGCGGGCGCGCCCGCACGGCTCGTATCGGCGACCAGGCCGTTTTCCGGATTGAATTGTTCCACAAAATAACCGAATGCCGCGCGCTGGAACCGATCCAGCAATTCATCGTCCGACAGAGCGGGCGGCTCAGTCACGCTCGCGCACCGCAAACCCGAAGGTGACGGCCGCCACCGACAGCGGCGGCAACGTGACATCGAAACCGAGCATGCTATCCCGGAAGTCGAACGGGTGCGGCTCCGGTTCGCAACGCGACGCGGCATTGATTTCCGCCACGACCGTGGCGTTCAGATATTCCGGCGACCCCATTTCCTGCCAGCGCCGTTTTGCGTTGGCATGATCTGAATCGATCCGTCGGATGGTGGCCCGGATCGGGGGCCGCGCGTTGCCGAGTTCTATGCGGATCGTCTCCCTGGCAATCGGATGGCGCGGCAAGGCGTAGTTGGTCAGAAGAACGGTTGCGGACTGTGCGCCTCGGACCGCCCATGCGTCGACCGTCGGATGCGAGCCTTCGACCGGCAACAGTTCGGTCCCGAGCGCGTGCAACAATTCGAAGGCACGATATGCGGGTTTAGCAATGCCGTGAATGTTGAGCAGACCAAAGCCGCCGTGAAACGGCACCGACGGAAAATAGTTTTCCTCGAAGATATCGGAGAACGTCCAATAACTGTAACCTTGAACCAGACCGTTCGCTTCCATGATGGTCTTGGTTACGAAGGCGGCAGCATAAGGCTCGTCATGCATTGGGTCGCGCGGATTGGAAGATGTGCCCCATTCCGTGTAATAGACCGGTCGGTCGCCGGCCTGTCTGCGCACCTCCCGCGTCTGGTCGCGGAGCACACTGCGCCGGCTTTTCGAAAGCTGTGCTTCGGTGTCGTCGCCAGGCTCCCCGAAGGCGTCGGTCGGATAATGATGGGTGGTGATAAAGTCGGCGGGCAGCTGGCTCCCGGCACAAAATCCGATGAAGTCGTCAATCCAAGCGTTTGCCGCCGTCGCCGGGCCTCCCACCTTCAGCGCGCGATCAACCGATTTGATCGCCTCCGCGGTATAGCGATAGAGCTTGAAATAATCGTCCTGGCGACCGCTGCCAAAGACGTTTAGGTTGGGCTCGTTCCAGACTTCGAAAAACCACTCGCGGACTTCGGCCAAGCCATAGCGCTCGACCCAATGCGCGACAAGCTTGCGGATCAGCGTCGCCCAGTGCACGTAGTCCCTGGGCGGGGTGACGTTGGCGCGATAATGGAAGACCGTCTTATCGCCCGAAGCGAGTGTGCCGGGCATGAAGCTCAGCTCCACGAACGGCCTCATGCCGATGGACAGCAGAAAGTCGAAGATTTGGTCCGCATTGAAAAAGGAAAAGAAAAGCGTATCGCCCTCGGCGACCAGCGTGCCGACATCGTCGCACAGCAGGCCGTGGAAGCGCACATGACCGAACCCAAGCTCCTCATGCGAGCGCCGCATTTGTTCCCGCCAGTCCGCCCGCAGCGCCATCGGCGCGTGATCGCTGCCGATGGTATGCTCCCAGAAGTGCGGCAGGCTCGAAACCGGGCCGGTGAAATCGCAACTGAAAATTACCGCCATGATCAATTTACCTCGCGCGGTCGCAACGTGCTTTGCTCGAATGGTAAGCGGAGGCCTCATGAGGCACCCTCTCGCGTCGCAGCGGCGTCGCCGAACAGCAGGAGCGTGCCGGTTGGACGGAGGCGCGCCGCCGGCAGGTCGTTATCGCCCCGCCGGAAGCGCGCAAAAATCGCCCGCTTCTCTTCTCCGGCGATTAGAAAGGCGGCGTGCCGGCTGCTCTCGAGCGCCGGATAGGTCAGCGTTATCCGCGCTTCGGACTTGGCCCCGACGACGGCGGCGACCCATCGGTCGCGTTCCGCGAGCACCACCGTGCCCGGGAACAAAGAGGCCGTATGCCCGTCTGGTCCCAGCCCTAGAAGCGTCACATCGAAGAGCGGCCGAGCCGGGTCGAGGCGCTCCGCGCCGTAGAAGGATTTGAGCTCGCGCTCGTAGGCGGAGGCTGCCGCCCCAGGGGTGACGCCTTCGGTGGGAATGGGATGGATGTTGCTGGCGGGGATAGGCACCCGTGACAACAGCGCGTCCCGGGTCATGCGGTAGTTGCTCAGCGCATCATCGTGAGGCACGAAGCGCTCATCGCCCCAGAACCAGTGCGTCCGAGACCAGGGGAACCCGTCGCGATAAGGCGGTCCAGCCAGGTGCTCATAGAGAAGTCGCGGCGTCGAGCCGCCGGACAGGGCGATGGCAAAGATGCCGTCCTTCGCCGTCGCCGCAGCGAGCAGCCAATCCGCCACCCGGCATGCCAACGCCTCTGGATCGGCCAGGATCTCCAGTTTTGCCTTCGATGGGCTCGTCATAAGCGCACCTTTCTCTCCGGCGGTCGGCTTGCCTCACGGATAGCGGCAATCGCGACCGCGTAATCAGGCGATCCGAATATCGCACTGCCGGCAACGATGGCGTTCGCTCCCGCTTGGATCGCCTGTCCGGCGCTTTCACAATTTTGTCCGCCGTCAACCTCGATGATCGGATCGAGGCCACGCCTTTCGCAGAGCTGCCGCAACCGGCGAATTTTGGGCAGCATCTCCGGCAGGAATTTCTGGCCGCCAAAACCGGGATTGACGGTCATGACAAGAATGACGTCGCAGAGATGGAGAACGTATTCGATCAGTTCGGTCGGGCTGGCCGGGTCGAGCACCACGCCGGCCTTCTTGCCGAGGTCGTGGATTTGCGAGAGGACACGGTGGAGATGGATTGTCGCGGACGGCTCGGCCTGGACGAGGAGATGATCGGCGCCGGCCTTCGCGAAGTCGGTGAGGTAGCGCTCCGGCTCGATGATCATCAGATGGACGTTGAGCGGTTTGTGGGTGCAGCGTCGTACCGCTTCGACAACCACCGGGCCGATCGTAATGTTCGGCACGAGGCGACCGTCCATGACGTCGACATGGATCCAATCGGCGCCGGCCTCGTCGACGGCACGGATTTCCTCGCCGAGCCGTCGGAAATCCGCGGACAAGATCGACGGTGCAACGACGATGGGCCTTTGCGGCGCGGCGTTGACCATGACTTTCCCAACACCCGATGTGTTCCGGCCTAAGCGGTCGGCGATGCGTATATGTCCATCACGGCGGCCAGCATCCGGAGCGCCTCTTGCTTGGGCCGTTGGAAGGAGTTGCGGCCAATGATCGAGCCGAAACCCCCGCCGGCACGGATCGAGCGGATCTCATCGAGCAGCTTGTCGTCATCAAACACCGCAGCACCGCCTGAGAAGATGACGACGCGCCGGCCCGAGAATGTACAATCGAGAACGTGACGGACGCGTTCCGTCGGGGTCGCGATCGGAATGCACCGCTCGTCGTATACTTTGCGGGCTGCTTCCTGCTCGACATGCCCCGTCGGCAGCTTCACCTTGATGATGTGCGCTCCGAGCTGAGCCGCGATCTGGACCGCATAGCCGATGACGTCGATCGCTGATTCGCCCTCCTTGCTCAGACCGGACCCGCGCGGATAGGACCAGATGACGACTGCGAGACCGTTGCGCTTTGCCTCCTCGGCGTAAGCGCGGAGCTGTCCGTACATCTCGAGCTGGTGCGCCGATCCCGGGTAGATCGTAAACCCGACCGCGCAACAGCCCAGACGAAGCGCGTCCTGCACGCTGGCGGTCAGTGCCTGATTTGGATCCTCCTCCTCCCGCAACACGTCATTGTCGTTGGTTTTCAGGATGAGTGGAATTTCCCCGGCGAAATCACGGGCGCCTGCCTCCAGGAAGCCCAGCGGAGCAGCATACGCATTGCAGCCCGCTTCAATCGCGAGATCGAAATGGTACAGCGGGTTGTAAGCCGGCGGATTGGGCGCGAACGAACGCGCCGGCCCATGCTCGAACCCCTGATCGACCGGCAAAATCACAAGCTTGCCAGTGCCGGCCAGTCGCCCGTGGTTCAATAGCCGAGCCAGGTTGGTCAGCGTCCCGACGTAATCTGCACCGTACCAGCTCAGAATCTCCCTAACGCGCGGTGTCATGGTTACACTCCCGTCAAGACCCAAAATGCCCTGGGCCGGCCCTCAGAATGGGCTGCCTTGCCTCGCCTCAAGCTGACGCACGATCTCGCGCGCGATGTCGGCCGGTCTGCCGCCGACATCGACGGTGATCGGATGCTCGTCCGGCGTGGGTTCCTCCAGCGCGGCAAACTGGCTGTCGAGCAGGGCCACCGGCATGAAGTGCTCGTGTCTCGCGGCCATGCGCCGGCGGATGAGGTCGTACGGCCCTTTGAGGTACACCAGCGTCACCTCCGGGCGATTGCCGATGATGATGTCCCGGTAGGAACGCTTCAGCGCCGAACAGGTAAGCACGCCAGATTCTCCCCGCGCGCGCCAGCCATCGATTTCTTCGGCGATTTTTTGCAGCCAGGGCAACCGGTCCGCATCCGTCAGTGGCGTGCCACCGCGCATTTTCTCCACGTTCTCGGCCGGGTGCAGATCATCGCCCTCCTGGAATTGGCAGCCGAGCGCGGCCGCGAGTAGGGCTGAGACTGTGGTTTTGCCGGATCCGGAGACGCCCATGACAACGGCGATCACCGGCTTGGTCAAGGTGTGCGCGAAGGCCGCGGAGGTCATGCGGCGGCAGGCCGGAGCACGAACTTCCGCACCGCCGTTGCGAAGCCTTCGTCATCGTTGCTGTCGGTCACGGCGCTCGCCTGCGCCTTAACCTCGTCACTGGAATTGCCCATGGCGATGGAAAAGCCGCTCTTGCGGAACATCAGGACGTCGTTCGGCATGTCCCCGATCGTGGCGATCTGCTCGGGCGGGATGTTCATGAGCTTGGACAGGGTTTCGACGACCGTTCCCTTGTTGGCTTGCGGGTGGGTCACGTCGAGGTAGTACGGCTGCGAGCGCGCCGCGCTCGCCTTTGCGCCCAGGGTGTTCTGCACCACCTTCTCGCAGGCGGCGACCAGGACGAGATCGTCGGAAATGCCGACGATCTTGACCGCGTGCGCCAGGTGCGCGTCGATGAAGGAGGCCACGATTTTGGCGTCGAACTTCACCGTCCACGTCTCGCGCGCGACGTGCGGCGCGTCCTTGTTGCGGATCAGCCACTCCTCCTCGGTGTAGACCCAGGCGTCCAGTCCCTGGCCGAGGATCAGCGTCAGGGCTTCTTTGGCCGTCGCGGGATCGAGCGTGTGGCTCTCGATCACCGAGAGGTCGGGATTGACAAAGACGCCGCCGTTGAACCCGGCGATGGCGCCGTTGAGAGCGAGCGGCTCGATCAGCATGCTCATGCCGCGCGGCGGGCGGCCGCTGGTGATGGCGAGTGCGATGCCGGCGCCGTACAGTTCGCGGACCGCGGCCTTGGCCGCCTCGGTCAGCACCTTGTCCTGGGTGACCAGCGTGCCGTCCACGTCCGCGAGCAAAAGTCGAATGTCGCGCTGTCCGCTCACGGTTTCCGCCTTGATGGCGCACTCACCGGCCGCCAGGCGCGTTCTCCATCCCGCGACAGCAGCTCGTCTGCCTCCTTCGGGCCGTCGCTGCCCGAGTCGTAGTCGGGGAAGTCAGCTTTCTCCGCGGCCCAGGCGTCGAGCACCGGCTGCACGATGCGCCAGGCCTCTTCGACCATGTCGGCGCGCATGAACAGCGTCGGGTCGCCGATCATCACGTCGTAGATCAACGTCTCGTAGCCGACATTCGGTTCTTTCGGGAACCAGTCGTCGTAGCGGAAATCCATCTTGACGGCGGCGAGGTCCACTAGCGGCCCGCGGCGCTTGACCTCGAACTGCAAGGAGATTCCCTCATCCGGCGCGATGCGCAACACCAGCCAGTTGGGCCGCAGGGTGTCGACGGGCGTGTCCTGGAATGCCGCGTAGGGCGCCTGCTTAAAGCGGATCGCGATCTCCGTCTTCCGTTGCGACATGTGCTTGCCGGTACGGATGTAGAACGGCACGCCGGCCCAGCGCCAATTGTCGATCTCGAGCTGCATGGCGACATAGGTCTCGGTGTTGGAATCCGCCGCCACATCGGGCTCTTGCCGATAGGCCTTGACCTTCTTGCCCAGTATCGTGCCGGGACCGTACTGGCCGCGCACCGCCCGTTCCGGATCGATGGCGGGCATCGCGGCGAACACTTCGGCCTTTTTGGTGCGGATCGCGGCCGCGTCGAACCCGGTCGGCGGTTCCATCGCCACCATTGAAAGCAATGTGAACACGTGGTTCGGGACCATGTCGCGCAATGCCCCGGTCGCCTCGTAGAACTTGCCGCGCCGCTCCACCCCGACCGTCTCCGCCGCGGTGATCTGTACGTGATCGATCCGGTCGCGATTCCAGATCGGTTCGAACAGCCCATTGGCGAAGCGGAAGGCCATGATGCTCTGGACCGTATCCTTTCCGAGAAAGTGGTCGATCCGGAAAATCTGGTCCTCGTGCAACGTGCGCAGGATGCGGGCATTCAGCTCGCGCGCCGACGCGAGGCCATGGCCGAACGGCTTCTCGATCACCACGCGGCGCCAGAACCGATGCTTGCGGTTCTTATCCTCGTCCTGCTCGGTCAGCTTTGCCCTGCCGAGCTGCTCGACCACGGTGCCAAAGAACCGATCGGCGACGGCGAGGTAGAAGATGGCGTTGCCCTCGGTGCCATCGGCATTTTCGGCCTCGCCGAGCGCGCCGCGGATCTGCTCGTACAGCTCGGGCTTGGTCAGATCCCCCTGGACGTACGACATTTTCGCTGCGAGGCGCTGCCATGCCTCCTCGTCGATATGGTCGATGTCGAATTCCGCAGCGGAGTTACCGACGAAATCTTTCAGCATGTCGTAAAGGTGGTCGCGCCAGCTCTCGGCGGTTCCCGCGGCCAGATCCACGCCGATCAATGCAAATTTCTCCGGCAGGACCTTGGTACGCGAGAGGTTGTAGAGTGCCGGCACCACCAGCCGCTTGGTCAGGTCGCCGCCGGCGCCGAAGATCACCATGGCGCAGGGATCGGCCGGACGCGCCTGCCGCCGCGGCGGCAGCTCGACCACCTCTACGGTCGAAGATTTCCGGGTCGGATGCTTGTCCGGCATGGCGCTACTCTGCGGCGTGCTTTGCCGCCGGTTCGACCTGTGGCGCTTTCGGCTTTGGTTCGGGGTCGATCGGCTCGTTACCCTCGATGTGCCCTCCGAATCCGAAGCGCATGGCCGAGAGCATCTTTTCCCCGAAGGTGTGGTCCTGCCGCGAGCGGAAGCGGGCATAGAGTGCCGTCGAGAGCACGTCCGCCGGGACAGCTTCCTCAATCGCGGCCTCGACGGTCCAGCGACCCTCACCCGAATCCTGGACGAAGCCGGAGAAATCCGTCAGCTGTGCGTCCTTTGCCAGCGCGGCGGCACCGAGGTCGAGCAGCCAGGACGAGATGACGCTGCCGCGCCGCCAGACCTCCGCGATATCCGGCATGTTCAGCGCGAAGCGCTCGTCTTCGGGCAGGTCCTTCGAGTCCTTGTTGCGCGGGATGTCGAAGCCCTCGGCATAGGCCTGCATCAAGCCGTACTCGATGCCGTTATGCACCATCTTGACGAAATGCCCGGCGCCGGTGGGGCCGGCATGGATATAGCCGCGCTCGGCCCGGGGGTCGCCCGTCTTCCGGCCCGGTGTGCGCGGGATGTCGCCCAGGCCGGGAGCGAGTGCAGCGAAGATCGGGTCGAGGCGATCCACCGCCTCCTTCGGGCCGCCGATCATCATGCAATAGCCGCGCTCGATCCCCCAGACGCCGCCGGACGTGCCACAATCGACATAGCGAATGCGCTTCTCGGCTAAGCTTTTGGCGCGGCGAATGTCGTCCTTGTAGAAGGAATTACCGCCATCGATGATGATGTCGCCCGCCTCCAGCAGGCCGCCGAGACTCTCCACGGCCTCCTCGGTGACCCGGCCGGCCGGCAGCATCACCCAAACGGCGCGCGGCTTGTCAGCGATCGCCTTCACCACCCCGGCGAGCGACCCGGCTGCTATGGCCCCCTCCTTCGCCAGCGCCTCACTCGGCTTGGGGTTGGTGTCGAACACCACGCAATGGTGCCCCGCTTTCATCAGGCGGCGAGAGATGTTGCTGCCCATGCGGCCGAGCCCGATCACGCCGATCTTCATTTGCTTCACTCCTTACGACCGTGCGCCTACTGGAGCGCTGCATCCATCGCGCGCGTCAGCTCCGTCAGCCCGCCACCAACATCTTTGAGGTGAACGCGCAGCGCGCGCCGACCACGGTCCACCAGAACCTCAAGATCGCCGCGCGCCTGCGCCGCCTTCACCACACCGAAGCTGTAGGAATGGCCGGGCACGTCGATATCGGCCGGGTCGTCGCAGGTGATCTGCAGGAATACGCCGGAGTTCGGCCCGCCTTTGTAGGCTTGCCCGGTCGAATGCTGGAAGCGGGGTCCGAAGCCGAGGCAGGTGGCGGCATGGGTCCGGTTGCGGATGCGCGTGCGCATCCCGGTCAGCGCCCGCGTGTGAGGTTCGTTGTGCTCTATGTAGGCTAGCAGCGCCACATAATCTCCCGCGCGCACGCGGGCGAGATGGCTCTTCAGATAGCCTGTCAGCGTGTTGTGCCGGCCGAGTTCGGCGGCATTACGTGGGTCGACGTAAATGGCGATTCCGTTCTCGCGGAACACCGGCTCCTCTTTTGGCAGGCTGTGCGACTTCTCGTATTCCTCGGTCAGCGCACGCGTCTTGTCCTTGCTCGCCTCGACGTCGGGCTGGTCGAACGGGTCGATGCCGATGCTCGCGCCGGCGACGGCGGTGGCAATCTCCCAGCGGAAGAATTCCTGGCCGATGTGCCAGATATCCTTGACGGCGATCCGCGCGACCGGATGGCCGGCGCGCTCCAGCGCCGCCACGGCCTCGCGTTGCGAGGGATCGCCCTGACCGTCCAGCTCCAGGTAGGCGAAGAACCGGTCGCTGCCATAACGCTCGGGTGCGGCGAGCGGCTCCCCGGCCAGCGGAATCAGCCCGCGCCCGTGCTTGCCGGTGCTTTCCGCCAGAAGCTGCTCCAGCCAGGCGCCGAGGTGAGCGATCCCAGGCGAGGCGATGATCGTCACCTTGTCGCGGCCGAAGCGGGTTGCCGCAACGCCCATCGCTATGCCGAGCTGCACGCCCGGATTCTCCGCCGGCGGCACGTCAGGGCCGCAGGCTCGTGTCATCGCCTGCGCCGTTTCGAGCAGACGTTTGACGTCGAGACCCATCGCTGCCGCCGGCACCAGGCCGAACTTCGACAGCACGGAGTAGCGTCCGCCGATTGAGGGCACGCCATGGAAGACATCGGCGAAGCGCAGTTGCCTGGCGCGTCGCTCCAGCGGGGAACCGGGATCGGTCACCGCGACGAAGTGTTTGCCGGCCTTGTCCAGCCCTCGCGCCGCACCGACGCGATTGAGGAAATAGTCCATGAAAATGTTGGGCTCCAGCGTGCTGCCGGATTTGGACGAGACGATGAACAGCGTCTTGGCGAGATCAACCGCCCGTTCGACCGCCTTGACCTGAGCGGGATCGGTGCTGTCCAGCATGTGGAAATGCGGCCAGCCGGATTGGCGCCCGAAGGTCTCGCCCAGGACTTCGGGACCCAGGCTCGATCCCCCCATCCCCAGCAGGACGACATCGGTGTACCCGCGCTGCTTCACCTCCTGCGCAAAGCCGTCGAACCGATCGAGATCGGCCAGCTCCTGCTCCACGACGCGCAGCCAGCCGACCCACTTGTCCTCGTCCGTCCCAGCCCATAGCGACTTGTCGCCGGCCCACAGCCGCCGTATGCGCCCGCCAGCGCGCCAGACTTCCATCTCCGCCGCGAATGCGGCCTTCATCTCCGGGGAGCCCGGTCTGATCTCCAATCGGGCGCGATCGCCGTCGAGCAACGTGCGGCGGCGGCGCGCGATGGCGGCGAACAGTTTGTCGAACGCGTCCGCGAACTGCTGCACCCCGTCCTTGACCAGCTCCTCGGTAACCTCCTCCAGCGAGACGCCGTGCTCCTCCAGCGCGGCGCGCATCGCGCGGGCATCCGCCACGTCCTGCTCTATGGCGTCGGACTTCACCTCGCCATGGTCTCGGAATGCATCCATCGTCGCCGGCGGGATGGTGTCCACGGTGTCGCGGCCGATCAGCGCCTCGACATACATCGTGTCCTTGTAGGCCGGGTTCTTGGTGCTGGTGGACGCCCACAGCAGGCGCTGCGTCCGCGCTCCGGATGCGGCCAGAACCTGCCAGCGCGGGCTCGAAAACTGCGTCTTGTAGCGGGCGTAGGCGAGCTTCGCGTTGGCGATCCCTGCCTTGCCGCGCAGCCGGTCCGCCGCTTGCTTGTCACCAAGCTGGTCGAGCAGCTTGTCAACCGCTACATCGATGCGGCTGACAAAGATGCTGGCGACGCTGCCGATCTTGGAAACATCGCCGTCTGTCCGCGCCAGGTCTTCGAGCCCGTAGATATAGGCTTCGACCACTTGCTCGTAGACGCTCACGGAGAATAGCAAGGTGATGTTGATGTTCAGCCCGCGACCGATCAGCTGGCGGATCGCGGGAAGGCCAGCTGGGGTCGCCGGCACTTTCACCATCAGATTGGGACGCTCGACCGCCGCCCACAGGCGCAGCGCCTCGGCCACTGTAGCTGCGGTATCGTTGGCCAGGTACGGCGAGCACTCCAGACTGATGTAGCCGTCCCGGCCCTGCGTCTGTTCGTAGACCGGACGCAGCACATCGGCGGCGGCTCGGATATCGGCGATCGCCAGGTGCTCGTAGATCGCGGAGATACCATGGTCCCCCTGCGATTGGAATCGCTTCAGCGCACCCGCGTATTCGTCGGTCTCGCCGATCGCCTTCTCGAAGATCGAGGGGTTCGAGGTGATGCCCTTCAGCCCGTCGCGCTCGATCAGAGTGTGCGACTCGCCGCTCTCGACCAGGCTGCGTTTCAAATAGTCCAGCCAGGGCGACTGACCGCACGCGGCGAGCTGCTTCAGCTTGTTCATCGCGGTGCTCCGTGGCTTGGCTGCTTGGCTGCACGAGATATTTTCTCCGCCGTTGAGCCGAATTTCGTGCGGTCTGGCGCCATACTTCCGTCCGATTGATCTCGATCCGCCATGACTTCCTTCGCGGGTCCCACTGCGTATGAAATGACGCCAACGGCAGGCGAGTGAATTAGCCTTCGGGAGGCCAATCTCCACCATCTGGAAGTTGCTCTGTCTGGTGCCGGTTGGGCATTACTCAAAATCGAAACGAAGTTGTCCGCGAGTTGCCTCGCTATGGGCTTCCCCCCGTGGGACGTTCGATCAATCCGACCGTAAACGGCGGCGGACCCGCTGCGATAGACTCGGAAACTACTGAGATCCGGCCGCCGTGACATTTCCGCAACCTACGGGGTCTCGATCTACTTCCGACAGGCGTCGTTCATCGGCCCCACCTCTCCGTAGTTTCCGAGTCTCCCGGCCTGATGTTTAAGACGCTATCAGCAAAAGGGGCGGCGGCAGCCCACAAGCCGCCGGCACGCACGTCGGCACAATAGTTGATCATTACGCAGCCTTTCCCATCAACAAGTAATCGGGAACAATCGGTGAGCTTTCAGCCCTCTGAGCGCAGGGTTCCCGCCCATAGCATTTCCTTGGACGACGACGGTGATGCGCTCTCGCGGGCATCTATCGGTACCAAGCTGTGTGCAAAATTGCGTCATTCAATCGGTCGTTCCTTCAGACGTTGGTCACCGGCTTCCCCCCTCGAAGGCCCGATCCGTGCGGAGCTCTTCGGCATCGAGCGGCTCGAGCAGCACGCCGAGAGTCTCGCAGCCGCTCAATGCACTACGTCGACGCCTACGTTCAATCGACGGTTGGAGAGGCGTCTTCGGGACAACGACCGGGCACTGCGTTCTGCCTATCATGCAACCCTCGCAGCGGTGCGTGAGCAGCGCTCCGTCACGCCGGCCGCAGATTGGCTGGTCGATAATTTTCACGTAGTTGAGGAGCAAGTCAGGGAGATCCGCATCGATCTTCCCCCAGGCTTCCATCGCCAGTTACCCAAACTGATAGACGGGCCGCACGAGGGATACCCGCGCGTGTTCGGACTGGCCTGGGCATTCGTTGCCCATACCGACAGTCGTTTCGACCCACAAATGCTGTGCCGGCTCGTGCGCGCTTACCAGCGCGTGCAACCGTTGACGATCGGCGAGCTCTGGGCGATCGCGATCACCCTGCGGGTCGTGCTTGTGGAGAATTTGCGACACCTGGCCGAGGACATCGTGAATCGCCAGACAGGGCGTCAACAGGCTGACGCGCTGGCCGACCGATTGCTGGGAGTCGGCAGCCGAGAGGCCAAGTCGGCAGACACAGCGCTTCGACGTGTCGAGGGGCCACTGCCAACGGCTTTTACGGTTCAACTGGCCAAACGGCTGCGTGATCAAGATCCAGAAGTGTTGCCGACACTCCTCTGGCTGGACGAACACCTGGCAGCCCAAGGAACCACCGCTGACGACATCGTCCATGCGGAGCAGCAGCGCCAAGGCGCAGTGAATGTGACGATCCGCAATGTCATCACCAGCATGCGCCTGATATCTGCCATTGATTGGCAGGAGGTGGTCGAGAGTATTAGCCTCGTCGATGCGATGCTGCGCGCAGAGAGCGATTTTGCCGCATTCGATTTCCCGACGCGTGATCTTTATCGGCGTGCAATCGAAGAACTGGCACGAGGCTCAAGTCACCCGGAAATCGAGGTCACTCGGCGTGCACTTCAGGCCGCCAAGCGTGCCGGAAAAGAGGCGCTGAACGAGGATGAAGCGACCTCTGCTCGCAAGCGAGACCCCGGTTATTACCTCATCGCGAAAGGACGGTTGGGATTCGAGAAGACGCTCGGATTTCAGATCACGATAAAGAGCTGGTTGGTTCGTGCCAACGCGGCGGTTGGGATTTCGGGCTATCTCGGGGTCGTCGCGATCATCACCGCCCTGATCGTCGCGCTGATGTTGCATTGGGTCACGGTGCCCGGCGGGAGTTGGGCATTCGGGGTGCTTGCACTGCTCGCGGGGATCCCAGCCTCGGATGCCGCCATGGCGCTGGTGAATTGCGGCGCCACCAACCGATTTGACGCGATCACTCTGCCGAGTATCGAGCTTTCCGAGGGTGTGCCGTCGAGCCTGCGCACGATGATCGTCATGCCCACGCTCCTGACATCACGGGTTGCGATCGCGGGGCAGGTAGAGCGGCTGGAGGTTCATCATCTGGCAAATTCCGGCGGCGACCTGTGCTTCGCCCTGCTCTCCGACTGGACCGACTCTGCTACAGAGACTGCGCCCGGCGACGACGAGCTGCTCAGGGAAGCCGCGAAAGGAATCGCGGATTTGAACCGACGCTACAGCCCCGCCCCGGTTGGTAATCGGTTCCTCTTGCTCCATCGTCGCCGACTCTGGAACGACGGGCAGGGAAAGTGGATCGGGTGGGAGCGCAAACGGGGCAAGCTGCACGAATTAAATCGATTGCTGCGTGGTGCCACCGACACGACTTTTGTTTCAACTGAAGGCGGTCCGCCGCTCGTGCCCGCCGGCGTCCGCTACGTCATCATCCTCGATGCCGACACGCGACTACCAAGGGGAGCCGCCAAACGCCTTATCGGGAAAATGGCTCACCCGCTGAACCGACCGACACTCGACCCCAACTCCTGTCGCGTCATCGACGGCTACGCCGTGCTACAGCCACGGGTCACGCCGTCATTGCCGACCGGTCGAGAGGGATCGGTGTTCCAGCGCGTCTTCTCGAGTACGAGCGGCATGGACCCCTACGCCTGTGCCGTCTCGGACGTATACCAGGATTTGTTCGGTGAAGGCTCGTATTGCGGGAAGGGGATCTACGATGTGGATTTCTTCGAAGCCGCGCTCGCCGGGCGGATTCCCGATAACACGCTTCTCAGTCACGACCTTCTGGAAGGCATCTTTGCGCGAGCGGGTTTGGTCTCCGACATCGAGGTCATTGACGAATTTCCAGCGCGTTACGACGTCGCCGTGGCCCGCCAATATCGCTGGGCGCGCGGTGATTGGCAATTGCTGCCTTGGATCCTCGGTCGGAAGTGGACCGCGAACGGCGATCGACGCTGCCGCGCGATCCCGCTCGTCGGCCGATGGAAGATGGTCGACAACCTACGGCGGTCACTGTCTGCGCCGGCCGGCTTCTTCGCCTTGGTGGGCGGGTGGACATTGCCGTTCGCCTCCGCCGAGCGGTGGAGCGCGTTCGTCCTGACCACGATCGCGATACCCGCTCTTCTCCCATTTCTGACCGGGATCGTGCCGCGACGGCTCGGGCTTTCCCGGCGGGTCCATTTGCGGGCGGTCGGCGCAGACCTCAAACTCGCGCTGTCGCAAACCGCGCTCCTCGTTGCATTTCTGCCGCATCAGGCCTGGGTGATGTCCGATGCGATTCTGCGGACGCTATACCGCCTGATCGTGTCGCGTCGGAACCTACTCGAATGGGTTACCGCCGCTCAGGCGAAGGTAAGCCCGCAGCTCGGCCTTGTCGGGTTCTACCGGCAGATGGCCGGCGGTATCGCCCTCGCCGGCGTGGCTGTGATTCTTATCGCATGCGCCAAGCCGAATTCCTGGCCGATCGCGGCGCCATTCTTGTGTCTTTGGCTGTTGGCGCCGGCCGTTGCGCGATGGGTTAGCCGACAGCCGGCGGAATCCGTTCACAATCCGCTCTCGATCTCGGACAGGCAAGGCCTGCGCCTGATCGCGCGCCGTACCTGGCGTTTCTTCGAGACCTTCGTCACGGCGCAGGATCACATGCTCCCGCCGGACAATTTTCAAGAAGAACCAAAGCCGGTGGTCGCTCACCGGACATCACCCACGAATCTCGGTCTGTACCTTTTATCGGTGGCCGCTGCCCGCGATTTCGGCTGGATCGGAACGCTCGAGACTGTGGAGCGGTTGGAAGCAACTCTCGAAGCGATGAGCAGGCTCGAGCGCCTTAATGGTCATTTTTACAACTGGTACGACACTCTTGATCTTCGCCCGCTGGACCCGAAGTACATTTCATCGGTCGATAGCGGCAATCTCGCTGGGCATTTGATCGCCCTGTGGAATGCCTGCGGGGAAATGGCCGCGCGTCCTCTGACGGATCCGCAATGGAGCGTCGGGATCGGCGACGCGCTTGACCTTATCCGCGAACAGCTTTCTCGGCTTGCCGACGATCGAGGATCCGTGACCCGGAAACATCTGAGCGACGCTGTCGACAGCCTCGCCGCTGCGCTGCGGCAGGCCCCCCTTGATCCGGTAGGTATTGCCCGGCGGTTACAGGAGCTTGCCATCCATGCCGACAGCATCGCTGGCATCGCGCGAACGCTGGCCAAGGAACGCGATGATAGCAGCGGCGCCGACGTGCTGACTTGGGCGGAGGCGGTAGGCGCCTCCATTCTGAGCCATCAGCGAGATTTCGACTCGTTGATGCCGTGGGCAAGACTCATCGATCGCGATCAAATCAATTCTCTTCCCGATGATAGGCTAGTCCTTCCGTTCGGCGCCATGCCGGCACTGACCGACCTGCCGGACCTATGTGAGACGGCTATTTCCATCCTGGTGCGTCGGCGTACAGAGGCTGCCGCCCGGCCCTGCTCAGGCGACAGCGCTCACCCTGAACTCGACGGTCTGATCGACGCCTTCAAGCGCTCCGCCCGGGCCGCCGCGGCGTTCGAGGGCCGCCTCGTGGCGCTGGGCCAACTCGCACGGCGCATGTTCGACGCGATGTCGTTCGGCTTTCTGTTTAACCCCGAGCGGGAGCTGCTCTCGATCGGATATCTGGTGGCCGATGGGAGCCTCGACCCCAATCATTACGACCTGCTCGCCTCCGAGGCGCGGCTTGCGAGCTTCGTCGCGATCGCCAAGGGCGACCTGCCTACCCGTCACTGGTTCCGGCTCGGACGCACTCTGGTGCCGGTCGGGTACGGTTCCGCCCTGATCTCATGGTCCGGGTCGATGTTCGAATACCTGATGCCGTCGCTCGTGATGCGCGCGCCGGCCGGAAGCCTACTCGAACAGACCAGCCGCCAGGTCGTGCGTCAGCAGAGGAAGTACGGCGCCGTACGTAGCGTACCATGGGGTGCGTCAGAGTCTGCCTACAACGCGCGAGATCTGGAGCTCACCTATCAGTATTCGAGCTTCGGCATTCCAAGCCTGGGTTTGAAGCGCGGGCTCGGTGATAACACCGTTATCGCGCCTTACGCGACGGCACTTGCGGCAATGGTCGATCCGCAGGCGGCGGCGCGAAACTTCGTGCGCCTGGCCAAAATTGGCGGCCGGGGTCGGTATGGCTGGTACGAGGCGCTGGACTACACAAACGCTCGTCTTCCCGAGGGGGCCAAGGTCGCGATCGTGCGCGCTTACATGGCCCACCACCAGGCAATGAGCGTGATCGCGATCGCCGATGCGCTTCACGACGGGGCGATGCGCCGGCGCTTTCATGCCGAGCCGATCATCCAGGCGACCGAGCTGCTGCTTCAGGAGCGAATGCCGCATGATGTGGCACTCGCCGAACCGAAGGCCGAGACTGTGGAAGAGGCTGTCAGTATGGGCGAGCCTTTGTCGTCGACCCAGCGCCGATATGGTTCCCCGCACGCCCTTAGCCCGCGCACTCACCTACTCTCCAACGGCAGCTATGCCGTGATGATCACCGCGGCGGGTTCCGGATACAGCCGGTGGCGCGACATTGCGGTCACGCGATGGCGGGAGGACGTGACCTGCGATAGCTGGGGCAGTTATATTTTTCTTCGGGATGTGCGCAGTGGCGCGGTGTGGTCGGCGGGCTATCAGCCGAGCGGAGCCGAGCCGGACCGGTACGAGGTCGCTTTCTCCGAAGGCCGCGCGGAAATCATCCGGCACGACGGAACGATCACGACGACATTAGAAGTGGCGGTCTCATCCGAGGACGACGCGGAGGTTCGCCGGGTGTCGATCACCAACCTCGGCAGTCGGGTTCGGGAAATCGAACTGACTTCCTACGCCGAAATCGTGTTGGCCCCGCACGCCGCCGACGATGCGCACCCGGCATTCTCAAAGTTGTTCGTCGAAACCGCGTTCGTTGCCGATACCGGCGCCATCCTGGCCACGCGGCGGCTACGATCACCCGGCGATCCTCAGGCCTGGGCAGCCCATCTCGCGGTGGTTGAGGGGGAGACCATCGGCGATGTGCAGTTCGAGACCGATCGAATGCGCTTCCTCGGCCGCGGACGCGGGATTCGGACGCCGCTTGCCATGGTCCCCGGCTCGCCGCTCTCCAACACGGTCGGCGCCGTGCTCGATCCGATCTTCAGCCTTCGCGTCCATGTGCGGGTCCCGCCACAGACAACCGCGCGCATCGCGTTCTGGACGCTGATCGCCCCCTCCCGCGACGCAGCGCTCGATCTTGTAGATCAGCATCGCGGTATCATGGCGTTCGACCGCGCGACCACGCTGGCCTGGACGCAGGCACAAGTGCAGCTCCGCCACCTCGGGATCGGCGCCGGCGACGCGCACCTCTTTCAGCGCCTAGCCAATCGTGTGCTGTATGCCGACCCGAACTTACGTCCGGCCCCCGAGACACTCAAACGGGGTGGCGGCGCGGCATCCTTGCTTTGGCCTCACGGAATCTCCGGCGACGTGCCGATCGTCTTGGTCAGAGTCGACGATACCGGCGATCTCGATATCGTTCGCCAATTGCTCCTCGCCCACGAGTATTGGCGAATGAAGCAGCTGTCCGTCGATCTCGTGATCTTGAATGAACGGCCGCCATCCTACGCGCAGGATTTCCAGGTCTCTCTCGAGGGGCTGGTCCGAGTCCATGGGTCTCGACCGAAGCCGCCGGGAGTGGGTTTGCAAGGAGCAATATTCATCTTGCGCGCCGACCAGGTCTCGGTCGAGGTGCGAAATCTGCTCCAGACCGCCGCCCGCGCGGTGCTCGTCGCACATCGCGGGACCCTCGCCGAGCAAGTCAAACGGCTACCGGAGGCAGCCCCCACGGCCCCATCGCCAAGACGCGTCTCCGCGAGGACGCCGTCTCCAGCCGCTCTGCCGCGACCCGCGCTTGAGTTTTTCAACGGAATTGGGGGTTTCGCCGACGACGGGCGGGAATACCGGGCGACCCTCGATGCCGGACAATGGACCCCCGCCCCCTGGATCAACGTCGTCTGCAACCCCTCCTTCGGCTTCCAGACCTCGGTCGAGGGCAGCGGTTGCACCTGGTCGCTCAACAGCCAGCAAAACCATATCACCCCATGGTCGAACGATCCGGTCAGCGATATCCCGGGCGAGGTTATCTATCTTTGCGATGAGGACAGCGGGGAATTATGGGGGCCCACGGCGCTGCCGATCCGCGAGGAAGGCTCGTCCTACGCCGTTCGGCACGGTCAGGGCTACAGCCGGTTCGAGCACGTCTCACACGGCATTACACTCGAGCTCCTGCAATACGTTCCGGTCGATGATCCGATCAAGATTTCCCGACTGAAGATCACCGATCATTCCGGCCGATCCCGGCGTCTCTCTGTGACCGCTTACGTCGAATGGGCGCTCGGCACGTCCCGCAGCGCCTCCGCGCCGTTTATCGTCACCGAGATCGACGCGGAGAGCGGGGCGATGCTGGCGCGCAACCCCTGGAATATCGAGTTCGGGCCGCGTGTGGCGTTTGCCGACCTCGCCGGCCGGCAGCTCTCCTGGACGGGCGACCGGACGGAGTTTCTCGGACGCAACGGCACGCTCGACCAGCCGGCTGCGCTTGCCGGTGCAGCACCCCTCTCCAATCGCGTCGGCGCCGGCCTCGATCCCTGTGGCGCTTTGCAGACCCGGCTGGAGCTCCCGCCGAACGGAACGCTCGAGATCGTCTTCCTCCTCGGCGAGACGGCAGCGCAGGCCGACGCGCAAGTCTTGCTCGACAAGTACCGAACCGCCGATCTCGACGCCGTCCTCGGCGCGGTCGTCGCTCTCTGGGACGACGCGCTTGGGGCCGTTCAGGTGACGACGCCTGACCGTTCGATGGACATTCTGCTGAACCGCTGGCTGCTCTACCAGACCCTCGCCTGCCGCGTGTGGGCGCGCGCCGCGTTCTATCAGGCGAGCGGCGCCTACGGCTTTCGCGACCAGCTGCAGGATGTGATGGCGCTCTGCGTGGCGACGCCGGAGGTGGCGCGCGCACACCTGCTGCGCGCCGCGGCACGGCAATTCGTCGAGGGCGATGTGCAGCACTGGTGGCTGCCGGAATCGGGACGCGGGATACGCACGCAAGTGTCGGATGACCGGGTCTGGCTGGCCTTTGTTGTCGCCCATTACGCCGAGGTCACCGGCGATCTCGGCGTCCTCGACGAGATGGTTCCCTTCCTCGAGGGGCCGGCGCTGCACGAGGGCGAGCACGAAGCCTTCTTTCAACCCACCGTGTCCGATCGGCAGGCTACCCTGTTCGAGCACTGCGCGCTTGCCCTCGACCGGAGTCTGGCACTTGGCAGTCATGGTTTGCCGCTGATCGGCACCGGAGACTGGAACGACGGCATGAACCGGGTCGGAGAGCAGGGAACGGGCGAAAGCGTCTGGCTCGGCTGGCTGCTTCACGCCACCCTTATGCAATTCGCCGGCCTCGCGGACGGTTGCGGTCAAGCGGAGCGCGCCGCGAAATGGCGGCGTCACACGGCCGCCTTGGGAGAAGCTCTCGAGCGCGACGGTTGGGACGGCGACTGGTATCGCCGCGCCTACTTCGATGACGGGACGCCGCTCGGTTCAAATTCGAACAGCGAATGCCGCATCGACTCGATTGCCCAGTCGTGGAGCGTGATCTCCCGCGCCGCCGATCCAGCGCGCGGCGCGCGGGCCATGGCGGCGGTCGAAAAATGCCTCGTCCGCCGCGATGACGGCTTGGTTTTGCTCTTTGCCCCGCCCTTCGACAAAGCGCCGCTCGACCCCGGATATATCAAGGGGTATCCGCCCGGCATCCGGGAGAATGGCGGCCAGTACACGCATGGCGCGCTCTGGTCGGTGATTGCCTTCGCCATGCTCGGCGACGGCGATAAGGCCGGCGAGCTGTTCTCGATGTTGAACCCCATCAACCATGCGAGCACGCCCGAGGCGGTTCACCGCTACAAGGTGGAGCCCTACGTCGTCTGCGCCGACCTCTATTCGACGCCACCCCATGTCGGACGCGGCGGATGGACCTGGTACACCGGCTCGGCTGGATGGATGTACCGCGCCGGCCTCGAATGGATCCTCGGGTTCCGTTTGCAGGGAGCGGCGCTGCTCCTCGATCCTTGCATACCAAGGACATGGCCGGGCTTCAAAATCGCATTCCGCTATCATTCCGCCCGCTACGACATCGCCGTCGAGAATCCGGGCGGCGTCAGCCGCGGTGTCGTCCGCGCGGAGCTCGACGGCGTGGCACTGCCCGGAAACCAGGCACGGGTCCCGCTGGCAGACGACGACGCAATCCATCGCGTCCGGGTCGTCCTCGGATGAGCCTCTTGCATGTCCTGCGAGGAATGTCATGCCAGAAAAATTAAGTCCGCTCGCTGGCAAACCGGTCGAGCCATCGATGCTGGTCAATGTCCCGCGGCTGGTGACCGCGTATTTCACCGGCAAGCCGGACCCGACGGTTCCCTCGCAGCGCGTCGCGTTCGGCACCTCGGGTCATCGCGGCTCCGCCTTCGACAACGCCTTCAATGAGGCGCATATCCTGGCGATCAGCCAGGCGATCTGTCACCACCGCAGCCGCACCGGCATCACCGGCCCGCTGTTCATCGGCATCGATACGCACGCGCTGTCCGAACCCGCCCTGGCAAGCGCGCTCGAGGTATTCGCCGCCAACGACGTCACCGTGATGATCGATGAGCGCGCCGGGTACACGCCGACCCCTGTCGTGTCGCACGCGATCCTGACCTACAACAAGAATCGCAAGAGCGGTCTAGCCGACGGGGTCGTCGTCACGCCGTCGCATAACCCGCCGGAGGACGGCGGCTTCAAGTACAACCCGCCGAATGGCGGACCCGCCGATACCGACGTAACAACATGGATCGAGCACACCGCAAACGCGCTTCTCGAAAACAATCTCAGCGGCGTGCGGCGAATCCCATACGCCCGCGCCCGCAAATCTCCGTGTGTCCATCGCCGCGACTACATCGGCCCCTATGTTGCCGACCTCGGCAACGTCGTCGATATGGCGGCGATCCGCTCGTCCGGGGTGAAGATAGGGATCGATCCTCTGGGCAGCGCCAGCGTTCATTTCTGGCAACCGATTATCGAGCGCTATGGCATCGCGGCAACGATCGTCAGCGACGCGGTCGACCCGACCTTTCGATTCATGACCGTCGACTGGGACGGCAAGATCCGGATGGATTGTTCCTCGGCCTATGCCATGGCGCGGCTGATCGGCCTGCGCGACAAATTCGACATCGCCTTCGCCACCGACACCGATTCCGACCGGCACGGCATCGTGACCCGCTCCAACGGCTTGATGAACCCCAATCACTACCTTGCAGCCGCCATATCGTATCTGTACGAGAACCGTCCCGACTGGGGCCGTAGCTGCGCCGTTGGCAAGACCGTCGTCAGCAGCGGCATCATCGACCGCGTCGCCGCGAAGCTCGGCCGCAACCTCGTCGAAGTACCCGTGGGGTTCAAATGGTTTGTCGATGGCCTGATCGGCGGCTCGCTGGGCTTCGCCGGCGAGGAGAGCGCCGGAGCCTCGTTCCTCCGGCGCGACGGATCGGTTTGGACGACCGACAAGGACGGGCTGATCCTCGGTCTGCTGGCTGCCGAAATCACCGCGCAAACCAAGCAGGACCCAAGCGAAGCGTACGATCGCCTCACACGCGAGTTGGGCGTGCCCTTCTACGAGAGGATCGACGCACCCGCGACACAAGAACAGCGAGAACTGCTGAAGGGGCTCTCGCCCGATCAGATCGCTATGACGGAACTTGCCGGCGAGCCAATATGCGCAAAACTCACCGCGGCTCCAGGCACCGATCTTCCATTGGGTGGCATCAAGGTGGTTGCTGAAAGCGGGTGGTTTGCCGCACGGCCGTCCGGCACCGAGGATGTCTACAAGATCTATGCCGAGAGTTTCTGCAGTGAAGATCACCTGCGGCGCATCCAGCAGGAGGCACAGAATGCCATCGCTAGCGTGTTCCGCAAAAAAACGCACTCCCCGAAATGAGGACTCAATCAAGATGGCGGCTCTTTCGCGTTGAGCCCCCCGTTCAGATCGGAGGCAACTGAGCATTGAGCGATTCATCTGACGCCCATCACGTCGTCATCGTGGGCGCCGGCTTCGGTGGGCTTGAGGTCGCACATCGTCTGGCCGGCACGCCGGTTCGCATCACGGTCATCGATCAGCGCAATCATCATTTGTTCCAGCCGCTACTGTATCAAGTTGCCACGGCATCGTTAGCAACCTCAGAGATTGCTTGGCCGGTTCGTCATCTCCTGCGCAAACGCAAGGAAGTAACGACATTGCTCGCGGTCGTCACCGGCATCGACAGCGAGGACGGCAAAGTCCTGCTCGAAGACGGCGGCGTGGTCGCCTATGACACGCTGGTTCTGGCGACCGGAGCCCGACACGCCTATTTCGGCCATGACGAGTGGGAGCCCTACGCTCCCGGCCTCAAGACGTTGGAAGACGCCACCACAATTCGCCGCCGCATCCTTCTTTCCTTCGAACAGGCCGAGCGTGAGACCGATCCGGAGCGGCGCGCGGCGCTGCTCACCTTTGTGATTGTCGGCGGCGGCCCGACAGGCGTGGAATTGGCCGGCACGATCGCTGAACTCGCACACGACAATCTGCGGGAGGAATTCCGCCACATCGACACCCGCAAAGCGCGGATCATATTGATAGAGGCCGGCCCCCGCATTCTGCCCGGTTTCGTCGAAGATCTCTCCACTTATGCTCATGCTGCGCTCGAGCGGTTGGGAGTTGAGATTCAGCTCGGTCGCCCGGTCAGCGAATGCACCGGCAATGGCGTCGTCGTCGACGGCCGGAGGCTATCGGCGAAGGTCATTCTCTGGGCTGCTGGCGTACGAGCCTCTCCCGCCGCCGATTGGCTCGGTGTGCCGGCCGATCGTGCCAACCGCGTCAAAGGGAGCCGGACCTGAGCGCTCCTGGCCATCCGGAGATTTTCGTCATCGGCGATACGGCAACCATCGACGCGTGGCATGGCAAGCCGGTGCCGGGGATTGCACCGGCCGCCAAGCAACAGGGCCGCCACGTCGCCGCCACGATCAAGCTACGCCTTCGCGGCGACGTTTCACCGCGATCTTTTCGCTATAAGCATTCTGGCAGTCTCGCGACCATCGGCAAGCGTTCCGCCGTGATCGATTTCGGATGGATCAGGGTGCGCGGCTGGATCGCTTGGTGGATCTGGGGGCTCGCGCACATCTACTTCCTGATCGGCGTGCGCAATCGCCTGGCCGTCGCGTTAAACTGGCTGTGGATCTACGTCAGCGGTAATCGCAGCGCCCGTCTGATCACGCAGGGCGAACAGCGGCTGAAGCAACCATAGTCAACAATCCGAGGTGAGTTGAGCGAGATTGTCCTAAGCGCGACCGAGTGGCCGTCCTCAAATTGATTGAATCACGACGCGTTCGAACCATGTATGATTCCGCATCCAGCGCCCGCTGTCGGAACGAAACTTGGGTACAATTGCTCTCCCGACGAAGCAAACTGGAGAGTTTTTAGCCTCGATAGATGACTCGGTACTTGGCACCGTAGTCGCCGATCGCGAGAGTCCTGCGCTGTTGGTAGATCACCGAAATGATGTTCTCGGGAGAGATGCTCTTTTCGGCGACCATACGGTTGAGCGACTCTTCGTCCGCGTTCACGATGATTTCTTTCAGTACCGATGAGTTGTTCATGGTCCGCTCCTCTGCGCCCGCTGTGTGGCTGCGAACGATCGGGCAGATCGGTTGACGTGCCCCCCGTTTCTCATCCAGGGATAACGAGAGTCCGGGGTTGATTTGAACCTTCTGTTTGATGGGTGGCAAGAGGCCGGGGCGCGGAGCCTCGGCGAAGCGCAGCGTCCCGGCCGTTCTCGCCGCTGAGGGCGCTGGCGTAGGCCCCAGGCGTCATCCAGCCGAGCTTGGAATGCGGTCGCTGCTCGTTGTAATCGCGTCGCCATGCCTCGAGCACGGCACGGGCGTGCGGCAGCGATTTGAACAGCGTCTCGTTCAGCAGCTCGTCGCGCAGGCGGCCGTTGAAGCTCTCGATGAAGCCGTTCTGCTGCGGCTTACCGGGCGCGATGTAGTGCCAGCCTACGCCGGTCGCATCCGCCCAGCCCAGGATGGCGTTCGAGGTCAGCTCGGTGCCGTTGTCGCTGACGATTGTGTCCGGACGTCGCCCGCGCCGGCGAATGATGTCGTCGAGTTCCCGCGCCACGCGCCGACCGGAGATCGAGGTGTCGGCGACCAGCGCCAGGCATTCTCGGGTGCAGTCGTCGACCACCGCCAGGATGCGGAAGCGCCGAGCGTCGGTCAGCTGGTCGGAGACCAAGTCCAGACTCCAACGCTGGTTGGCTGCCAGCGGCGTCGCAATCGGCCGCCGCGTTCCGATCGCCTGTCAAATCGCTTGCAACCGCGACCCCCTTTTCGCGTCCAATCGCGACCCCTCTGAAGCGCTTGGATTTGGCTTATCCATGTAGTGCATAGGAGGGACCCGCGCGCGTCGCGCAGTGCCC